>ENA-UAPH01000110-UAPH01000110.1-human-gut-metagenome-genome-assembly--contig:-NODE-110-length-43852-cov-10.819919_pt1 | contig 43852 bp, 43 predicted proteins | sample MGYA00243482_ERZ654581 | MGnify/ENA primary metagenome ERZ654581 (study PRJEB26926, sample SAMN06164676) | human gut metagenome | biome: ENVO:00009003; feature: ENVO:2100002; material: ENVO:00002003...
CGGCAGCCCCACACTCAGCCCCTTTCCGAGGGAAAGGGGTTTGGGGATAGGGATTAAGGACAAGCACTTTTTGAAAAAAACATACTTTTTTTCTACAAGCTACAAGCTGTTATCTCATAAACAACAACAGCTTACAATACAATAAAAATACAAAAGAACCTAAAGAAAGGTTGGATATAAATGCTTTGCTCAAGATGTAAAAAAAGACAAGCGGTAGTTTTTATCTCGACAATACAGGGCAATGACAAGCGTGACGAGGGACTTTGCCTTATCTGCGCAAAAGAGCTCGGTGTTCCGCAGGTAAACGACTACCTTGAAAAAATGGGAATCAGCGATGAGGACCTTGAAGAAAGCTATAAAATGATTTTCGGTGATGTCGATGAAGAATCAGGTGCAGACGCAGACAGCGGCGCAGACGATGACTTCACACCCGGCGGCGCAGGCACAATGATGCCCTTCTTCAAGCGTTTTGCCGCAAACAAGGACAGTCAGACCGAAAGCGAAAAGCAAGACTTAAAGGACGATAAGAAGCACAATAAGAAAAAAGAGGAGAAAAAGAGAAAATTCCTCGATACCTATTGCACCAATCTTACCGCCAAGGCAAAAAAAGGCGAGATTGACCGTATAATCGGCAGAGAGAAAGAGATCTACCGTGTAATGCAGATTTTATCCCGCCGTACAAAGAACAACCCCTGCATAATAGGCGAACCCGGTGTCGGTAAAACCGCTATTGCAGAGGGCATAGCTCAGAAGCTGGCGGACGGCGATGTTCCCTTCAGACTTCAGGGTAAGGAGCTTTATATGCTCGACCTTACCTCCCTTGTCGCAGGCACGCAGTTCAGAGGTCAGTTCGAAGGCCGTGTGAAAGCGCTTATTGAGGAGATAAAGACCGCAGGTAATATAATCCTCTTTATTGACGAGGTTCATAACCTTGTCGGCACAGGCGACAGCGAAGGCACGATGAATGCCGCAAATATCCTCAAGCCTGCTTTGTCAAGGGGAGAGGTGCAGGTCATCGGTGCTACAACGTTCAACGAGTACAGAAAGTATATCGAAAAGGACTCCGCACTTGAAAGACGTTTCCAGCCCGTAACGGCAAACGAGCCGTCAATAGAGGATACTATCGAGCTTTTAAAGGGCATCAAGGAATACTACGAAGAATACCACAAGCTGTATGTCAGCGATGATATTTTAAAAAGCTGTGCCGTTCTCAGCGAACGCTACATTACCGACAGGTATCTTCCCGACAAGGCGATAGACCTGCTCGACGAGGCGGCGGCTTGCGCCAGCATAAACAGCAAGGAACTTACCGAGTACGAACAGCTTAAAAAGAAAAACAAGGCTCTTGAAACCGAAGAAAACAACCTGTCCGCCGAAACCGAGAACAAGGATTATCAGCGTATAGCCGAGATAAAGACCGAGCTTGCAAAGAATACAGCCCGTATTGACGAGCTTGAGCCTATGATAAAGGAAGTACACGTTACAGAAAACGATGTCTGCAAGGTCATCGAGCTGTGGACGGGTATCCCGGCAAGCAAGTTGCTTGAAACCGAATTCAAGCGTATTGCAAACCTTGAAACCGTGCTTAAATCAAAGGTAGTCGGTCAGGACGAAGCGTGCGAGCTTGTAGCCGCCGCTATAAAAAGAACTCGAGTTCAGCTTTCCGCACGTCGCAGACCTGCGTCATTCATTTTCGTAGGTCCTACAGGTGTCGGCAAGACCGAGCTTGTAAAGGTGCTTGCAAACGAGCTTTTCAATACGGTCGATCCGCTTATAAGGCTTGATATGTCCGAGTTTATGGAAAAGCACAGCGTTTCGAGAATCATCGGCTCGCCTCCCGGATATGTAGGATACGATGAGGCAGGTCAGCTTACCGAAAAGGTACGCAGAAAGCCCTATTCCGTAATTCTCTTTGACGAGATAGAAAAGGCTCACCCCGATGTAATGAACATTCTCCTGCAAATTCTTGACGAAGGCAAGGTGACCGATGCTCACGGCAGAACGGTCAGCTTCGAGAATACCGTAATCGCCATGACCTCAAACGCAGGTTCATCATTCAATACAAGCGGTCTTGGCTTTGCAAAGAGCGAGGCGGATATTTCAAAGGACAAGGCGATGAAGACTCTTGGTGAATTCCTTCGCCCCGAATTCCTGAGCCGTGTTGACGAGGTAGTAGTGTTCAAGCCCCTCACCCTCGATGCCTACAAAGGCATTGCCGGACTTATGATAGGCGAGATGAAAGAGCCTCTGCTCGAAAAGAACATAACGCTTAACGTCAGCGATGAGGCTTATGAGCTTGTTGCGAAAAAAGCGTCCGGCGGCAAGTTCGGCGGCAGAGATGTCCGCAAGGTCGTCCGTAAGGATATTGAGGACAAGGTAGCAAATATCATAGTCGAAGCCGACGGCAACATATCACAGATAGACGTTGACGCAGACGGCGACGAGATAAAGGTAACAGGCAAGTAAATAATCAGGGCATTGCATTAACTCCGGCAGGTAATGCAATGCCCGTTTTATAATCGAAAGGATTACTATGGCAGTAATTATTACAGGCGGAACAGGAGCTATCGGCAGTGCTATGGCTCGTGCCTTCGCAAAAACAAACGATGTTGCTATAATCTACAAAAGCTCCGATGAAAAAGCCCGTCAGCTTGAAAATGAACTCGGCTGCAAGGCATACAAGACCGATGTGTCTTCCGCTCAGGAAGTGTCGGTTGCTGTAGATCGGATAGCAGCTGATTTCGGAAAAATAGATGTGCTTATCAATAATGCCGGCATATCCCGGATTAAAATGCTGAGCGATGTCACCGAGCTTGACTGGTACAATATGATTGACGTTCACCTTACGGGCGCATTCAATATGACAAAGGCGGTACTGCCTTTTATGATAAATCGCAAACAGGGAAGCATCATCAACATTTCGTCGGTGTGGGGAGTATACGGAGCGTCCTGCGAAGTGCCTTACTCAACGGTCAAGGCAGGACTTATCGGCTTCACAAAATCACTCTCCAAAGAGGTCGCCCCCAGCGGAATAACCGTAAACTGCATCGCCCCGGGAGTAATCGACAGCCCTATGAACAACGCTCACCTGTCGCCCGATGAGATGAACGAGCTTATCGCCGAAACTCCGCTCGGCAGGCTCGGAACACCCGATGATGTGGCACAGGCGGCTGTATACCTTGCCTTTGCAGGCTTCGTCACAGGTCAGATACTCGGAGTAGACGGCGGATTTTATTGATTAACTTAATACATTTTAGCTGTACCTTTTCGGTACAGCCTTTTCTTTTTCCCTGACAAACAGTAATATTATGTCCCGCACCCTCATATATTGTGTTAAAACCCGTACAAGAGGGAAACAGCTAAAGGAGGATTATATGGACTTTTCCGTAAAGAAAGAGCCTGTATTTGTCACAGAAGTGATATATGACGGACAGGCGGAGCAGGGTGTCGAGTTTGATTATGTCCTGCCGGATTATTACCCCGACATTTTCAGAATATTAAGATGCACCCTTCGTCCCGGAATAGTATCCTGCAACATTTCGGGCGACAAGCTGATACTCGACGGTGTGATATGCATCACCGCACTCTATCTGAGCGAGGGCGGTGGAATGGAGTGCGTAGAGCATCGCTACAGTTATTCAAAAACGGTCGATTTGCCGAAATCAGCCGACAACGGCACAGTAACTGTCGAGCCTAAGGTGGATTACACTACCTGCCGTGCGGTTTCGGGCAGACGCATTGATGTCAGGGGAGCGGTCAGCTTCAGGATAAAGGTCGAGAACATAACACCGTTTGAGATAATAACGGATATTGAAGGCTGTAACATACAGACAAGAAAAAATAAAGTAAGCTGTACAAGAAAGCTCACCGCAGGAAAGCAGTTCGTTGTCCGTGAAGATATAGGCGTATCCGGCATTGACGGCACAGTGAAAGCCGTTGTAAGCTGTGATGCCACAGCGGTCGTTAATGACTGCAAGATAATCGCAGACAAGGTCGTGCTTAAGGGCGAGGCAAAGCTGAAAGCACTGTATCTTGTCGGAAACGATAACGGCACATATCTTCAGACAATGGAAGCCGAGATTCCCCTCAGCCAGATAGTAGATATGCAGGGCATTGACGAAAGGCACACCTGCTACGCCCTGTTCAGAGTTCTGTCGTGCGCTCTTACGGTAAAGTCCGCCGATGACGATGCATCGGGAGTATTCGGCTGTGAACTGACAATCGGCTCTCAGATTACCGCAACGCTTGAAGAAAGCATTTACCCCGTCACCGATATGTATTCCACGTCCTACGAATCAAGCTACACCACTTCAGCATTGAAAACCGAATCCGACCACAGATTTATCAGCAGAACGCTAAATATAAAACAGCTTATCGAGTGCGAAAACGGCATTCCCGACAGCGTGACGGACGCTGAATGCTTCGTATCGGAAATAATCTGCAGACCGTGCGAAAACGGCGAGCTTAAAGTGAGCGGTAAACTGCTTTGTAATATCAGTGCCGTAAAGGACAACGAGCTGGTATTCATTGAAAAAAATCTGCCGTTTGATGTTTCGGAACAGCTCGGTATGGTTACCGACGGTTGCGTAATACAGCCTGTCGTGAACATATCGTCTGTAAGCTACAGCATTACCGATGACGGTATCGAAATAAGATGCTCGCTTCTTATGCAGGGATGTATGTATGTTTGCGGCACAAGTCAGATAATAAAGCAGATAGAGCTTAACGAAAACGCAGAAAAGCAAAAGTGCGATGATTATTCGCTGAAGCTGTATTTTGCCGATGAAAACGAGGATGTATGGAACATAGCAAAACGCTATAACACTTCTGCGGCGGCGATAGAATCCGAAAACGAGGTCACCGACGGCAAAGTGTCAGGCCTGCTTCTGATTCCGATAATATAACAATACTCAAGATACGGCATTTTGCTGACAGATAAGGAGAATTTATGCCAAAATCAATTTATAAGGATATTTCCGAGCGAACAGGCGGAAATATCTATATAGGAGTTGTCGGTCCCGTCCGTTCGGGGAAATCGACCTTTATCAGCAGGTTTATGAACGTGCTGGTCGTACCGTCAATCGAAGACGAATTCCGCAGGGAAAGGGCAGTGGATGAGCTTCCTCAGTCTGCGGCAGGAAAAACGATAATGACCACAGAGCCGAAATTCGTGCCTGAGGAAGCGGTAAATATCACCGTTGACGAAAGCGTGGAAATGAATGTAAGACTTATCGACTGCGTAGGCTACATAGTACCCGGCGCAAAGGGCTATATAGAAAACGAAGCGCCGAGAATGGTCAAAACGCCATGGTTTGACGAGGAAGTGCCGTTCAATATGGCGGCGGAGGTCGGTACTCATAAGGTAATCACGGAACACAGCACCATAGGACTTGTGGTCACCACAGACGGCAGTATCACCGATATTCCGAGAGAGGAATACGAGGCGGCGGAGGAGCGTGTGATAAACGAGCTGAAAAGCATAAAAAAACCGTTTACCGTAGTGCTTAACTGCAGCGATCCCTCATCGGAAGAATCAAAAGAGCTTGCTTGCAGGCTTTCGGAAAAGTACGGCTGTACCGTTACACCGCTGAACTGCCTTTACATCACCGAAGAAAATATAAAGGAACTGCTGTCAGATGTGCTTATGGGCTTTCCCGTAAGAGAGATAGGCATAAAACTGCCGAAGTGGTTAGCGTCCCTCGATAATGACCATTACCTGAAAAAGCAGATATTTGAAGCTGTGAGGGCATCTGCCGAAAATATCTCCTGTATGGGTGATTTAGACAGCTTCACGGGTAAAATAGGGCAGTGCGAAAGCGTCAGCCGTTGCAGTAAGGATAAAACGGAGCTTGGCTCGGGAACAGCCTATGTCACAGTGGAGCTGGGGCAGGAGCTTTTCTATAAGGTGCTTGGCGAAACCACAGGCATCGAGCTTAACGACGAGGGCGACCTTATGCCTTGTATGATTGAACTTGCAAGGATAAAGAAAGAGTACGAAAAAGTCAGCACCGCACTTGAGCAGGTCAGAGCCACAGGATACGGGATAGTAATGCCGTCTGCCGAGGAGCTTACCCTTGAAGAACCCGAAATTGTAAAGCAGGGCGGAAAATTCGGCGTAAGGCTCAAAGCATCCGCCCCGTCAATTCATATGACCCTTGCAAATATCAACACTGAGGTAAACCCGATAGTCGGCAGTGAAAAGCAATCGGAGGATTTGGTAAGGTATCTTCTCAGAGAATTTGAGGAAAATCCTACAAAGATATGGGAAAGCAATATTTTCGGAAAATCGCTCCACGAGCTTGTAAACGAGGGCCTGCACAATAAGCTGAGCCGTATGCCCGATGACGCAAGAGCAAAACTGCAGGAGGCGATACAGAGGATTATCAATGACGGCTGTAACGGGCTTATCTGTCTTATATTATAAAAGTCAGCCATATAAAAAGACCGCACCTCATCACAGGTGCGGTCTTACTCTGTCGATAAACCGATTATTATTAAAGCCCACGCAGTGAAATATTTCACCAACCTCGCCTCGCACCACCACACTTGCCTCCCTTGTCAAAGGGAGGTGGATTGGCGGCAAGGCACAAACCTTAACATTATTGCATTTACTTGCGATACGCTCACCATTTTTATATTGCAAACTTTTCTGCCGTCAAGACGGAGGGATTGCCACACCACCAACCTCGCATCGCACCAACCCCTCCTGTTGCACCGAATGCTGCCATTCCCACACAACCATTGCAAAAGAACAACAATCCCTCGCTCAACACTTTCCCTACAAAACCAAAAGACCGCACCTCATCACAGGTGCGGTCTTACTTATTCTAAACCTTACTGCATCGCAGGATTACCGCCAAGCAGACTGAACATATCAATCCCCGCAAGACTCAGCAAAAAGCTGACAGCAATGAACAGCACAACAGCAACAACAGCCGCTATCCATACCGTTCTTTTCTGCTTTTTCGTCCAGGTGTGCTGAGGACGGGCTTCATCGCTCACACTTAATGAGATTGTTTCATCGCTTTTTACTGTGTGCTGTGCGATCATATCGTCATTTTCGTGGTTTTCGTTATCTTCTGCGTTTGTCAATACTTTTTCTTCGCTCATATCCGTCCTTATTTTACTATATATTCCTTAGCCTTTTCAAGAATAAGCTGCTCCCTTTTAAGCACAAAGCTCATCTGATATTCCTTACACTGCTCGGAAAGAGCCTTGAGGCGGCTTACAGCCTCGTCATAAGGCATCCATTCTATTTTATATCCAAGCCTTTCCTGCGAACGTTCAAGCATCGCAGTATCGCACTTGTCCGATACTTTCTTTGCCACATAGCAGTGTGAAACCATGCAGAATTTTCTCTTGAACTTATGCTCCTCTATCCATCCGAGATAGCCTAAAAGCTCGGCAGGGTAGCCGGTTTCTTCCGTTACTTCCCTTAAAAATGCCTTGTCGGGAGTTTCTGTTATCTCTATACTTCCGCCGGGCAGCTTGTAATATTTGGAGTCTTCTATCTTCATCATGGCAATGTTGCCCTCGCCGTCTGTCATGACTCCTCTTGTGTTATAACGTGCGTCGTCATCGATGTACTGAGGCTCACCGCCAAAGAAATCGCTTTCGGTTATCTTTGCAATAAGCATTAATATGTCGTCCCTTTCATAGTGCGGAGCTTTCCGCTGTTTTTTTCATACATATAATATCACAAACGCACCTGCATTGCAATATAAAAAGGTAATTCACTTTTGTAGAAAACACCTATATATATGCCTTAATTATTGGTGATTATGCACAGTGGAACTTGACGTGCATTAGTGATATAATAACTTTATCCGACTAAAAAAATATGAGGAAAGATAAAAATGGAAAATACAGCAACCGTCAGCGGCACAGAAGTTAAAAAATACAGACGTGCAGGCTTTATGGATGAAGTAAGAGGCTTCTGCATACTCTGTATGGTAGTATACCACGTCTGCTTCGACCTTAACTACACCTATAATATTCACATCCCGATAATGTTCGACGGCTGGTTTGACATTGTCCGTGACATTTTTGCAGGAGCATTCATGTTCATATCCGGTATGAGCAGCCGCTATTCGCATAATAACGCAAAGCGTGGCATCCAGTGCTTTTTTATAGGTATGATAATAACCTTCATTTTCGCATTCTTTGCGCCCACCGCCCCCATACTTTTCGGAATACTGCACTTTATGGGCGTATCTATGATGATATATGCGATAGGGGATAAGTATTTTCTTAAGATTCCTGCACCGGTCGGAATAGCCGTGTGCGCCGTGCTTTTCTTATTAACAAGAGGAATTATGTACGGCTATCTCGGACCTGCGCAAGGTGTCGGAATAAAGCTGCCCGAATTTATCTACAATGCAGGACTTCTTTTTCCGCTCGGCTTCAGAGCACCGAGCTTTCAGTCAATGGATTATTTTCCGCTCCTGCCGTGGTTTTTCGTGTTTCTGGCAGGCGCTTACACGGGAAAATACGCTATCGAGGATAAAATGCCGGCATTCTTCTATAAAACACATTGCAAACCGCTTGCGCTTGCAGGCAGATATACCCTGTGGATATACGTTCTGCATCAGCCTGTAGCAATGGTCTTTTTCCTGCTGATTTTCGGAAAAATATAAAATTTCAAAAAAGTCTTGACAAACCGTTTTCGGTTTGCTATAATAATATAGCTTGACAAGTATACAACTTTGTCAACATCCCTTGCTCGTACAAGAGTACGGGCTTAATATCCACAAGGAGGTGCTTTATAATGGCAAAGCTCAGCGAAAAGTATGAGGCAGTTGTTGTATTTTCACTCAAGAACGGTGAGGATGCAGTAAAGGCTCTCGTTGCTAAGTTCTCTGATCTGATCAAGGAACACGGCACATTAGTTGACGTTGATGAATGGGGCGCTCGTAAGCTCGCTTACGAGATAAACTACGAAACCGACGGTTATTATGTAGTTTACAGCTTCGACTGCAAGCCTGATTTCCCTATGGAATTCGAGCGTATCATCAACATCACTGACGGCGTTCTCCGTTCGCTCGTAACGGTACGCAAGTAATCAAGGTTTGAAAACAGACAGGAGGAACGATAACGTATGTACAACAAGGTAATTATGATGGGCAGGATCGTCAACGACCTTGAGCTGAGATCGACACCTGCGGGTGCTTCCGTGCTTTCTTTCAGAATTGCGGTAGATCGCAGATTTCAGACAAAGGGAGAAGACAGAAAATCCGATTTCTTCAATGTTGTTGCATGGCGTAACGAGGCAGAATTCATTTCAAGATATTTTGCAAAAGGACGCATGATACTTATCGAGGGTGAGCTTCAGAACAGATCTTACCAGGATAAGAACGGCAATACAGCTTACATTACCGAGATCATCGTTGACCGTTCCACGTTCACAGGCGAAAAGGCAAACAATACACAGGGTACATCCTCTGCTTATCAGAGCTACCCCGGTAATGCCGCTAAAAACGCCACTCCTGAACATCCTGCACAGACTTCAAACACAGCGCCCACAGTGTCGCAGGGTAACAATTCGGATTTCACCGTAGAATCCGGTGAAGATGACGATTACCCGTTCTGATCAAAATAAGGAGGATAAAACAATGTCTGAAAGAGAAAAGAACGAAAAGTCAACAGTTCGTCCTATGAAGCGTACAAGAAAAAAAGTTTGCGCATTCTGTGCCGACAGAGCTGAATTCATTGACTATAAGGATGTAGCTAAGCTCAGAAAGTGCATGACAGAGCGTTACAAGATTCTGCCCCGCAGAGTAACAGGCTGCTGCGCATATCATCAGAGAGAGCTTACAACAGCTATCAAGAAGGCAAGACAGGTAGCTCTTATTCCTTACGTTTCTGACTAAGTTATAAACAGCTTTATAAAAAATCGATGCTTAAACCGCATCGATTTTTTTATTTTTATCTATTGATTATTTCCTTAAAATGCTGTATAATAATACAGTATGATTGTGAGGTGTGTGTTTTGGCACAGAAAAAAGGAAAAAATAAATTCGGAATAACACCGTCTATGATATTTCTGAATCTTTTACTGGTTCTTATCATCTGCACAGTGTGTTTCTTTACCTATAATATTATAAACGGCGAGGATAATACTTCATCTGAACCGCCGTTCACAGCGGTGACATCCGCACCGCCCGAAACTTCCGCTCCGACTACTACCGCAGGCAGTACGGAAAAGCCCGACAGCAACTCATCCGTTGCGACATCGGATAATGAGCCGACACTTGACTTTGATAAGGACTATTTCTCCTCATCGCTGTTCATAGGCGACAGTATCTCCACAGGCCTTAGCCTTTACGGCTTCCTCGATCAGCAAAACGTATTCGCTCAGCAGGGTCTTGCACCCTCTACTGCGCTTGACGCTGACATTGACGGAGTGACGCTTTCGGATAAGATCGCTTCATTCAAGCCCAAAAAGATATTCGTAATGCTCGGCACAAACAGCGTCGGCTACGCAGATAACGAAACGCTTGCAGGCAATATGAAGGAGCTTGTGGAAAAGATCTCGGCTCTTACAAAGGCTAAGATTTACGTTGTATCCATTCCGCCCGTAACACCGGAAGCGGAGAAGTCGGACGAGAACTCACTTACCCTTAAGGCCATCACCGATTATAATACCAAGCTCAAAAATGCAATTTCCGGAACTTCGGCAACATTCATTGACCTTAACAGCATCCTTTCCGACAAGGACGGATATTTCAATGCCGATTATGCCGAAATGGACGGAATTCACTTTATGGGAAAAACCTACGAGGTAATGCTCAGCTATCTGCAAAAGCATTCTTCGTAAATATCAAAAGGGGCAATATATTAGAATGAAGCATATAGCTGATTGTAAAACAATAGCAATATCGTTAATCTGTATATTATCAATAGTTCTTTGCAGCTGTTCGGACGTAACGGTGTCGCAGGATAGTTCGTTGTCAAAAAATGACACAACAACCCCTGTAAAAACATCGTTAACCGACACCAAATCATCAACTGTAGCGACAACCGTTAAAATCGTAACTACATCGGCTACTACAGCCGTTACAACGACCGAAACGACACTGCCTGAAACTACAGCTGTAGCAACAGAGCCAAAGCCTGCTCCGACCGATCCGCCAAAAACCTCTGAAACCGCTCCACAAGCCAGACCTACAGCCTCAACAGACTTCGATACCTCATTTTTTGACGATGCGCTGTTCATAGGCGACAGCATTACCACCGGTCTTTACCTTTACGGTTATCTTGACGAGTCCCTTGTCTACGCAAAGCTTGGGCTTGCCCCCTCAACCGCATTGGAAAGCGAAATAGACGGTGTAACCATAAACAGTAAAATAAAGGCAAATAATCCCAAAAAGATATATATTATGCTCGGCACGAACAGCGTTGGCTATACCGACGGCAATTACCTTGCAAATTGTATGGGCGAACTTGTACAACATATTTCACAAATTACAAAAGCGAAGGTATACGTTCTGTCTATCCCACCGATAACATATTATGCCGAAGCAGACTATGACAACGCACTTACAACATCTGCGATAAACGAGTATAATACCGCATTGAAAAGCGTAATCAAAGGCACAAAGGCGAAATTTCTCGACTTTCATTCTGTGCTGACCGCTCCCGACGGATATTATTACGAGGAATATCACGAGATGGACGGAATTCACTTTATGGGTTCAACGTATCAGGTTATGCTAAGTTTCCTTGAGAAACATTCTTAATATAAAATGTGCATAAAAGAAAGGAATTATGAACAATGAAAAGCAGTATCACAAAGAGAATTATGGCAGGAATTGTCTGCGCTATGGTCGCAGTTTCAATATGCGGATGCTCCGAGAAACCCGCTCAGTCATCGGCTTCGGAAAGCTCCGTCACATCCGATGCAGGCTCGGTTTCCGAGAGCGTTTCCGAGGCTTCTGACAGCAGTACGGCGACCGGTACAGCCGCCGAAATCACAGCTAAGATACAGGAAGATGTCAAGTTTCCAGGTATGGCTGAAATAGGCGCAGACCGCATGGCAGGCTACTATGACGTTGCCGCCGACAAGATAGACAGCTACAGCGCCTATATCTGCGGCTCGGGCGCTTATCCCGATGAGATAGCGGTTTTCAAGATGAAGTCTGCCGACGATGTAAATGCCGTAAAATCGGTTCTCGAAAAGCGTGTAGAGAGCCAGAGTACCGCATTCAAGGACTATACGCCTGATGAAATGTACAAGATAGACGGCAACAACGTAGTTACAAGCGGTAACTATGTAGCACTTATCATCTGTGCCGACAACGCAAAGGCTATCGAAGATTTCAAGGCAATGGCTAAGTAAATCAGTAAAACGAAAGGAGAACCGTATGGCTATAGAGTGTCTTGTTATAACGTTTATACTTGGGGCTATAGTGTTCTCGTTCGCCAGAGCCGACAGAATCCGCTGGGTCATAGCGACAGTTCCGCTTGGGATACTGCCGCTTGCAAACTGCGTGTCCTGCTTTGTCTGTACTGCGTTTTTGGGGTGCGAACTGCCTAAGAATATCGCTGCGGTGATACTTCTTCTTGCAGTGATGGCATCGTGCGTGTGGATCGGCATAGCGTCGGGTTTTCTGCGTACAAACCGTATGCGGATACCTTATATATGCGTTGGCATCGGCTTCAATGTGGTTCTTGGGCTTATTCTACTGAATTTCTATATCGGATTGTTGTAATCCGGCTATGAAACGGAGATTCACAGCTATAAACAAATACCGCACCGCCGTAAATTTCTACGGCGGTATTTTTATCTTTACGTTATATCCGCATCCGTCAATCGTCAATAGACAAATTGTATAAAAATGAACTCGGATTTTTAGTTACTTATTCCTAAAAGACATATTGACAAATCGGAGATAACACTATATAATATTAAATGTATTTCGCTCACCACTACATATTGTGGTTTTACGATTAAAGCTTAAACGAGAGGGAGAAATTAATGCTGACTAAAATTCAAAAGAGGGACGGACGTACAGTACCGTTCAACATTGAAAAGATAGCCGATGCTATATATAAGGCGGCGAGAGCTGTCGGTGGCAACGATTATCAGGAAGCCGGTGAAATGGCTGAAAAGGTTTGCGATTATCTTGAAGCAAACGTAAATAAGACAGGGGAGCTTCCCACCGTAGAAGAAGTTCAGGACGCTGTAGAAAAGGTGCTTGTAGAAAGCGGCCACGCAAAGACCGCCAAGGCTTATATCCTTTACAGAGCCGACAGAACAAGGGTAAGAGAAATGAACACCAGCCTTATGAAGATCTATGAGGATCTTACATTCAAGGCTGCAAGAGATTGCGATATTAAGCGTGAAAACGCCAACATTGACGGAGATACCGCAATGGGCACAATGCTCAAATACGGCTCTGAGGGTGCAAAGCAGTTCAACGAGATGTATGTTCTTGCTCCCGAACATTCAAAGGCGCACAGGGACGGCGATATTCATATCCACGACCTTGACTTTTTAACGCTTACCACGACCTGCTGTCAGATCGACCTTATCAAGCTGTTCAAGAACGGCTTCTCGACAGGTCACGGCTTCCTCAGAGAGCCTAACGAAATCAGCAGCTATTCTGCGCTTGCCTGCATTGCTATCCAGTCAAACCAGAACGATCAGCACGGCGGACAGTCTATCCCCAACTTTGACTATTCTATGGCTGACGGCGTAAGAAAGACATATAAGCACCGCTATGCTCAGAATATCGTAAGAGGACTTGAGCTTATAGGCGGCATTGATGATCTTGCAACCGCGGAAGCTGATGTAAAGGCATATACAAAGAAGCTCGAAGAAGAAAAGCAGCTTTGTCCTGTTCTCGCTAACGATAACGGCTATCAGGACGCAGAGCGTGAATGCCTCAGGGAGATTTGCCCCGATATCAGCGATGAAATAATCGAAAAGATACAGAAATTTGCACTGAAGCAGGCTGAAGTGGAAACCGACAGAGCCACATATCAGGCTATGGAGGCACTTGTACACAACCTCAACACAATGAACAGCCGTGCAGGCGCACAGATACCGTTCTCATCAATAAACTACGGTACAGACACCTCTCCCGAAGGCAGAATGGTAATAAAGAACGTTCTGCTTGCTACCGAGGCAGGTCTTGGCAACGGCGAAACACCCATCTTCCCGATACATATCTTCAAGGTAAAGGACGGTCTTAACTATAACGAGGGCGATCCTAACTACGATCTGTTCAAGCTGGCTTGCAGAGTATCGGCAAAAAGACTGTTCCCGAACTTCTCGTTTATCGACGCTCCCTACAATCTTCAGTATTACAAGCCCGGCGACTATAATACGGAAATCGCATATATGGGATGCCGTACCCGTGTAATAGGAAATGTTTACGATCCCACAAGAGAAATAGTAACAGGACGAGGAAACCTTTCGTTCACATCCATAAATCTGCCCAGACTCGGCATACTTGCAGGCGGAGATATTGTAAAGTTCTTTGAGATGCTCGAGGACAGAATGAATCTTGTCGTAGATCAGCTTCTCTACAGATTCAAGATACAGTCGCAAAAGAAAGTAAAGAACTATCCGTTCCTTATGGGACAGGGAATATGGATCGACTCAGAAAAGCTCAACCCCAACGATACTATCGGAGAGGTATTAAAGCACGGTACGCTTTCTGTAGGCTTTATAGGTCTTGCTGAATGCCTCAAGGCGCTTATCGGCGTTCATCACGGCGAAAGCAAGGAGGCGCAGGAGCTTGGTCTGCGTATTATAGGCAGAATGAGAGCAAGAATGGACGAAGAAAGCAAGAAGACCGGTCTTAACTTCTCGCTCCTCGCAACACCCGCAGAAGGTCTTTCGGGAAGATTTGTAAAGATCGACCGCAAGAAGTTCGGCAAAATCGAGGGCGTAACAGACAGAGAATACTACACGAACTCATTCCATATACCTGTTTACTTCCCCATCAACGCATTCAGAAAAATCAAGCTGGAAGCGCCTTATCACGCACTCACAAACGCAGGTCATATCAGCTATGTAGAGCTTGACGGCGACCCGCTTCAGAACCTTGAGGCATTTGAGCAGATTATCAGATGCATGAAGGAATCGGGTATCGGCTACGGCTCGATAAACCACCCCGTAGACAGAGATCCCTGCTGCGGATATACTGGTATAATCGGTGACGTATGCCCCAAGTGCGGAAGAAGCGATCACGGCGACAACACAAGATTTGAGCGTATCCGCCGTATCACAGGTTATCTTGTAGGCACTGTTGACCGATTCAACAACGGCAAGAGAGCCGAAGAAAGAGATAGAGTAAAGCACAGCGTTTCTGCCGATGACGCAGAAATCTGACGATTTATAAAGACTGCGAAAGAATCCGGCACATCCTGCCGGATTTTTTGCGTTCAGGGCTTGAAATCGGCGGCGGTTTAGTATATACTATCCATAAGCCGAGCCGTAAGGACTGTGTGAAAGCAAAAACAGAAAAGAGGTATTTCTATGGGCGAATATGGCAAAAGAGCCGAGCAACTGTTTATGGAAGGGTATAACTGCTCACAGGCGGTATTGCTCAGCTATTCTGATATAACGGGGCTTGACGATAAGACGGCGGCTATGCTTGCATCGGGCTTCGGCGGCGGTATGGGACGTATGCGTGAGGTATGCGGCGCAGTAAGCGGAATGTTCATCGTACTGGGTATAGTGGCAGGCTACAGCGATCCTTCGGACGCACAGGGCAAGAAATCCACCTATGCCGCAATACAGGAGCTTGCTTCACGCTTCAGAAAAGAAAACGGCAGTATAATCTGCAAGGAGCTTCTCGGACTGTCAAAGCCCGAAGGCACATATATACCCCAAGAAAGAACGAATGAGTATTATAAAAAACGGCCTTGTCCGAAAATCGTCTGTATGGCGGCTGATATACTTGAAGAATATCTTGATGAACACGGTTATCTGACCGGGAAAGGAATCTGACATGATCGCACTTATTACGGGCGCAAGCTCGGGAATCGGAAAAGAAATGGCGAAAAACCTTGCTACAAGAGGTGTAAATCTTATACTTGTCGCAAGAAGAACAGAGCGTCTGCTGGCACTCAAGGAAGAAATCGTATACAACTGTCCCGAAATAAAGGTCAAGACAATTACAGCCGACCTTTCGAAAGAGGAGCAGTGTTTCGGGCTTTACAACAAGGTAAAGGATTATAAAATTGATTTTCTCTTTAACAATGCGGGATTCGGTCTGTACGGTCCGTTCCTTGAAACAGATCTTAAAGACGAACTTTCGATGATAAACGTCAATATAAAGGCTGTTCATATTCTGACAAAGCTGTTCCTGCGTGATTTTGCCGCAAGAAACAGCGGATATATCCTTAACACTGCGTCTGTTGCAGGCTTTATGGCAGGACCTCTGCTTGCAACATACTATGCGACAAAAAACTATGTCGTACAGCTTACCAAGGCGATTTATGAGGAACTGAGAAGTACAGGCAGCAGGGTAGTGATAAGCGCACTTTGCCCCGGACCTGTAGATACCGAATTCAACAGCGTTGCAGGCGTAAAGAGCTTCGGAATACCGAGCGAGAACGAGGCTTATGTTGCGGACTATGCTATCGAGCGTCTTTTATGCGGCGATCTGCTGATAATCCCCGGCGTTACCACCAAGGCGGCTGCGGCAGGCTCAAGATTTGCTCCGACAAAATTCCTTCTCAGAACGGTAAGAACGTTACAGGAGCAGAAGAACAAGTAAAGATATAATGTGAGGAACTATGGCGTATACTACAGATTTCAACGCACAGCTTGTTTCAAAGCAGGCAAGCAAAAACACAAAAATGCTTTATGAATACCTTAAAAGCATTTACGGCAAAAAACATCTGGCAGGTCAGCAGTATCTGCAAAGTGAAGAAGTCGAGGATCTTGTGTACTATCATCTGACGGGAAAACTCCCTGCCGTGAGAGGATATGACTTTATGGGGGTAAGCTCCTGCAAGAAAACGGACGATCAGGTAGACAGGGCGATAAAATGGGCTACTCAGTGCGGCGGTATTGTCACAATGTGCTGGCACTGGTACGCTCCGAACGATATGAACGATTATTCCAAAGGCTCATCGTTCTACTACAAGACGACAGACTACGATCACAAGACCTGCTTCGATCTGTGCAAGGGTGTAACCGAAGGCACTGCGGAATATGAATTTATTATCCGTGAGATAGATATGGTATCAGCCGAGCTTAAGCGTATGGCACAGCTTGATATACCTGTGCTGTGGCGGCCTCTGCACGAGGCAAACGGCAACTGGTTCTGGTGGGGAAACCACGACGAACAGCACCGTGAAGCGTATAAGAAGCTGTGGTATATGATTTTTGACCGTATGGAAAATTATCACAAGCTGACCAATCTTATATGGGTATGGAACGGTCAGGACAAGTGTATGGAAGTAAGCCCGGACACGTTTGACATCTGCGGAGATGATATTTACTCGGTAAAGGAATACGATCATTCTTCCCAGAAGCAGAGATTTGAATATATGACCGAACTTGCACACGGCAAGATGATAACCTTGTCCGAATGCGGTTATATCCCCGATCCCGATGAGATGAAAAAGGACAACGCCATGTGGCTGTGGTGGCTCCCGTGGTGGGGCGAGTTTGTCTACAAGAGGGAAGGGTACAAGCCTGTTTTCGACAAAGACGGCTACACTGTGATAAACGAAAAATATATGACAGAGGATTTTATGAAGCGTGTTATGGCTCATCCCGATGTCATAATGCGTGAGGATCTGCCGTGGTACGACAAGGATAAGCACAAGCTCCCCGATGCGCTTTCGGCAAATCTTGAGAGGATAAAAAGCAAATGAGAAAATCACTCGCTGTATTAATAGCCGTAATCATTGCCGCAATGCTCTGCGGCTGTGCCGATGATGTTTCGTCCTCTGTACAGCAGGAGGACAGCTCATCCCGTTCATCTACAAAATGGACGGTAACTAAGGTGGCTGACAATGATATTTCCTGCGAGGGTCTTGTACTCACAGCGCTTAACAGCGGCGATTTTCCCGAAATGGTAAAAGCAACGGACAGCACACTGCTTGATACGATAATGGATTTCAGCAAATACGGTATCACAGATTACTGCGTATATCAGCAGGCGATAAGCGTTGAGCTGTCGGAGATAATTGCTGTGCGTGCAGATGACACAGACGGCGTGAAAGCCGCACTGCAAAGCAGGAAAGACAGCCTGATAAAGCAGTTCGGGACATATCCAGAACAGGAAAAAATCGTAAGCAGGACGGTGGTATTCCAAAAGGGCAATCTGTGCTTTCTTATAGCTTCGGAAGAGCCTGAGAAGGCAGAGAAAGCAATATCGGACAAAATCAGCGCAAACTCTGTTGATTCGGGGGATTAAAAAAAGCGGCCTGAAGCAAAGTAAAAAGCAGAAATATATAATGACCGCAGTTTTCTGCGGTTGCTTTTTTTCGCCTCACTACTTGAAAAGCCGACAGAAAAATGCTATAATTGTAAAGGTTTATCGTCAGACGCTTATGTCTGTCGGTTGGAAATAAACGGGTAGAACCGTAGGAAAGGTATAGATTTTATGTTAGACACAATGAAAGGTCTTAAGCGCACACATTATTGCGGCGAGGTCGAGGGTATCGGCAGTACCGTTACCGTTGCCGGATTTGTACAGAGAGTAAGAGATAAGGGTAGCCTTATGTTCGTCGATCTGCGTGACCGCACAGGCATTGTTCAGCTTGTATTCGATGATACAACAGAGCCTGCCGTATTTGAAAAGGCAAGGCAGATAAAGAGCGAATATGTGCTTATGGCGCAGGGACTTCTGCGTGAAAGAGAGAGCAAGAATAACGATATAAAGACAGGCAACGTTGAAATTCTCGTTACCGACCTTCGTATACTTTCGATGGCTCAGACAACGCCGTTTGAGATAGTTAACGATACAAAGACAAACGAGGAGCTTCGTCTTAAGTACAGATACCTCGATCTTCGCAGAAAGAAGTTACAGGATAACCTTATAATGCGTCACAGGATTGCAAAGACAGCCCGTGAATATTTCTACGATAACGGATTCCTTGAAATAGAAACACCTATGATGATGAAATCAACTCCTGAGGGAGCAAGAGATTATCTTGTACCGTCAAGAGTTCACGAGGGCAAGTTCTATGCGCTTCCGCAGTCGCCCCAGATATACAAGCAGTTACTTATGATCTCGGGCTTTGACCGCTATATTCAGCTTGCGAGATGCTTCAGAGATGAGGACCTTCGTGCTGACAGACAGCCCGAATTTACGCAGATAGACCTCGAAATGTCATTTATGGACGTTGACGAAATACTTGAGCTTACAGAGGGCTTCATCAAAAAGCTGATGAAGGATGTTCTTGATGTTGATATTACAACTCCGCTCCCCAGACTGACATATAACGACGCTATGTCACGTTACGGCTCGGATAAGCCCGATACACGCTTCGGTATGGAAATACAGGATCTGTCCGATATTGTAAAGGATACAGAGTTCTCGGTATTTTCTTCGGCTATTGCCGCAGGCGGCAGTGTAAGAGCTATCGTTGCAAAGAATGCCGCAGGTGTTCTTACAAGAAAGGAAATCGACAAGCTGACCGAGTTCTCAAAGGGAATCGGTGCAAACGGTCTTGCATATATCCGCTGGCATGATGATGCGCCTAACTGCTCGTTTGCAAAGTTCCTTAAAGAAGGCGAGCTTGACGCTATCCTTTCGCACCTCGGCTGTGAAAAGGGAGATGTAGTGCTGATTGTTGCCGATAAGAATAAGGTGACGCTCCCTGTACTCGGCGCTCTGCGTCTTAAGGTCGGCAAGCAGATAGGCATAGTACCCGACAGCGGATACAACTTCTTATGGATTACCGAGTTCCCGTTCTTCGAGTGGGACGATGAGTCGGAAAGCTGGCTTGCTATGCACCATCCGTTCACGATGCCTATGGAGGAGTGCCTTGAGTATCTTGATACCGACAAGGGCAAGGTAAGAGCGAAGGCTTATGACCTTGTACTCAACGGCATCGAGCTTTGCAGTGGTTCTATCCGTATCACAGACCCCGAGCTTCAGGAGAGAATGTTCAGACTTCTCGGTCTTACCGATAAGGAGATTGAAGAAAAGTTCGGCTTCCTTGTTGACGCATACAAGTATGCCGCACCTCCGCACGGCGGTCTTGGTATAGGTCTTGACAGGCTTTCGATGCTCCTTTGCGGTGCAGACAGCCTGAGAGATGTAGTTGCTTTCCCGAAGGTAAAGGACGCAAGCGAGCTTATGTCGCAGTGCCCGTCGGTAGTTGACGATAAGCAGCTCGAGGAGCTTCATATAAGGACTGTGGTTTCGGAAGAATAACCGTAATTTGAAGTACGGAAAAATTCAATAGGTTCAGAGCGCACGAGAAATCGTGCGTTCTTTTTTTATACCCTTCCGCATAGACTTTACTAAACAAAAAAGACAAGCTGAAAGGAAATGAAAAAAATGATAGAAAGTAAAACCTGCGAATACGATACGGCGATACGCTGTGCGGTAAGAATTTTTCCCGGTCTTGCATCGGTGCCGAATGCGATACGGCAGACAGCGGAAGAAATCCGTATAAGGAGCGGTTATCCGATAATAATCCGCACGGGAATGCAAAACCATATAACCCAGATAACGCCCGACAGCGAAATGCTGGCAGAGTGCATAAGCGCAATATGTCAGAATTCGCTCCATACTTACGAAAAAGATATAGCCAACGGATTTATAACGCTGTACGGCGGTCACAGGGCAGGATTATGCGGTACTGCGGTGTACGGCAACGGCGGGCTTCAGACGGTGAAGAATATCAGTTCGATAAACATAAGGATAGCACGTCAGCATTACGGGGCGGCAAGGGATTTGCTGCCGCTGTTTGAAAGCAAGTGCAGAAGCAGAGGACTTCTTATAGTAGGGAGGGCGCTGAGCGGAAAAACCACTATACTGCGTGATTTATGCAGATGCATAGGAGGAATGTTCAGGGTTTCACTTATTGATGAACGGCAAGAGATAGCGGCGGTGTATAACGGGAAGCCGTGTCTTGATGTGGGGCTTATGACCGATGTTTTCAGCGGATATGGCAAGTCGGACGGGATAATAAGGGCGGTGCGCTGTATGTCGCCCGATTATATCGTGACCGATGAGCTTGGGGCTGATGCGGAAAGTATAAGGCAGGCGGTGAATTCGGGGTCGGGGCTGATAATGACGGCTCACGCAGACAGCATCGAGGAGGCTTATCGCAACGAGGGTATAAGGACGGTTATCGACAGCGGAGCGATACAGCATATAGCGCTTGTGCAAAGCCACAGGATAACGACGGTGAAACAGCTTATCACTGCCGAAGCGAATGCAGTGTGTACGATATGAACGGTATGATGGGAATTGTTATATTCCTGCTGACTACGCTCAGCGGCGGTGCGACGGGTATGTATTTTTCTGGCAGGCTGAGTGAGCGGTGCAGGGTAATAAACTCGTATATTACGCTTGTGCAGAGTATGAGTTGCTATATAGGCTTCAGCGGATACAAGCTGGCTGAAATTTTCAGAGCGGAGCAAAAAAACTCCGGCTGTTACATTTCGGACAAACTTGTTGAACTCAGCGAAAACGGCGGTGATATAAGTGATGAGTGGGATATATGCGTGTCAAAAAGCGGTTATCTGAAAGAGGACGACAGGCAGATATTATCCGAGCTTGGCAGGACTATCGGCAAAAGCAATACAGATGGCGAAACGGCTGTACTCGCACTTGCCGGACAGCGTCTTTCCTTTCAGCTGAAAACCGCCGAGGAGGAAAGAAAACGCAAGGGCAGATTGTACACAACGCTTGGGATAATGTTCGGTGCGGCGGTCGGAATAATGCTGATATAGAAAGCGGCGGTGTAGTATGAATGTAGATTTTATTTTCAAGATTGCGGCGATAGGTATCGTTGTAGCCGTTCTCAATCAGCTTCTGCAACGCTCGGGCAGAGAGGAGCAGGCAATGATGACTACTATAGCAGGGCTTATTGTCGTGCTGATGATGATTGTCACGGAAATAAGCAACCTGTTCGACACAATCAAAAGTATTTTCAATCTATAGGCGGAAAGCAAGGAACGGTAAATATGAATATAATTGCATTTGTCGGAGCCGGCATTATCGGAGCCGTTCTGTCATCGGTATTAAAGCAGTACAAGCCTGAATTCAGCATCTATATAACGCTGATAACGGGTATGCTTATGCTGGGTGCGGCTGTGTCGGCGGTAAAGCCTGTGATAGAAACCGTATCGGGCTATCTCGAAACAGCCGTTCCGGATTCGTCATACGCTGAAGTGCTGGTAAAATCGCTTGCCGTATGCTATATAACGCAAATGGCATCGGACAGCTGCAGTGACGCAGGCGAAAAGTCGATAGCGTCTAAGATAGAGCTTGCAGGCAAGTTTGCGATAGTCATACTGGCGTTGCCGGTATTCAGCAGACTTATGGAGGTAATAAAACAACTTTTACAGTGAGGGACTATGAAAACAGCTGTTATTAAAACATTAATTCTGCTTATCGTACTGCTCACGGCTGCAGCGTTTCCTTACAGGGCTTATGCCGAAGAAAGCGTAATAATCGACGGGTACAGTGCCGATATACCGCCTGAGCTTGAAAAGAGCCTCTCGGACGCAGGAATAACGCCGCAAAGCATAGACAGCGAGGCACTGTCTGTCGATAAGGTGATAAGCAATGTCACGGGTATGCTGTGGGAAAGCATCAAAAGCCCGCTGAAGCTACTTATCTCGCTGATTTCGGTAACGCTTCTTTGCAGTATTGCAAACGTATTTGCGGATAACACAAGCGGAAATCTGAAAACTGTATTTTCGCTCGTGTCGGTGCTTGCGTGCAGTACGATAACTGTGAGTGCCGCAAGCGATTCGCTGACAGCGGCATCAAAAACGCTTGAGTCGGGAAGCGTATTCCTTGCAAGCTTTATCCCTGCTTTTGCCGGAATACTTGCAACAAGCGGTCACGTCAGCTCTGCGGCAATGTTCAATACCGTTGTAATGGGCGGTGCGCAGGGCTATATGCAGCTTGCGTCAAAGATACTTATGCCTGTATCAATGAGCATACTCGGAATATCGCTTGCAGGGAGCGTATGCGGCGAACTGAAGCTGGAAACGCTTGCACAGGCGGTGAAAAAGACGGTTATATGGATACTGGGTCTTATAATGACCGTATTCGTGGCGCTTCTTGCAATGCAGAGCTTTATCACTGTGCCGTCCGATAATGTCGGAATAAAAGCCGCAAGGTTTACCGTTTCAAACGGCGTTCCGTTTATCGGGGGAGCGGTTTCCGACTCGCTGTCGGTAATGTACGGCGGCATAGGAATCATACGGAATAATTTCGGTGTTTTCGGAATAATCACAGGGGGAGTGCTTATCCTGCCGTCAATAATTTCTGTGCTTTGTTATAAGCTGGCATTCTCGCTTGCGGCATCGTTCAGCGATCTGTTCGGCATATCACAGCTGACAGGGCTTATGAAATGTGCTGAGGGCGTAAGCTCGATTATCACCGCTATGCTCGTTTCGTTTCTCTTAATGGCGGTAATTTCGATTTCACTGATGATTTTTATGGCAGGAGGTGCGGTATGACGGAAATCAAACAGGCGGCTCTTTGCATATGCATACTCGGTGCGGCTACAGGGCTTCTGAGAATGCTTATCCCGTCCGAAAAATATAAGACACGGATAACATTTCTGATTGCCTGCATATTCTCGTTATGTCTTATCAATGCGGTAAAAGGCATCATACCGTCTGTCAGCATTGATACGCAGTCGATTAATGTTCCGCAGGTGGATTTCAGCGAAAAGCTGTCTGAGCAGGCAAGGGTCACTGCGGCGAGGGCTGTAAGGGAGAAGATAGAGCGGCTGCTTAGCGATAACGGTTTTGATTATGATAAAGTATATGTAATTGCGCATATTGACGGTGCTTTCTGCATATCTATTACTGAGGTCGAGCTTGTATTTAACGCAGACGCAGACGAAGCTTACATATGCGATGCGGTCGCTCTGGTGCAGGCGGCATCGGGAGAGGAAATAACCGTCAGATATTCAAAATCAAGATAAGAAACAGAAAAGGCATTTTATGAAAGATCTACTGAAATCCGATAAGCTGATAAAATTTGCGTTTATTTCAGGCATAGTGGCGATAGCTCTTATATTTCTCTCAGACTTCGGGAAAAGCACAGAAGACGCTGTTACCGATGAGCAGGCGCTGGAACAGCGTATAACCGAAATGCTCACCTCTATGGACGGAATAGACGAGGTGCCGAATGTAACGGTGCGGCTTGATGAAGATAAGCACACGGTACTCGGCATAACCGTAGTCTGTCCTCAGGCGATAAGCAACAGGACGGCAGAAAGGGCAATCAATGCGGTCAGAACGGCTCTTGACGTTTCCGCATCGAAAATATGTATTACAACATAAGCGAGGTATTTATTATGAAAAGACCGAGAATCAATCTTATACTTGGCAAAAAGCATCTGGTTGCGGCAGGACTTGCACTTGTGCTTGCGGTAGGGCTGTACGCTAATTTTGCCATAGGAAGCAGTGCCGACGGCAAGAACGTTTCGGGAGATAACTACGGCGACACAAGGCTCGTTTCAAACGAAAAATCAAAAACGCAGGCAGATACCGACAAGGACAGCGACATTGTCGCAACCGCCGCTAAGAGCGACATCAGAAGTGACAGTGCGTCCGACAGCGAGGAATACTTTGCAAAAGCCCGTATTGATAAGCAGGCGAGCAGAGAAGAAGCAAAGGAAACGCTGAAGAGCATTTACGGCGGCGGAGATATGACCAAAGACGAGCTTGCCGTTGTTGCGCAGGACGCTAAACAGCTGACCGACCTTATGGAAGCCGAAAACAAGATAGAAACAACGCTCAAGGCGCAGGGCTTTGAGGATGTTCTTTGCTATCTCAGCGACAACAGCGCTAACATTATCGTAAAGTCGAGCGGACTTGATACAGCACAGGCAGCTCAGATAAAGAGTGCGTTACTGTCAGAGGTCGAGGTAGCGGGAGAAAACATCACTATCGTTGAAGTGCAGTGATAAATTGCAAACAGCCAAACTGACCGCAGGCTATGCCTGCGGTTTCTTTTTGTCTACATTGCGTTAAAATATCCTCTTAAACAAACAAATTTTGCAACATAGGGTTGACAATCAAAGAAAACAGTGCTATAATACCTATATCGACAAATTGTTGATTATTTTTGTGCCATAAGAAAGGGGAAATGTAAAAATGGCAGAAAAGCGGATGTTTTCAAAGCAGGTATTATGGAGCGACAAATTTATAGATCTGCCATCGCCGGCACAGGTGCTGTACTTTCAGCTTTCAATGTATGCGGACGATGAAGGGTTTGTCAACTGCGCAGGATATGTACGCAGGCTTACGGGGTGCAGTGAAAGCGATATAGAAGCACTGTGCAAAAACGGCTTTATTATCCCGTTTGAGTCGGGTGTATATGCAATTGCTCACTGGAAGATAAATAACCACATACGCTCTGACCGTATGAAAAAGACCTCGTTCTCAGATGAGCGTGACATGCTCTATGTCCGTGCTGACGGGATGTATATACTCGATCCCGAAAAAGCGGCGGAGCAGAGGAATTCAGCCGGGCAGGAAAAAGCAGTGACAACAAAATGTAGTCAAACATCTGACATCTGCCCGTCAGATGACGGCACAGGCAAGGAAAGTTCAGATAAGGACAGCACAGTTAAGAGCAGTTTTGATGAGGTAAGTGCCGTTTTGTCGGACGAAACCGACAAAAAATCGCTCTCCGCCGCCGCATACAAAGCAAAATTAACCGAAAGATTCGGTACGGACAACGTTGAGCGATATATTGAACGTTTCAATAAATGGGCTGATATGCACGGGCGGCAGAATATGCCTGTATACCCTACCATCGAGAAGTGGATGAAGGAGGATAACATCAGACGGTACGAAAGCGCAAACAGCAGTTTTACAGACGAAATGCTTGACGAGTGTCTGATGATAGACTACATAAGCTCAGACGAGAAACGAACAGAATAGAGTAAGTACAATAAGAAAGCCGAAATTGAAAGCAGAGAATTCAGCTATATATCTGCCTGTCTTGCCGGGGCAGAGCGAATTGTATTTGCTGAGCGTTATAAGGCTTGCGAGCGAAGCTATCAGCGTTCCGACACCGCCGATATTAACTCCGAGCAGAAGGCTGTGATAATCGTTTGTAAACTGCGAAAGCAGTATTGCCGAAGGAACGTTGCTTATAAACTGGCAGGAAATCACACTGAAAAGCAGGGGGTTAAGCTGAAGGGCAGATGAAAACAGGTTCTTTATCACATCAATCCTTGCCATATTTCCGGCAAAAATAAAGAAAAATACAAACGTGAACAAAAGCGGATAATCAACTGCGGCGAGCGCTTTTCTGTCCATAACGATAAGCGTCAGCGTGATGAAAATCATACCTATCAGGTACGGGATAAAATTGAACACGATAATTATAGCTATGGCGAACAGGAAAAGATAAGCGGCTGTACGTTTACGGTCGATTTTTTCGGGAGCGGACTTAAGCTCTATCGGCTCAGGCTTTACAAAGATAACACAGCATAGCGTTATCATTGCAACGGCAAGGATAAACGGCGGAAGCATTATCAGCGTAAATTCGCCTATCGGAATATTGAACTTTGAATAAAGATAAAGGTTCTGGGGATTTCCGAAGGGGGTGAGCATACCGCCGAGATTAGCGGCGATATTCTGCATTATGAACGTGAACGCCATATAGCGTTCCTTGCCTGCGGTATGCAGTACATAGTATCCAAGCGGAAGAAAGGTCAGCAGAGCCATATCGTTTGCAATCAGCATAGAGCCTATGAAGGTGACCCATACAAGCACCACTGTGCAAAGGCGTATATTGCGGAATTTTTTTACTATGTTGCAGGCGAGAATATAAAAGAACTGTACGTTTTTAAGGGCGCATACAACTGCCAGTACGCTGAAAAGGCAGGCAAGCGTCTTGTAATCGAAATAATCGAGATATTTCTCGTCGGGCGGAACTATAAATGATGTGATAACCGCCGCCAGTAAAGCTATCACCATAACTGTATTTTTCTTTATAAAACTTATCGCAGTATTCATTGTTCTACACTCGTTATCTTGATCAAACCGCACAAAACCCTCCCGTAAGGGAGGGTAAATGCTTGTTTATTATGTTTATTATACCAGATCGTCCTCGTTGAAGGGGTCGCCGCATTCGGGGCAGAACTTCGGAGGATGTTCGGGATCGGCAGGTACCCAGCCGCACTTGTCGCACTTGTACTTCTTGGGAGCTGCAGGTTTTGACTTGCCGCATTCTGCACAGAACTTGCCTGTGTTGGTAGCGCCGCATTCACACGTCCAGCTTGAAGGAGCGGGAGCAGCGGGAGCGTCACCTTCCTTGCTCTTGCCGCAGTTAGCGCAGAACTTGCCTGTGTTTGACTGACCGCATGAGCAGGTCCAAGCCTCAGGCTTCTTAGCGCCGCAGGAAGAACAGAATGCACCTGTGTTTGTAGCGCCGCACGAGCATTTCCATCCGCCCGGAGTCGGCTGCTGAGGTGTTGTCTGCTGAGGAGCCGCAGGCATACCGCCGAGAACGTTGTTACCTGCGTTCATAGCCATATTCATGCCCATAAAGCCCATCATAGCGCCGTTTTCATTTGAGCCTGCCGCTTCGATACCACGAGCAACGGCACCTGTCATCATAGCACGCTGAACATCGCCGCCGAGCATTGTATCAGCCTTAAGACGATCCTTAAGAAGCTCTTTTGTTTCTTCGGAAATCGTGATAGGGCCAAGACCGATATTTGTGAGCATCAGACCTCTCTGTGCCCAGTTGTTAGCGGTTTCGTCCTTAGTCTTGTTGGTAAGGTTGTTGAGCTGGCTTGTAATCTGGTTGTAGCTGTAGCCTTCTGCTGAAAGCTGGTTTAACGCTACCATCAGTGACTGCATGAACTCGTTCTTATACTGCTCGTTCTTGAAAATGTCCTTAACGTAGACCTGAGGAGCGTTTACGCCCTTGCTGAGAACTTCTGCGTAGAACTTGCAGGCATTCTCGGCATCGGGTATCTGAACCTCGAATGTGCCGTAGAAACGCAGCTCTACTGTTGTATTATAACGGGGATCGGGATAGGGAACGGGTGTTCCTGTACCGAAGGGGATTCCGGGCAGTTTCTGAAGGTTGATGTAGATTACTCTCTGCTCGGTGGCAGGTGTTCCGCCGTATGTGAATCTTGAAATAAGATCCTTGAGCGAATCCTTTATCTGACCTGCAAAGATTGAAGGTGCTGTCGAGTTGTCAAGTATGTAACGTCCGGGTTCTGTAACAACGTTTGTTATCTTGCCGTTGTCAAGGGTCAGCATACAGGTGTTTTCTTCAACCATGATTGCCGAGCCGTTGCTGATAACGTTGTCGGTTCCCTTTACGTTACTGCTTCTTGCATTACCGTTGTGCATCTTCTCGCCGTTAACAACAACAGTATCGTTGCCGATAACAGGGCAGTGAATGGCCTCTTTCCAGGTATCGCCGAGAGTACCTGAGAGAGCGCCTACAGCTGCTTTAATAAGTCCCATAGTAATATTTCCTTTCGTGTTGAGTTTTTAATTTATTTTACTAAATTAAAATCGTTGACCAGCCATATACGGTCGGCAATTTCTGTAATGCCGCTTCCGCAGTACGGACACTTCTTGCCCTTTGCAGACGCATCAATGGGAGCGCCGCAGTTGGGGCAGTTACTTGAAAATACAATGCTTGTCGTCTGTTCGTGCAGATCCTGCTTGTAAGCGAGCGTTACGCTGTACGCTGTCTGCATAAGCGCAGGCTTTGCGCTGTCTGCCTTTTCTTCCGACACCTTTGCATATTCATACTGAAGAGAAATTTCAAACCTTGCCGTTGCTTCCTTGCTTCTGTTCTGGTAGTTTGCGATTCCGCAACGGTGAATTTTTATATTATTGAAAATCTCTTTTTCGTTGTTCGCATTAAGGGTGATTATACGGTTATTGACCTTATTTATAAGATCCTGCGTATATTCGCTTGCCTTAAGCGATTCGGCATTTTTGTTCATTATGGCATTGAGAATTGCGACTATTGCATTTCTTGCCTTGACCTCCATGCCCTTGTATCCTATTTCGGGGAAATCACGGGTGATGGCAGGACCGTACATTTCACTAAGGGCTGTTATACCCTTAGGAGTGGTAGCTTCCTCCTTGACACCCTTGTTTATCAGTTCCATTGCCTGTGACGGCGACATACCTAGATATTTCTGCGATGCGCTCCGCACCTTCGACACAATGACAAGTACGATGATACCGATGACTATAAGGGGAGCGAGCCAGCTTAATATTGAAAGAATGAACGATGTTATATCCACATTATACTCCCTTTATACCGTCGTCTACAGTATCGTTTCTTATACCTGAGAAATCCGTCAGTACCCATGAATACTGACCTGTTGTAACAACAGAGCCGCAGTATTCGCATACGCCGGAAGAAGAAATCTCAAGCGGTGCGCCGCAGTTGGGGCAGTTGTGTCCGGTCATCTTGCCGGTTTCCGTCTTTGTTTCGACACCGAGCGAACGTACAAACTTCATCTTGTACTTCTGAACCCAGCGTGTAGTCTTGTCGCCTCTTATGATCTTGCCTGTCTTTTCGTCCACCTGATAATCTATCATTCTTGAGGTGAGGTATGCCGTTACATATTCGAACTGCGAATCACGCTCATACGAGGTAAGGTAAGCCGTATCTATAGCGATGCTCTCGTAGTGGTAAACAACGCCCTGTTCTATCTTCGCCTGTACCTGCTTGCAGGTAGTGTTGTAAAGGTTTTCGTGCATAACCGGTCTTACGGGGGTCATATCACGCTTGCACCAGGCATTTTCAATATCTATGTATACCTGCTTTGTGAAAGTGATAAGGTCGGAAGCCGAGAAGTTGGGATCCTTCTGTTTTATAATGCCTTCTATCTGTTCGGTTCTGTTGGGCAGTACAACGTTTGCGCCGTTCATTGATGAAGGACGTGTTGTGCCGCCGCCGGAGGATTTCTTTTTGCTTCCGCCGATTGTTGATATGATAATAATAACAACAACTATGCCTATACCTATTATAACGGAAACGGGGTCGGCGTCACCGCTGTAGCTGCTGCTGTCGTAATCGTTACCGCCGTAGGCCGTAGTCATATCCGCCGCCATAGTCGCCGCCTCCGAAATCGTAACCGCCGCCACCGCCGTAGTCGTTATTGTCAAACGCACTTACGGAAAAGCAGAGCAGAAGCGCCGCTGTTATTGTCGCAATAAATGTTACAATAATCTTCTTCATAAATTTCTCCCTTATTATCGAAACAGTCTGCATCAAAATGCAGGCCGACATTTTTATTACTTTATGACAGAATAGCACAGTATCCTGCTTTGATTATACAATACTTTCACAAAAAAGTCAATAATTGATAGAAGAAATACGGTAAATATGGCGAAAAATCGAAATAAATATTGTATAAAAAGGCAAGTACCGCCGACTGTCAATGCTGCCGACCGTGCGAAAAGCGATCGTTACTTTTTTACGGCGTTTTCAAGTACGGTCTTGAGAGTGCCGCTGAGAAGTTTTGACATTCTTTCGATAAGCTCGTCGGGATCGTTTTTCATACCACCCTCAAGCCAGTCAAGGACAATGCCGACAATTGCGTATTTATAGAATGATGCGATAAACTTCTTATCATCATCGGAAACGCTGAGCTTCAGCGTCTTTGAAACGTTATCAATGAATTTGCAGGCAAAGTCAAGTGAAACGCTGTAAAGATAACGCTCGATAGTTTCACGGTGAAGTGAGTTATATACATGGTATATCAGCTTCTTGTTCTCCTTTACGAAGCAAAGCCCTGTCTTGAGCCCTTCCTCCCACGACTGACCGACCTCCATCTTTTCTACGGATTTCTGCGCTTCAGTAAGGAAGATTTCTTCGAGAAGCTGATAAATATCGCTGTAATGATAATAGAACGTGTTGCGGTTTACTCCGCAGTCATCGGTAATGTTCTTTACCGTTATTTTATCTAAGGGCTGATTGCTCAGCAGTTTTTTGAACGATTCCTGTATTGCTCTTTTGGTAAGTTCGGACATATTACCTCCGTTTTAGCCTGTGGTTTCTCCTGCTTTCTATTTTACGGTTATAATTATACAACATTCCCGTTAAAAATTCAAGTTTTAGGCAAAAAGTCGCATCTGCCTAAAAATCGGTCAATTTATTCCGATTGCCCTAAAATTGAACAGTGGCGCAGGATTGACCGTTGTATAAACCGTCACGGCGGGTTAAAATATAGCTGTAAAGAAAAAGAAAGGACTGAAAATCATGAGATTTATCAAACGTGCAAAAGCAGCATATATTTCCACTTGCGCCGCAATTGCGGTCATAGGACTTATACTTATTCTTTTCCCGGAGATTTCAATGCTTGCGGTATGCTATATGCTCGGAATAGCGGCTATAGTATTCGGCATTGTAAAAATCACGGGATATTTTTCAGCCGACCCCTACGGGCTGGCGTTCCAGTTTGACTTTGCATTCGGTATCATAGCGATCCTGCTCGGACTTGTAGTTATTATCCATCCGGGTAATATAATGGCTCTGGTGCCTGTCATAATGGGCATTTATTTTATGATCGACGGCATAATGAAGATACAGACAGCCGTTGATGCAAAGCGTTTCGGCGTAAGGAGCTGGTGGCTGATTCTTGTCAGCGCAATAGTTACAGGCGGAATAGGAATACTGTTACTCGTAAATCCCTTTGAGAGTGCGGTAGCGCTTACTGTTCTGCTCGGTATCACATTGCTTGCGGACGGCATTTCAAATATATGGATCGCCGCATACACAGTCAAGGCTATAAAAAAAGAAGTACACGCCGATGACAAAATCTATGTAGAAACAAGCAACAGGGAGGACAAAGATGATTAAGCTAGGCAAATGGATAACAAAGCACAGAGTAATCATTCTTATAGTTGCGGTCGTACTGCTGATACCCTCGGTACTCGGTATGATAGCTACAAGAATAAATTACGATATGCTCAATTACCTGCCCGACACTATGGAAACCATACAGGGTCAGGACATTCTGCTGAATGACTTCGGCAAGGGCGCATTCAGTATGATAATTGTGGAAGATATGGAGCCGAAGGACGTTTCCGCTCTTAAAGAAAAAATAGAAGCGGTAGATCACGTTGACTCGGTAATATGGTATGATTCGATAGCAGATGTTTCAATACCTATGGATATTCTTCCCGATAAGATAAAAGACGCATTCAACACCGATCATTCAACGGTCATGGCGGTATTCTTCGATACATCGACATCAGCCGATGAAACAATGGAAGCTATCAACACGATAAGAGATGTAACTAACAATCAGTGCTTCGTTTCGGGTATGTCCGCAATGGTAACAGACCTTAAGAACCTTTGTGAGCAGGAAGAGCCGATATATGTCGCTATCGCAGTAGTTCTTGCTGTAGTAGTAATGATGCTCTTTATGGATTCTTTCCTTATCCCGATAATCTTTCTCGTAAGTATCGGTATGGCTATTCTCTACAACTTAGGCAGTAACTACTTTTTAGGCGAGATAAGCTACATAACAAAGGCACTTTCCGCTATACTGCAGCTTGGTGTTACGATGGACTATTCGATATTCCTCTGGCACAGCTACAACGAGCAGAAGGTAAGATTTGACGGCGATAAGGAACGTGCGATGGCACACGCCATTTCAAACAGTATCATTTCTGTAGCAAGTTCTTCTATCACAACAATTGCCGGCTTCCTTTCAATGTGCTTTATGAGTTTTACGCTCGGTGCGGATCTCGGTATCGTAATGGCGAAGGGCGTTGTATTCGGTCTTATCGGCTGTGTAACTATCCTCCCGTCACTTATCCTTGTATTCGATAAGGCTATCGAAAAGACAAGACACAAACAGCTTATGCCGAAGTTCGACAAGGTGGCAAAATTCATCACAAAGCGTTCGTGGATATTCCTTATAATATTCGCAGTGCTGATAGGACCTGCGGTTTACGGCTATAACAACACACAGAAATATTACGATCTGAGTCAGACAATGCCTCAGGATATGGACTTCGTTATCGCCAACACAAAGCTGAAGGACGATTTCGGAATGTCAAACGTTCATATGATACTCGCTGATTCAAAGCTGTCGCAGAAGGACGCAAAGGCGATGCTTGACGAGGTCGGAAAGGTTGACGGTGTAAACCTTGCGGTAGGCTTCGATTCGCTTATCGGTTCGGCTGTTCCCTCAGAGATAATTCCGGATTCTATCTCGGATGTGCTTAAGAGTGATAAGTACCAGCTTATGCTTGTAGGCAGTGAATACGGAACGGCAACAGATGAGGTAAACAATCAGGTAACAGAGATAAACAACATTATAAAGAAGTATGACAGCTCGGCAATGCTTATCGGTGAAGCCCCCTGTACGAAGGACCTTATCGAAGTAACCGACAGGGACTTCAAGGTAGTCGATGTAATTTCGATAGCCGCAATCTTCCTTATCATTCTGGTAACCTTCAAGTCGGTTTCACTTCCGCTGATACTTGTAGCGGTAATCGAGTTTGCCATATTCGTAAACCTCGGTATTCCGTGTTACACAGGTACAGAGCTTGCGTTCATCGCACCTATCTGTATCAGTACCATCCAGCTTGGCGCAACCGTTGACTATGCTATCCTTATGACAACAAGATACAAGAAGGAACGTAACAAGGGCAGTGATAAGAATGAGGCGGTTTATACAGCACTTAAGTCATCAATACCCTCAATTATAGTAAGTGCGCTCGGCTTCTTCGCCGCTACATTCGGTGTAGGCATTTATTCAAACGTAGATATGATAAGCTCACTTTGCGCACTTATGGCAAGAGGCGCAATCATAAGTATGGTATCGGTAATCCTGTTATTACCCGCTATGCTCAAGCTGTTCGATAAGATTATAATCCACACAAGCCTCGGCTTTAAAGAAGCAAGACAAGCCGGTAAAAAGACGAACTGAGAAAGGACAACAGTATGAAAGAGATAAGAAAAAAGATAATAAAGATAGTTTCAATAGTTCTTGCCGCCGCAATGATAGGCACATCTTCGGGACTTCTCGCATTCGCCGCACAGGGCGGTAACGATAATAATACATCGTCATTCGTTTCTGACAGCACAGAAACCGGAAGCAGCGAAAAGAGCAGCTCGGATACGGACGGCAAAGAAGAAACGGTATATATCATCTCAAATGCAGACGGTACAACAAAGAAGGTCATCGTCAGCGATTGGCTGAAGAACGGCTCGCACAACGCCACGATAGAGGACGAAACCTCGCTTAAGGACGTTAAGAATGTAAAGGGCAACGAGAGTTTTACAAACAGCGGTGAAAATTACAAATGGGCGGCTGAAGGCAGTGACATTTACTATCAGGGTACGACAGACAAGACGCTCCCCGTTGATATGAAGATTACATATACTCTTGACGGCAAGACGGTCACTCCCGATGAAATCAAAGGCAAGAGCGGCAAGGTAACAATCCGCTTCGACTATACGAATAATGAAAAACGTACCGTGAAGGTTGACGGCAAGGATATGCAGATGTACGTTCCTTTCCTGATGGTAACAGGAACGGTTCTTGATAACGAGAAGTTCTCGAACGTAAAGGTAACCAACGGCAAGCTGGTAAACGACGGTGACAGATCGGCGGTTCTCGGCTTTGCACTTCCCGGTATGCAGGAAAACTTAGGACTTGACAAGGACGATTATGAAATCCCCTCATACGTTGAAATCAGCGCAGATGTCAAGGATTTCGAGCTTATGACCTGCATGACGGTAGGTACGACAGAGTTGTTCAACGAGATCGATACCGACAAGCTCAATATGGACGATATTGACGGTACTATCAAGGAATTCACAGACGCTGTAGATCAGCTTTCAGACGGCTCTTCACAGCTTTATGACGGACTTGTTACGCTGTTTGAAAAATCGGGCGAGCTTGCTGACGGTACAAAACAACTTGCAGACGGTGCAGGCACTCTGTATGACGGCACAGGCACACTTGTAAACGGCACAAACGATTTAAAGAGCGGTGCGGATGAACTGAACGTAGGCGCAGTAAAGCTGAAGGACGGCACGGTTTCTCTGGTAGCCGGTATCAAGGATCTGAAGACAGGTGCAGAGGCTCTTGACAGCGGTGCAGGAAAGCTGAAGGAAGGCACATCTGCACTGGCAGGTGGTGCAAACGATCTTATCAAAGGTGCAGATAAGCTTAACAGCGGTGCGTCATCGCTTGACAGCGGCGCATCTCAGGTGGAGAACGGTGCAGGACAGGTAAGCGCAGGAGCTTCAGAGCTGAACGAAGGTCTTGGTGAACTTTCATCAAACAGCGAACAGCTGAACGCAGGCGCAAAGCAGGTATTTGATACGCTGTTATCCACAGCCGAAACGCAGATAAAGGCATCCGGTCTTACCGTTTCAAAACTGACGATAAGCAATTACAAGACAGAACTTAACAAGCTGGTAGATTCTCTTGACAAGGATAAGGTCTACACTCTTGCTTACAATACGGCACTCAAAACGGTAACTGCCGAGGTAGAAAAAAACAATGACGCTATAACAGCAGGCGTTACAAAAGCTGTACAGGCAAAGGTGCTTGAGGGTGTTCTCAAAGCCGCAGGCTATAATATGACCGCAGAGCAGTACAATGCGGCAGTAAAGGCAGGACAGATACCCGAAGCCGTACAGGCTAAGGTTACAGCCGCAGTTTCCGCTCAGATGTCAACAGATGCTGTTAAGGCTCAGATAAACACAAATGTTGAAGCACAGAAGAAACAGCTTATCGAGCAGAATATGAAAAGCGAAAAGGTCACAAAGCAGATAAACGAAGCTGTAGCAAAGGCTAAGGCAGGTCAGACAACGATAAAGAATCTTATCGCACAGCTTGATTCCTACAATCAGTTCTACACAGGACTTACTGAGTATACAGCGGGCGTTGACAGCGCATATGACGGTTCAAAGACGCTGTCGGCAGGCGCAACACAGCTTTACAGCGGTACTAAAAATCTTCACAGCGGTGCTACACAGCTTAAGAGCGGAACAGAGCAGCTTACAAGCGGCGGCTCAACGCTTATCTCAGGCGTAAATCAGCTTGACAAGGGTGCAAGCGACCTTAAGGACGGTACGGCAAGCCTTGTAGCCGGTGTAGGCACGCTCTATGACGGTGCAACACAGCTTGACAGCGGCGCAGGACAGTTAAAGGACGGTACGACAAGCCTTGTTGCAGGTGTAGGCACACTTCACAGCGGTGCATTACAGCTTCATGACGGTGCAGGCGACCTTAAGGACGGTGCAGATAAGCTCAATGACGGTGTAGCAACTCTTATTGACGGTGTAAAGCAGTTAAGGGACGGTGCTAAGGAGCTGAACGACGGTATGGATGAGTTCAACGAGAAGGCTGTCAAGAAGATAGTAGACGCTGTTGACGGCGATATTGCAGGACTTATCGACAAGCTGAAGGCTACAGTTGCTTTAGGCAAGGACTATGACACATTCGGCGGTAAGTCTGATAAGACAGAAGGCACTGTAAAATTCATTTACAGAACAGAGAGCATCTCAGCCGACGATGAATAATCAATAACTTAATAAGTCAAAGGCTCTGACGGGGTTAACGCTCCGTCAGAGCTTTTTTATTACAAATGTCATACTGGAAAATACCGTTTGTAACTGGTGAAATCCGCTTTGCAGGTGTATAATCGTTACAGTAAGATAAATAAACAGCCGAAAGGGGAATACTTATGATATTTGCAAGCGTGAACAACCTTGTCAAGAATTACGGCAATCACTGTGCCGTAGATAACCTCAGCTTCAATGTAAGCGAGGGCGAGATATTCGGACTTATAGGTCCTAACGGGGCAGGAAAGTCAACCACGATAAATATTATCACAACACTTGACGAAGCGACTTCGGGAAGTGTGACGATAGACGGTATGGATACAGTGAAGCAAAGAGCGGAGATAAGACGCATGATAGGATGCGTTCCGCAGGAGATAGCGGTGTACCCGTATCTTACCGCAAAGGAAAACGTTGAATTTTTCGCTTCGCTGTACGGCTTCAAGGGCGAACAGCTTCATAAGAATGCAATGACCGCTCTCGAATTTGCAGGGCTTGCGGATAAGGCGGATATGAAGCCGAAGAAAATGTCCGGCGGTATGAAACGCAGACTTAACATTGCCTGCGGTATAGCACATAAGCCTAAGCTGATAGTTATGGACGAGCCTACCGTTGGAGTTGACGCACAGTCAAGAGAGCATATAATGAGTTCGATAAAGAAACTGCGTGAAAGCGGTGCGACAGTAATATATACCTCGCACTATATGCACGAGGTAGAGGAAATCTGTGACAGAGTCGCTATAATTGACAAAGGCAGACTTGTGGCAGAAGGCACACAGCAGGAGCTTATAACGATGATAACCGACAGCTGTACGGTACATATCACCACAAAGCAGTGCGACAGCGAAACAAGAAGCAGAGTATCAAGGGCTGTTTCCTGCCTGCCCGATGTAAACAGGGTGCAATTTAGCGACAATATGATAAGCGTAGATATGAGCATAAGCTGTAACGATATTTCACACGTTATAAGCGAGCTTGTAAAGCAAAATCTGCCTGTAATCGAGATAAGCACGGAAAAGCCGGATATGGACGCTGTGTTCCTGTCGCTTACAGGACACGAGATACGTTAAGGAGCGGAAATATGCTTAGTTTGATAATAAAACAGATAAGGGAGTATTTCAGAAGCCCCGCAAACGTATTCATGGGACTTTTTTTCCCGGTACTGCTGGTATTCTTTCTCGGAACGATGCTTCAGAATCTTGATATAGCGGATTATGACATAGGAGAAATTAAACTGCAATACAATATTTCGCAAACAGACGAGCAAAGCGGAAAGGCATTTGCCGAGTTTCTTAGCAATATCAGTATGATAAAGGCGGAAAAGGCAAGCGATGAAAAAACCGCACTGAGCCTTACCGATAAGGGCGATATAGACGCATATATCGAGCTTGAAAACGGGGAAATTCTGTTATACTGCGGCAGAAACGAAATTGCTAACAGGGCGCTCGGCTCGGTGCTGAATTCTTTCATTGCGGTATCCGATACATATTATAAAATAGCATCGACCGACCCGTCACTGCTTATGAATACAGAAGCCGATACCGAAAAGTCATTTGTAGAGCAGGACGGACTTGGCGTTACACGGAGTATGATGGACTATTATGCGGTGAGTATGGCGGTAATGATGATATTCATGTCGCATATGATAATGGGCAGTACGGCTCTCAAGGACGAGGAAAGGATATTCACCCTGCAGCGTCTTTATCTGTCACCTGTCGGCAAAGCGAAGCTGTTTTTCGGAAAGCTCATCGGTACGCTTCCCTCCGCAGTTATAGGAAATGCGGTGATAATGCTGTTTTCGGTGTTTGTGTTCGGAGCGAAATACTGCGACAGCTTTGTCGGAAACCTTATCCTGTTCCTGCTGTTCTCCTGCTGCTCACTTGCGACGATAGCTGTAGGTATGCTGATAGGGGTACTGATAAAAATACCTGCGGAGAGCATCGTGATACCGCTTACATGGGCATTGCTGTTCTTCTCAGGCTCGTTTTCAAAGCAGGTATTTATCGAAGGGCTCAGCGACAAGCTGCCGCCTTATATCGTTCAGCAGGCGGCATTCAGACTTACTCTTTACGGTGAAAGCGACAGTGCGTTGGCGGTAATTGCGGTATGCCTTGCCGTGACGGTTGCGGTATCGCTTATCGGTGCGGCAATATTCCGTGTAAAAAAATCCGTCTGAAAGGGGAGCGTATTATGAATAATATAAGAACGGTATTTTTCGGTATGCTGAAGCGTCTTAAATACGCACTTGTAATCGCACTTCTTGTAGGGGCAGGCAGTATAGGGCTTTATTACTGCGGCAGACCGATAGCAAACGTGTTCTCGGTAAACGACAAGATAGACATTGCCCTTACCGATAACGATAAATCGGAGCTTTCCGCAATGCTGAAAAGCTATCTCAGCGACAGGATAAATATGAACATTATCGAGGACGGCAAAGAAAAATTCAATGATAAATTGATTAACCGTGACGTTTCTGCTATAATAGAGATACCGCAGGGCTTTGAAAAGAATGTAATCGGCGGAAAAGACGTGAAGATAAAATCCACCACTCTTGACGATTACGAAAACGGCGCTTATATCTCGGTATATATCGAAGGCTTTATGAGAAGCGTCAATATTGCCGCAAATGCCGCAAAAGGCGATGCAGAGCTGTTTTCGAGAATTATGAACAGCGATGCCGCCGACACAAAGCTCACTAAGGAAAATGCGGTAATATCCGACAGGGAGGACGAATATGTCTCTGCAGGCTTTAAGTTCTCCGAAGGATTTATGATAATGCTTGTCACAGCTATCGGCATATTTATCACACTTGCGGTAATGGAAGACAGGCAGTACGGAACATACAGCAGAATGGCTGTTTCATCTGTAACGGGCGTACAGTACATTGTCGGAACGCTTGGGGCAAGCGTGCTTATATCCTTTACGGCACTTGTCATTTTACCGCTGTACCTGCTTATCACGGGCGCTCAGATGACTGCCGGCTATCCGCTTGTGTTTGCCGCCGTAATAATCTACTCGCTGTTCAACTCGGCATTATCAATAATGCTCGCACAGCTGATAAGCTCAAAGCAGGCTCTTGCCACGCTTTCGGGCTGTATTACCTCGATAGGCGCTCTGCTCGGCGGTGCGTGGTTTCCGATAGACGAAACGGCAGGTATGCTGAAATATCTGTCATATATCACGCCGCAATACTGGTATGTCTGCTTTATGTCGGGCGAGGCTGAACAGCCTGTGATAAACATCTGCGTGCTTATACTCTACACATTGCTTATAATGCTTGCAAGCGCCGCACTTTTCGGCAGAAAGTCGGTAGTTTCAAAGGCATAACGAAAGGAATACGAATTGTCACTTATATATCTTGTATTCAAACTCACGGCAACAGCCGCATTCGGCACTATGAATATAATGAATAACTGTGATTCGGGCGATACGGTGCTTACCGTACTCGCCTTTTCCTGCTTTGCTCTGGCTGAATATCTGCTGTCGGTGCTTAAAAAGTCGGATAAAGCGGCGGCGGTCTGTTCGTGCGTTTCGGCTTTTATCGCATTTCTTATATACAGCGACAATCTGATATTCGTGCTGTGCTTTGCCGTAATCTTTGCTGTAGATAAATTCGGTGCGGGAAAGTATTTCCGACATATCGGCGCTGTTTCGGTACTGCTTGTTCTTTTCATAGTAAAACCGCCGTTTATTGATGTTCTGATACTTATTATAATGCTTGTGGCATTCACTGTCACCCATATCACCGCAGGACAGCTTATCAAATGCCGTGAACAGCTTGCAGAAAGCAGAGAGGAAACTGTTCACCTAAACCGCAGGATAGCAAGCCTTGAAGAATACGCCAAAACAGCAAAGAAATCTGCGGCTGTCGAAGAACGCAGACGGTTTTCAGCAAGGATACACGATAAGCTCGGACACAGTATTTCAGGAAGTATAATTCTGCTTGAGGCGGCAAAGCTGAACATCAGGACAAACCCCGACAGTGCGGAGCAATGTATTACTACAGTAACCGATAATCTCAGAAGCGGCGTTGACGATATAAGGCAGGCACTGCGTGAGGAACGTCCCGACAGCAAAACAATAGGAATAAGCGAGCTTAAAGAGATACTCGGTGAATATAAGGCAAAATATAACATAAGGACAACGCTTGAAATCAAGGGGGATGCGGACAGAATCACATTCCGCATATGGAACTGCATAAAGGAAAATCTCGTTGAAACGCTTACAAATACGCTCAAGCATTCGGGAGCGGACGAATTTTCGCTGAAAATATCGGTTATGAACAAAGTAATCCGTGCCGAGTTCAAGGATAACGGCAAAGGAAGCGACAGCTTCAGAAAGGGTACGGGTCTTACGGCGATAGAGGAACGCACGGTGCTTACGGACGGAAAGTGCATATTTCCTGCACAGACGGACGGATTTTCGGTAGTAAACATATTCAGTCTGAAAGAGGAGAACGTATGAAGATAATTATCGCAGATGACGACAGCATAATCCGTGAGGGGCTAAAGATGATAATCTCGTCACAGCCTGATTTTGGGGTGACCGGTGTCGCCTGCAACGGTGCAGAAGCGGTAGAGCTTTGCAGGAAATACAAGACCGATATAGCGCTGCTTGATATAAGAATGCCCGTTATGGACGGCATTGAAGCCGCAAAGATAATGCTTGAAGAAAATCTCTGCAAGCCGCTTTTGCTGACTACGTTTGACGAGCAGGAGCTTATACAGCGTGCGCTTAAAGTCGGGGTCAGCGGCTATATTCTCAAAAACACGCAGACAGACGGGATTTTCAGTGCGCTGAGGACGGTATATAACGGCGGTACGGTATTCCAGCAGGATATTCTGTCGTATATCCGTGACGCCGCAGTAAAATGCTACGGCAAGAGCGCCGTTTTCGGTCTGCTTACCGAAAGAGAGCTTGATATAGTAAAGCTGATTGCAGACGGATGTTCGAACGCAGAAATTGCCGAAAAGCTGTTTTTGTCAAACGGTACGGTGAGAAATTATATCAGCGTTATACTTGAAAAAACAGGTCTTGAACACAGGACGCAGATAGCGGTAAGGTATCTTAAGGGCGATGAATAAATAGCTCCCGTAAGCCGACAAAACGGTTTACGGGAGTTTTCGTTTATGTGATTTTATAAAGATATTCGTTGCCTCTTTTGCCGATATAATCAATTACTCCGACATATTGCAGTATTTTGATTGTGATGCCTGCATCGCCTGAACGCATACACTTTCTGAATTCTTTAAGCGTAAATGCTTCGGGTAATCCTTCGGGGATAAAGCATCGGTAGCTGTCGCTGTCCTCAAGAAACGTAAGGCGAAGCAGGGAAGTGGGAACGGCTACCTTTCTGTCTGTCTTTCTGCGTTTCATATCCTTTGCGCAGTAGCGAAGATTTTCTACGGCTATATCCGCAATGCAGACGGTAAGATTCGGGTCGTTCAGGTACTGCCTGATTCGGTACAGTTCAAGGAAAAAGTCGGTCATATCGTTTGCGGTAATGTTCCTTCCGCTACTGAGTATCTCGCCTGTCGCCTTATCGACATAATTAAGACGGCTCTTTTTATGAAAAGGGTAGACTATCGTAACGTGCGATGCTTTGAGAAACGTATTCAGCTTAGGTACAAGATAGCTGAAATTTGCCGTCTGTATCTCAAAAATTCCGTTCTCGGTAACAAGGTCGGCAAAGTAACTGCCTATCTTTATTTCCTTATCAAATAGAGTGGCGGCAAAATAGCTTTTCAGCGTTGCGTGTATCTGCTTTTCGTTCAGTATGCCCACACCGTCGCCGCTGTCGGCGGTAGCAGTACAGGCGCTGAACCGTGCGTTGTCGGGCGAAACGTAAAGAGGCTGCTTATCATACTGCCTTACCGTACAGCTGTCGCACTGTATGAACACAGGCACACCGCCTTGCTCGTTTGAGCGGATTATCCCCGTTGCAAGTTCTTTGAGTTTATCTGTAGCATTGGATACGGCATAGCATCTGTCAGCTACCGTAAACATTGATATATCGTTTGTGTTGTCGCCGAAAACTATAAGCTCATCAGCACCGACAAGCTCCTTCAGCTTCAGTGCCGCATTTGCCTTTGAAACGTCCTCACGGTAAATTTCATACCAGTATTCGTCGGTATCGTATGTATCGGGCTGATAATTTCTTGAAAAGCCGTTTGTTCTGTAAAAATATCGGTCAAGCTCATCGGGCTTCATTACAGGCTCGATAAGCGTTATATAATAAATATCGCCTTCGAACAGTTCGTCATAGCTTTTTGCTCGGTGCATTCTTCTGTCACCGGCTCTGTCCTTTAAATAACGCTCCGTACCCTTGTTGAGTCGGTTTTTAAGATAGCTTACTCTTTCGTAATTGTCTATGACCGAGTACACAAGCACAGATTCTTTATGTTCATAGAAAAATGACTTCATGAACGATTTTGATTCTTCGCTGAAAAAATGCGTTACGATACGCTCCTTTGTGACAGGGTCGATTATAAAAGCGCCGTTATGAGTTATCACGGGCAGCCTGAAATTGATACAGCTTACTTTCGGCTCGGCTGAATGCACTGAACGTGCGGTGGCGTAGCTTATCTTTATATCATCGTCAATAAGCCTGTTCATCAATGCCTCAGTCATTCGTCCGATTTGCGCCTTATGGTCAAGAAGCGTCCCGTCAAGGTCGGTAAGATACAGTTTCATTTGATTTCTCCGATTACAATTTATATATCTATAATAACAGAAAATCTTACACAATTCAACCCTTTTGTGTATATTGCACAAATTACTATTTTAAAAGTCGGGAATAATTCACTTTCTTTTTTTGATAAAAAATTGTCAAACCACTTGATAATGAGAGAAAAATTTTGTATAATAGAGAAGTAGAAATTTAGCGGACGCTTTGCGCCTGCAAAAAATTCACAAAATTTTTAGGAGGAATATTCCAATGTCAGTTAAAGTTGCTATTAACGGTTTCGGCCGTATCGGACGTCTTGCTTTCAGACAGATGTTCGGCGCAGAAGGTTATGAGGTAGTTGCAATCAACGACCTTACAAAGCCCTCAATGCTCGCTCAGCTTTTAAAGTATGATACAGCACCTGTCTCTTATACACATCTGACGCTGCCGACGAAGCTAGAAGTGTAGA
>ENA-UAPH01000117-UAPH01000117.1-human-gut-metagenome-genome-assembly--contig:-NODE-117-length-42339-cov-12.131728_pt1 | contig 42339 bp, 40 predicted proteins | sample MGYA00243482_ERZ654581 | MGnify/ENA primary metagenome ERZ654581 (study PRJEB26926, sample SAMN06164676) | human gut metagenome | biome: ENVO:00009003; feature: ENVO:2100002; material: ENVO:00002003...
TTGCACGATGCAAAACCAACATAGCAAGCAACGCTAAACACCCATTTTCAAAAATTATATTGGTTTATCGACAGTCTGGAGATAATCCGTGTGAGCGGATTATATAACGTAATCGTCCGCCGCATTCTCCATATCGCTGTCTATCAGGTCCTGTAATGTCACACTGTCAAGATACTCGTTTATGACCTTGTACAGCCCCTGCCATAACGATAACGTGGCGCAATGCTCGCTCCTATCGCATTCAACTACTCCGCTTTCAAGGCAGGCAACAGGCGCAAGAGAGCCTTCCGTAAGCCGTAATATATCTCCTACGGTGTATTTGTCGGGAGCTTTCGCAAGACGGTATCCGCCCTGAAAGCCTCTGTTGGTACGCAGTATGTCCGACTTGTTGAGCATCGGGACGATCTGCTCAAGATATTTCTTTGAAACACCCTGTCGCTGTGCTATTTCTTTCAGCGGAATGTAACCGTCACCCTGATGCTCGGCAAGATCGATGAGCATTCTTAATACATAACGTCCTTTTGTCGAAATCTTCATATTATTATCCTTTCTTTATCGCTTTTTACAATACCGAAATCAAACCGTCATTTCTAAACACTATAATACCATATTTTTAGTAGGTTTTCAAGTGGTTTTCCTGTTTTTTTAATTAATTCTGAAATTATGCAGAAACGGCCGTATAATGACCTGTTTTTGTGCATTAAGGTTATAACTTTAATTACTTAATTTTACTGCCATAAATAGCGAAAAAGCGAGGTATTGCTGGTTTGACTTGTGATAATGCACAGCTTTTAAAAATGAAGTTTGTATACTCTGCTCTTATTTTGAAATTGTGAGCTTTTTTTGACCTTTTAACGTTTATTTTGCTTGCAGACGGTCATAAAATGTGATAAAATTAACTTATATGGAAAATGGGAATAAGAAAAGGAGGCGGGAAAATGGTTGAAGAGGTCAGAGGGTATCTTTCCGATATGATAGATGCCATCGCTACTAAACGTTATGATGACCTTCAGCAGATTACCGAATTTGCTCCTGCTGCAAAAGCATTGCACATTTCGAGAATTGTTCGTACATTGAACTACGGCGGAAGATTGAGTGAAACTCTTATTTATAAAGACAACTCTATCTACCCTTTACACAATAAGAAATATGAGCGTGAAAACACAAGCTGCAGCCTGACTTATGAGTTTTATACCGATGTGGATTTTGAAACTCTTACAGATGAGCAGGAACAGCTATTTGAGCATATCACCAATCTTCTGGCTATCATTTGCACCTGCACGCTGAATATTCACGTTGAAAAACTGATCGACCATATCGACCGTGACAGCGGAATACCCAACTCGAAGGGCTTCCGTGCTTTTATTGAGGAAGTAAAGGAAAACGGAGTTCTCTCAGACTATGCGGTCATAAGAGCAAATATCAAGGGCTGTAATACCCTTAACACCATCTTCGGCTATCAGGCAACAACGGAGATAATCCAGAGATTTGCCAGAGCGCTTAACAAAACGATGTACAGCGATGAGATATGCAGTCGCTCAGGCAGTGATAACTTCTGTCTGATGGTCAAAAAGAGCCACCTTAAAACTCACCTCAAGAACTTTGCCAAGACACCTGTCAACTTCTATTACGGCAAGGAAAAGACAGTGTATGAGATAGCGCTCAGAGCCGGTATAGTAATGCTTGACGACAGCACAGACGATATTGACACTATTCTTGCCCGTGCAGAAACCTGCATTGATATTGCAAAGCGCCGTGCAGATGGGGATTTTGTTTATTACGATCTTGGTACAATCAACCGTGAAAAACAGCTTACCCTGCTTGAGAACGGTATGCCGCAGGCTTTGGCAGACGGAGAATTCGTTGTTTATTTTCAGCCTAAGGTACGGGTGGATACAAGAACGCTTGTAGGTGCTGAGGCGCTTATAAGATGGAAGCGTGACGGCGAGATTATTTCGCCTGCCGACTTTATCCCGATAGCAGAACGAACCGGTTTTATAATGAAGCTGGATATGTTCGTTTTAGAGCATACCTGTGCGATGATAAAACAGTGGCAGAAAAACGGTAAACGCACAGTTCCCGTATCGGTGAACTTTTCAAAGATACATCTGCGTTTCCCTCACCTTGCGGAAAAGATAATGAATGTTATAAACCGTTACGGGATAGAACCGCATTATCTTGAGGTCGAGTTTACGGAAACCGCATATACAGACGATTTCAACGCAATAAAGCAGGCGATAATCGACCTTAAAAGCTACGGTCTGATGGTTTCTATGGACGACTTCGGAACAGGCTATTCTTCGCTTGCTCTGCTGAAGGATCTCGACTTTGATATACTGAAACTCGACAAATCACTTGCAGGCTCGGACGATGACGCAAGAGGTCAGGTAGTGCTTGAAAATATTCTGCACATGGCGCAGGAACTTAGTATGACTACCGTCTGCGAGGGCGTTGAGGATAAGAATATCGTTGATAATCTGAGGAATATGGGCTGTAATATCATACAGGGTTACTATTTCGACAAGCCCCTGCCCGAATCGGAGTTTGCGTCAAGGCTTGAAAGCCCGATTTATGAAAATAAATAAGCATAAAAACCGCTGTGGAGCTTCACGGCGGTTTTTTGATGCAAAACAACAGCCACGGCGAAAGCTGTGGCTGTTTAGTTTGTAGAAAAAGTATTTTGTTTAATGCGTTTTTGCTATATCATTCAGCTCTGACTATGATAATAAGCTACCGATAGTTCTTTTTGTCGGACAGCACTTCTCGGGTTCGCTATTCCAATCAATGCACCTGTCAATATGAAAGAGGGAGACAACCAAAGAAATCAGGTACAAGTATGAGCATTACTTACGCAAGGCTCGTGCGCTCCGCTAAATATAGTTTTTATCCGTACTAACTATTTGATATAGCTACTATCATCTTCTCTTTTCGTAGGGCAAGGGTTAGTGTGACAATCCCTCCGTCTTGACGGCAGAAAAGTTTGGTGAATAAAAAAGTCGGACATACCGCAAGTAAAACGCAACAGAGCAACAGTTTGTGCCTTGCCGTCAATCCACCTCCCTTTGACAAGGGAGGCAAGTACATGGTGCAAAGCGAGGGATAGTGCGTTTTTGGTGAGGGTTGATGCGGAGGGATGACAGCTAAAATATAATAATACAAAAAGCGGTCACAGCATTGCACTGTGACCGCTTATCTGCTTTATTGCTTTGTGTAACTCCGCCGGTAACGAAAGTGCAACAAATCGCCATCTTTCAGAACGGCGAATTTGCCGTGCCCCACGGGCACCAAGCACGGATGCTTGTGAGCGGTCACACAAAGTCGCAAAACAACAGCCACAGCTTTCGCTGTGGCTGTAATTATTATTGATTTTCGGCTTCGTTAATACCTGCCGATAACGAAAGTGCAACAAATCGCCATCTTTCAGAACGGCGAATTTGAAACGGCACATTGCCGTTTATTCGCTGCGAGCACCACGGTTTTCCTTGAGGATAACGTCGTGTGAGCCACCTTCAACGATACTTGTAGAAGAAACGAGAGTGAGCTTGGCATTCTTCTGGAAGTCGGGGATATTAAGGCAACCGCAGTTGCACATTGTTGAACGTACCTTTGACAGTGAACGTGTAACGTTGTCCTTTAAGCTACCTGCGTAAGGAACATAGCTGTCAACGCCTTCTTCAAACGAGAGCTTCTTGTCGCCGCCCATATCGTATCTCTGCCAGTTTCTTGCACGGTTAGAGCCTTCGCCCCAGTATTCCTTAACATAGCTGCCGTTAACGAACAGCTTATTTGTGGGAGATTCATCGAAGCGTGAGAAGTATCTGCCGAGCATCATAAAGTCAGCGCCCATAGCAAGAGCAAGCGTCATATGATAATCGTGAACGATACCGCCGTCAGAGCAAACAGGAACATAAATACCTGTTTCTTCGAAATATCTGTCACGCTCCTCGCATACCTCGATAAGTGCTGTAGCCTGACCTCTGCCTATACCCTTCTGCTCACGGGTAATGCAGATAGAGCCGCCGCCGATGCCGACCTTGATGAAGTCTGCGCCGCAATCTGCGAGGAAGCGGAAGCCTTCCTTATCAACAACGTTACCTGCGCCGACCTTTACGCTGTCGCCGTAGTTTGCACGGATCCAGTCGATAGTCAGCTTCTGCCACTCGGAGTAGCCCTCGGAGCTGTCGATACACAGAACATCCGCACCTGCGTTAACGAGAGCAGGAACACGCTCTGCGTAATCTCTTGTGTTGATACCTGCGCCTACTATATAACGCTTCTTGCTGTCGAGAAGCTCGTTCTTGTTTTCCTTATGCTGCTCGTAGTCCTTTCTGAATACGAAGTACATAAGAACGCCGTTATCGTCAACTATGGGGAGCGAATTGAGCTTATGCTCCCAGATTATATCGTTTGCTTCCTTAAGCGTTGTGCTTGCGGGAGCGGTGATGAGCTTTTCAAGAGGGGTCATGAATGTAGATACCTTTGTATCTGTAGTCATTCTTGAAACTCTGTAGTCACGGCTAGTTACAATACCTAACAGCTTTCCGTGTTCTGTGCCGTCGCTTGTGACGGGCATTGTCGAGTGACCTGTCTTAGCCTTAAGCTCAAGCACATCGGCAAGGGTCATATCGGGAGCAAGGTTGGAATCGCTCTTTACATAGCCTGCCTTGTAGCTCTTTACTCTTGCTACCATTGCCGCCTCATCCTCTATCGACTGTGAGCCGTAGATGAAAGATATACCGCCCTCTTTGGCAAGTGCAACCGCCATTTTATCGTCTGATACAGACTGCATGATAGCGGATACCAGAGGAATGTTCATATAGATAGAGCTTTCCTCGCCCTTTCTGAACTTTACAACGGGTGTACGCAGAGAAACATTTGCGGGGATACACTTAGAAGAAGAATAGCCCGGTACGAGCAGATACTCGCCGAATGTGTGTGAGGGCTCAGAGTAAATAAAAGCCATAATTTTACCTTTCCTTTCCTTGCACTTCAGTGCTACGCACTCCGGAATAGCTTTGAGGCAAGCGAACTTTAACCGCTTGTTGCTTAAAAGACTGCTTGCCTCAGAGTATTCCGTATATGCGATAAAAATTAAGTCTACTGTGTATCATCGACAGGTTTAAATTGTCTACAGCAGACGCTTACTATTAATTTAATTATACCTTTATCCTCGCCTCTTGTCAAGAGCCTGTAACGCAAAATTAAGCCAACCGTACAGGCAATTATTCGGCATTTCCGATAAAAAAATGCCGTACAGCCTGACGCTCGGTTTTCGGGAGGCGGCTGCACGGCATATCGTGCTTTTATAGTATCTGTTGCCTTATTACATTATCGGTCCTTGTCGGTCTGACGTTCGGTTTTTGTTACCGTGCTGTAAAGGTAAACGTCACGGGAATCATTCAGCTTAAAGCTGTCAGGTACAACATAATCAGCCGCTCCGGACTGGTATCTGACGCTCGTCAGCTTTGACTTCATAATGCCCGAGCCGATGAAGCCGATGATAATTCCGACAACTACGCTGATGCAGACCGCAATAATAATATCACGGGTCGCTACGGGAGCTTTGTCGCTGTCATCGCCCTCTGTTTCGCCGGTTTCGTTTATTGCGGCGGCGTCATAGTTATCGCTTAGCGCCACGGCCGCAGAGCCGTCGCTTATTATATCAAGAGTATCGAGAGCGGTATCGGCTTGCGCTTCCTGTGCTGTCAAAAGTACCTGTGCATCATTTCCGGCAGTGTAAAAATCGCTGTCAGCAAAGGCAGGAACCGATGCTCCTACCGCTATTATTGCCGCCGCAAGTATGGCTGTAATTCTTTTCTTCATCATATATAAGCCCCCTTAATTCAGTAATACAAATGCGGAAACGGCAAGTGCGGCAACAGTTGCTATTAGGGCGATAAGTCCCGTCCAGCGCCAGTATGCGCCCTTATCGAGCGGCAGATTTCCTACGAATTTTCCTGTCTGTCCGTTCATTGCAAAGTTGTATATATCGCCGTTCCACTTGGCTGTAAGCAGCCATACGGGATATAAGGCATACTTCACAGTGCCGTTATCAAGCTGTACGGATGAACTTTCGGTGGTTACCGATGTAAAGTCGGTGGTGGTGCTTGTAAGGCGGTCAAGCGTACTCTTTTTGATACGCTCGTTGGCTCTGCCGTTGCTTTCGTTGGAATCAACGTCATACTTGTCAGCTATATAGCCCGAAAGATATGCAGTCTGGAAAGCCACCTCGCCGTCTGCTGTAAACGGTTCGAGTGACTCCATAAGGTCATCCGCCATCTTGCTTGAGCCGTCAACCGGCACTCTCTCGTAGTCCATTGAGCCGTTGCGGTAAAGCCTGTAGTGCGATGTCTTGGTGTAGTTGTACTTGTCATCGCTCCAGCTTTTGACCTTGGTTCCGTGGAAATATGCCTGTGCATCGGCGTGAGCGTCATAGAGCCAGAACGGAACGTAAACGCCCTTTATATCGTCTATGTAGCTGTCCGTCCTGAATGCCTTTGGCAAGAGGCGCTTCTTGCAAAGGTGCTGTTTAAAGCCGTTCTTCGCCGCTTCCTTATCCAGCTTGAACGGGATTATTATATTGGGTCGCTTGTCGCCTGCGAACTGTCCCACCATTACTACGGGGCTTCCGCAATAGGGGCAGTCGGTGGCTCCTGTGGTATCGTCACAGACAATCTGACCACCGCAGGAATTACAAAGGTAAACCTTCTGCCCTTCAAGCTCTCCCTGCATCCACTCGTTGCCGGGCTGGCTTGACCAGTCCATCATATCGGGCTTTTCTTCCTTAAGGATGTCGTCGTTGCTCTTGAGGGTTTCTGCGTCAAACTCGTTGTCGCAGTAGGGGCATTTCATCTTCTGTGCGTCGGTATCGAACTGTAACGGTCCGCTGCAGCACGGGCATTTGTATTCAAGTATAGCTCCCATATAATGTATTTTCCTTTCGTTTTTGGTAAATATCATACTGATGTATTAAGTATATCATATAACCTAAGGTCGTGCAATACACAAATGGGTAATTTTTTATATTCTGTAATACGTTACATTGCGGATCGGTTGCTCAGGCGATGGTTCTTTTTGCGTTGATTGTGGTATGAGCCGGATTTTTAAGATGTGTGGGGTTATTAAAATCTCAGCTTGTAAAAAAGTCTTTTGCTTGATGTACTTCTGCAATATCATTCAGCTTAGACCACGATAGCAAGCCACCGATAGTTCTGTTTGTCGGACAGCACTTCTCGGGTTCGCTATTCGAGTGGGTACACCTGTCAATATGAAAGAGGGAGAAAACCAAAGGGATCAGGACAAGGGACTTGACAGCCCCTCTCCCTGTCCCTTAGGTTTTCTCCCTCTTGCTCCCACTTTCCTTACCCATACCCACACCCCGTCGGGGTGTTGGCTGAACTTGAACAACCACCTGAACATTGTATATCCTGTCGATGCAGGAACGCTTAACGCTACACGTCCGCATATTAGTACATATATCTCAGGTTAGTGGCGTTTTTTTGAAAGGTCAATGTTAGTGCAGTTGTACAGATACACTCACGAAATTATTAATACCTTGTCAGTACGGAAAGTGTTAGTGGCGGTGTTGGTGATACGTTTTACAGTACAGCTTTAATAACAATCAGTTCATCTACATTTCAAATCTGCCACCGCTGTTCTATCTGAACTGCGGTGGCAGACCGGTTATAACGAGAGCCTATAATCCTGATAATTACTTTTCTTCTTCATCAAGCAGATTTGTCATACTCTTAAGGCTGATTGCAAGGGTTGAGGCATTGTGGAACAGTGCCGAGGTCGTCGGTTGGATTATTCCGCCTACGCCGAGAAGTATCAGCATAAGATTGAACGATACGATAAAGCGGTAATTGTGGTGAATTCTTTTCATAAGTTCGGAACTTATCTTTCTGAGGGTTACCAGCATATAAAGGTCTTCGGACGATACCGTGATGTCGGCAATCTCCTTTGCTATGGCGGCTCCGGTATTTATGGCAATACCTGCGTCGGCTTCGGACAGTGCGGGAGAATCGTTTACTCCGTCGCCTATCATTATTACCTTTCTGCCCTTTTCGTGTTCACGCTTTATGAAATTAGCCTTATCCTCGGGGAGAACACCTGCGTGGAATTCGTCAACGCCGACCTTTGCCGCTACCGCCTTTGCGGTCTGCTCGTTATCGCCCGTCATCATAACTATCTTGCTTATACCGCAGTCGTGGAGCGCCTTTATGGCGTCTGCCGCTTCAGCTCTCAGCGGGTCTGATATGCAGATTACTGCGGCAAGCACACCGGATACGGCAAGATACAGGTGCGAATATTCGCCCGACAGCGAATTGAAAAGCTCTTCGTCACCCTCGGGTACTACACAGCCCTCATCTTCAAATACAAAGTGAGCGCTGCCTATGATAACCTTCTCATTTTCCACCGTACTGGATATACCGTGTGCGACGACATACTCCACGCTTGAATGATATTCTTCGTGGCTGAGTCCCTTTTCCTTTGCGGCGGCTACTACGGCATTTGCCATTGAGTGAGGATAATGCTCTTCAAGACAAGCCGCAAGACGCAACATCTCGTCAGCATCTCTGTTGCCGAAAGGAATTACCTTTTCAACTGTAGGTGCGGCATAGGTAAGCGTTCCTGTCTTATCGAACACGATAGTATCCGCCTCGGATACAGCTTCAAGGAACTTACCGCCCTTTACGCTTATCTTATAATTACTGCACTCACGCATTGCTGAAAGTACGGCTATAGGCATTGAGAGCTTCAGGGCACACGAGAAGTCGACCATAAGCACAGCCAGCATCTTGGTTACGTTACGGGTCAGAAGATAAGTAAGTATCGTTCCGCCGAGCGTATATGGAACAAGTCTGTCTGCAAGCCTTGACGCTTTATCCTCAGAAGAGGATTTGAGTTTTTCGGACTGCTCTATCATCTTTACTATGCGGTCATATCTTCCGCCGCCGAGAGCTTTATCAACGCATACGACACATTCGCCCTCTTCTACTACAGTACCTGCATAGACGTAGCTTCCCTCGCACTTTCTGACAGGGAGGGATTCGCCTGTGATAGACGCCTGATTTACCGTAGCTTCTCCGCCTGCGACCTTACCGTCAAGCGGTATCATATTACCTGTGCGGACTACTATCAAATCACCCTCACGCACATCATTTATAGATATGAGCGTTTCGGTGTCGCCTGTTTTTACCCATACATTTTCAACGTTCAGCGACATTGCGCCTGCAAGATCAGCCACCGACTTCTTATGCGTCCAGTCCTCAAGTATCTCGCCGATATTAAGCATGAACATTACAGATGCTGCGGTCTTGAAGTCGCCTCTTAAGAGCGATACGGTCACCGCAGTGGCGTCAAGTACGGCTACGGACAGTTTGCCGCTGAGAAGCGCTTTAAGTCCGTGCTTTATATATTTCCACGACCTTATTACAGCGATGAACGCCCTTATCGGAGCAGGGATAAATGTTTTTGAAATGAAACGGGCAACTACCGTCATTACAAGCTTATCCTCAAACTCACGGTTGAGTTTTCTCGATGTATGGTCGGGAACCAAGCACATTTTCTGAGCCTTTTCAAAAGCAAAGGCGGCAAGCGCTTTAAGCACCGCTTTCCTGTCAGTGAATACTATAACCGCATCGCAGGTACGGTCATATACCGAAACATCGGTAACGCCGTTTACGGCACGGATGTAATATTCAAGTACATCGGCATTGTCGAGCGACATTTTTCCGCAGAAAAGATGCACACGCAATCTGCCTTTGGACTCGTGAAGTATTTTACATTTCATTTTCGGTCATCTCCATATAAAAAACCGACGGCAAACTAAGCGTACCGTCGGCTTTCTATCAATTCTTACGCTTCTTCCGAAACGGCTTCGCAACCGCAGTCACAATCACATTCGTCTTCGATAACAGCATTCTTAGCGTCACGCTTTTCGTTGATATCCTTAGCGTCGGCGAGAATATCGCCTGCATTTTCCTTAACATTGGTAACGGTTTTCATAACCGATTCCTTAGCACGAAGAGTTGCCGCTGTAACCTGTGCATATACCTTCTTTGCGTCTTTACTGCCGAGAAGCTTCAATCCTACAGAGCCGAACGCTACGCCGCCTGCAAAAATACCTAATTTTACCCAGTTCATAATTGGACCTCCTTATATCATCGCTCTTTACAGAGACCGTCTGTGTGATTTGTTCGGGCGGTTAAGCTAAAACACTAATTGGTGAGTCTTGGCTAACTGTCTTTACATAATAAAAACGGAATCACAGCGGATATGTTCCGCAATGCTATTCCGCAGGCACTTTAATCTGCCTTCAAATCTTCTTACACAGACTTTACTTTTGTTTTTATTTAGTATAGCACCATACTTTTAATTTGTCAATAAGTTGTAACTTGCTAACCGCTACTGTTTTTAACGATAATTTTCGACGATTTACAGCAGGAAATTGTGCATAATTACGGATGTATAGGGGAAGTCGGCAATTGCATAATTATAACAAAAGCACCCACTGAAACAGTGGGTGCAATATTGCCTATTCTTAAAATCACGGACCTGCGGGAGCAGGTGTAGCGGAAGCTGTAGTCGATGTAGCCGGATCTGCCGCCAGATCAACTTCACTGAACATCGTATAACCCAACATGGAGTATCTTTCAGGGTAAGCGCCTAAAAGATAACCGTCCACATAATAATTGTCCGTCGGTTCTATGGCCGATTTTGTATATGCGGCGGCAGTATCGGTAGACTTGCTGAAGTCCTCAATATCCGTTTCACTCCAGTACGTCATAACAACACGGCACTGATCGTCAACCAGCGCAAAATAATACCCTTCATCCTCGTCCATTGAGAATGTGTTGAATCTGTCAAGCAGCTCGTGGTCAGTGCTTGTTTCTATCATAGATGCCGCAGACTGGAACATAATATATCCCTGTGCGGTGTCCGCCGCACTGCCGTCTGCCGGCGCATCAAGCTTTGTCAGCCTAAGCTCGGTGAAGCCGTTGTTCTTCTCGGCTTTTGCACAGATGTACAGATAGTCGCCCGAACCTATGGTATATGACATTCCGCCTTTTTCGTAAGATAAAAATCCGCTTTCCTTTTCGGGAGCGTCAGCTCTGTATTGTATCAATATCCGCTGAGAGCCGAAATAAAAGCTCTTTGCCTTAGCAACTGCCGCCTGCGGTTTGCCTGCATTCAGCGAAAGCGGTAATATAATAGCTGTAAGCACTCCTATCATTGCAAGAACAACGATAAGCTCGACCAGCGTGAAGCCTTTTTTATTTTTCAGTTGCATCAATTTTCGCATTAGTCTGACCTCCCCATAAAGCTGTAGACTATATCTCAAACTAATTTTACCATATTTTTTATGCAATGTCAACCGAAATTTTAAGGTATTTCCCGTAATATTATGCTTATTGATAAAAAGCGGCGGCTTATTGCTGTGCCTGCGAAGCGGAGAATAAAAAATTACAGCAGTACACACGGAGGAGGTACTGCTGTAATTTTTATATAGGAATTTCGATGTAAGCAAATATAATTTTGTCAAATCTGAAAACACAAACTGCAATTTTTGCGGGAAAACCGCAGTTTATGCATAATATATTGACGCAAAGAGGCGGATGGGGTATGCTGAGAGCAGATGCTTTCTATTGCATTAAAATATCTTAAGGAGAGTTATTATGAAAAAGAAAACAGGAAAATTTCTGAAGTCGCTTATCGTTATTCTCGGTGCTGCGATTATTTCGGTCGTAATGTGCGGTTGTTCTTCCGCTACAACAGAAGAAAAATTAGTCGGAGCGTGGAAAAAAGAAAACTCCAGCGAAACTTTTCTTACCATATACGATGACGGTACTTATGAGCAGGCACACGCATATGGTACGGGTCGTTGGACAATCGTAAACGGAAATGTACTTAAGCTGACTGATTTTTACGGTTCATCTGACACCTATGAGTTAGCCGAAGTTTCAAACGACACTATAGTATTGAAGAACGGAAGAAAATGGCTTAAGATTGGTAACATCTGATTTCAGCAAAAAGAATTACAGCAGTACACACGGGGGAGGAGGTACTGCTGTAATTTTATATGGGAATTTCGATGTAAGCTGTTATTTTGACAGGTCGGTTTTTCTTACTGCGTCACGGACCTTAAGGACGAATGTCGGAGAAACCGAAAGCTCGTCAATGCCCATGCGTAAGAATGTTTCTGTAAGGGTGGTATCTGCCGCAAGCTCGCCGCATATTCCTATCCACGCACCGTTCTTATGAGCGTTTCGTGCGCTCATTTCGATAAGGCGGAGAATAGCCTCGTGGTGAGTATCGACAAATTCCTCAGCATCGGGATTCTGTCGGTCGCAGGCAAGGGTGTACTGTGTGAGGTCGTTTGTGCCTACGCTGAAGAAGTCTACCATAGGGGCTAAGCGGTCGCTGATTATCGCCGCCGCAGGAGTTTCTATCATTATACCTATCTCGGTCTTGTCAGAATACTCGATGCCCTCAGACTTAAGCTCCGCTTTTACTTCCTCGCAGATTGCCTTTATGCGTTCTACCTCACGCACCGATGTTATCATAGGAAACATTATGCCGAGATTGCCGTAAACAGACGCTCTGAACAAGGCTCTGAGCTGTGTTCTGAATATCTCCGGTCGGGTAAGGCAGATGCGGATGGCACGAAGTCCGAGTGCAGGGTTTTCTTCCTTTTTCAGTCCGAAATAGTCCACCTGCTTATCTGCGCCTATGTCAAGCGTTCTTATTATTACTTTCTTTCCTGCCATACTTTCAAGCACACGCTTATAAGCGTGGAACTGCTGTTCTTCTGTCGGAAAATCGGAATTTTCAAGGTACAGAAATTCGCTTCTGAAAAGTCCTATTCCGCCGGCATCGTTCAGCAGTACAGCGCCTATATTGTCAATGCCGCTGATATTTGCGAACACGTTTATCTTAGTGCCGTCAAGGGTTATATTCTCCTTGCCTTTAAGCTCCTGCAGGAGCTTTTTCTGCTCCTCGTCACGCTTTTGCTTTTCGGTATAGGCTTTTAAGGTCTGCTCATCGGGAGAAACTATAATCTCGCCCGTAAAGCCGTCTACTATGGCTGTATCGCCCTCGTTTATCTCGCTTAAAAAGCTGTCGCCCACTCCGATAACGGCAGGGATATTCATATTTCTTGCGAGAATTGCTGTATGGGAATTTGACGAGCCGTGAGCGGTAACGAACGCAAGCACCTTGTCCTTATCAAGCGAAACGGTTTCGCTCGGTGCAAGGTCGTCCGCACAGACGATCGACTTCTCATCGGCTGTGGTGCTGTCGGTATCTGCACCTGTCAGGTTTGCGATAATGCGGTTGGAAATATCCCTTACATCTGCGGCTCTTGCCTGCATATAGGCATCGTCCATAGACGAGAACATTCCTGCAAAGTTATCCGATGTAAGCGCTACCGCATATTCGGCATTTACCGACTGGGTATCTATTATGTTTTCGATAGACTCGTTGTAATCGTCATCGTCAAGCATCATCAGATGAATCTCGAATATCTGTGCGTGAGTTTCTCCGACCTCTCTGAGTGCTTTTTCGTGAATTTCGGTAAGCTGTTTTGCGGCAAGCTCCTTTGCCGCTTTTACTCTCTGCTTTTCCTTTTCGGTATCTTCAACGTGTATGCGTGTTACTGCCGCATCGCACTTTTTGAACACGGATATTTTTCCTATTGCCACTGCGCCGTATACGCCTTTGCCGAGATATTTCTTCATTATTGCTCCCCCTTTTTATCGGATAACGGTTTTACCGCACCGCCTGACAGTGCGGTAAAAGCCGATAGTCTTTCTTATTCGCCGAAGCCGCTTTCGAAAAGCTCTATAGCCTTGTCAAGTGCCGCCTGCTCGTTATCGCCGTCTGCGGTAATCTCAACGATTGAGCCTTTCTTGAGGCCTGCCGCCATTATCTGCATTACGGCTGTTGCCTTTGCTGTCTTATCGCCGCTTGCGATAGTTATCGTGCAACCGGGGAATTTCTTCATTTCTGCGGCAAGCTGTCCTGCGGGTCTCATGTGAAGTCCCTGCTCATTTACTACTGTTACTGTCTTTGTTACCATTGTGATACGCTCCTTTTTATTTACTTAACGTTTTTTGTTTCGGGTTCTTTTACCGTTTTCTTCTTTTTAAGCAGTGCCAGCAGTAACATTGATACTACAGCGCCTACTGCAAGGGATACCAGATACATAGGCCAGTTGCCTACAACGGCGAATACGAAGATGCCGCCGTGCGGTGCCATAAGCGTGCAGTTGAATGCCATTGAAAGACCGCCTGCAACGCCTGCGCCTACCATACAAGCCGGAATAACTCTGAGCGGGTCTGCCGCCGCATAAGGAATTGCGCCCTCTGTGATGAAGCTAAGTCCCATAATATAGTTTACAGGGCCGTTCTTGCGTTCTTCTTCTGTCCATCTGCTCTTGAAGAAGGTTGTTGAAAGTGCTATTGCAATAGGAGGAACCATACCGCCTATCATAACTGCCGCCATTATATCGTAGCCGCCTGTTGCTATTGCCGCAGTACCGAATACATAAGCCGCCTTATTGAACGGTCCGCCCATATCTATAGACATCATAGCACCGAGTATAACACCGAGGAATATCTTGCTCTCTGCGCCCATATGGTTCAGGAAATCGGCTATCGCAGTGTTGATGATGCCCATAAAGGGATTTATCGCACACATTACTACAGCTATGATGCCAAGACCTGCGAGAGGATAAATGAGAACGGGCTTGATACCGTTAAGGGCTCTGGGCATCTTGTCGCAGAGCTTTTCAAGTCCGAGCATAATAAATCCGCCGACAAAGCCTGCAAAGAGTGCGCCGAGGAAGCCTGAGGGAACATCGCCGCCTATCTTGACAAAGGTTGAGCCTGTGGTCGCAAGATAGCCGCCGACAAGACCTACAAGGAAGCCGGGTCTGTCTGCTATACTCTTACCGATATAGCCTGCAAGTACGGGTATCATAAAGTTGAAAGCGTAACCGCCTATCGTCTTGAAGAATGCCGCTACGGGAGTTACAGTACCGAAATTATCGCCCGGCTGTACGCCCATCAGCGTATCTATAAGGAATGCAAGTGCTATGAAGATACCGCCTGCAACGGTGAACGGGAGCATATTTGATACACCGTTCATCAGATGCTTGTATATCTTTCTGCCGAAACTCTCGTTTGCCATAGATGAAGATGAACTTGCCGCTCCGCCCTCGTGATGATAAACAGGAGCATCGCCCTTTTCTATTCTTCCGATAAGCTCCTCAGGAATCTTTATACCGTCGGAAACCTTTGTCGAAAGCACCTTTTTACCGTTAAAGCGAGCCATCTCGACCGACTTGTCAGCCGCTACGATGATACCGTCGCACTCTGCTATTTCCTTATCGGTAAGAACGTTCTTTGCTCCGCCTGAGCCGTTTGTTTCGACCTTGATAGAGATACCGAGCTTCTTGCCTGCCTTTTCGAGTGCCTCTGCCGCCATATAGGTATGTGCTATACCTGTAGGACAGGCGGTAACCGCAAGCACCTTTATTCTGTCGGTATTTTCAGGCACTTCCTTAGCTGAAGGTTCATCGGGATACTTTGCCTTTTCGGCGGTGTCGATAACCGATAAGAACTCGTCTGTATCCTTTGCCGAAAGGAGCTTTGCTCTGAAATCCTCGTCCATAAGCAGAGTCATAAGACGTGAAAGCACCTCAAGATGAACGTCTGCCTCAGTATCGGGTGCGGCTATCATAAACAGCACGTCTGACGGCTCATCGTCAAGCGCTTCGTAATCAACTCCGCCCGGCACTGTCATAGCCGCAAGCGAGGGTGCTTTTACCGCACTGCTCTTTGCGTGGGGGATTGCTATGCCCTCTCCTACCGCTGTCGAGCCTTTTTCCTCACGGGCTAAAATGCCCTGCTTATATATCTCTCTGTCGGATATGTTGCCGCTCTTCATCTGAAGATCGACCAGCATATCAATAGCCTCTGTCTTGCTTTTCGGCGCACCGTTTAAAAGAATGCTGTCCTTATTTAATAAGTCAACTATTCTCATTTTCTTTTCCTCCTTTTTCGGTTTAAGCTAACTGCTCCATAAGCTCGTCTATTGTTTTCTTTTCTGCAAGTCCGTCGGAAAATGCCGTTGCTCCGCCGGATGCTGTACCAAGTTTAAGCGCATATTCATAGTCGCCGTTTTCACAGCCTGCGATAAAGCCTGCCACCATTGAATCGCCTGCACCTACGGAATTTCTTACCTTGCCCTTGCATACTCCGCAGATATGGGTCTTGCCGTGTTCGTCAAGAAGTATCGCTCCGTCGCCTGCCATAGAAATAAGGACATTTACAGCGCCTTTTTCTCTGAGCTTTCCTGCGTACTTTATTATATCCTCGTTTGTCTTAAGCTCTACTCCGAACATTTCGCCAAGCTCGAAATTGTTGGGCTTTATGAGGAACGGCTTGTACTTGAGAACGTTCAGCAACAGCTCCTTTGTGGCATCTACCACAAATCTTATCCCTCTGTCGCAAAGACGTGCCATAATACGCTCGTAAATATCCGAGGGAAGCGATGAAGGGATACTGCCTGCAAGCACCAGCGTGTCGCCCGCCTTCAAGGAATCCAGCTTTGTGAAAAGCAGGTCTATGGCTTTAGCTGTTATCTCGGGGCCTTGTCCGTTAAGCTCGGTTTCCTCGTCCGACTTTATCTTGACGTTTATTCTCGAAAAGCCTTTTTCAAGATGAACAAAGTCGGCATCTATGCCCTTTTCTGTGATACCCTTTTCAATTGCCTCGCCTGTGAAGCCTGCAACGAAACCGAGTGCCTTTGACTTTACGCCAAGCTCGGATAATACCAGTGAAACGTTTATGCCCTTTCCGCCGAAGTATATCTCCTCGCTTTCCGAGCGGTTTACCGCTCCTGCCGTAAGCGCTTTTGTACGCACGATATAATCAACAGCCGGGTTGAATGTTACCGTATATATCATTGTCCTACCTCCGTAATGTCTGCCGCTTCTTTATACTTTCTGTTGGGAATCATATCTGTGATTATGACAGCCTTTCCAAGTCCTGCAAATGTCGCTGAGCTTACCTCGTCAAACTTTGAATGGTCGGCTAAAACATAAACCTCTCGGCTGCTCTCGATAGCGGCGGCCTTTACCTTTGCCTCGTTCACATCGGGGGTCGTAAAGCCGGCTGTCAGCGATATGCCGTTTGTACCCATAAAGCACTTTGTGAAATTGTAGTTTTTCAGCGTGAGTACGCACTCGGCTCCCACAATCGCCTCTGTGCTGGCTTTTATCTCGCCGCCTGTGATAAAGACCTTGTAGCCCTTTACCGCCAGCTTCTTTGCGTGGATAAAGCCGTTTGTGACGAATGTAACATCTCTGACGGTAAGATGATCTATCATCTTCTCCGTTGTCGTGCCTGCGTCAAGAAAAACAAAGTCGCCTTTTTCAATCAGCTTTGCGGCATATCCTGCGATTGAATTTTTTTCTTCGGTGCAGATAGCGGATTTTTCCTCGACGTTTTTCTCTACCGACGAGAAGCTGTCGTTCTTTGACATTGCGCCGCCTCGTACCTTGATTATTTTGCCCTCGTTTGCAAGAATAATCAAATCACGTTTTACGGTAGACGCAGAAACGTTAAGAATCTCCGAAAGCTCTGCGATAGTTACGCTTGCACGCTCGTTCACCGCTTTGATTATCATTGAATGTCGTTCTTCTGTCAGCATATTAAGACCTCTTTAAAAAATATCATGATATTAGTTAAGTGAGCTGTTTTAAGCTCTTTTGGACTTTACTCTCTGTCCTTGAGCTTATAATAACACGTTAAGAGTTCAAAATCAAGCACTTTCGTTCAAATTTATTCAAAAATGCGTGATTTTTGTTGTATTCGACAACATATAGCAAGAGTTTTTGTGCAGTTTGAATAAAATTGAGCGGTTTTGATGTGTTTTGGGTCATAATAGGTCAGAAACAGTAAATTAAGCTCAAAGATTGTTAATAGTTTTCGGATTTATAAAATCTCGGCTTGTAGAAAAAGTCTGTTTTTATGAAAAATAGAGTAAATTCTCTATCCCTATAAGAACGCTTTGTGGGCTTTGCGTCCTGCAAAGCCTTTGGGCGTTCTATCTCGGCATCCTTGCCGAAACCCCAAACCCCTTCCCCGTGGTGAAGGGCTGTGTATGCTTGGTTGGCTTTGCATCGTGCAAAGCCCTTGTGCATACACGCCCGGCATCCGTGCCGGGGCTGAATGTGGGGCTACCGCCCCTAGACCCTGTCGGGGGCTACGCCCCTGCGACCCCTTTTTTATCAACGATAGAGGTTTTTCGACAGACTGAAATAATAACATTATTTCTGCTTTTTGTCATCCGTGTTTTTGCTGTCGGAATTTTTGTTCTTGACGAAGATTTTCTTTATATCTTTAAACTCGTGCTTTTCCTTTTCCTTTTTCATATAAGGGGGGTGAGGGAAATAGACCGGCTCGTTTGTTTCGTCATCTATATGGTCGATGTCACGGTACACGTTTGAGTCGGAGGGAAGGTCTTTCTTTTCGAGTCGTTTTTTGACCCTGTTCTTTGTGAAGCTGTATACAACGGCGAACAGGGGTATACCGATGATAAGACCGACAAAACCGAACAAGCCCTGACCGACAAGCATACCGAATATAACCCAGAAGCTCGAAAGTCCGGTCGAGTCGCCGATAATCTTCGGGGCGAGGACGTTACCGTCAATGTTCTGGATGATAACGACCATAATGGTGAAATAGATGCACTGGATCGGGTCAACGAGGACGAGCAGCAGCATACACGGGATATATCCTATAAACGGTCCGAAATAGGGAATGATGCAGAATATACCCATAACAACACCGCAGAGTACAGCATAGGGCATATTGAAGATGCTCATAAGCAGTACATAGACCATACCGATAATAAAGCTGTCGAGTATCTTTCCTGTGATAAACTGACCGAAGGACTTATTTACCTCACGGGTGCTGTTGATAATCTTTGTAGCGACCTTAGGCTTGAACAGGCAGTAGAGGATTTTTTTGAACTGAGCGGCGAAAAGCTCCTTACTGTTGAGGAAGTAGATGGCGATAACGAAGCCGAGCAGGAGGTTCATGAACACGCTGATTATGTTCATGACGTTGGACGAAATCAGATTCCATATATTGTTCATCTGAGGGAGAAGCTCGGTTGACAGCCAGTTGTTGAGCATATCGGAAATGCCGCCGGTGAACTGGAGGACATAAGCCTCTACCTCGGGGTAGTTTCTGAGGGTCTGCGATACCCAGTCGCTGACCTGTGTGACATAGGTAGGCATATTGTTTACGAGCATAGTGATAGTGTCGATAAGCTGAGGGAGAAGTACCCAGATTATACCTGTGAGTATAAGCAGGGCAAGAATCATAGTTATAGCCACGCTCATAACTCTTGCGACCTTGCGGACGGGGAAGGTCCTGGGCGGCGGTTCTTCGCTGGGGTGTTCACGCTCGAACTTCTCACGCTTTTTGTCCTGTATTGTATAGAACAATCTGCGCAGGCACGGCTTTTCGATGAAAGTCGCTATCGGGCAGAGAATATACGCTATTACAAAGCCGTACAGGACGGGGGTCAGTATAGACAGGAACGAGAAGATGCTGTCGAGTATTTCTTTAATCTGTGACAGACCGAGGAAGAACACGATAGCGGCGGCGATAACGAGGAATGCGGTCACTCCCCAGTAGAGATATTTTTTATCCCATTTGAAGTTCATTACATCACACCTTTATATTGATATGGAAGATACTGCTTTTATTATAGAATTATCGGCGGAAGTTGTCAAGGGTATACAGGGAGGAAATGAATGTTCGATGATGAATAACGGGAAATTGAGGGGTGAGGGGCGAAGGGATGGTGCGAGGCGATGGATGTGCTTTTGAGAAGGTTGTGGGGATTGAGAGGTTGGTGGGCGATCCCTCAGTCTTGCGACAGATAGGGCTGAGCGAATATTAACGTTTATGAAATCGCAGAATGTTGCGATTTATAATAAGAAATAGCCTTGTCGCAATCCAGCTCCCTTTGGCAAGGGAGCCAAGTTTAGTGCGGGGCGAGGGATAGTGCGGAAAATCTCATTGATGGTGCTGATGGGGAGCAATCCCCACCATAGTTGGCTCGGCTTGACCGAGCAACAGAACCTCACCCTTTTTCGAGTGGAGGCAAGGATGGTGCGAGGCGAGGGATAGAGGTGTGCTTTTGAGAGGGTTGGTGCGGGATTGCGGATTTTTGTGTATGGTGAATTTGTAGAGTGGGATAGTGCGGATGTGAAAGAAACGACAAAAATCCCCCGCAGTTTCTGCGGGGGATAAATTGCTTATTTATTGCTTAAAGCCGAAATTACTTTCTCTTCTTAGCAACGATAACAGCGCCTGTAGCGAGAACTGCGATGCCTGCTACTACTGCAACGCTCTCAACACCTGTGTTTGTGTTGGGCTTTGTAGAATCGCCTGTTGTGGGCTTTGTTGTATCAGCAGGAGCTGTTGTGTCAGCGGGAGCTGTTGTGTCAGCGGGAGTTGAAGCACCGCCGATTGTGGGAACGCCCTTTTCATCGAATGAAACGAGAACATTACCGCTTGCATCCTTAACCTCAAGCTTAGTAACTGTTACTGCTGCGATACCGTTGCCCCATTCCTGAAGACCAACCTGCATGCATCCGATATCTTCAATAGAAGAAACGTCGCCTGCTGTGATGGGGTTAACGAGCTGGTCGTTTGTGACAGCGTATGTGTAATCACCGACTTTTTCTACCTTACAGGGCTTTGTGTCATCGTATGTAGAGCCTTCGCCTACAGGACCAAGTAACTCTTCATCAAGAACGCCCCAGAATTCGCAGCTGGGCCAGTTATACTTATCGAAGAGTGCTGCCTTTGCAGCGTCTTCATCGTTCTGAACGCCGAGCTTTTCACCGTTGCATGAGAATACAACAGAACCGCCGATTGTACCGTCCCACAGTTCCTTATCTTCTTCATTTACCTGGAAAGTAAATGTAAGAGCAGCGATCTTTGAGTAGTCGATGTCGAGCTTTGTTTCGGGCTTGTTCTCAGCTTCATTGCCCTTGTTGTAGAGCTGGAGAAGCCACATGCCTGTGCCTGTGCTTAATGTTGATTCTGTGCCTTCAACCTTTGTGAGGCAAGCAGCGCTTGCTGCTACGGCTAATGTGCTTGCTGCGAGAGCAGTAGCTACAACGCCAGCCATGATTTTTCTTAACTTCATTGGAAAAATCCTCCTATAAAACTTATTTTCGTTTTGTTACATACTTATGTAACTTTACACATTTATTGTAACATTTCGCTTTTTTAATGTCAATGTGCATTATGCCTAAAATATATGTGAAAATTTGTTGAAACTCACGGCTTTACACAGCATTAAGGCTATAATTTAAGTAAATTTAAGATTAACGGTGAATTAAGTTGTGTTTTTGTGATAAAAAGGGTGGATGAAATGGTGCTGTAATATACCTCTTATACAACGGAATTGTTTGGGGGATTGCTTGAGGATTGTTTTGCAAAAATGAAAAATGCTTAAAATTTTACTTAAAAGGATTGAGAAAAGCCGTGAAATATGTTATATTAATTGTATATGGGAACTGGCCGTATCCCGAAAAATTAAAAGGACGGAAAAAATTATGTCTATCGTATTTGATGAAAACAAGCGTGTATTCAAGCTCGACACGGAAAAATCGAGCTACGCATTTCATATCACCGACAGCAGAAACCTGCTCCACCTGTACTACGGCGGGTATATTCCGGAAACTGATATAACTCATATGCTCCGCATACCGAATGACGAGCCGTTTGTACCTGCGGTACACGACGCTATGGGACCTCACAGCTTTGACTGTGCGCCTATCGAATTTCCGACATCGGGCGTTGCGGATTTCAGAGAACCGGCAATGCAGGTAATGGATATAAACGGTATGTCCGCCTGTGAATGCTACTACAAGGATTACAGAATTTCAAACGGCAAGCCGAAATTAAAGGGGCTTCCCGCTACATACGCCGCAGACGATGAGGCGCAGACGCTTGAGGTGTTCTGCTACGATCCGCACAGCGGTCTTGATATTACGCTTATGTACAGCGTTTTCCCGAAATTTGACGTTATTACAAGAAGCGTAAAGGTCGAAAACAACGGTCTTGCCGCTATCGACCTGCGCCGTATCATATCAATGAGCCTTGATCTTGACAGAATGGACTACGATATGATAACACTGCACGGAACATGGGCAAGAGAACGCCATGTACAGCGTTTTCCTGTACGTTTCGGCAAGCAGTCGATAGATTCCAACAGAGGTGCTACAAGCCACGCTCACAACAACTTCTTTGCGCTGTGCGACCACACCGCAACAGAGGACTTCGGCGAAGCGTATGGCTTTGCTCTGGTGTATTCGGGTTCGTTCCTCGGAATGGTAGAGGTAGGTCAGTATGAAAAGACAAGGGCGCTGCTCGGTATAAATCCGTATGACTTCTCGTGGCACTTAGAGCCGGGAGAGGATTTTCAGGCACCTGAGGTCATCATGACCTATTCCGGCGAGGGCTTAGGTCAGATGTCGAGAAACTTCCACGATGTAATGAGGAACAACCTTATCAGAGGAAAGTGGAAGAATATGCGCCGTCCTATACTTATTAATAACTGGGAAGCGACCTATTTCAACTTTGACACGGACAAGCTCCTTGATATAGCAAGAGAGGCTAAGAAAGCCGGAATCGAGATGCTCGTCATGGACGACGGCTGGTTCGGTCACAGAAACGATGATAAATCTTCCCTCGGCGACTGGTTTGTGAACGAGGACAAGATAAAAGGCGGTCTTAAGCACCTTGTAGACGAGGTAAACAGGATAGGTCTTAAGTTCGGTATATGGTTCGAGCCTGAGATGATAAGCCCTGACAGCAAGCTGTATGCTGAGCATCAGGACTGGTGCATACACATTCCCGGCAGACACCGCACGACTGTAAGAAGTCAGCTTGTACTTGATTTTTCAAGAAAAGAAGTGCGTGACTATATCTATGAGCAGATGAAGGTTATCCTTTCAAGCGCAAACATAGAATATGTAAAGTGGGATATGAACAGACAGCTCAGCGAGGTCGGCAACGAGGTATTCCCTCCCGAAAGACAGCGTGAGATATGGCACAGATATGTCCTCGGCGTATATGAAATGCAGGAAAGACTGCTGACAGACTTCCCTGACCTGCTCCTTGAAAACTGTGCAGGCGGAGGTTCACGCTTTGACGCAGGTATGCTCTACTACTCTCCTCAGATATGGACAAGCGATGATACCGACGCTATAGAAAGGCTCAAGATACAGTACGGCACATCTATGTGCTATCCCTGCTCCTGCTTCGGCGCTCACGTTTCGGACAGCCCGAACCACTGTGTAGGCAGGATCACTCCGTTTGAAACGAGAGGACACGTTGCGATGTCGGGTACGTTCGGCTATGAGCTTGACGTTACGAAGATTTCGGACGATGACAAATATGCGATAAAGGAACAGATAGAAGAATTCAACAAGTACAATCCGCTTGTGAGAACGGGCGATTATTACAGAATCGGAAATCCGTTTGCAAACGACCGCTTTGACGCATGGCAGTTTGTCGCAAAGGACAAGAGCGAAACGCTCCTCGAATATGTACAGGTTCTCAAGGAGCCGAGCGTATTCCTGCACAGAGTAAAGCTGAAGGGTCTTGAAAAGGGCTGTTATTACAGGCACGAGCAGACGGGAAGGGTTTATTCGGCAGAGCTTCTGATGAACAGCGGATTTGACATTCCGTCGTTGTGGGGGGATTTCAGGTCGTTTATCGCACATTTTGTAAGGGTGAAGTGAAAGTGCTCGTCTTATGATTATGAGATATTACAATAAAGCGCAACAACTCAAAAAACAAACCACGTTTTCCGTTATTCGCAGGGGAGCGGGCTTGCCCCTCCCGAAATATCATTGAGTATACTTGCACCGCTTGTATAGTGAGCGCTGCATTAAACACTGCGTTTCAAACCGTTTCGTTCCTTTTCACGGGAGGGGCGAGCCCCTCCCCTACGAAAGAATTATTGCGATATTCTTGCAAGATGACGTAAAGGCGCTCGTCTTATGATTATGTGATTTACAATAAAACGCAACAACTCAAAATACAAACCACGTTTTCCGTTATTCGTAGGGGAGCGGGCTTGCCCCTCGCGAAATATCATTGAGTATACTTGCACCGCTTGTATAGTGAGCGCTGCATTAAATACTGCGATTCAGATTGTTTCGTTTCTTTTCACGGGAGGGGCGAGCAAGGCAAGGACGCCTTAGCGTGTGTGCCCAAAGTTTCGCAAGGACGCGAAACACAAAAGCACACACAGACCCTCCCCTACGAAAGAATTATTACGATATTCTTGCAAGATGAAGGTACAGATAAAATGACCGATTATACTAAGAGAAAGCCAACACGTCTGAAAAATTATGATTACAGCTCTACCGGCACATATTTTGTTACTGTCTGTACTCAGAACAGGATTAATTATTTCTCAGATATAGTTATTTCAAATGCAAGTGAGCCGGCTACCGTGCGATTGACACGTTTCGGTAAAATTGCAGAGGAACAGATAAAAGCTATCAATTTCAAATATGTTGATGTGGATATAGAGAACTATGTTATCATGCCGAACCATATTCACATGATTATTTCAACGTTCTACGATAACGAAAAAGATAACAACATATCTGTTACAGATGTAGTGAGAATCTTTAAATCGCTGACCACAAGGTTATGTAAAGTCGGACCTGTGATTTTTCAACGTTCATTTTACGACCATATAATCCGAAATGATACAGATTATTCAAGGATTCTTAATTATATCAATAATAATCCTTCCAGGTGGGAAGAGGACAGTTTATATAATAGTGCAAAAACAGTCACTGTTCTTTAATATGATAAAACTGTAAAGGTGAAATATTATGAAAAAACTCGGTGTTATACGGCTGTTTATCTGCATTGCGGCGATAATAACAGAGCTTTTGCCGCTCGGCGCAGTGCTTAAATACGGATTGATGTCCGACAACGGTCATTTGATTTTCAGATTTGAAAATTACTCGTATTTCGATGTCACGCCGTTCGGATACGCAATGTTCCACTATATGATATGCGCTGTGACAACTACTATTACGGCTATGCTTTCTCTGCTGTGGATATTCTTCGGGAAGAAACGGCAGACGCCGATCACGGTGCTTTCCGCCATTGCTCTTGCGATGTCGGCTGTTCCGTACATTATAATGACGTTCAACGTTTTTACCGTGATAATATCCGCATTGCTTGCGGCGGTGCTGGTAATATCGGTTGTAATGCAGATAAAGCACGAATAGAAAGGACTTATGTTATGGCACGTTCATCCAACCAGAAGCAGAAAATTCTTTATATTGAAAAAATGTTCCGTGAGGAATCGGACGAGCTTCACGCTCTGACGGTTGCCGGAATACAGGAAAAGCTGGAAAGGTTCGGAATAACGGCGGAACGCAAGGCACTCTACTCCGACATTGAAACGCTCCGTGACATTCTCGGAATGGATATATGCTCGGATAAGAACGGAACGTATTATCTTGCCTCCCGTGATTTTGAGTTTGAGGAATTACAGCTGCTTGCGGACGCTGTGGCCTGCTCGAAATTCATTTCAGAAGAAAAATCAAGGGCGCTTATCGGCAAGATCGCCCACCTTACAAGCAACTTCCGTGCAAATGAACTTCAGCGGAGCGTTATTGTCGCAAACCGTGTAAAAACCGTAAACAAGAAGATATACTACAGCATAAACAAGATACACGAAGCCATTGAAAACGGCAGAAAGATAACCTTCCACTACTTCAACTACGATATAAAAAAGAGAAAGATATTCAGAAATGCAGACGGACGTTATACTATGTCGCCGTATCATCTTGCGTGGGAGGATGAAAACTACTACTGCATAGGCTTTTACGAAAAATACAACTCGGTTTCAAACTTCAGGGTTGACCGTATGGAAGACGTTGAGGTGTCAGACGAGCCTGCGATAATCTCGGAGGACTTCAACCTTGCGGAATATACACGGAAAATATTCGGTATGTTCGCAGGCAAGGAAACGATAAGAATAAAGCTGAGGTTCGACAACTCGCTCACAAGCGTTGTTATGGATAAATTCGGGTCGGATATAACCATGCACAAGCTGGACGAGAATAACTTCTATATATCAAAGGATATAAACGTAAGCCCGACCTTTTACGGCTGGCTGTTCCAGCTGGGTGTAAAGGCGGAAATAATCGAGCCGTTGTCGGCAAGAAACGACTTTGTCGCTTTTATCGACAGCCTCAGAGATATGTATTGATCCGAAAGGCTGTGGTAACATTGTCAGCGACAATCAAAACGTTTTTTAAAAAGCTGCCGAAATGGCTGTATTATGCTGTTCCTGCGTTTTTGCTGTCACTTGTTCTCACACTGCTTGCAAAAAACACGGCAGACTTTGCGCAGTGGTACAGCACAACGATATACCCGTTTTTTGTGGGTACTGTAGGACGGATTTCTTCTGTACTGCCCTTTTCGCTGTGCGAGATACTGCTTTATGCGGTTATCATACTTGCCGCCGTCGGCGTTGTCTTTACCGTGATACGCTTTGTAAAGGGCAAGGGCAAGCGGAAAAAGCTGTTGATGAGGGTGCTTGCGGTCGTGGTATGCTTTGCGGTAAGTGTGTTTATGGTGTTTACGCTTTTCTGCGGAATAAACTATAACCGTTTTACATTTTCCGAGGTGAGCGGATTTACCGTTGAAACATATACGGCGCAGGAGCTTGCGGATCTTTGCGTATATATTCTGAAGAACGCAAACGATGCTGCCGGAAAAATAGAAACGGACGAAACGCTGACGGTATCGCTTGACGGTAAAATCAATCTCGATGAAGAATGTAAAAAGGCAATGAACCGGCTCGGCGAAAGGTATGACAGCCTGTCGGGGTTTTATCCGGACGCAAAGGCTGTAATTGCGTCAGAGGGTATGTCTTATATGAAAATACTCGGTATGTATGCGCCGTTTACCATAGAGGCAAATTATAACGCAAATGCGCCGGACTTTGCGAAACCGTTCACGGTGTGTCATGAGCTGTCGCACCTGAAGGGTTTTATGCGTGAGGATGAGGCGAACTTCATCGCTTATCTCGCCTGCACAGGCTCGGATAACGTGTATCTGCAATATGCAGGGTGGGTATATGCTCTTATCTATGCCGCAAATGCGCTTTATTCGGCGGCAGGAGCGGAAATATACAACGAACTTATGAGCTATGCGGACAGCAAGATAATAGCAGAGCTTAAAGCAAACAGCGAATACTGGAAGAAATACGAAACGCCGGTCGCTGCTGTCGCCACAACGGTGAACGATACCTATCTTAAGTCGCAGGGGCAGACGGACGGCAAGAAGTCTTACGGCAGATTCGTGGATCTGATGATAAGCTACGAAAAAATGCAGGCAAGTGAATAAAACGCTGTACAGCGTTATAAATATAATTATCATTTGTTCCCGACCGTTATGCAAAGCTAAGATAAGCACCTTGTTTTCACAAGGTCGGAGTTTGGGGCGGCACATTGCCGTTGATTGTGTATTAAGGCAGTAACATTTGTTCCCGACCGTTACGCAAAGCTAAGGTAAGCACCTTGTTTTCACAAGGTCGGAATTGTCAGCGGCGACCCGCCGCAGGTCGGAGTTTGGGGCGGCACATTGCCGTTGACTGCTTAAAAGGCAGTAACATTTGTTCCCGACCGTTATGAAAAGCTAAAGTAAGCACCTTGTTTTCACAAGGTCGGAGTTTGGGGCGGCACATTGCCGCAGGAGATTTTATGGCAAATAAGAAATTGTACAAGAAAGAAAGGTTTTCGGGTTGTATTGTAGGTGCCGCCGCAGGCGACGCTCTCGGTTCTCCCGTAAAGACATTGACAAGAAGTCAGATCAAGGATCTGTACGGCAAAAAGGGCATACTTAAGTTAAGTCCTGAGAAGCGACAGAAAACCGCCCGTATATCAGACGAGACCCAGATGATGCTGTTCACGGCACACGGTATACTGTGGGCTGATGCGGCAGGGCTGAGAACGGGAGAAGCGAACTGTGCGGATTATGTTTTCCTTGCGCTTCAGCAGTGGCTTTATTCGCAGACAGGCGGTACTTCTTCAATCGACCTGCAGTGGATACTTGACGACAACGAAACAGGTTTTCCGTGCGATCTGCTCGGAATATCCGCATTCTGCAAGAAGCGTAATCCCACGAAACAGCTTGTACAGACGCTTGCAAGAATAAAATCCGAAAACGACTACGGCAGGAAGCGCCGTCCGATAAATCAGAACAAGCTGTTTGACTGTCTGCCGAGAGCGATTCCTGCGGGGCTGTATTTTTACAGCGACCCGGAACTTGCTTTCTCGATAGGCTGTGACCTTGCCGCAATTACACATTCGCACCCGACAGGATACCTTGCAACAGGCTGTCTTTCTGCCATTATCGCATTTATCTGCAAGGGGAATACCATTGAACGCTCGGTGCTGAACACGATGAAGATACTCAAGGAGCATGACGGCTTTGAGGAGTGCTTTGCGGCGCTCGACAAGGCTCTTTCACTGCTTGATGAGGAAACCTCGCCGCTGACCGATGTGGCGGAGCTTGGAAACGGCAGTACGGCGGACTCTGCGCTTGCCATAGGCGTATACTGTGCCTGTGTGCATTATGACTATCTCAGTGCGGTACAGCTTGCCGCAAATCAGGACGGTATAAGCGATATATGCGCATTTATAGCAGGCGCACTGAAAGGCGCACTGCTCGGATATTCGGAGATTCCGTCGGGATTTGTGAAAAAGCTGCAGTTTGCGGAGCTGATAAAAGACTATGCGGGAAGGATGACAAAAGCCGCTCCAAAAGGTTTTATGAAAAAATAAGGAAGCGATTATAAAAGAATGGTCACGGATATGACTAGCGGCAGGACCTTTTCCGTTCTGCTGAAATTCTCTCTGCCGATGCTGCTCAGCGTTGCATTTCAACAGCTTTACAACATTGTTGACAGCGTTATTGCAGGCAACTTTGTAAGCGATATGGCGCTGGGGGCAATAGGCGCAAGTTACCCCGTCACAATGATATTCATGGCAGTGGCAACAGGCGGAAGCGTCGGTGCGTCGGTCGTTGTTGCACGACTTTTCGGTTCAAAGAACTATACATATATGAAAACGGCGATAAACACGGCGCTGGTTTCGTTTGCGGCAATCGCCGGAGTGCTTACCGTGATAGGCTGTGCCTTATGTTCACCGATGCTGACATTGCTCGGCACACCGGATGATATATTTGAGGACAGCGACATATATCTGAGGGTATATGTACTCGGACTGCTGTTTCTGTTTATCTATAACGCCTGCAACGGTATATTTACCGCCCTCGGCGACTCGAAAACACCGTTGTTTTTCCTTATAGCATCTTCACTCGGAAATATCGGGCTTGACCTGCTGTTAGTAATAGTATTTCAGATGGGCGTCGCAGGCGTTGCATGGGCTACATTCGCCGCTCAGGGTGCAGCAGGTATTGCGGCGTTCTTCGTACTTTTAAGACGTGTCGGAAAGATACAGTCGGATACTCCCGAAAAGCCTAAAATATTCTCTTCTGACGCACTCAAGCAAATAAGCCGTATTTCTATACCGTCAATATTACAGAGCAGTTTTGTATCGGTAGGAAATCTGTTCGTGCAAAGTCTTGTAAACAGCTTCGGTTCATCGGTAATAGGCGGTTATGCGTCTGCTATCAAGCTGAATACTTTCGCAATAACCTGTTTCTCAACGCTTTCAAACAGCGTGTCTAATTTCTGTGCGCAGAACATAGGCGCAGACAAGACCGACCGTGTTAAAACGGGTGTGAAGTCGGGTATGCTGATGTGTCTTGTTATAGCGATACCTTTTGTAGTGTGCTTCCTGCTTTTCGGCGGAACGCTTGTAAACCTGTTTGCGACACAGGCTAACGCTGAGATAATCGCAACAGGCAGTAAGTTTCTGACTATCGTTTCCCCGTTCTATTTCTTTGTCTGCATAAAGATAGTAATTGACGGCGGTGTAAGAGGCTGCGGCGTTATGACGCCGTTTATGATAAGCACCTGTCTTGACCTTGCATTGCGTGTTATTTTCGCCTATATCCTCTCTCCGTTCTTCGGCTCGGACGGAATATGGCTGTCGTGGCCCGTAGGCTGGGTGCTTGCGCTGGTTGTAGATCTGTTCTTCTACAATTACTACATAAGAAAAGGCAAAGCCTTTACGGCGAGCGGCGGCGAGTCGCCGCAAACTGTTCGCCGTTCTGACGATCAGCGATCGGCTTAAACTCCGTTACCGGCGGACGGCATACTTTAATTTTACATTAATTTATATCAAGGTCCGTTGTCTGAAAAGACGGCGGACTTTTTGTATAATGAATGATGAAAAAGGAATAGTGCTTAATATAATGTGAATGATATTGAGCTTTAAGAGGTTCCGGGTTGAGCGCAACGTGTGAAAAAAGAAGTATCGCAAATAGCTCCCTTGTGTAAATGCTCATGTACGGTAGAGAAGCACAAAGCAAAACAAAGACAGCCAGCCCTGCCACTATTCCGAAGTCAGGGGAACGCAATAGAAAAATTCATAGCTGTATGCTATACTTAATTAGCATTTGAACATATCAAGCTGACACAGCAATCTCTTTTCTTGCCGTTAATGTGCGTCTACCAATAGTCCGCAGAAAGCAAGAGTAGCGTAAAGGTATAAAAATTTCAAACTTCTTTGTAACGAAATTCCGATTTCTCCGTCTAACCTATGAAGCTGAAGGAGGTGATGACAAGTATGGACTATGAAAAGCTCTATAAAGCCTACTATTTACAGGTATACTCGTATACTATTTCTCTTGCCAAAAATCGTGAGATAGCAGAGGAAATCACGCAGAACACATTCTATAAGGCTGTTTCTACAACATCACAATTCAAAGGTAAGTCAGATGAATTGACATGGCTCTGCTCCATAGCAAAAAACCTTTACCATGATGAAATGCGAAGCCGTCAGCGAGTAGCTGATGTGAGTGAAATCAATGACTTGCCATCAAATGAAAATGTTGAGAACTCAGTTGCAGATTCTGACATGGCGTTCCGCATACACCTCGTTCTTCACCGTTTGGAAGAACCATACAAAGAAGTCTTTCAGCTTCGCGTATTCGGTGAACTCTCTTTTGCGCAAATCGCCGCAATTTTTGGAAAAACAGAATCATGGGCGAGAGTTACTTATCATCGTGCAAAGCTAAAAATTCAAGAAAGGATGGATTAAAAGTATGAGTAAACAGTGCGATATTGTTCGAGATATTCTTCCGCTGTATGTTGACGGTGCTTGCAGCGAAGCAAGCGCAGAGATGGTAAAAGAGCATTTGAACGCCTGTGCTGACTGTAACGCAATTTATCAGAAATTGCTTTTTCACACGAGCGAAGATGTTCTTCACGAAGAAAGCGAAAGCGTTATTATGCGCCATGAGGCAAAAGAAAAGCAGAGAGGCAGAAAAAAGATAACGATTGCTGTTCTCGTTTCCATCGCTCTTTGTATCATTGCAATTTTTACAGCTCTCTTTCTGTTACCTATAAACATTGCTTATGAGCCTGTCAAAATCGACTTCCCATTTGAGGTTGAAGATGTCGAAAGCGTTGAAATGTACCACTATGACGGAGTGCCTGCATCAGCAGAAAAGAAAGTAGTTGTTGCTGAAAGTGATATAAAGACCCTGTATGATAAGTTCAAGGGCTTATCCTTAAAAGACAAAACAACTGAGGAAACTGCCGGAGCAGATGTGACCGGCTTTAGATTTAACCTCTCAGATGGAACAAGCTACGATTTGATTTACGCCTGCTATGGAGTTAAAAACGGCGAATTGAAGTCAGAAGCAGGCGGTTTTAAGTATTTCACAAGTGCGGATATCGGCTCTTATTGGAACAATTTGAATACGGAACTTGAGGCAATTCCTATCAATGAGAGTGAATTGCCGTGAGCAGATAGCAAACCCAGCCGAGCCTGTCAACGGTCAAGATGAACGGCGCAAATGCGCCGCCGTTGACAGCCCCGCCCGTCTTTGCTGTTCGGTAATCAAGAGGGCGACAGCACAAGATGCTGCCGCCCTCTGCCATTATTCAGAAAGGGGGATTTTCCATGACCGAACACGAAAAGTATCAAGAACATATCCGGCATACACACGATGCCTTTTGCAAGACTGTTATTCGCCACGCTGCCATAGACGCAGCCCGGAGCATACGGAGCCGCCGCAAGCGGGAAATCTCGCTTGAATATCTGATAGAAGAAAAACACTATCCATTCAGTACCACAGATAAATACTTTGCGGAGCAATCCGGCATGACCAGCTATCCGCTTTTCGTCTGTGGTCAGATGGTGCTTTTGGAAAGTCCAGAGCTTGCCGCAGCCCTGTCCGCACTATCACAGATGGAACAGGAAATCATTTTCTTGTACTACTTCCAACGATTGACGCATAGGGAGATTGGACGGAGATATGGACGGGCTGGCAACACAACCGGGCGGCGTATTCAGATGATTTTACGGCGGCTACGGGCAGAGTTGGAGGGTTTGTCCTATGAGCCAGCTACTTCCCTATGAGACAATCGTTAAGGCAAGCGAGGGCGACCCGGAAGCTGTTGCCGCCGTCCTATCCCATTATGCGGGATATATCCGCTCTTGTGCGAAAATGGACGGACAGATTAACACGGATATGCAGGAGCATATCGTCAGGCAACTGATAGAAAGCCTGTTGAAGTTCCGCTTTGACCGCTAAACAGAAAAGTTGTATAATTAGAGCCTGACAAATTAAACTTCAATGAGGGTAGAGCAAATGGAACAGATTATCAATTATAGAGACATACCCACAGATAAAAGGATTGACATATTAAATGCTCTTGAGCGAATAGGTTTTTTTCCGGCATACGGCGGCGTGAGAACAATGCAGCAAATTATGGAAAAGTCAGTTCCAGGTTCAGGCCCACAATTCTATTTCGTTTTCCGTGAAAATGAGTTGATAGGGTACAATTTTCTCATTGGGGACACTAAGAAATATAAAGCGTTCCCATGGCTTGCTATTAGCAATATGGATGAGCAGAAGTTGACTGTTTGTGAAGAACTGATGAAAATACAAATTGCCTTTTTTGAAGAACTCGGAATGCAAAAGATAGCAGATCATTGCGTTAGGATTATGGAAGATTACAGAAAAGGAATTGGAAAGCAGAAAGAAAGCGATTGCAGATAAATTCCATTTGAAAAACGGCTGACAATTTAATACCGCCACCCATCACAGCGGCAGATAAGCAGTAAATCTTGAAAAGGTTTACTGCTTTTTTTGCGCCCATTTTCAAAAATCTTTGGCAAACCACACCGCCGGATTGTTGTAGGGAGCAGACAGGGAAAACAAAAAAATTTCCGCTGCGTTTGCCAAAACGCCCCCTTTTCACCGTTGTAGTGGTGAACAGCGGGCAGAACACGCCACCGCAATCGCTATATTGGTGGAGCAAGCCAGTATATCCGCAAACCAGAGCCGCCGAGGAAAGCGGTAGTTTTTTAGAGCAAGATTCTACCACGGTGCCAAAATCCGCATATCTGCGGTTTTGCCCCCTTTGGTAAATCTTGTTGGGGAGTGCCTTCCCCAAACCCTGCTCATGCGCCCTGTCGGGCGAGAAAGGAGGTCAACGCTTGAAGAAAAAATATAACACACCCCACCGCTGCCATGTGGTCAAAACCCGCATGACCGAGGAAGAATACGCCGACTTTACCGAGCGGCTGAAACACTATGACATGAGCCAATCCGAATTTATCCGGCAAGCCATTACACGGGCGACCATTCGTCCCATCGTTACCGTTTCCCCGGTCAATGATGAACTGTTGTCCGCCGTTGGCAGGCTGACCGCCGAATACGGAAAAATCGGTGGCAACCTCAATCAGATTGCCCGCGCCCTCAACGAGTACGGCACACCATACAACGCCCTGTCCGTTGAAGTCCGCGCCGCCATTTCTGACCTTGCTGCCTTGAAGTTTGAAGTCCTGCGAAAGGTAGGTGACGCTGTTGGCAACATTCAAACATATCAGCTCTAAAAATGCGGATTATGGCGCAGCCGAGCAGTACCTCACCTTTGAACATGACGAGTTTACCATGAAGCCCACCCTTGATGAAAACGGGCGGCTCATGCTCAGAGAGGACTATCGAATAGCCACGCTGAACTGCGGCGACGAGGATTTTGCCGTTGCCTGTATGCGCTCCAATCTCCGCTATGGGAAGAACCAGAAGCGGGAAGATGTAAAAAGCCACCACTACATTATCAGCTTTGACCCACGGGACGCGGTGGACAACGGTTTGACCGTAGACCGGGCGCAGGCGTTGGGCGAGGAATTTTGCCGGAAGCAGTTTCCCGGACACCAAGCCATTGTCTGCACCCACCCGGACGGACACAACCACAGCGGCAATATCCATGTTCATATCGTTATCAATTCTCTGCGTATTGAGGAAGTACCCTTGCTGCCCTACATGGACAGACCGGCAGATACCCGTGCCGGGTGCAAACATCGCTGCACGGACGCTGCTATGGAATACTTCAAAGCCGAGGTCATGGAGATGTGCCACCGGGAAAATCTCTATCAAATCGACCTGCTCCATAGCAGTAAAAACCGCATTACCGAGCGTGAGTATTGGGCGCAGAAGAAAGGACAAGCCAAACTTGACAAGGAAAATGCCACCCTTGCAGCCGAGGGGCAGCCTGTAAAGCAGACCAAGTTTGAAACCGACAAGGCGAAGCTACGGCAGACCATACGGAACGCCATGAGCGAAGCTACTACCTTTGACGAGTTTTCCGCTTTACTTCTGCGGCAGGGTGTGATCGTCAAAGAGAGCCGAGGGCGGTTGTCCTACCTTACCCCGGACAGGACGAAACCCATTACTGCCCGAAAACTGGGAGATGATTTTGACCGTGCCGCCGTTCTTGCCCTTTTGGAGCAGAACACCCACAGAGCCGCCGAAAAGACCGCACCCATACCCGAATACCATACCGCTGAAACAAACCGCACAGAGCGAGGAAAAACGCAGAAAATCGCCCCGACAGGCAACATACAGAGAATGGTTGACCGTGCGGCGAAGCGAGCCGAGGGAAAAGGTATCGGCTATGACCGTTGGGCGGCTGTCCACAATCTCAAACAGATGGCGGCTACCGTTGCCGCTATGGAGCAATACGGCTTTACCCCGGATGAACTGGACGCAGCCCTTGTGTCTGCCAATGCGGATTTACACAGCAGCACCGCCAAGCTGAAGCCCATTGAAACGGCTATCCGTGAGAAAAAGGACTTGCAGAAACAGGTGCTTGCCTATGCCAAGACAAGAGATGTGCGTGACGGATTGAAAAAGCAGAAAACCGATAAGGCACGCAAAGCCTACCGGGAAAAGCATGAAAGCGACTTTATCATAGCAGACGCAGCCGTAAGATATTTTCGGCAAAAAGGCATTACCAAGCTGCCCACTTATAAATCGTTGCAGGCTGAAATCGAGCAGCTTACCGCCGAGAAGAACGCCCTTTACAACGAGTACCGGGCAAATAAAGAGCGTGTCCTGGAGTTGCAGACCATGAAAAGCAATTTTTCCCAAATGCACCACGGCGAACCGAGCAGACAGAAAAAGCATGAACAGGAGCGTTAAAAACCGCCCCGAAATGATACCGAAACCAAACAAAAACAGGGATATGCCCTTACCCCTATCCGCAATACTCCCCGACCTCAAAACAGGGCGTACAGGGCAAAAAATCCCCGAAAATGATACCGAGCAGATACAGTTTTCCCGCCCTATCCGTGATACCCACGGAAACGGCAGAAAGGAGCGTACCAATGCCACGCATGAGCAACAAACGGCGGCTTGAATGGAGCTTTTTCCTCAACCACCGAAACCGAATTACCTATAACGACCTTTGCCGGGGCTGCACCCACGATTGCAAGCAGAGTTTCCGAGCCGTGATTATCCTCTGCCACCGGTATTACTCCAAGCGTTGGAAACCAAAGGAGGACACCGCCTATGGCAGATAACCGCAAATATTACTACCTCAAACTGAAAGAAAGCTATTTTGATGATGACGCTATCGTGCTGTTGGAGAGTATGCCGGACGGTATTCTCTATTCCAACATTCTATTGAAGCTGTACTTAAAATCGCTGAAAAACGGCGGCAAGTTGCAGCTTGACGAGAATATCCCTTACACAGCACAGATGATTGCCACTCTTACCCGTCAGCAGGTAGGCACGGTGGAACGGGCGTTAGGGATTTTTCAGCAGTTGGGGCTTGTGGAGCAGCTACACGGCGGCTTGCTCTACATGACCGATATTGAACTGATGATAGGGCAATCCTCTACCGAAGCGGAACGAAAACGGGCGGCAAGGCTTGCAAACAAGGCTTTGCCACCACCCCGGACAAACGGCGGACATTTGTCCGACATTCGTCCACCAGAGATAGAGATAGAGTTAGAGAAAGAGATAGAGATAAAGAGAGAGATAGAGAAGGGACACCCCGCCCACGCCTATGGCCGTTACCAGAATGTTTTCCTGACAGATGAAGAACTGGCAGACTTGCAGGCCAGCTTTCCTGCTGTATGGGAACAGTACATCGAAAAACTGTCCGAGTACATGGCTTCTACCGGCAAGCGTTATCAGAGCCATGCAGCGACCATCCGGCGCTGGGCCGGTGAGGACGCTAAAAAAACTGTCACACCCTCACGCAACCGGGATTACAGCGTAAAGGAGGATGAAACTGTATGATTGAGATTACCGCAGAAATCCGGGCGTTCATCGACAAGGCAGCTGCCGGTGTGGAATTGGCTGAGGACGAGTATATAGACTTGTCAGACGGGCTCATTCACTGTAAGAAATGCGGCGGCCAGAGGCAGACCGTTGTGCCATGCTTTGGGAAATCCGGCTACTTTATGCCGCGCTGCATCTGCCAGTGCCAGCGGGAGGCTGAGGAGCAGCGCAAGGCTGCTGAAGAACGGCAGCGCCGCATGGAGCGTATCAAACGCCGAAAGGCACAGGGCTTGCAAGACCGTTATCTGTACGACTACACATTTTTCAATGATAACGGGCAAAACCCATTGATGGACAAGGCTCATGCCTATGTGGAGAACTGGAAAGAGGCATATAAGAGCAATATCGGGCTTTTGCTGTTTGGAGATGTGGGAACCGGCAAGTCTTTTTTCGCCGGATGTATTGCCAACGCTCTACTTGACCAGGATGTGCCGGTGCTGATGACGAACTTCCCCACCATTCTGAACCGCCTGACCGGGATGTTCTCTGAGGACAGGTCAGAGTTTATTGCCAGCTTTGACGAATATGACCTGCTTATCATTGACGATCTGGGTGTAGAGCGCAGTACAGAATATGCTATGGAGCAGATGTTTTTCGTCATCGACAGCCGCTATCGCAGCCGCAGACCCATGATTATCACAACAAACTTGAAACTGTCCGAGTTGAAAAACCCGCCTGATCTGGCTCACGCCCGTATCTATGACCGTATTCTGGAACGGTGTGCGCCGATTCTCTTTGACGGGAAGAATTTCCGGGAAGAAAATGCCGGTGCTACCCGACAGGCAGCAAAAGACATTGTAAACAGTAAGCACGACTGATTTTTTACCGGGCGGCACAGACCCGTTCGGAGAAAGGAGCGCCATGAACAAAGAACCCCGTACTATGCAGGTGTCAGACGCCGCTACTGCGTCCAGAGCGCCGGAAAACACGCCGGCGATGATAAAGAAAATCGGAAAGACAACCTACAAGGTTCATGTCCATTTCAGCAATACCAGCACAGAAACCATGAGCGATAAAATCAAGCGTATGCTCAAAAATGAAATTCAGCAGATGTGACAGACTGATAAACGAAGCCGCCTTGTGCTAAACTGATGATGGTACGCACCAAAATTTTTGTCAAGGAGGACACGAAAATGCTTTACACAGAAAAAGAGAAACATGAAATTGAGCGAGTAAAGGAAGTCTTTGCGGAACATCTGCGGCAAAGCCCTGATTTTGAACTGCTCTGGTCGGACAAGGTGGGCTATGTCTGGCTGACGATTGGCGTAAATCCGCTTTATGTGGATACCGGTATCAGGATAGAATCTGCCGCCGATCTCTGCGGCAGGTGTTTGGATGATGTTGCTACGGATGTTTTATATATGACAGGCAACGATCATGCACTGGAAGCAGCCGATCCGCTGGAATTGGCCGAAATCAAGCGGCGCTGGGAGCCATATATCAACCAGCTGCCAGACTATGCGTATCTCTGCAAAGACCTGCTGAACGGAAAAATGTAATCTATCAAACGAGGTGTCAGGAGCCATACAATGCTTCTGGCACCTTTTTTGTAGATTTTTTGTGAATTTGATTAAAAAGTCCTTGACAATTTGTCTCTGGCAAAACTTTAAAAAGCATACTTATTTCCTGCGGGGCCAGATTAGCCCCATTTGATATTGCTGCCGTCCGGGAGATGATGTCCTATGATGAATTAGAGCTTGAAAAGCTGGGTGACGAGAAAACCGCCCTTTTTGCGGTGGTTTCCGATACTGACCCGACGTTCAACTTCATTTCAGCCATGATGTACTCCCAGATGTTCAACGTACTGTGCGACCGGGCGTTGAAAGTCTATCACGGCAGGCTCCCGATCCATGTAACCTGCCTGTTTGATGAGTTTGCAAACCAAAAAATCCCGAACTGGGAGCATTTGGTTTCCGTAATCCGGTCGAGGAATATATCTGCCCACATCGTCCTCCAGACGTTCAGCCAGCTTAAAGGAATGTATAAGGACAATGCGGAAACCGTTGCCGGGTGCTGCTCAACCATGCTGTTTCTGGGCGGGAAAGAGGAAAGCAGCTTAAAGATGGTGTCCGGGCTTTTGGGCAAAGAAACCATTGACACCATGAATGAAAGCGATTCCCGTGGTGCCCAGCGTACCTACGGTCTGAACTATCAGAAGCTGGGCAAGGATGTGCCATAATAACTCGTGATGAATTCAGTTGCCCTAAATTCATACGAGCAGGGACACGACCAACTGGATTCAGAGAATGAATACATACAGGAGGTTCTAGTATGAACAAACTGCTTTCTTGCCATTATAACATGGACACCAACCGAGTGGAAGCCCGGTTCGCAGATGGCACTACCCTTGCCATTGACTGCATCGCCATCGAGGATGAGTACGGAAACACTCCCGCACAGCGGGCAGAACTGGACTGGCTGCTGTATAATAAGCCCCTGGAGTATGCCCAGCTTGTGCTAGGTGGAGAGATTGAGCATTATCTCTTGCTCGGCTGTGACCACGGCAGACTGGAAGATTGATCTTTAATTAAAATACCCGAAGCAAAACAACAACCCTCTACTTGCAGTCGTTGCAGATAGAGGGTTATTGTTTTGATTTGATAATTAGTATTCTTTCAGGTTCAAATGAGATATACTTGCTTGATACTCAAGAAAACGAATCGTCCGATGTTCGATATCAAAATCACTTACTCCTCTTGCGATGGTAAGTTCCCACTGGAGTTTAGCACAATTAGAAACCATATAACCTGTTTCCTGTTCAAAAACCACATATATGTATGAATCTGAATCTGGAATATTGTAATATGGCGCATTTTGATCGGTATTTCGCAAATGATACAAACGAAACTTCAATTGGGTAGAATCAGTTATAGCTCCATTATTGAGAAGACAATTTAGTGCATTGTAGTTCAACATCTTGGCAAAAGCATCTGAAAAATCCGTCAATTTCACTTCTTCTATATCTGCTTTTTTGTTTAGCCATTCTTGAAGTTCGCCAACACTAAGAACATTATGATTAGAAGCCATCGTTATTTAACCCAAACCATTCCAGAAAATTCGATGCTTGACTGCCATGTCGCTTTGGTTAAGTTATAGGCTTGTAAGCTAGAAGACTTGACAATGACTTTGTTTATATCGCTGCTCAGTTTGAAATCACCAATTTTAACACTTCCGGTCATTCCCGCAGTCGCGGGACGTGTCACAAAATGTCTTCCCGTACCAAAAGTCGCATACGGTTTTTCATCACCCAACATACTAGTAGTTTTTACCGTTATTTGCTTATACCGGAATGAACTATATACAGCGTTTCCATCCCACTCGATATATAGTTCGCAGTCTTCACTACTTCCGCTTCGAACAACGGCTGCAGAGATAACGGCATTTCCATTTGCATGAGTGGAAACATCCGACTTCAACTGATTAAGATGCCGTTCATACGCTTCCGCACTATCAAAGTATAGCGTAGGAATTTCAACTGTGGAATTTTCTGCTGTTCTACTATCAAATGCAGCTGATGCCGCCAAAGCAGTAGAGATAGCCAGAACAATGGCCATAAGTGCCGATAAGAATTTCTTCATATTGATTTCTCCTTTTAATTTTTTAAACATATTTGAAACTTTGTAATAAAATCTCATTACCATGCATCGAGGAACATACCAACGATAAGCATTAACATTCCCAGAATAACTCGTGCGCCAAAAAGAGCACCATCTGCTTCATTTTTGTCGGTACTTTTAATTGCTTTCACTAAAAAACCGGGGAACATTGCGCCCAAAATTGCCATTAAAACAACTAAAACGTAGTGCATGACTTTCCTTTCTATGATATAAGTCAAACCGTTCCAGCGGTCTGATACCCTTGGCCGTTATATTTAAACGTTGCATTGCCTCTTGCAATAATTGTTGTCTTTTTTTGAGGAGTAAAGTTTATCGACATTCCAACTTGTTTCCACTGAAGCGCAACATCAGCGGAAAACGTTACGCTTACAGTTGAATGTGCATATGCAACGAAAATCTGAATTGTTTCCATATTTGAAGAATTCGATTGAGTACCCACGCCAACGGTTCCACTTATATGTTTTCCATAGGTAGATGTGTTCTGGTGATTGATAATAACAGGAGTTCCAACAACACCCCCACTTTGGCTTGTGTCCATATCCACACTACTGCTCAATCCAGCACTGTTTCCCGTGCTTGCGTAACAGTAGGATACTTCGCCTACAGCACTAGCCGTTTTCGTTGCAAGTTGATGTGAACTAGAGTCAGCTGCTATCCAACCGATGCCAAAACTATCAATGCCTACGTAGATAGGTCTCTCCGACCATTTTATATCATATGCAATTGTTACCTTCTGCCGACTACCACTTCCTGCAAGACCATAAAGGAACTTGACTGTTGCACTGGATCTTGCAATACCGGTTCTTTCATTTGGCGCATACAAATAATCAAATGCGTCTTCGATGCCATCGTACTCTTCAATTATCGCAATTTGCGATTCAGAGAATCCTCGCTCAACCAGTACGGAACTTGGCTGCTCAGCTAATTCAAGCAAATGTTGTTTCAAGTCCTGTGGCGTGAGTTCTCCAGAAGAAAGCATCTCCTCAATCATATCTTTTTCCGAGCCAAAGACTTCTTGAACATCATCAACATATTGTGTTATATCCGTGTTCTCAAAATCGAATATTCCGTCTTTGAGCAAAGGATAATCCGACAAATCTGTTGCCGATGCCGATGCGATAGGAAGTGACTGCAAAATTGGGATAGAAGCACTTACGCCGACCAGTTTCAAAAAATTCCTTCGTGCAATTTTTTTCATAGGAATACCTCATAAAAATTTGTCCCAATAGATGGTCTCACTTACATATTTTTGCTTTCTGCATCGGTAACACCTACTTTCAACCTAACTTTATTTTTTAATGTGTAGTCGTAGATGTGATAGTTTCACTCCGTCCATCAGAATAATTAAATGTTGCGGAATACTCCAGCTTGTAAGATTTTCCCGGTTTGGTATTGTAGTTACTGCTTGCCATGCAGTTCGAGGTCGTGCTTGTATTTGAACAGTTGCTTACTCTCTGCCATGTTCCAAAGGTTCCTTTTTCATAGAGAGTACCGGAAACGCTGATACTTTTTATGCCAGTTCTCGTTTGAGCATCAACCTGATAGTAGGTCTGGTAGATTGAACCGTTAACTGTGCTGTTTCCAATATACCGACCAGACTGCCCTACAGCCAAGGCAGAGCACGCTAGGCTCAAGATCATCACCGCTGAAAGAACAATAGACAAGAAACGTTTTTTCGACATAGACAATGTACCTCCAATTTTTTGCTCCCAATAGGAGCTTTTGCTTAGTCAACGTAATTCGCCTTGTATTTGTGACAGCTTTTTTGAAAAATTTTCTGGTTTTTGTTACATTTGTACACTTATATAAAAAAGCTCCATGCTATTTGTTAATTTCGACAAACAGCATGGAGCTTCATATTA
>ENA-UAPH01000152-UAPH01000152.1-human-gut-metagenome-genome-assembly--contig:-NODE-152-length-36046-cov-6.480648_pt1 | contig 36046 bp, 26 predicted proteins | sample MGYA00243482_ERZ654581 | MGnify/ENA primary metagenome ERZ654581 (study PRJEB26926, sample SAMN06164676) | human gut metagenome | biome: ENVO:00009003; feature: ENVO:2100002; material: ENVO:00002003...
CTGCAAGACGCGGCGTATCTCCTCGTCACGGCCGATCACTGGGTCGAGTTTTCCTGCCCGCGCCCGCTCCACGAGGTTGGTGGCATACTTGGAGAGGGCCTGGAAGTTTTCGTCTCCGCTTTGGCTCTCCACCTTCTGTCCTTGGCGCAGCGACTGGATGGCCTGGAGCATTTCCTTCTCCGTGCAGCCAGCGTCCTTCAGGATACGTGAGGCAGTGCTGCCCACTTGTAGCAGGGCCAGCAGCAGCGGTTCGATGCTCACGTAGTCGTCGCCGAGTTTCTGGGAAATATCGAGGGTCTTCTCCAGCACCTTGTTGCTGTCGGGAGAGAAATAGGGTTCTCCGCCCGAGACCTTCGGCAGATGCTTGATCTCGTTTTGCAGACTCAGCTCGACGGTCTGGGCGTTCACTCCCAACTTTTGGAGCACGTAGTCCGTCACGTCTTTGCCCTTGTCCATCACGCCGGCAAGGATGTGAACCGGCTCGATGGTCTGCTGTCCATTGCGCTTCGCCGTGTCCAGCGCGCTTTGGATAGCCTCTTGGGCTTTGATGGTGAATTTGTCAAATGTCATATTTGTTTCTCCTTTCTGTGCTTCCTCTCCTTCGGCTGTGGCGCCTCGGGAGGTTCTTCACGTTTTTTTATTATTGTTTTCTGCCGAATGATAGGCAAAACCTATACCCGATTTGTAAATATGACAATACGGCATAAATTGATGACAATTTGTCACCAGGGAAGACTATAATCAACGACAAACAATACTACGTTTGCCACGATTTACAACCACACCACTATTGCAGGAATGGTAGTGTGTGCTTTGGCTCCCGGCCCTGGGGGAGATACGCAACTGCCATATCAACATCGGAACGTGGAACTGTATCGAACAATACGTACAACCCTGTCGCTTCATTCGGCTGAACCCGATGATGGTTCGGCCTTGCGCTTGGGCCTTCTCGCTCGTCAGAAGCGGAAACCGTAGGTGAAGCGCAGGCGCCATTTGCTTCTGCGCACCTGCAGCTGATCTCGGTCGCCCACCACGGAATAGTTGTAGATCAAGGAGGCAACGGCAAACTGGTTGCGCCAGGAATAGACCGCTGCACCACGTCCTGTCGTGATGAGGCTGGGGAAGCGGTAGTGGAGGTTGATGCGCTCTCCGTTCTCCTTGAGTCGGGAGTGGATATAGAAGTCGAAGGTGGGCAGGAGGGAGAGGTGGAAGAGCCACCGCTTGCCCGCCACGAGGTTGTAGCCGTAGCCTGCGCCAATACCAATCTCCATCAGTTTGAGGTTGATGGGCTGCTGGTTGGCGGTCTCGTTGGCGTCGATGTCCGTGATCTGTCCGTCGAAACTGGCGCCCACCATGAAGCTGCCCGCACTCCTGCGCTGGAGGTAGCTCTGGCTGAAGGCCGCCGGAAAGGAGAAGCGCTTGCTGTTGAACGCATAGTAGAGGTTGACGTTGAGGGCCTGCTGCCTGATGGCCCCTTTCTCGATCGGCGTGACCTCGTCGTTCATTGAGGCCTTGCCGTGATAGGTCTTCGACGAGAGAAACACGATGTCGAAGCCGAAGCGGTTGCTGTAGGAGTTGACGTTCAACTCATAGTCCTGGCTCTTTCCCGCCAGTTTCATGGGGTTGAGCGCCACGGCAGCTCCCAGTCCGCGATATGCCACCGCCATACTCAGCGTGCCACGGAAGTCCGACTCCACCTCGGTGTGGTATTGGTCCTCGCCATTGCGTCCCGTGGTGCGAATCCATGCTCCCGAGAGGTTGCCCCGCAGTTTGATGGTCCAGCGTCCGGGTGGCCGCATGATATAGGCCGTGTCGTAGTTGATGCGTTGGTAGCGCTCTGCAAGGATGGCGTTGCCCGCATGCAGCAGTTGGTCATACTTCACCAGTCGCTTGCGCAGGGCGTTGTATTTCTTCTCGTCCATGCTCCCGCTGTCTCTTCGAGCCCGCAAGATACTGTCGCCCCATTGCAGCAGGCGTCCCTCGTCCGAGGCCCGTCGGATCTCCAGTCGGATGCTGTCGGCATATTCCACCTTCTCCTTCCAGCTGCGCTTCTTCTTGCGGCGTTGGGATTGGGCAGAAGCATCGATGGCGATGGTTGCCACGAGGAGCAAGATTATCCAGCGGACGAAAAAGCAGACGGAAAAGCAGACGGAAAAGCGGGTGGGGTGGAGCGGTGAGATCGAGTGTGACATGGCGTGAGGATGAGGAAAGGATTTTCCCTTATTACCTATATATATGATTATGATGACGGCCTATATGTATGAATATGAGAATGGCCTATATATATGTTTATGATGACGACCTATATATATATGATTAAAATGACGGCGCACTATGAGCTGAAAGCGCAAGTCTGATGATGGTGCCAACAGATTGGACAGACGGCAAGAATCAGATTGGCTGACGTCAGGAAAAGAAAAACTGGGACTTGGCCCCGCGTCGTTGTGCGAAGCGCCAAGTCCCAGTCGTATAGAGTCGATATTAATAAGCGAAGAGAGGATAGTCCTTCATCGTAGCATTGACCTTCTCGCGAACGCGGGCGATGACCTGCTCGTTCTCGGGATCAGCCAATACCTCGTTGATCAACTCAGCCACGAGGTGCATCATGTCCTCCTTGGCGCCACGGGTCGTCATGGCAGCGGTGCCAAGACGGAGACCTGAGGTCTGGAAGGCAGAACGCTCGTCGTAGGGCACAGCGTTCTTGTTAGCCGTGATGTCGGCAGCCACGAGGGCAGCCTCAGCCACCTTACCCGTCAGCTCCGGATACTTCGGACGGAGGTCGAGCAGCATGGAGTGGTTGTCAGTACCACCGCTCACGATGTCGAAGCCGTAGCCGATGAGGTCCTCAGCCAGCACGGCGGCGTTCTTCTTCACCTGCGTAGCATACTCCTTCCAAGAAGGCAGCAGGTTCTCGCCGAAACCGACGGCCTTGGCAGCGATGACGTGCTCCAGCGGACCACCCTGATTGCCCGGGAAGACAGCGGAGTTGAGCAGCATGGACATCTTCTTCAGATCGCCCTTCTTCGTCTTCAGACCCCACGGGTTCTCGAAGTCCTTGCCCATCATGATGATACCACCGCGCGGACCACGGAGCGTCTTGTGGGTCGTCGTGGTGACGATGTGAGCGTACTTCACCGGGTTCTTCAGCAAGCCAGCTGCGATCAGACCAGCCGGGTGAGCCATATCGACCAGCAGGATGGCACCTACTGCGTCGGCGATCTTGCGCATGCGCTCGTAGTCCCACTCACGGCTGTAGGCAGAGCCACCACCGATGATCAGCTTCGGCTTGTTCTCCAGGGCCAGCTTCTCCATCTCGTCGTAGTCCACGCGGCCCGTCTCGCGGCAGAGGTGATAGCCGATGTGGTTGTAGAGGATACCCGACGTATTGACAGCGCTACCGTGAGAGAGGTGGCCGCCCTGATCGAGGTCCAAGCCCATGAAGGTGTCGCCCGGCTTCAGGATGGCGAGCAGTACAGCCTGGTTGGCCTGTGCGCCAGAGTGGGGCTGCACGTTGACAAACTCAGCGCCGAAGAGCTGCTTCACGCGGTCGATGGCGAGGTTCTCCACCTTGTCCACCACCTGGCAACCGCCGTAGTAGCGCTTGCCGGGATAACCCTCGGCATATTTGTTGGTGAGGTATGAACCCATGGCGTTCATCACCTCATCGCTCACGAAGTTCTCTGAAGCGATCAGCTCCATACCCTTCAGCTGACGCTGATGCTCTTGCTCGATCAAGTCGAAAATCTCTTGGTCTCTTCTCATACTTGTACTTTTACTTTATTAAGATATTATTATTGATGTTTCAGCCTGGATAGTCCATAGCGTCCCTCTGCGGGGGTTAGAGCTCGCAGTTGGCAGGGGGCTATGGATTGCGCAGGTTAGGTTAGATTTCTCTTGCAATGGTTAGCAAAGTTCCACCTTATCCATTTTTTGTTCTTTGTCGCAGTAGTGACATTTCAGTATTCCGTGCTCCTTGTCTATCACGTTGAAGATGGTGTCCATCGGTTCGTTGTTGGTGATACACTTCGGATTGTTGCACTTGACGATGCCCCGCAGCTCGTCGGGCGTCTCCACCTTTTTCTTCTCCACCACCTCGTAGTCCTTGATGATGTTGAGCACCACGTTGGGCGCCACTACCGAGAGTCGCGAGATCTCATCGTCTGTGAAGAACTTGTCGCTCACCTTGATGATGCCCTTCGTGCCCACCATCTTCGACGAGAGGTTGTAGCCGATCGTCACTGGGGTGGAGAGGTGCTGGAGCTGGAGAAGGTTGACGACGTCGAAGGTCTTCTCCACGGGGATATGGTCTATTACCGTGCCGTTCTTGATGGCGGCCACGAGTCTTTCTTTCTTGTTCATCGCTTGCTGGTTATTCAATGATCGTTTTGTCATTGCGAATCTCCTCGATGGAGATACCAAGGCAATGGCAGAAGATGGCCTCGCGGGCATAGAGTCCGTTCTTGGCCTGCTGGATGTAGTAGGCGTGGGGATTGGCGTCCACGTCGTAGGCAATCTCGTTCACGCGGGGTAGCGGGTGGAGGATGCGCATGTTGTCCTTGACCTTGCCGAGCATGTTCTCGTGCAGGATATAGACATTCTTCACGCGCTCATACTCCATCAGGTCGGAGAAGCGCTCCTTTTGCACGCGCGTCATGTAGAGGATGTCGGCGTCGGCGATTACGTCCTCGTCAAACTCCTCGTGCTCCTCATACTTGATGCCGTGCTTCCGGCAGTAGAGCTTATACTCTTCGGGCATGGCGAGCTCCTTGGGCGATATGAAATGGAAAGTGGGGTTGAAATGGCGCATCGCCATGAGGAGGGAGTGGACGGTGCGTCCGTAGCGGAGGTCGCCGACCAGGTAGATGTTGAGGTTCTCCAGCGTGCCCTGCGTCTGCTGGATCGTGTAGAGGTCGAGCAGGCATTGCGATGGATGCTGGTGGGCTCCGTCTCCCGCATTGACGATGGGGACGGGTGCTACTTCCGAGGCGTATTGTGCCGCGCCCTCGATATGGTGGCGCATGACGATCACGTCTGCATAGTTGGACACCATGAGAATCGTGTCCTTCAACGTTTCGCCCTTGCTGACGCTCGAAACCTTGGCGTCGGTAAAGCCGATGACGCGCGCACCCAGTCGGTCGGCAGCCGTCTCAAAGCTCAATCGGGTGCGGGTGGAAGGCTCATAAAATAGTGTTGCCACCACTTTCCCCTTTAGCAACTCACGGTTGGGGTGTGCCTCAAACTCCTTCGCCATCTCCAAGAGGTGCAGAAGCTCCTCGCGGTTCAGGGTCTGGATGTTCACAAAGTTATGTTTTTCCATTTACCGCTTCTATGTTTTATAATTCGGGTTCAAAGATACAAATTCTTTTTTGATTAGCATCGGGTAGTGCGGGAAAAAATGAGTTGGAGGATAAAAAAACGTGTAATAATCGGTGGAGCTCACTTTTTTGCCTTTACTTCTATGTTGAACCCCATTTTTTCATTAACTTTGCACACTATATATAAAAAGGTACTCGATTCATGAGAAGAGCAATCGTTCACTTCCTTTGGGAAGGACTGGCAATCGTTGTGGCTTTCTGCCTCATGTTTTTCATTGCCGTATGGAATGGCTGGATAGGCTATATGCCCGATATGGACACCCTTTCCAATCCGATCGATAAGTTTGCCACCCAGGTCTATTCGGCCAATGGCAAGCTCATCGGCACGTGGAATGAGGACAACGGCAACCGTGTGGCGGTCGATTACAACAGTATCAGCCCCAACCTCGTCCATGCGCTGGTCGCCACCGAGGACGAGCGTTTCTACGAGCACTCCGGCATCGACTATATCGCCCTGGGCCGTGCCATCATCAAGCGAGGCATCCTCGGCCACCACGAGGCTGGTGGCGGTTCCACCATCACGCAGCAGCTTGCCAAGCAGCTCTATTCTGAGAAGGCCCACGGCACGCTGGAGCGCATGTTGCAGAAGCCGATTGAGTGGATCATCGCCATCAAGCTGGAGCGATACTTCACCAAGGAGGAGATCATCGCCATGTACCTCAACTACTTCGACTTCCTCCACAACGCCGTCGGCATCAAGCGGGCGGCCAATATCTATTTCGACAAGGAGCCCTGGCAGCTCAACCTCGACGAGTCGGCCATCCTGGTGGGTATGTGCAAGAACCCCTCGATGTTCAATCCCGTGCGCTACCAGGATCGTTGCCGCCAGCGTCGCAATGTCGTCCTGGCGCAGATGCTCAAGTGTGGCTACATCACCTCAGAGCAGTACGGCCAGGCGAGCGCGCAGCCCTTGGAGCTCCATTTCTCCCACGAAAAGCCCATTGCTGGTGCGGGCAGCTATTTCAAGGCCTTCCTCAAGCAGTATATGATGGCCGAGTTGCCTCTGCGCGAAAACTATCCTGCCTGGCGTGAGCGCCAGTACGTCCTCGACTCCATCGCCTGGGCCACCGACCCGCTCTATGGCTGGTGCAACAAGAACCACAAGCGCAATGGCGACAACTACAACGTCAATACCGACGGCCTCCGTATCTTCACGACCATCGACACGCGCATGCAGCAGTATGCCGAGCAGGCCGTGCGCGAGCATGTGGGGCGTAGTCTCCAGACGGCTTTCAACCAGGAGAACCACTACAAGCCCAATGCGCCCTTCTCCTCCGGCATCTCGCGCCAGCAGATCAAGAATAGCATCAACCGCAGCATCCGTCAGAGCACGCGCTTCCTCCGTATGAAGGAGGCAGGAGCCTCGCCCGAGGAGATTATCCGTGCCTTCCGCACCCCAGTAGATATGACGGTCTTCACCTATCATGGTCCCGAGGAGCGCACGATGACGCCGATCGACTCCATTATCTATTATAAGAGTTTTCTGCGTTCTGCCTTCATGAGCATGGATCCCCATACGGGCGCCGTCAAGGCTTATGTCGGCGGTATCGACTACGACCACTTCAAGTATGACATGGTGATGGGAGGCCGTCGCCAGGTGGGATCCACCATCAAGCCCTTCCTCTACGCTCTGGCCATGCAGAACGGTATGACTCCTTGCACCACCCTCCGCAACGTCCAGCACTCCTACGGCGGATGGACCCCGCGCAACGGCAGCCATGCGCGCTACGGCCAGCAAGTGCCGCTGAAGTGGGCGCTTCAGCACTCCAACAACTGGATCTCGGCCAGCCTCATCACGACCCTTGGTCCGCAGCAGTTTGTGGGCATCCTCCACGACTTCGGCCTCAACAATCCCGACATCGACCGCAACGCCACCCCCGTGCTCAGTCTCGGTCCCTGCGAGGTCTCTGTCGGCGAGATGGTCTCGGCCTATACGGCCTTCGCCAATGGCGGCGTGCGCTGCGCCCCGTTGTTTGTCACGAAGATCGAGGACAGCCACGGCAATGTCATTGCCAAGTTCCAGCCCCTGATGACGGAGGTGATCAGCGAGGACAACTCCTATCGTATGATCGACATGATGCGTGCCGTCATCGATGGCGGTACGGGTAGCCGACTGAAGGGTGCCTACGGGATGAAGGGCGACATCTGTGGCAAGACGGGTACGACCAACAGCAACTCCGACGGTTGGTTTATCGCCTTCACTCCCGAACTGGTCAGTGGCGCCTGGGTGGGCGGTGAGGACCGCGACATCCACTTCGACTCCACCTCCCTCGGACAGGGAGCCGCCGCCGCCCTGCCTATCTGGGCCTACTTTATGAAGAAGGTCTATGCCGACCACCAGTTGGGCTACAGCGACAAACCGCAGTTTGCCATCCCCAAGGACTTCGACTTCTGTTCCACGTCCGAGGACACCGATGTCAACGACATCCAGGAGGTCTATTTCTGATTTGCACCTGCCCTATGGCTAATGAAGTCAGAATATGCACATTGTGTATATAAAGTCCATAGTGTTGCGGAATTATGGTTGTTAATAGTCACATTAATTATATAGGTTTATGAGAAATCCATTTTTGAAATCCTTTATTGTCTTGGCGTTAAGCATCCTGCAGACAACTGTATGCTATGCCGATACTTTCAAGGGAAAGGTTGTCAATGCTGAGACTGGCGAGGTTATTGTCGGAGCAAGGGTAGAGAGCGAGATCAACCCCCAACCTGGATGGTCTATTCAGAGTACGACAGAGACCGACAGTACGGGATGCTTCTATCTGAATGGTAGTATGGAAGGGCGCATCATGTTCAAGTTTAGCATGATAGGCTACAAGAATCTCCGCAAGGTGGACTATTCCTATGGCAGGGAGGTGAAAGATACGACCGACCTTGCTCGACAAGTGGTATGGAGAGGCAGAAGCACAATACCAGACAGACAAGCGGTATATGTTCAGCATCAGGGCCAGTCGGCTGAGCGACCACGACCCACAGATGATATATGGTCAGGCAAACAACACCAACCGCTATATAGATCGCACGATGGGTCAAAGTATGGAACGCAACATCGACGGCGACGGCAAGAGTCAGTATGGATCGTACAACTACCAACACAACTGGAAGACAGAGGGTGCAGGGTCCTATAGCGACAACAGCTTCAACATCAGTGCCAATCTGGGCCACAGCGATGGTTGGAACACAAGCACTCAGTCAACTGAGACTTTCTTCCCTGGTAAGGAGCGCACGTTTAGCGTAGCAGACAACTACCGCTATGCCCATAAGCTCACTCCGCAGTTGCAGACAAAACTCTTTGCTTACACCGATTCTGTGAATAGCATAAACGTAGATGTGAAGGCGGCTTACGAGAAAGGCCACAGCATCAGCGAAGACCAAGGAGCATCGTATGGCTACGATCCGGAGAAGTTTGAATACCACACTATCGGCGCAGCCTTTGCCGCAAAACCTGGCGATGCGCTCTATGACCGATTGATCACCCGCAACCGCTATTATCATACAAGTGACAGTCAGACGCGCAGTCTGAACATGGACTACTCATGGGAACACTTCTTTGGCAAGAAAGGTTCGTTCACCTTGCAAGGTTACACCAAAATAAGCGGATCCGATGAAGATACCCACAACAACCGCAGCCTGGAATATCTGAGGGACAACAGAAACGAAACGCTATGGCAGTATTACGAACGCAACAATCATGGCCTCAGCACGCAGCTCGGCGCCGAACTGGAATACTGGCTGAGCAGTAAGGTCTATCTGGACCTATCCGACAATGTGACCTATTCGCGTACCAGAGCCATTCGCGACATATATACCGACCATAGCGAAGAGAACGTGGTGGGAGGTATGCCGACGACGCCAGACCTTGCCAACACCATGGGCAACCTGATGCACCAATGGACCAATAGCTTCTCTCTGAAGTCAACCATCACTCCCGTGAAGTCTCTCATGATTATGCCAAAGTTCAACTGGAACGTATATCGTGAGAAGGCAGATTACCATTATGGACAACTCGACACCACTGCCGTGCGCACAAGCTATACCTACGAACCGTCGCTATTTCTGAAATGGAAGATGAGCCGTGTGCGCAATATGGATTTCTCTTTTGCCTATCATACTACGGTGCCCGACCTGGTGAGCACGCTCGCTTATCGCAACACCATCAATCCGCTGTCTATTTCTGTGGGCAATCCCTTCCTTGGCAAATCCCACAGTCATACGACCAAATATAGCTACCATCGCATGTGGCTGCGCAAGCAGATCGTGCTCGGACTGACTGCGTCATATACAAAGGAAATCAATCCGATTGCCACGCTCTATCGCTATAATTCCGCAACAGGCGTCTATGAGTCGAAGCCAATGAACGTGAAAGGAGGCGACTCCTGGAAATTCGGAGTCAACTACGACCAAGGTATTGGCGTGTATTTCCGGTTGATGAACAAACTGTCGGTACAGGCATCACAGTCGTACGGTTTCCTGACGATAATAGACGACAACGCCTCCAGCGCCGTGCCAGCCTTGAACCATCAGAAAACTGTTGGCATAGACGAAGACTTTGATTTGTCGTATGAGACAAACACGCTGCAGCTGTCTTTGTACGACCGTCTGCAATGGAACCGCTACCGCTATGACGACGCTTCATACAACACTCATCCTCTATATAATAAGTTAGGCGTAACGGCTATGCTGAAACTCGAACCATTCCAGGTGATAGCGGAAGTAGCCGACCATTTCCGTTCCGATTATGCCATGTCGGAAATGAATGGCCACAGGATTATTTCATCGTTGAGCGTAGATTACAGTTTCTGCAAGAACAAATGCCGCCTGTCGCTGTATATTGATGATATCTTCAACAAAGACGTCTATTATGATAGCAAATATACGGCATTCCAGCGTTACGAATCAGCCGAAAACTATATCCACCACTATGCCAATCTTACCTTCACGTATAGATTCGACGCCAAGGCAGATAAAAAGAAACGCAGATAAAAAGAAAAAAGGTAGGGATAGGAAAACCATCCCTACCTTTGGACCAGGAGAATTACTTTCTGACTATCTTCCGCAGTCTTCTTGCTCTGTCTCCTTACTCTATATACTTCGTTTCCTTCGGCATGCAGATCCAAAGGAGGATATACACCAGTACGCCACAGAAGGCCGTGCAGGTCGTCAGGACGACATAGACGATGCGTAGGATCGCCACGTCCCATCCGAAATACTCGGCTATACCGCCACAGACGCCCGCCAGCCATTTGTCGGTCGTCGATCTTGTGAGTCTTTTCTTATACTCCATAGGGCTTCAATATTTACAGTTTTTGCCAAATTTCGTCGAGACCCTTCCTTTTCTTTCCCGGGTTCGGACAGTCCTCGGCGATGTGTCCCAGCGGAATGATCGCCACGGCCTCGAATCCCTCTACGGGAAACAGACGCTTCACGGCCTCCACATCGTAGTTGCACACCCAGCAGGTGCCCAGTCCACGGTCGGCGGCAGCCAAGGCCAGATGCTCCACGGCTATTCCGAGGTCGATGTCGCCATGCGACTTGCCGTCGTCGGGACGCACCCACGCGTTGGCCGTGTCCTTCATGCAGAGCACATAGATCGGCGCGGAGGCAAACCAAGGACGGTCGTAGCACTGGCGTATTTTCTCCTTGGCCTCGTCGGAGGCGAGAAGGAGAAACTTCCAAGGCTGCCGGTTGCAGGCCGACGGAGCCAGTTGCACACACGTCATGATCGCGTCGAGGTCGGCCTGCGAGACCGCCTCGTCGGTGAATTTGCGCACAGAGAAGCGCGCGGTTGCCAATTCTTTGAAGTTCATAGGCTTCGTTTTTTATGTTATTTTGGACTTGGTTAGTAGTTGCCCTCATCCACAATCGGGTAGAGCTCGATAAACTCCCCGTTGTGTCGCTTTCCATCGTTGATGATCTCCGCCACCTTTTGGCCGATCACGTCGGGCTGGTGCGATCCCGGTCCGTCGTAGTGGCCGTTGAGGTCGGTGGAGGTGGCTCCCGGGTGGATGGTAAACGCCTCCACGGGCACGTGGAAGTGGTCAAACTCCCATCCCATCGTGGCGATCATCGTGTTCTGTCCCGCCTTGCTGGCCACGTAGGCCATCGGGTGCCAGTAGGGGCTAAACGTGCTTGGCACGGTGATGTTACAGATTCTGCCCTGGTTTTTCTCCAGCAGCGGCAGCAGCAACTTTGTCAGATAGAACGTGCCGATATAGTTGACCTGCACCGTGTCGATCACGTCCTGCAGCGACTGCTCGTAGCTCCTGACCGACATGTCGCCCGGAATGCCCGCGTTGTTGACCAGCAGCGAGAGCTCCGGATACTTCTCCGCTATCTCGCGGGCCGAGACCTCGATCTCGCCGTTGTCCGCAAGGTTCACATACTGCCATCCCGCCACGTCGGCACCCTCGGCGCGGAGGGCCTCCATGGCCTTCAGTGCTCGGTCTTCACAGCGTGCGCCGACCACTACCTGCCATCCCGATTTTCCCAGATGGCGTGCTATCTCATATCCGATGCCCTTGTTGGCACCTGTCACCAAAACTTGTTTCTTCATTTTTTCGATCTTTTATTGTAGGTCAATATAATAGTTGTGTTCCTTCCATGTGTGGGTTCCGCCTTCCACCCATGTGTGTTGTGCTTTACCCATGTGGCGTCTCCCGTGCCTATTCCTCCCCCAGCCAGTCATCGACGAGCTTTCGCGCGATGCTCAGCTTCTCGGGCAGCGGCGGCAGGTTGTCTCTGCCAAACCAGCTTCCGCGCTCCAGTTCGGACCGTTGCAGATGGATCTCGCCTCCCGCATAGTCGGCGTGGAATCCCACCATCAGTCCGCAGGGGAAGGGCCAGGGCTGCGAGCCGAAATAGCGGAGGTTGGTGATGTCGAGTTGCGTCTCCTCCATCACCTCGCGCCTCACGGCCTCTTCGAGCGTCTCTCCCGTCTCGACAAATCCCGCCACCAGTCCATAGATGCGGTTGTTGACGAAGTTTTTCGCATGGACGAGCAGCACCTCCTCGCCCCGGTGTACGAGCACGATGACGGCCGTGGCCAGTTGCGGCCAGATCTCCTTGCCACAATGCGTACACTTCTTCGAAATGATGGTATCCATCCTTGTGGGCGCACCACACACCCCGCAGTATTGCGTGTTTTGGTCCCAGTAGAGCAGTTCGCGACATTTCCCCGCCTTCAGATAGAGTTCCGTCGGCAGATGATAGAACGACTTGCGCAGTGGGCACGTCTCGTAGCGATCGTCCTCGGCGATGGGATAGTCGATGCTGGCCGCCCTCACCTCCGTCCCGTCCTCCATCGGTGCTATCTCCATCACGTGCGTCCAGGGCTTCAGTTCGATGGGAGGATTCTCAGCCATGGGGATGGTACGACTGCCGTCCGCGTTCTTCTCCAGCATGACGGCATCCTTGACGAATATGAACCAATATTTCATGATGTGCGTGATCTCGTTGTTCTTTCCGAAGACTTCTCTTTATAACTTCTTTCCGAATACTTTCCTTATTCCTTCTTTCCGAAGAGCAGCTCGTAGTCCCTTGCTGCCGCCGGCTTCACCCATTCCTCCGGCACGAAGCGCCAGTTGTTGTTCGGTTGCGGGTCGAGCGTCCCCATCCGCTTGATCTCCTCCATGAGGTAGTGGCGCTGGTCGCGTTCGCTCTCCCAGAGGATGCGGCTCTGCAGCGAGTCGTGTGGAATGCCCGCCCCCTTCGTGAGCAGTTCTCCGCCTCCGTTGCCTCGGTAGCTGTTGATTGCCACGCGATACCAGGCGTTCGGGTCAAACGGTTTTCCGTCGCTCATCTGGAGGATGCGCACCTTTTGTCCGTTGGGCTTCGTCACGTCCACCTCGTAGTCGATGCCGGCCGCCGAGTCGAAGTTGAAGAGGAAGTTTTTGAATCCCAGTCGCTGCGCGTCGTCGCTCGTGTCGTCGAAGAGCAGCAGATGGTCCTCGGGCTTCTCCATCGTGTTTACCCATTGGTCGTAGCTCATCTCCAGATGGCGGCGTATCTCGTCGCCCGTCATCCGCATCACGTAGAGCTGGTTCTCATACTTATAGAGGTTGAACATATCCGCCACCGTCACCTCTCCCGCCTTGATCGAGGCGCTCAGCGACAGGGGCGCGTTGAAGGCGATGTCCGCCTTTGTGATCTGCAGTTCGAGGTTGAGAATGAGGTCGTTGAAGGCCGATGCCCCAAAATAGCTGTCGCGCGTGGAGATCTCGTGCTTGAACGTGCCCAGCGGCTGCTCCGCCCAGGCCTTCACGCTGTCGATGGCCGCTGCGAAATGGTCCATATATCCCGCGTCGGGCTCCAGGTCGGCCACATCCACGATGCTTCCCTCCTTCTTGGCCACGCGCCATTGTCCGTCCCTCTCCACGAGTTGGATTGTGGCCAAGGCCACCTTGCGCGCGTTGTTGGCCGGGTCCAGGCAGACCACCTCCAGGCCCTCGCCGTTCTCCACCACCGACTGGTGCGGCCTGTGGTCGTGTCCGAAGAGTACGACGTCAAATCCCGCCACCTCCTCGGCGACCCTCCGCGAGGCGTCCTCCGTATAGTCCTCCGTCACGATGCCGCCGTCCCATCCCGAGTGGAAGAGGCCGACGATCACGTCCGGATGCTCCCGATCCTTCACCTCCTGGATGGTTCTCCGTGCCGTGGCCACCATGTCGTCGAAGCGCAGTCCGCTCCACAGATTCTCCTTCAGCCAACTGGGGATGGCTGGCGTGATCATGCCGATGATCGCCACCTTCACCTTGCCGTCCTTGCACAGCACGCAATAGGGCAGGGTGTAGGGCTTTCCCGTCCGCGTGTCGATGACGTTGGCTCCCAGTACCGGCGCGTGGCTCTCCCTGATCCATTTGTCATAGACCCCGTGGCCCGTCTCCACGTCGTGGTTGCCCAGCGTCTGGGCGTCATACTGTAGGTAGTTCGTACATTGTGCCGCGATGTTGGTCTGTCCCGTCGCCACATAGTTGTAATAGTAGCAGATGGGCTGGCCCTGCAGGATGTCGCCATTGTCGAGCAGAAAGACGTTCTCTGCCCCATACTGCGCCCTCATCCGGTCAACGTAGGTTTTTACGCAGGCCAGCGAACCCGGCAGGTCGCGGCGGTTGATAAAGTCGTAGGGAAAGAAACAACCGTGCACGTCGGAAGTCTCTATAATCTGTATGGTCGTCGTGTCGTTGTTTTCCATTCCGTAAACATTGTCTCCGTAGGCGTGGAGTGAAAGTGCTGCAAGAAGCGACAAAAATAGTTTCTTCATTCTTTTGAGTTGATGTTATGATATGAGGAGGGGTGGGGGATAGGCGTCCGTCAGTCTGCTGCCGTCGTCCAAGTCGTGGTCCGCGCCTGCTGCCTTTTCCTTACCTCGTCCTGCGCCACCATCGCCCCGTAGAGATAGGCCTCGCCAAACGTCTTCCATATCATTGCGTAGAAGACCAGCGCGAGACAGAAGGTCAGCGTTGCCGTGGTCAGCACCCAGTAGCCCATGCCCAGCACCCTGGGGTCGCCCTCCGCTGCCAGCGTGTAGTCGAAGTATCCTTCTATGAGCAGGATGATGGCCGGGATCATCAGCAGCGTGAAGACCACCAGGCCGATGATGCCCGATAGGAGGGCGTAGGTGAGGTAGCTCCCCAGATGGCGAAGCACGCGCTTGGCCGCCCTGCCACACTTCGGCATGGGCGCGACCAACTGCAGGATGGTCCGCTTGAAAACAACCAGTGCGGCCAGCGCCAGCAGCAGGGCCAGCGCCGTCCCGATCCATTGTCCGCAGAGCGCCGTCGTGATGCTCAGCGCCCATCCCAGCGATGAGGCTACCAGCGGTTTCCATGTCCGGCGGAGCGTCGTCAGCTGTTGGCCGGTGAAGAGCCGATAGCCCTCGGCGATGCAGCGAGCCACGCTGCGATCTCTTGTCAGTGCTTCTCTATCCATTGCTTTTCTTAGAAATCATCCTGCCTTAAACAATCCTGTCCTGGACAATCCTGTCCTGGAACAATCTTGTCTTGGAACATTCCTGTCCTGGAACAATCTTGTCTTGGAACATTCCGTCCTAAAACATTCCTGTCTTAGAACATCCTGCGCCGAAACTCTCCTAAGACCAGGGCCGTGGCGATCGCCACATTGAGCGACTCGGCCGTCGTCCTGCCTTGGGGAAAATTGGGGATGAGCAGCGGTCGTGTGGCCCGTCGCCTCACTTCCTCCGTCACCCCGTTGCCCTCGTTGCCCATCACGATCACGCCGTGTGGCTTGAGCGTCGTCTCGTAGATGTTCTCGCCGTCGAGCTGCGTCGTATAGATGGGGCAGTCCTTGTCGAGCGCATCGATCAGCGGCACGAGCGGCGCATAGTGGATGGTCACGCGCGCGATGCTTCCCATCGTAGCCTGGACGACCTTCGGATTCCAGCAGTCGGCCGTGTCGGGCGAGCACCAGATGGCGCCCACGCCAAACCAGTCGGCCACGCGGATGATGGTGCCCAGGTTGCCCGGGTCCTGCACGCCGTCGAGCACGAGGGTCAGTTCGCTGGGGTCGATCCCGGCCCCATCCCGAGGTCCTGCGGGTATCTCGAAGACGCCCACCACCCCCTGCGGATGCTGCAGTTGCGAGATGCGCCTGACGTCCTCCATCTCGTCGTAGATGGCCACCGGCCGGAAGCCGGCAGCCTGGAGGTCGCCCACCACTTTCGGCCCTTCGGCCATGAACCAGCCCGTCGTCTTGCGCCCCTTGCGCGTCGATAGCGATCGGATGATTTTTACTTGGTTATTGGTTATCACAGTGCAAATATAGTAAAAAATGCGCCAATGATTCCCGATGGCTCTGTTTTTTTTGCTAACTTTGCGCAAAATAATGAATTTTATGAATTGGAAGAACCGACATACGCCCCTGTTATTGTTGCTGATCACGCTGGTAGCCACGGCCCTGACGGGTTGCTCCACGTCCAAGTTCGTGCCCGAAGACCGCTACCTCCTCGACGCCGTCCAGGTGCGCACCGACAGCAAGGAGCTCGACGCCGCCCAGTTTGGCCAGTACGTCCGCCAGAAGGGCAACTCCCATTGGTTCTCCCTCTTCAAGATTCCCCTGGGCACCTACTCCTTGGCGGGCCGCGACTCCACGAAGTGGCTCAACCGCACGCTGCGCCATATCGGCGAGGAGCCCGTCGTCTATGACTCCCTCGAGGCCGCCCGGTCCTGCGCCGACCTGCGTCTGGCCATGCAGAACATGGGCTACATGAACAGTTACGTCGATTTCGAGACCCAGGTCCGTGGCCGCAAGCTCAAGGCCATCTACACCCTCCATCCCGGCGATCCCTACCGCATCAGTTCCTTCCGCTACGACATCCCCGACTCCGCCGTGGCCCAGGTCCTTGCCCCCGTCTTTGGCACGGGCGATCAGCAGGTGGGCGAGGTCTTCACCGTCTCCTCCCTCGACAACCTCCGCAAGCGCATCGCCACCGTCCTCAACGACTCCGGCTTCTACCGTTTCCACAAAGACTTCGTCACCTATACCGCCGACTCCCTCCAGGGCACGCAGGGCGTCAACCTCGTCTGCCGCATCCTGCCCTACCGCGAGAACAGCAGCGCGCCCCCCATGCCCCATCCCCGCTATCGCGTGCGATCCATCCACTACCGATCCGGCGACGGCTACGACCTGCCCTTGCGCCGCAGCGTGCTGGCCGAAAACACGGTGGTCAAGGCCGGCGAGTGGTTTAGCGCCTCCGACCTGCAGCGCACCTACAACAACTTCGCGCGGCTCGGCGCCGTCCGCTACACCAACATCACCTTTCGCGAGGACACTCTCCACAACCTCGACACCGACATCCGCCTCTCCATGCGCAAGCCCAACACCATCGCCTTCCAGCCCGAGGGCACCAATACGGCTGGCGACTTCGGAGCAGCCGCCACGCTGACCTATCAGAACCGCAACCTCTTCCGCGGCAGCGAACTCCTCAGCATCGAGCTCCGTGGCGCCTTCGAGGCCATCAAGGGACTGGAGGGCTACGAGCGCGGCGACTACGAGGAGTATGGCGTCGAGGCCCGCTTTCAGATGCCCCGCCTGATGGCTCCCTTCCTCTCGCGCAAGGGCCGTCGCGGCAGCACGGCCTCGACCGAGCTCTCCGTGGCCTGGAATCTCCAGAACCGCCCCGAGTTCCATCGCCGTGTCTTCTCTGCCGGCCTCAAGTATCGGTGGCCGACGCGCGACGGCAGGGTGCAGTACAAGCTCGACGTCCTCGACCTCAGCTACGTCTATATGCCCTGGATCAGCGCCACCTTCAAGCACGACTACCTCGACAGCGTCTCCAACCGCAACGCCATCCTGCGCTACAACTACGAGGACCTCTTCATCATGAAGGCGGGCTTCGGCCTCACCTACAACGCCGGCGACCGCGTCATCCGTGCGAGCGTCGAGACGGCGGGCAACCTGCTGAGCGGCTTCTCCCAGATCTTCCGCTTCAAGCAGAACAGCCACGGCCAGCGCCAGCTCTTCAATATCGCCTACGCCCAGTATGCCAAGTTCGACTTCGAATACACGCGCCTGCTGCGTTTCAGCGCCCACAACACGCTGGCCCTCCATGGCCTCCTGGGTGTGGCGTGGCCCTATGGCAACAGCACCGTGCTGCCCTTCGAGAAGCGCTACTTCTCCGGTGGTGCCAACTCCGTGCGCGGCTGGAGCGTCCGCGAGCTCGGTCCCGGCAAGTATCGTGGCCGCGACGGCCGCATCGACTTCATCAATCAGACCGGCGACATGCGCCTCGACCTCAACCTCGAGTATCGCACCCACCTGTTCTGGAAGTTCGACGGCGCCGCCTTTGTCGATGCGGGCAACATCTGGACGCTCCGATCCTATCCCGAGCAGCCCGGCGGCCAGTTTCAGCTCGACACCTTCTTCAAGCAGATCGCCGTCTCCTACGGCCTCGGCCTGCGCCTCAACTTCGGCTATTTCATCCTCCGCCTCGACGGTGCCATGAAGGCGATCAATCCTGCCTACGACGACCACAAGGACCATTATCCCATCTTCCATCCCCGCTGGGGCCGCGACTTCGCCTTCCATTTCGCCGTCGGTATGCCGTTCTGACACGCCTGCGCCCCTCCTCTCGTGGGGCGCTCCTGGTGATAGAAAGGCCGATTGGTTGAATAAATCGTAAAAAAAACGGTATGTTGCGGGCCTTTTCAAATTTTATTTGTATTTTTGCCCCCAGTTTAGGATAGACCACACACGATCGACTACTGCAATGGCAGACATGAGAGACACCTGGGCACATGGATGAGGCTCGGGCGTTTTGCTTTTGGTTCCTACCGTGAGGTAGCCGATAATGATTAGGATAACATAATATATTATACTTTAAGGTTCAGGATATGTCGAATTTAAGATTTCAGGTCGTAGAGGAGGCGTTCAAGAAGCGCCCCTTAGAGGTGGAAGTTCCCAAGGAGCGTCCGTCCGAGTATTTTGGCAAGTATGTGTTCACCCGCGCTAAGATGTACAAATACCTGCCCGCCGCTATCTACACCCAGCTCACCGACGTCATCGACAACGGCACGCCCCTCGACCGCTCCATAGCCAATGCCGTGGCCTCCGGCATGAAGCAGTGGGCCATGGAGATGGGCGTCACCCACTACACCCACTGGTTCCAGCCCCTGACCGGCGGCACCGCCGAGAAGCACGACGCCTTTGTGGAGCACGACGGCAAGGGCGGGATGATCGAAGACTTCTCGGGCAAGTTGCTCGTCCAGCAGGAGCCCGACGCCAGTTCTTTCCCCAGCGGCGGCATCCGCAACACCTTCGAGGCCCGTGGCTACTCCGCCTGGGACCCCACCTCCCCCGTCTTCATCATCGACGACACCCTCTGCATCCCCACCATCTTCATCTCCTATACGGGCGAGGCCCTCGACTACAAGGCCCCCTTGCTCCGCACGCTCCACGCCCTCAGCGTGGCCGCCACCGACGTCTGCCACTATTTCGACCCGAAGGTGAGCAAGGTGAAGACCAATCTCGGTTGGGAGCAGGAGTACTTCCTCGTCGATGCCGACCTCTATAGCGCCCGCCCCGACCTGATGCTGACGGGCCGCACCCTCATGGGCCACGAGTCGGCCAAGAACCAGCAGATGGACGACCACTATTTCGGCACCATCCCCGACCGCGTGCAGAGCTTCATGAAGGACCTGGAGGTGCAGGCCCTCGAACTCGCCATCCCCTGCAAGACCCGCCACAACGAGGTGGCCCCCAACCAGTTTGAGTTTGCCCCCATCTTCGAGGACTGCAACCTCGCCGTCGATCACAACATGCTCCTGATGTCGCTGATGAAGAAGGTGGCGCGCAAGCACGGTTTCATCGTCCTGCTCCACGAGAAGCCCTTCGCCGGCATCAACGGCAGCGGCAAACACTGCAACTGGAGCCTCTCCACCGACACCGGCGTGCTGCTCCACGCCCCCGGCAAGACTCCCGAGTCCACGCTCCGCTTCGTCACCTTCATCGTCGAGACCCTGATGGGCGTCTATCGCCACAACGGCCTGCTCAAGGCCTCCATCATGAGCGCCACCAACGCCCACCGCCTCGGCGCCAACGAGGCCCCTCCCGCCATCATCTCCTCCTTCCTCGGCAAGCAGCTCTCCGAGCTCCTCGACCACATCGAGCAGAGCGACAGCGAGGACGACTTCATCATGGCCGGCAAGCAGGGCCTGAAGATGGACATCCCCGAGATTCCCGAACTGATGATCGACAACACCGACCGCAACCGCACCTCTCCCTTCGCCTTCACCGGCAACCGCTTCGAGTTTCGCGCCGTGGGATCCGAGGCCAACTGCGCCTCGGCGATGATCGCCCTCAACAGTGCCGTGGCCGAGGCCCTGACCGACTTCAAGGCCCGCGTCGATGCCCTCATCACCCAGGGCGAGGACCGCATGAAGGCCATCGTCAGCGTCCTGCGCGAGGACATCACGGCCTGCAAGCCCATCCGCTTCGATGGCAACGGCTATAGCGAGGAGTGGGTCGAGGAGGCCCGCCGCCGTGGCCTCGACTGCGAGACGAGCTGCCCCGTCATCTTCGACAACTACCTCAGCGAGTCCTCCGTCCGCATGTTCACCAGCCTCGGCGTCATGACGCGCAAGGAGCTGGAGGCCCGCAACGAGGTGAAGTGGGAGACCTACACGAAGAAGATTCAGATCGAGGCCCGCGTCATGGGCGACCTCACCATGAACCACATCATCCCCGTGGCCACCCACTACCAGAGCATGCTGCTCAAGAACGTGCAGAGCATGCGCGCCGTCTTCCCTGCCGAGAAGGCCGAGAAACTCAGTTCGCGCAACATGAAGATCATCGAGGACATCGCCGAGCGCACCCAGGCCATCGAGCAGGGCGTGGAGGAGCTGGTCAACGCCCGCAAGGTGGCCAACCGCATCGTCGACGAGCGCGAGAAGGCCGTCGCCTACCACGACACGGTCGTGCCGAAGATGGAGGCCATCCGCTACCACATCGACAAACTGGAGCTCTGCGTCAGCGACGAGCTCTGGACGCAGCCGAAGTATCGCGAGCTCCTCTTCATCCGGTAACGCCCGCGCACAACTCTATTTTTTCCGTCTCTTTTCCCAGGCCTGGCAGGACCCCGCGGCGTGCCCCATCACGCTTCGTGAGCCCTCCAGGCCATTTTTCGTTTTGGCACGCTATTTGCAATGACACAGTTAAAACGAATCTTAAAAACTCATATCACAATAATGGAAAAGAAAGGTAATATTGGAGTAACGACGGAGAACATCTTCCCCGTCATCAAGCAGTTTCTGTATTCCGACCACGAGATATTCCTTCGCGAGATGGTCAGCAACGCCGTGGACGCCACGCAGAAGATGAAGACCCTCGCCTCGGCAGGCGACTTCTCCGGCGACCTGGGCGACCTCTCCGTCCGCGTCACCCTCGATGAGCAGGCTGGCACGCTCACCATCTCCGACCGCGGCATCGGCATGACGGCCGAGGAGATCGACAAGTATATCAACCAGATTGCCTTCTCCGGCGTCACCGACTTCCTCGACAAGTACAAGGACAAGGCCGAGGCCATCATCGGCCATTTCGGTCTCGGATTCTACTCCGCCTTCATGGTGAGCAAGAAGGTCGAGATCGTCACCAAGAGCTGGCGCGAGGGCAGCCACGCCGTGCGCTGGACCTGCGACGGCAGCCCCGAATATACCATCGACGAGGTGGAGAAGGCCGACCGCGGTTCCGACATCATCCTCCACATCGACGACGACAGCAAGGACTATCTCCAGAAATCGACCATCGAGCAGCTGCTCACGAAGTACTGCAAGTTTATGGCCGTGCCCGTGGTCTTCGGCAAGAAGACGGAGTGGAAGGACGGCAAGCAGGTCGATACCGACGAGGACAACGTCATCAACAGCGTCGAGCCCCTCTGGCCGAAGTCGCCGTCGTCGCTCAAGGATGAGGACTACAAGAAGTTCTACCACACCCTCTTCCCCATGAACGACGATCCCCTGTTCTGGATCCACCTCAACGTCGATTACCCCTTCACGCTCACCGGCATCCTCTACTTCCCGCGCATCAAGTCCAACATCGAGCTCCAGCGCAACAAGATCCAGCTCTACTGCAACCAGGTCTTCGTCACCGACCACGTCGAGGGCATCGTCCCCGAGTTCCTGACGCTGCTCCACGGCGTCATCGACTCTCCCGACATCCCGCTCAACGTCAGCCGCAGCTACCTCCAGAGCGACGCCAACGTCAAGAAGATCTCGACCTATATCACCAAGAAGGTCGCCGACCGCCTGAGCAGCATCTTCAAGGAGAACCGCAAGGAGTATGAGGAGAAGTGGGACGACCTCAAGCTCTTCATCAACTACGGCATGCTCTCCGAGCGCGACGCCTTCTACGACCGCGCCAAGGACTTTGCGCTGATGAAGGACACCGAGGGCAAATACTTCACCTTCGACGAGTATCGCACGCTCATCAAGGACAACCAGACCGACAAGGACGGCAACCTCATCTATCTCTACGCCGTCAACAAGGAGGAGCAATACACCTACATCGAGGCCGCCAAGGCCAAGGGCTACAGCGTCCTGCTCTGCGACGGCGAACTCGACGTGCCGACCGTCTCCCTGCTCGAGCAGAAGCTGGAGAAGAGCCACTTCGTGCGTGTCGATTCCGACACCGTCGATCGCCTCATCGCCAAGGACGAGGTCCACGAACTGACACTCTCCCAGGACGAGCGTGACAATTTGTCAGAGGCCTTCCGCTCCCAGATGCCCCGTCTCGACAAGACCGAGTTTGGCGTCGAGGTCCAGGCCCTTGGCGAGACGGCCCAGCCGACCGTGATCACGCAGAACGAGTGGATGCGCCGCATGAAGGACATGAGCCGCTTCCAGCAGGGCATGGGCTTCTATGGCCAGATGCCGGACAGCTACATGCTCGTGCTCAACGCCGACCACCCGCTCATCAAGCAGATCCTCGCCGACGAGACCGCTGCCACGGCCGAGACCATGAAGCCCGTCCTCAGCGAGATCAAGGGCCAGGAGGCCCGCCTCGCCGCCCTGCGCCAGGCCCAGAAGGACAAGAAGGCTGAGGAGATCTCCCAGGCCGACAAGGACGACCTCTCCCAGACGGAGAAGGCCCTGGAGGACCAGCGCGGCAAGAAGCGCCAGATCGTCGCCGACTATGCCAAGGACAACACCCTGATCCATCAGTTGGTCGATCTCGCCCTTCTCCAGAACGGCATGCTCAAGGGCGCCGCGCTCAACGACTTCGTCAAGCGTTCCGTCGAGGTGCTGAAGTAAAGTAGGATTCCTTCCGCCGCCACACCCCGCGGCCCATCAGGCTGGTGGGGGAAAGGTCATGGTCGCCTTTCCCCCACCAGCCTCTTTTTTTTCAGCCTCGGCGTTTAGTATTCGTCGCCATACCAGCCGTCCAGATCGTGCTCTCCGTAGTCGTCGTGGTCTCCGTAGCCGTCCTGGTCGTAGCTGTCTTGGTCAAAGTCGTCGTGGTCGTAGTCTTCGTGGATGTATTTGTTGTAGATGACATCGTCGAGGTCGTGGTCGCCGTGGTCCAAGGCTTCGTCCTCACGCCAACTGTCCTCATGGTCGTAGTCCTCACGCCAATTGTCCTCATGGTCGTAGTCCTCATGATCCCCATGATGCTCGTGCGCGTGGTCGTGATGGTCGTGTGCGGAATGATGGTCCGATCCGCCCAGTCTCTTTTTCAGAAAGTGCGCTATCACGCCCGTGTATATAAAATCGAGTAGTCCCATTTTTTTTTGGCTATTGATACTACCGAGCAAGAACTTTTGTTGTTTTCCCGTTCTCGTCTCGCATGATATAAATCTGCCCTGGTGTCATAGCTTTTACTTTGCGTCCCTCAATAGTGTAAATAGCTTTTGCACCATTTGGCGTTACAAATATTCCTTCTACACCTGTGCCTTGATTCATCTTGGCGGAAGATATGCCTCCCGATGCTTCATAGCTGAGCCAAATCATATCTCGCTTGACATCTATCTGCACCTGAATTGGCCACGGATTAGCCAGCCCACTGTTGTAGATTGTGTAAGCATCCCATTGGTTTTCCCCATCGAAGCGTACAAGACCTATATCAGATACTGCCATCCATAGGGCATCATGCTTGTCTATTGCAATATCCACGATGCTGTTGCCGCCTATGTTGGAGTTATATTGGTTATAGATTTTCCAATTCGTGCCATCGTAGCAAACCAATCCACCACCATAATCTTTACCCATTACAGGCGTTCCATTCCTACTATATCTACTATTCATCCATACTCTGTTATGCGAATCAACAGCGATACAGTCAACATAATTATATGGAATAGGGGAATTTATCGTATCATGACACACCCAATTATGCCCATCAAAAGAGCACACTCCAAGGTCCGCGATTCCAACCCATAGCCTGTCGCTCTTATCAAAAGCGAGGGATGTTATCATGTCGCCTGGCATTGGCGAATTTGAAGAGTTGTATTGAGACCATTGTACGCCGTCGTATTTATATAAGCCATTTGATGCTCCAACCCATAAATGGTTTTTGCTATCGAATTCCAGTTGTTTTAACTGCCCTGTTTGAAATGGCGTGTTATCTCGTTTGAAAACAGTTGTATCGGCATTTTCTATAACAGCCAGTATGGTATCGCTATTATTGGGTGCAACCCACAAACGTCCTCGCTTATCGTATGCAGCTGCGTTAATAGCAGGGTAATAGTCCTTTGCATTAGGAAACAGGTGTTTCCATTCCCCTTTCTCTGTGTATTGGGCAAGATAATCATTGGATGCAAAGCACACGTTGCCTTTCTCGTCGACTGTGGAAACCTCGTGCATCAGGTTCTGCGTCAATATATTCTTCTCCAGTTCTGTCTGTTCAAACGTGCCGTCATAGAATCTGAGCAATCCATGAAATCGTGTTGCTACCCATACATCGTTACCATCGGGTGCAATGTCGCATATCCAGTCGTTGCTGTAGTTTGAAGGAAGCGGGTAAGAGGAGATTTGTTTTCCGTCATATTTGACAAGTACGTTCCAATTTCCCATCCATAAATTACGATTCGTGTCGAAAGCTAATCCGTTAACATTGTTACTTGACAGTTGTCCGCCTGAAGTGTTGTACGAAGTGAAAGATGTGCCGTCATACTTGATTAACCCTCTGTTAGTTGCCAACCATTTGTTGTCTTTATCGTCGATTATTATATTGTTAACTTCACTTGCGCCACAGTTTAGAAGCGTGGTATTTCCATTGGAGGAAAGGAAACCAAACGTAAAGCCACCAAACCACAGTGTACCGTTTTTATCAAGAACAAGAGATTGGATAGCAGGATAGTAATGTATGTCTGCTTTGGGGTCGGGAGTGTAAACCGTATAGTAATTATCTTTCAAGATATAGATATCGTGTATTGCTCCAATATACACCTTATCTAATGCATCATCAAAGGCGAAACAGCTTTGAAGTGCAAAAGGGAACTGCCAATTCTGAAATGAGTTTCCATCATAAATGCTCATGCCTGTGTATTGGCCACCTATCCACCACTTGCCATTGTGGTGAGCCAGTCCAACGATATTGTTGTCTGCCAATCCATTTGTTCTATCAAGGAATTGGCATCGACCAGTGTTTTTGTCGTAAATAGCCAGACCGCCATCCGTTCCCAGATAAAGTTTGTCGCCATCTACAACAATGTTTCTGACCCATGCCTTTGAAAGATAATTCTTCCAATCGTTCACCTGTGCGTGACATACAGAAGCAGAAATCTGTATGCAGAGCAACATAAGGAAAATGACCATCTTTTTCATACGGAAATTATTGTCGTCCAACATTGCTTTACGAAGGTCTATTCTGTTCATCGTTTCTCTATGTTTTTATTCCAATATGCAAATATAAGACTTTTTTTTGAAAAAGTGGATGGATTTCGTAAAAAAGAGAAATTATTGCTCGTAAGATTTGATGCTTTGGAAATTTGTTTTTATCTTTGCATCGGATCATTCCTCGCAAGAGGATTGGACCCCGAATTCAGGCAGTCTTGATTATTTCAAGTCTGCCTGTCTTATTTGTAAATCCTTGGATGAATTTCATCCTACGCTTAGGACCTTTGTACCTTGAACCGTCAAAGACGATCCTATGCGATAATCCAAACAACGGGACCATGATCTACGAAGCGAGACCATAGAGGCCGCGCGATGGCGCTGGTCCGCCACGGGTCTCTATGGTCTCTGTGCTTTTTCCTACCGCTTCACGAGGTGGCCGATCACCTGCTGGCGGTTGCGGCCCGCGCCCCGGTAGCCGACGTGTATCCAGCAGGTCTTGCCCCGGGACGCGGTCTCCCAGATGAGCTGGTCAAACTCGAGGTTGTCCATCATCCAGGCGAACCACTCGCGGCCCGTCTTGGCGTCAGGAATAAAAATGTCGGCGGCGCAGCCGCGGGTGTGGTCCGAGGTTTTCACGCCCCCGACGGCGGCGTTGAGCCGTGGCGAGCGGTAGCCGCTGTTGATGCGGACGGCGTGGCCGAGATGGGCCCGCAGCGGCTCCAGGACGTGGAGGCAGAGCTGCTGGAGGTTGCTGACCGCCGAGAGCGGCGGCGTGTTGTCTATGCGCCGCGTGACGGCGACGAGGGAGGTGGTAAACTCCGCGAGGCGGAAGTGTTCTGACAGTATAAGTGACATGGTTTTGTTCTCCTTTGATGTTTTGTTTTTGATGATCGTTTTGATGATCGTTGTTTGATGTTTTGATGATGATCGTTTTGATGTTTTGATGATCGTTTTGATGATCGTTGTTTTGATGTTTTTGATGATCGTTCTGATGATTTGGCAGAGCCCGAGGCAGCAGAAGTGCGAAGTGGGAATCTCCTTAACGTAACATGTAACATGTAACAATGTAACATTGTAACAATGTAGCGATGGGCTGGCGATTGCTGGTGATGCTGGCGATTGTTGGCGATGCTGGCGATTGGCGGCTACACCTCCCCATAGTGAGATTTCTTGTAAACCCCTCTTTCGATTCTCTCGACCATTCCTTGCTGCTCCCATCGGCTGAGCATGGTGCGCACGCTGCCATTCGAGATATCGCCGCCCCTGATGCCGACGGAGACTCCATAGGCCTCCTCGGTGGTAAATCTGTCGGCCAGTTCCTCATAGATGGAGTCGTTCTTGCTCTTGCGGGAGCGTGCCTTCCCCGACGAGACATAGGAGCCCGATCGAAACGCCGTCTCGATGCGCTCGCGAAAGAAGAGCATGGCGTTGTCGATCATGTAGTCGGCCAGCACTTCGAAGGCGGCGAGCATCTGCGGCGTCTGCTGGCGCTGCAGCATGGTCTTCCACAGCTCGGGCTCGGCCTTCAGCCGCGTCTCCGCTCCCTGCTCTCCGTAGTTTTGGATCATCTGCTCGGCCACACGGCAGAGCATCAGGCAGGTCATCATGCGCATGGCCGTGGGGCAGGTGCGGAAGCGCTGGCGCGCCTTGGTCTTGTCGTAGCTTTTGAGCGTCTCTATGCGGATGCGCTCCAGCCAGTCGCGGCCCTTCTTCTCCAGTTTGGGCAGATCTACGTCGCCACTCATCAGGGGCAACAGATGGGCCACCTGCTGGATCTTCATTTGTTGGCTCTCGGTGAGCAAGAAGAGGCTCTCCGAGAGCGGCGAGAAGGTGTTGTCGGGCGTGCGTGCCAAGGCCACACGGCTCTGAAATCCGTCCGTGTAGTTGGTGATGACGCGGTAGAGTGCGTCGGGCGTGCCACACATCACGACGTTCCACAGCAGTTTGTCGATATGCACGTTGACGGCCTCTGCCGACTTCGCCTCGCGGTCGTAGGGCGTGCCGTCGTAGGCCTGTCGCAGCATGACGGAGAAGTCGCTCATCGCCGTGCGCCATTTCTGCGCCACGGTGTCGGCCTCGGGCGTGAAGGAGAAGGCGTGCTTGCCCTGGGTGTTGGCCAGACGGTCGGCCAGGTTGGCCACGGTGGTGTTGAGCGTCAGGCAGCGCACGGGATACTTCGGGTCCTCGGGCTGCTCCTTCTTGTTCTTGGCCGCCCGCTTGCGTGCGCGCCATTCCTCCTCCGCCTCCAAGTAGCCCTTGTCCACCATTTTCACCTCCGCGAGCCAGGCCGCCACGATGGGGTCGATGCTGTCCTTGCCCGAGGCGAAGTCGCCGGCGATGTAGCTGATGAGGTTGAGCTGCGACCACTTGCCGTGGATGTCGACGCGCACGCCCGTGGCCAGCATGCCGATGGCCGGCGTGATGGCGAAGATGGCGGGCATGGCGAGGTGCGGGCCCACGGCGTTGATGCTCTCCCTCACGCCCAGCGGCATCTGGGGCAGCTCGTTATAATAGAAGAGGTCGTCCTGCTCCATGGCCTCGTCGATGGAGTCCACCTCCCTGCCCTCGACGATCATGTCCTGGCGCACGGCCTCGACCACCTCCTTCAGGCGCCGTGGCATCTGCGTCTTTCTCTCGCCCAGCGCCGAGTCGATGCAGGAGAGCTTCTCGGCCTCGGCAAATCCGTCGTAGCAGGGGATGACGCGGTCGAGCACGGAGCGGTCGAAGCCGCAGATGTGGCGCAGGTTGACGGCCAGCTCGAAGGTCAGCGTGTTGCGATTGGACTTCGAGGGCGTTTTGCCCTGGTTGTAGAAGGCCCACCACTTCTTGATGATGCGGTCGTAGGGGACGCCATCGTAGTTCAAGGGGCTCGCCCCTTCGCTCGTCTTCCCGGCCTGCTTGCCTTCCTGCTCCTCCCAGTCCTCGCCTTCCTCCGGCGAGCCGCTTGCTGGTTGGGTCGTTGTCTTTGGGCCCGCGAAAGATGCTTCCTGGCCCGCGAGGGATGTCTCCAGGTCCGTTGAAGTTGCTTCTTGGCTCGCGAAAGTGGTCTCTGAATCCGTGAAAGCAGTCTCTTGGCCCGTGAAAGCCCCACACTCCCCGTTGTCGAAGAGGTCCTCGTGCAGGTAGAGCAAGTCCTCGGACGTGGTGGCGAAAAATACGCGGGTGATGTCCTTCGCCCCTGCGTCGTACTCCACGCCCAGCAGGTCGGAGGCCCAGCGCAGGTTGGCCTCCTGGTCCATCTCGGGATGGCGGCGGAAGACGACGTGCAAGCCGCCTCCGCGCGCGCTGCGCTCCAGCATGAGCAGGCCCAGCTCCTCCTTCTTGTCGATGGCCGTAGCGGCTATTGCGTTCACCTCGTCGGCGCTCAGATGGTCGATGTCCATGCCCACCGACTTGCTCAGCCGCGTCGCGCCTTTGAGGCACCCGTCCTCCGTAGGCAGGCAGCTATAGTTGAACTGCACCAGCTTGCGCTTCGCCGCGGCCACGTCCGTATCCTCCTGCGGATGGCGGATCAGCGTGAGATTGCGCACTTGCGTCTGGCTATCTCTGTATCTACGGTAGGCCTCCTCGGTCTCCACGGCCTTCATCATCTTGTGGCCCTGCTGATAATATATTACGTGTACACTCATGATAGTTTCTTTCTCCTTTCTTTGTTATTTCGTCAGTTGTTCATTGAGCAGAGCGTCGATGGCGTCCTGCGCCTCATCCATGATGGCATGGGCGATGGCCACGTTCTCCGTGCGGAAAAACTTCAACGTCAGCTGCAGGGCGTCGTCCTGCGTCCTGCTTCTGCGCCCGTGAGCGAGCTTGCGGATCAGCACGCTGCGGCTCTTTGGTTTCGTCCGTGGCACGAAGTCGAACGTCCCGTCGCTCATCTGCTGGCAATGGCTGCCATGGTTCTCGTTGCCATTGTTGGTTTTATTGTTCTTATTCATAACTGTATAGTTTTTTTATCCTCAAATGGAGGGCGTCTAAAGTTGTGTCGTGTTGTTTCGATGCAGCCTGCTGAGTAGGTCTTTTTATTCTCCTGATTCCTCCATATTTCGGATGATTCTTTTTTGTGCGAGAAGAGACGTGGATTGTTGCGCGCTTTACCATGGAATATCCTCCTCGTACTCAACTCAGGTGTTTACCATTTTTTTTGTTTACAAAATTGGCCCTTGGGCCAATCCTATTAATGACCGATTAATGTTTCGATTAACGATGATTAATGTCTCGATGAATGATGATTAATGTTTCGATTAACGATGATTAATGTGAAAACAAAAGTCAGATTCATGCAATAGTCTCACTACCGTGACCCTGTGAATGTGAAATACGCATAGTTCTCTTTTTTGTTTTACGTCTCGCCTTTTCGCGACCTTTTGTTATTGACCTGTTACTTTGCCAGCTGGCGGGCGCAGGAGGCAAGACGGCGCTATGAGGGCTATAAAAGACCAGCACCGTCAGCGGGCCTCGTTGGTCTCAACTGACGGTGCAAAGGTATGGGAATCTTTCGTGCCCGACGAAATTTTAAGGGTCGGGTGAAAGTTGGTGAAAGAAAAAGTGAAAGAAGTCCACTTTTTCACCCCTTTTTGGGTCCCTCGGTGAAAGTTTGGTGAAAGTTGGTGAAAGTTTGGTGAAAGTTTTCAGCGAGCCTTCCCCCCTATTTCAGCAACTTCTTGTGGAAGCGACGAGCTATCTCCCGATAAGCTTGGAAGCGTCCACAGGCGGCTGGAGAGTCGTTCTCGTCCCAAAGGCGGACGGGCTTTCTGAAACTCATCACGTTGAGCCTCCCAAGGTCCTTGAGGTTGAGATCGGGAGCCTCCTCGCCCATGATCTCGGACAGAAGGTCCGTAAACTCGTTGAGGCCACCGACGACCCGCAGGTCGCGCAGCACGGCGAAGACGGCAAACCAATGGCGCTTACACTGGATATACCCCAGCGTCTCCTTCAGCGCACGGGCGATGGTCTGCTGCGAGAACTGCGCCCCCTCGTCCTCCTTGGCCTTTCTCACATACCTGACGCAGTCGGCAGGGTCGCCCAGCGGGTGCTCGTGGATGATCGTCTGCACCACGCCGAAGATGCGACACTCGTGCGTCTCGTCGATGCGCATGGCCTGGTATTTGTCGTTGCCCGGCGTGAGCCACTTCGACCCGTCCTCGTCCTCGAAGTAGGTCTTGACGGTAGGGCCGCCGTCGTAGTGGGCCACGACGATCTCGCCCGAGCGCGCCACGTCCTGCGTCCTCACCAGCAGGCGGTCGCCCTCGTGGAGGTCGTAGTCGCGCATGCTGTCGCCCTGGACGACGACCAGCCAGCATTTGCCCGATACGTACTCCATCGGGATCGATCCCGTCTCGTGGGGGTTGTCGCCGTACTCGTCGGGAACGCCCGCACGCACGCAGCCGCACAGGGGCACCTCGACCATCTCCTTCACTTCCTCTGCTGTCCAGCCTTGCTGGCGCATGAGGTCCACAAACTCGTCTTTTTTCATGATGTTTTTTTTATTTGTTTTGCTTTTCATGACCTGGTATCCTATCGAATCCAAGTTAGAGTTGTTTTCTGAGCGCAAAGGTACGGAGCTTTTTCGATATGACCAAAAGTTGTGCGTTATATTTTTTTGTGTCTTTGCATAAGACAACACCTCCTCCCCAAAAAAAAGACGAGGGCAACCTCAGAAGGCATACCCTCGTCTATAGATATTGAATTGTTAGGATTGAACGACAATCCCTATTTTACACAAGACTTCTTTCTTACTTGCTCCAGTCGTCCTCTTCCTCTTCCTCATAGGCCTCATAGCGGCGAACGCCCATACGGCCGGGCGTGTACTCAGAGGTGCTTGTATTGACACCTGGCGCGCTGCCACTCATCAGCGGCTGCTCCGATTCGATGACATACGATAGGGGCTTTACATAATTTTCTCTTTTCTCTTTCATATTACTTTGTTATTTTACGATTATCTTACGTCCATTCTTGATATACACGCCCTTGGGCAGACCCTCGGTAGTGTTGCCTACCACTACACCCTGCAGGTTGTAGATCTTGCCCGATGCGCTGGCTGCCTCATCTACAAGATCCGTGATGCCAGTAGGCTCGTTCTCACCGATCACGCAGATCTTGGCTTTGCTGACGCCACCGTTGGCAGGCACGATATAACTCATGGTAGCTTTGTCCTGGATGGTCATATAGTATAAGAACGGCGGGAGATAAGCTTCTGGGTGAGTATTATAGACAAAGCTGTTCTGCTTTGAGTTGAGATAATACCCCTTCTTGGCTACAAGGCAGGTATTCTCCATCACGGGATGGAAGGTATATTGCTCTGTCGTAGAACAGCTGTACTGTGGGGCCACACCCTTAATGCTCTTATAGTCAACCTCACCAAAGTAGAGCTTCTGGTCGCCCGTAGTCTTGGCCTTGATCAGACAGGGGAAGAAAGCCGCTATCTTGTCGCCAGCCTTCGCCATCTTGTATGAGATGACAGGACTGCCGTTGCCATTTTCCAACGCGATGGCGTAGAGCGTTACAAACTCGAAATCATTCAGCATTTTTTCGGTCAACGTAAAGTCGAAAGGCACGAAGAATGCGTTCCAGCCAGTGTTGGTATAGTTCTTGGTCAGCGTAGTGTTCACGCCCTTCACACCAGCCTCGGGCACCCATATCTTGTTGACCTCATCCATATCTATAGCTATGCTTTGGCCAGCCTGTGCTATTTCCTTGGTCTTGTAATCATAAACCACCAGTACGACATTGCCAAAATAGGCGACAGTGTAAGTGCCGTCAGCGTTGGGCGTAGTGGTATATCCTGAAGAACAGTACTTTGACACATCGCTGCTATACTTGCCGCCCTCGATGGCGAGAGCCACCGTCTTGCCTTCCGTAGGCTTGGCATCTATCAGCACAGCATCGCCCTCGGCGGTAATGGTACCACCCGTGATGGTAGCTGTCACGTTGCCATAAGGCTTGCAGAAGTTGAGAGCGGCCTTGTCCGGAACGCCTGTACCTTCTCCCCACTTACCTGTGTTGCCCTTACCCTTGCTGGTCATGATTCCACCAGTGACCACAAGATTACCTCTCTTCATGTCAATAGCACCACCCGCACCATATACTACAGCGCCGGTATTGATAGTGAGCGTGCCAGAGTGCGGATGACTGATGGCATAGCTGCTTGTAGAGACCAGCGTGCCACCATTGATAGTGATGGTGGGGCTTTGGTACTCATCGTTGCTGCCGTTTATTGCATACCCTTCACTCTCTATCGTACCACCATTGATAATAACCTTACTGTCATAATATGCACCGATAACAAACTGATGATTGCCGGCAGAAACGGAGTTGATATGGCCGCTCTCCATCACAAACTCGCCCCCATTAATTACTTCTACCAATGGCTTGTCATAGATACCTTCCTGATACGGAGTCTCTGCATAGATCTTACCCGTGCTGTTCTCCTTGGAGTCCATGAGAGTAAGTTTGCCCGATGATACACAAATGTTTTTATGATCGGCATTTGCACCCTTGATAGAATAACCGTTCATATCAAGGACTATATTCTGCAACTTGCCTACCTCGAGCTCGTCGTCCGTAGTCAGGTCTACATCATTGATCAACGTCACCACGGTCTGTCCTGCTGTTGCATCATATACAGCGGCTTTCAGCGTGGCATACTCCGTGGATCCAATCTTCGCCACATTCTGCGCCACACTCAGCGTCGCGCTACATACTGCCATCAGCAGCATGGCGAGAAATTTGTGTAATGTAAAGTTTCTCATGTGCTTAATGTTTTATGTGTTGGAATGTCCCCTCTGCATCCCGATTAGACATTGATTTAGACAGTTAGTATCAGCAAGCGAGGTCACATAAGACCGAAGGAGACGATGAGTACCCATCCCCCATTGACCTTTGTTTATACACATCTCTCTTCCCTTAGGTCGCGGGAGCAAGGTATGAAGTCGCTGGGGCTGAGTACCATACCGACTTAGCAATCTACGCTTGTCATGAGCGCGATAGAGCGTTCTAATGAGAGTACAAAAGTAAAAAGAACTTTTTTTATCAATTCATTTACCCCCCCGTTCACATTATTTAACTCTACGACTGCATATTTATACTTTGTTAGCGCGGCAATCATCCCAATAGACGCGTAGCAAAGGGAGAGACGCGACCAGCATCATCACCCTCACGTACACGGCTATCTCCCTTGAGCAATTCTGCTAAGAGGTAAACAACATGAAACAACTCTATCGGTAAGCCAAGCGCGAACAGAACTCGCTCGAGTTTTGCCATGGCGAGAAAGGGCGCCATGGAATGGAACGCTTTCGCTTGAGACAAGGGAAAACAACTAAAAACAACAAGTACAACGTTTATCAATCGTTAAACGGATGTTAAAAGGAATTGTTTTTGTCGCATTTTGAATTATTTTTAGTATGTTTGCGACATAAAAGCCAAAAGATATGAGTAGAAGAAGAAGGAGGAAAGACGATTGGCAGGATTATTTCCCGTATGCGAATAAGTTCTGCTGTATTGTGGCCATGATAGGGGTCGTAATGGAGTTTGTAGCCATTATACTATTCATTGTTGCCTATCTTATACTTGACCATGAATTTATCATCGCTTTGATCGGGGCTGTAGTATTTACCCTCGGATTTCTCGCAACAGTACTGACGGTCAGGACTGACACGGGAGGGGACGGTCTAATCGATTAGCATCATATACAACGTACCACAACGCTTGCGATAAGTCATGGCGAGAAAGAGTGCCATGAAGTGGAGCAACGCCTGCGTGGAGCCATCCGATGGTCCAAGGAATGGATTGTTTATCTTTTCACTCGAAATCTTTAAGCTCATTCTCTAATATACGCTGCGCAGCCTCCAAACAGCGGCTATTGCCACTGCCCATCAAGTCTGCATAGATTAATATGGCAGGAACCGTCTTGTTGTCAGTTTCCTCGTTCCAAAATTTTTTGTATAAATGTATTTCCCCATTGAGGTCTTGTTTGACCGCACCAGTCCGCATCAGATGTGCGGCAGGTGATTTCGTATATATATCGAAACTTCCTGGCTGCAAGTATCCGTCTGCCAAGTTTGCAGCAGGCTCTCCTCCCCATGCCATTCCTTGTGGCAACGCAATGTCTTGCCAGTTGTTTCTTTTCTCTTCAGTTCTAAATGACATCGTGCCCATCAGAAGTTTTGGTTTCAGCACCTCATTGTAATTGCTTACCCACAAGTCAAGAAGCTGCTTCTTGTCTTTTAGGGAACGACCATTTTGAGTGTTGAATACAAAACCACGTCTCGCAAGTTCATCCAAGACGTTTTTCACACTTCCCAAAGACACATTGGTTTGCTCTTTTATCTCTCGATAGGGGTTGTTTACATTCTCTGCATTTTGCAACAGATAAAAGACAACTTTCAATCCTGCTTCTTGGAATACAGGATATGTCTTTGTCTGTGGTTCGGGACTTTTTCTGCCTTGGTTGGATATTTGAAAAATCATTTTTCCCCTTTTCGTATATCTGACAAGGCAGTTGCCTGCACAATCAAGATAGTTGATGCTTTTATTTGCCAATTCTGTCGCCAACCGTGGTGTGACATATCGCGTGACAAGCAGGATCTGATGCTTGCCATCATCCACAGCTTGCATCGCTGCCAATGTTGGGTTCAGTGTGGTCTTGGTTATGTTTTCCTTAATATAGCATACAAAATCAATACCCATCATATTGAGTATAGCATCATATCCTCTGTCACTGTTTCTGTCGGCAGAGGTTAATGTCACGACATCATCCACAGGAAGGCTTGCTTTAAGGGCTTCCAGTGCTTGATTTATTATGATACTATTTTCCTTCATTTTTCTTTGCTTGTTCAATGATGTGGTCATGTTCAATGTGATTGAACACCGCAAAGATAATGAACAAGGTTTGGACAAAAGAACTTTTGTTTGATAGTTTAATAATGTTTAATACTATTTGACAAGAAAACGACATGAGCAACAAGTACAACGAAAAACAACGCGATAGCGACTGCCGCGCCCCTGTTTTGCCCTCGCCGATGCAGTCTCCGACCCCCGCAAAAATACGCGCTTTTGTGTGAATCCAACGCGCTTTTCGCTGTTTTTTGAGCGGAGAAGAGGGTGGGGGAAGGAGGTTTTTTGTTAACGAATGTAAACACGCGGGTGGACGAGAGACGGCGTGCGGGCTTGCGGTGGGCGTATCTTTTGGGTTGCAATATGCTGAGTAGCAGTTGTTTGCATGATGGTTGAGGGCTATTGATGGATGTTGATGGCGTTGGGGAATTGTTACATGTTACATGTTACATGTTACATTAAGCGTTCGCGCAATTCACGAAGGGGGTGAAAAATAGGCCAAAGAATAGCTGTCTCTTATACACATCTCCGAGCCCACGAGACCGGAGCCTATCT
>ENA-UAPH01000154-UAPH01000154.1-human-gut-metagenome-genome-assembly--contig:-NODE-154-length-35919-cov-6.866635_pt1 | contig 35919 bp, 40 predicted proteins | sample MGYA00243482_ERZ654581 | MGnify/ENA primary metagenome ERZ654581 (study PRJEB26926, sample SAMN06164676) | human gut metagenome | biome: ENVO:00009003; feature: ENVO:2100002; material: ENVO:00002003...
TTTTGTTGCTCAGGCACTTATAAATAATGTTAAATATAGTGTTGCGGAATTAAGGGAGATGACTGTGTCTATCATCGTCCCAGTGCAGATATGTCTATAACCTATAAACCTTCTGGTACACTTAATATGAAGTTATCCGGTCAATGGGTTGGACATTTAGTTCGAGGAGGAGCTGAGCATCGTAATTTGTCTGCATTCTCTGGGACTGCTATGATAAACTACTATGTTGGGGATTTTTCTTTTGGTGCATCCATAGCGTCACCATCAAGAGATTTGATAGACAGCCAGATTAACAGAAAGATATTTTGGCGGTATCAACTATCGGCTATGTGGAATCATGGGAATTGGGCTATCGAAGCTAATGCAAACAATTTGTTCATGATGAATAATAAAATTGTAGATGAATTATCTGCATCATATTATTCCTTCAAGCAAATAGATCAAAGTCGTAGTTATAATCAGTATGCAAATTTGAAAATTGTTTATAGTTTTGACTATGGCAAGAAGACATCAAAGTCACCAGATTACAAACATCAAAATAGTGAAAGTGCAATCTTGAAATAAGAAAGCACATAGAAGAACCAAGTCACGACATATTACACAAGACAACAAGTTTTTGTGAAAAGTAATAACAGATTATCATTTTATGGCATTAACTTTCATAGCGGGAATATAACATTCATGAGAAAATTTCCAGTTATTCATCAATACGATTCTATGCAATGTGGCATAGCCTGTTTGCAAATGGTTTGTAAATATTTCGGCAGAGATTACTCATTGGAGTCTCTGTCGAAACTTTGTTTTGCAACAACAGAAGGAGTTTCCATGCTTGGCATTAATGAAGCAGCTAACACTATTGGATTGCAAACCACATGTGCAAGAACTACAATTGGAATATTATGTGAAGCTCCCCTACCTTGTATTATTCATTGGAACCAAAATCACTTTGTGGTTTTATATAAGGTAAAGAAAGGGGTGAAATTCTATGTTGCTGACCCTGGTAAAGGACTCGTAACTTACAATCTTGATGAATTCAGGGAATATTGGATAAGTACCAGATCCAATGAAGAAGATAAGGGCATTGCTATGTTCTTGGAAACTACCCCTGCTTTCTTCACTTATAAGATTCAGGGTGAAGAGAACGTCAAAGAGGAAAGATCTTTCCGCTTTCTATTTGGATATGTGAAGAAATACCGCAAGTATTTCGTACAAATCATCTTGGGTCTGATAGTCGGGAGCCTCCTGCAGCTTGTTCTGCCATTTCTTACCCAATCTATTGTAGATGTCGGTATCAAGAATCAAGACATCGGATTCGTCTGGCTTATCCTATTGGGACAGTTGATGCTTACTATCAGTCGCACTGCTATAGACTTTATCCGCAGATGGCTATTGCTGCATATATCCCTACGTATCAACATCTCTTTGGTAAGCGATTTCTTCATCAAACTTTTGAAATTGCCGATGTCTTTCTTTGACACAAAACTCATGGGCGACTTAATGCAAAGAATGAATGACCATAGCCGTGTGAACCACTTCCTCACGCAGCAGACCCTCAACATTACCTTTGCCATGCTAACTTTCGTAGTTTTCTCGGTGGTGCTGTTTTTTTACAACAAATTGGTGTTTGCTATCTTCTTGCTTGGAAGCATTCTGTATAGTGGATGGATGACCTTGTTCCTAAAACGAAGGAAAGTACTTGACTATGAATTGTTCGAACAACAAGCCATCAATAATAACAAGACCTATGAGTTTATCACTTCCATGCAGGAAATCAAGTTGCAGGATTGCGAGCAGCGCAGAAGATGGGAATGGGAGAACATGCAAGCAGACCTATTCGGGGTGCAGATGAAATCGCTCAAACTCCAACAAACACAGGAGGCAGGAAGCATCTTCATCAATGAGGTGAAGAATATCATCGTCACGGTAGTGGCTGCAACCGCAGTGATTCATGGGCAAATGACACTCGGTATGATGCTCGCTGTGCAATACATCATCGGTCAACTTAACTCGCCAGTAGAGCAACTAATGAATTTCTTCTATTCACTGCAAGATGTGAAGATTAGCTTGGAACGAATCAACGAGATTCACCAGATGGATGATGAGAATGGAAAGGAAGGCTTGCTAACTTCTATTGAAGATAAGAATGAGGGCATTGACATCAAGAACATCATGTTCAAGTACGACCCACATGCTTTGCGCAAAACCATAGACGATGTGAGCATTCACATTCCGCAAGGTAAAGTAACGGCACTCGTTGGTGCATCTGGCAGCGGAAAGACCACCCTCATTCGTTTGATGCTTGGCTATTACCCTGTATTAGAGGGACAAATCAATATCGGCAATACTGATATTAACACGCTTAACAAAAAGTGGTGGCGCAGGCAATGTGGTGTTGTTATGCAGGATGGTGTCATCTTTTCGGAAAGCATAGCACGAAACATTGCCGTTGATAATGGCGACATAGATAAGGAGCGATTGGTGAAAGCTGCCGAGATAGCTTGCATCAAGGACTACGTAATGGCGTTACCTCTGAAGTTTAACACCAAGATTGGGCGTGATGGCGTAGGATTGAGCCAAGGGCAGAAGCAGCGCATTCTTATAGCAAGAGCTGTCTATAAGAATCCTGACTACATCTTCCTTGACGAGGCGACCAACTCGCTCGATGCCAACAACGAGAGAAGTATTGTGGAGAACTTGGACAAATTCTATAAAGGGAAAACTGTAGTGATTGTTGCGCATCGCTTAAGCACGGTGAAGAATGCCGACCAGATCGTGGTCATCGACCATGGAAAGGTGGTTGAGATAGGCAACCATGAGTCTTTGACCGCCAAACGAGGGGCATACTATAATCTTGTGAAGAATCAGTTGGAATTGGGAAACTAAAATGTTTTTGACATGGAACAGAAAAAAAAAGAATCAGATAATATCGAGTTGAGAAGTGAGAAGATGAGGAACGTGATAGGCAAAGTTCCTCCTCGCCTCGTCAGCTTGGGGACTATAATTATTACCATCATAGTCCTCGTCCTCGCAGTCGCTTTCTATAAGATACCTTATCCTATATCCATAGAGGCTAATGGTGAGGTTCTCAATCAAAGAACAGTGCAAGTGTTTGTACCATATAAGTATTTGCATCTTTTCGATGAGCTAAGGACAGCTCATGTTTCTTTCGAGGGCAACGACAATGCATCTTATAACTGCAATATCATAAGCCATAATGCCAAACTCATATATAGAGAAGGTGGCAATTATTTTATGGCTATAGGTGTAGTAATAGCTTATGGTAAAACGATACCTGTACAAAGGTATCAAAAGGCAAACATTAGAATCGTCATAAGCGACAAGACATTGTGGCAGTATGTGTTTGGATAAGCTATGTTCAAACACTTGTTGCTATCTCCAGAAAGGTTCATATTCTACCTTTGCGAAACTATATGCGGACATGATATTATTTAAGAGAACAAAATTTTCATGTTCGTATGGAGAAGCCCGTTCGATATTATCAATATAACACGATATAACTCAAAACAGTATTGTCATACACATAATACGCTGCAATTAGGATTTTCTGCCAAGATGAAAGTTTGGAAACACCTTAATGTTAAGCCCTATTTTGACGTAAACATAAAACTTTGATTTGCCGTGTAAAACTTCTCACCATTAATGCTTTGTAAGCTATTAAATATCAGGGAATAAAAAAGTTTAACGTAAAACTTTTGCCCTTGGTAAAAAACTTTATTTGTATTAACTTTGCCAAAAAATTAATAACATTTAGCGGTTATAAAATGAGTATGAAAAAGGTAATTATATTAGTGGTGTTGCTATTAACAACAATGGCACATACCGCTTTCGCAGAGCAACGTGGAGTGTTCATGGAGTTTCATAGAAAGATAAACTCCGGAAAAAATATGCAAGTGAACCGTGCACCAATGCGTATGCCCATTGAGGTGGTTTATGATTCCGATACGCATAATATAAAAGTTACTGGTGAAAAGGGCATAGAAGCCGAGGTGTTTCTTTACAATGTAAACGGAACTCTTGAGAGTCATTCTTCAACCTTGAATGCGGAATTTAGTGTTTTGGAATCTGATAAATACACAATCCTAATACAAGGAGAAGAATGGTATGCTGAAGGAGAAATAGAAATGTAAATTCTCCTTGCAAGAAGAAAGATTTTAAAAGATAATAATTTTACAGACCAGACTGTTTAAAGGTGCGGAATCCGAAAAGCGGAATGAGTAGGAACTAACTTTAAAAGCAAAGTATTATGATTAGAAAATTGTAACTTGTACGCATGACATGCGAGGAAGTATTGGTTAGTCATTCTGCTACATCATCAAACGACGATGCAGAAATCATAGATTGAAAAAAATAGCAAAACATTAGCAGTATGAAAAAGAAAATTACAATTGTATTTGCCATTATGGCATTGGTATTTTCCACATCATGTTCTGATGATATGGAAACAAATGGTCAACAAGTGAGGACAAACAAAGTTTCTGTCGAAAAGATGCCTTCTTGTGCAAAAACAAGATCTGCAACTTCAGCTCAAGACGAGTGTAAAAATTTGTATGCGATTAGGTACAAGGATATGTTCTTTGATAATGTCCCGCTAAAGGCAGAGGATGTACACGTATTAAAATCAGCAAGATCTGTGAGCGCTCCAATTCCTGTTTCAGTGAAAGGCTATTCAGAGTGGACTGTTCGAACAACGGGAAATAAAGGTGGAGATTGGTATAAGTTAGCTATTTCTGATAAAAATGAAGCAGCAAAGGCTTGTGGAATAACTTCAGGCATTTATGTCGTAAGAGATATTTGGTTGTGGCAAACATATACATTACCAACACCAATGGTTGTTGTATTTAACAATAATGACTATGCAGATTATACCAAAATGGGATGGCATCCAGAAACCTTAAAAGGGCCTGGCTTTGTTTGGTCTCTAAGTGGAAATAAAGTTACACTGAAAACTGCAGCAACATTATTTAAATACACATTAGATGGTGCAGAAATATTAAAAACCTATCCTGTGAATGTGAAAAACTTAGAGTGGAATTTCTATTATATTACTGTTGGATGATAGTATTTCATTAAATAATAAGCCTCACAAAAGTAACAACACTCACCCCCCCCAGCATGCTGGGGGGTGAGGAAACTTTTATAATGAGATAAGTTACTTACCTCATTTCATAATTGGGTAATAAATAGACTCTTGCAAAAATATCTGCCGAGTCACAAAATATACACGGATGAAGAAATATATATATATATGTTGACTCTTATGTTTTTTATCTCCTGCGAACGAGACTTTGTCGCTTCGGGCGATGAATACACACCAGAAACAACGCATATAAGAGATTTGTATTTGGAAAAAATTTCAGGGGAATGGATTCATACCGAAATTTCTAATTTTTCTTATATAAGACAATATTATAATTTTAAGTCAGATGGAATTATGTTAGGGCATATTCTTTTTATGACAAGAGATTCTGTTGTTATTAATGGAGAAAAAGTGATTACAGATTGGAATAGACTTATAGACAATGACATTGCAGGTGAATGGTCTTTGTTGTATAAATCTTCATCAAAAAAAATGTTTTGTATTTTAATGCAAGAGGTAAATTTGGGGATAGTAAGTATGTCGATTTTATAGGTGTAAATGATTCCGTTTTAGAAATACAGTCACCATTGATAATAAGTAAAATTATAAGGATGCACAGAATAAACGATCAATAAATAGGTCTCCAACATTGTAAAAACTGCGATGGTGATTTGAAGTTTCTTCAAGTTTCAGTTTTTAGGTTCTATTTATGTGTCACTATTCAAAAACAAGAGGCAGACGTATTAAACTTTCATAACATCGTATGCCCTGCTAAGACTGCCAGAGGCAAGCGTTGCCTTTATGTAGCCTGGTTTTAAGCAAGAACTAACAATTGTAGCATGGACAAGTTTATGCGATATTATCAACTATCAATAAAATTATCATACACATGTTCTACACTGCGATTAGAATTTCTCCAAAGGTGAAAGTTGGGGATTTTTCTAATCGCAACTTCTTTTGTCCGACATTAGTTGGTCTTGACCGACTTACAAAGCAATAATCCAACTGAAATATAACATGCCACATTGTTTCGTATAAAAACCAGCCGTCGTCGCAGAAAGACAGTCCTCGTATCTCAGACTAACTTTCCCCGACTATGGCACGGCAAAAAAAATCCTTGGCGGTATGCCTTGAAATACTTCAAGACTATACTGCCAAGGACTTTTCTTTGTTTGCCGTGCTGACAACGGCTGACTTTTATAGCCACAACTCGCAGTTCCATTTTTATTGCACAATCCAAACGACATGAAACAATGGCACGCCACCCTTTCATGTCTTAGTAGTACGGCATGAGGAAAAGTGCTTCTTTTTGTCGGTTGCAGGCTAACCGATCAAAAGAAACACCATTCCTTGATTTGCCGTACCATTTTGTTTGCATACTCCACCGCAAGAAAGAAGTCATTGATGTAAACCTCAACGACCACTTTCATGCTTGGCTGCACAGCCTTGAAGAAGACCCGATGCAAGAAGCATGGACAAGCCATACTCTTCTTTCACCGGAATTTCTCTGAAGGCTGTGCCATTCTTGTATGCGATTTCCATTTTCCTAAAAACATATGCAAGACAGTAATTGTATCCATTTCTCAGAAATGAGTATGCGATAATCGTGCAGTCCAAAAACTTCCGTGAAGTTTCTATTTTCATTTGCCGCTCTGATTTTCTTTCCTCCACATGGTCTTTCCTTTTGGCATCAACCGTTATCGTGCAGGTGCAAAGGTATGGCAGCGGGCTTTGGAAATAAAAGGTCGAGCCTTCGATTTTCGAAAAAATCTCCACACCGTTGGGTAGTATTTTTCCGAAAAACCTTGTATTTCCAGCCTCGCCGCCCTTGAAAGGCACCTGAAACGAAACGACCGATGCGACAGGAAGACGCAAAAAAAATGTCGGAAAAGGGAGCGACAAAAAGGTGAAGAAACGAGAACTTCCCTTCAGCTCCTGGAACCGCAAATAAATTTAATTCAAGGCTATATGACAACAAACATCAATATAACACAGACTTGGTGGAGATTACTCTCCGCAGTCGGCTCAACTCTCATCACTTTGGTGGCTTGGTTGGGATATATGGCTCTCTGCATGGTCGGTGAAGTCATATTGGGAATTGTGAAGTTCATCTTTGGCATCATCATAGCAATATTCTCGGTGGCGGTGCTGATTGGGACTTTCATTTGGTTATTGACACTTTAAGCATACAAGAATATGGAAACAAAAAGACATTCAAAGACTGCATCACAGCAGTGCAGATATTATGAGGTGGACAACATCTTTGAGTATATGGTGGACACATACATCAATGGTAACATCACATCATTCAAGGACATCTACAGAGAGTTGAACAAGGACGCAAGACGTGATTTCGTGGACTTCATCTTCAACGAGGTGAACCCTAAATACACGATTGAGCTAATCAAGCAAACCATTTAACGAGCAAGCGATATGAACAGGAGCATTGAAGCGATACCTACATGGTCACTCTGCTACATCATCAATGGCGATGCAAGCGGACTGACGGACGAGGAAATCCGTATGGTGGACGAAGCCATGCGCAAGAACAATATTGAGATAGTAAGTCCAAGATACAACGAGGACATGTGCACAGAACCTTACTTCAGCCATTATCCGTTCTTCGGACTGCCTACAGAAGTTGAGGACTGCGACATCATCTATCATGAGTAACGAACCCTTTAACAACATCAGATATGAACACTACAGAATATTTCAAGAGAACCATACAAGCCTATTTGGAGGAGCGTGCAATGGAGGACGAACTCTTTGCAGCCAAGTATGACAACCCCGACAAGAACATAGACGATTGCGTCACCTATATCCTTAATTGGGTACAGATGAGCGGTTGCAACGGCTTTTGCGATGACGAGATATATGGGCAAGCCATCCACTACTACGAGGAGAAGGACATCGAGGTAGGAAAACCATTGAACTGCCAAGTGTCTGTTAACCACCACATCGAACTCACAGAGGAGGAGAAGGCACAAGCAAGACAGGAAGCCATCCGCCAATATCAGCAAGAGCAGATGAACAAGATGCATAACAGAGATACCGCCAAGCGCACCTCACAGAGAACGGACAACGAAATACATCAACCATCATTATTCGACACGTTATGAAACCAAGAACGAAATATCAGAAGCAAGTCGTAACCTCAAACAAGGGGTTACGACCTATCAAGGGAGCGCAAATGCAATGGGCATTCCGTGAGTGTCTTGACCACTATGCCTTTCAGTTGAAGCACGGACAGACCACCTGCATGGACTGCGGACACACTTGGACTACGGACGAGGATGCGGACAAATGTGTCTGCCCGAAGTGTAAGGCAAAGTTGGAAGTGCAGCGCACCAAGCGACAGAAGGCAATGTCTTCTACCTATTTCAGCGTACTCACTGAGCGTAAGGGACTGCAACTTATGCGAGCATATCAGATGAAAGCATACTACCGCAAGGGACAAAAGGCAGACATTTATTGTTGGGAGGTGGCACGCTATTGGATGAACGAGAAAGGCAAGGTGGAGGTTATGGCACGCAAGCGCACAATGGGTATCTATATGGACACGTTCTGCTACGACTCCGACATTGAACTGCGCAGGGACAACACCACCTATCAGCATATTGCTTCATTTCCGGTCTGCCCCGATATGAAAGTCATTTCTCAGATATGGCGCAACGGCTTTGACGGAGCGTTTCACGGCATCGAACCGCTTACATTGTTCAAGGCGATGCTGACAGACTACCGCATCGAAACGATGATGAAGCAATGTCGTTACGGACACGTCCGCCACTTCATAGACCACCCACGGCACTTGGAAACTTGTTGGAATGCCTACAAGATAGCCAACCGCAACCATTACCTTATTACAGACATCGGCAAATGGGCGGACTACATCTGTATGTTGGTAGAAATGGGCAAGGACATCAGAAGTCCACATTACATTTGCCCCGACAACCTTGAAGCCGAGCACGACAGAATATCCGAGAAAATCAGAGCCAAGAAAGAAAAGGAGCGCACCGAGGAGGAGATACGCAAGGCATTGAAGAACGAGGACAAATTCAAGGAAATGAAGAGCCGTTTCTTCGGTTTGATGTTCACGGACGGCAATATCGTGGTGAGAATGCTTGAAAGCGTCAGGGAGCACGTTCTTGAGGGCAAGGCGATGCATCATTGCGTAGGCAGCGGTACAAACTATTCACTCAATCCCGACTGCATCATCTTCTCTGCAAGAATAGCCGAACAAAGGGTTGAGACCGTGGAGTTTTCACTCGAACAGATGAAAGTCGTACAATGCCACGGACTACAGAACAAGGACACCGAGCACCATGCCGACATCATCAACTTGGTGAACAGCAATGCAAGACTTATAGAGCAACGAATGGTTGCAACGACATGAAATCCATATCGGCGGAGCGATGAAAATTCGTTCCGCCACTTTCTTTCATGAGCCGAGGAGCGGAAAAGAAAGTGGCAAAGAAACCGTCTTGCCCTTATCTGCGATGCTTGCAAAGAACAAAGGACAGCCCCCAATCAAAAGGACTGTCCTATTTTATAAAACCTTATTCTATGGAGTAAACAAGAGCAGATACTCCATTTTTCTTCTTCGTTCAATGGAAGGCACTATCTTTCCATTCCACCTTTTGAAGTCCACATAATCACGATAGATGTTTCTGTTGCCACTTCGCATCTTGGCATACATCCGGCTTTTCATCACCTTTCCACACCCCACATTGTAGGCAAGTGCAGCCAAGAGCAGCGAGTCACGACCGAAGCCACGGAACATGGCGCACAGCTTTCTGAGGTCAGAGCGCAGCAAGGCATCGGCTTGCCGCTCCGTCATTTTTGGAGAAAACCGCTCGCCAGGCAACAGCTTGTGCCCATATCCGACATAAGGATGGTGCTTCGGTCCGTGCAGACCCTCGTACTTCTTGATGCAGGCGACAGCCAACTCAAAACGTGACACATGACAAACTCGCTTTATCGCCCCTTGCGTCTGGGCAGACAAGCTGCCCGACACAAGAAGCAAGGCTAACAATATCATCAACCTCATACGCTACCGAGTTTGTTAGCACTTCTCGCAAACTCTTCCTCCTCGTCTGTGTCGTTGAAACTGAACTCCATTTCGTATAACTTGCCGAAGTTGTCCTCTACCACCACTGTCAGCGTCTGTGTCTCCGTACTTGCCGAGGTATAGTAAAGACGGAACTTCTCGTTCTCCAACAGATAGCGGTCGTTTGGCTGGAACACCGTTCCGTTCTCCATTCTCAACGAGCCTTTTCCGTCATGCTGAAAATAGCGGATGGTGTAGATGGTGCCGTCAAACTTTCCCTCCGCCTTCAACTCGCAGCGGATTTCAACAGTCTGTCCACGCACAATGTCCTTTGGTACAGGCATCGTCTCCACCTTGAATGGATACGACTGCTGAATGTCCAGCTCATCGCTGCACGATGAAAGGATTACCGACAAGGCACACACGAAAAGGAATGCCAACATGCTCACTGATTTCTTGATTTTATTGTTCTTCTTCATTGTCTTGTTGCTTTTTGAATGATTGTTACTTTCTTGTCTTATGGCTCATCAGGTACTCGTTCAAGTCCTTGTAACCTGTGTATAGATGCGAATGGTCAATGACCTTATCGCCATATCGCTTTTGCAGTTCGACACAGGCATTCTCACCAGCTTCGTCATTATCCAAGTGACAATACACTTGTGCATAGCCATCTAAAAGATGATGCACCTTTTGCATATTAGCCACCGAGTTGAGGATAATATGATCCTCACCACGACCAATACCGAGAATTACGGCAGAGAGGAAATCCATAAAACCCTCGTACAAATGGCAGACGTTGCTGTTCCTGCCAATGAGAGTGATGTCCTTTGGCGACACGCAACCTTTGAAGAAGCGGTTGCGTATCTCGTAGCCATTGCTGTTGTTCTTGAAACCGACAGCAAAGAACTGTTTGCCATTGTATCGGTATTCCACCTGACAGCAGAAACGGCTCGCCACGTCAGCCGATATGCCACGCTCACGCAAGTACTGACGAAGTGCAGGATGACTCAAAGGCTTTTCCACAATATCACTAAAGGGATTGCCTTTCGCCTTCACAGCCTTTTCCGCTATCCTTTGATAATGCGGAAACGATGTCGGGAAACTGCCACCAAGCGTTTCAGATATGAACTTGGCTTGTGCCACAAACTCATTGCTGTTGATGAACTCCCCTGCGAGGTTGAAGATGTCACCACTTCTGGCGATGCCATAATCATACCAGACATTCTTGTCCGTTGATACCCGAAGCGAAGGATTGCGGTCATTGCGGTATGGCGCATGATACCAAAGTCCCGAAGCCTTGTGCTTGACAGGCTCAATGCCGAGAATATAGAGAAAGTCCACGATAGGCACTTGTTTGATTTCATTGATGTCCATAGGCTCACTGTTTTAGTTGATGATGAACTTCATGCCAATACCAAACTGCGTGTGGAAATGTCCCGTACTGTTGCCCCAAACAAGCCTTTCCTTAACGGAAGCGGTCAAAGCTATTGCATCCGACAGGTATATTTCCGTTTCCAATGCCACGGCACCACCATATATAAGTGCTCCCTTGTTCTGCAAGGTCGCTCCGTCCCACATGGTTTTCTTGCCCCAATTCACGGACTCATAGCCAGCCAGTGCCGTACCTCCGATATAGAACAGCACCGTCTTACTGTTGTCGGAAAGGAAGTTGTAGGAATAACCGAACTCGCCCGTCATTTGTGCTATTGGAACGGAAGTTTCACGGTAAGGCTGATGTACTTGCAGATATTCCGCCCCATACGTCCACTTGTCACCACCCTTGGTATAGCTCGAAAGTCCGAGACCTGCATAATAGCCAGCCTTGCAGGACTTCTTGCCGTTATATACTCCGTCAGCCATGCCGACCTTCACCTCGATGCCTTTCATCTGAGGAAGGCATCGTTGGGCGAATGCCTGCCCTGCGGTGAGGGCAAGCATTGCCATGATTGCAATGTTTCTTCTTTTCATCCGTTACTTCACGCTAAGTTCGTTGATTGTCAAAGCTCGCACCAAGTCGCTGTTCTCCACGACAAACGACTGATGGCGACCGCATTCCTTCTCGTTCATCTCCACGACAAGCTCCTTGTCGTCTGGAATGGTAAATTTCGGCAAGCAGAACACCGTCTGCTCCGTTTTCTTGCCAGCCACACGCACCACATAGTTGTAGGCACGGACAGGAAGAAGCACCTGCTCCTGAATGGCGGTTCGCTTCGCCACCTTCTTGTCAACAACCTTGAACGTGATATAGTCCACGTCAAACGGCACGTTGCTCTGGTTCTTGATTTCTGTGTGGAAATACAGCAAGTCGCTATGTACATAGATGCCCTTCAAAAGGTACTGGATTCCGAAACGCTTGCTGCCGATGTGCTTCACCTTGCGCTTGTTCTCCTTATGGATTGACTTCATGATGAGGTGTACCAGCATGGGACTTTCCTTGCCCAACTCCTTGAGATAAATCTCCTGCGCATTGTTCGGGCGGTTCACCGCCTCACCGTCATGGATGAAGTCAGCCATCTCGATATTGAGCATGAGCGGTTCCTTGGCATACTTCACATTGAATGTGTAGAATGAGCCATCCTCCGTGATGACGCTCATATTGGTCTCCTTTTTGAAGTTCTTCACGGCTGCTTTTACACGGATAACATTCTCCGCACCGTCCGCCTTGCCAGCTATCAAATCCTCTGAACCCAAGTCAACGTACTTGACAGAGGCAGGAAAGAGAATATGAACCGTCTTGTCATAAGTCACTTCCAAACCATGGGGAGGTATCATGCGGTCGAAGGTCAGCTTCTTGGTCAAGCCGTGATAGAGGTTGCTGTTCTCTTCCTTCTGCGGATACACCTCCTTGGTCAAGGTCAGTTTCTCTTCCTGGTCGGAAGAAACATTGCTTACTTGCTCAGTCTTTACATACTTCTGCGTTTTCTTCTTGCCTGTCTTCTGCGCTGATGCAGTGCAGGCTACGCCCAGCATAAGGGCGAACATGATTGTTGTCTTCTTCATTTTAGTTTGCTTTAAATTAAACTTTTGGATTAAGTGGTATAAATGTTATTGCCTTTCGGCTAATCTTCCTCTTGGTAGAGCATGACCCCGTAGCCAGCCTTCAGGTGTATCTTGACGGTACGCATCTTCTTGGAGATATACTGCGACACGCCTTGTATGACACCCTTGCCCAAGTCTGAGGCAAGTTGCGCCCCTGCATTGGAGGAAATGTTGATGCTGCTGTTCAGCGAGCTTCCCATGTTGGCACCGACTTCCTTCGCTGCGTCAACCTCCATCGACTTCGGGATGAAGATGCCCTCCTGACCGTCATTGTCATAGACGGCAAGCTCTATCGGGATAATCATGCCGTTGTGCTCAATGGACTTCAAGGCTATGGAAAGCCTTTCGCCTTGCAATCGTGCCACTCCGACAATGACAGAATTTCGTGGTATCTCCCTATTGCCGATACGCATAGATTCCAACAATCTCAACCTTACTGCCTGTCCGTCCGTTATGGTCTGGTTGCCGTGGATGCAGGCAGAAATCGTGTTTTTGTCGGAAACACCACCTCTTCCTATGGCGGTATTGAACCTTGCCGAAGCCTTTTCCGAGTAAGAGGCTACAAACTCCTCGTTACTCATGGGGCTGTTCAAGGACGAGACTACACGCCTTTGCACTTGCCTTACAGGGGAAACCTTGGCTTTCTTGCCCTTGGTGACAGTTTCCTTGTTTTCCTCTGTTGCAGTTTCTGCCGAGGAAGGACTTGCCGCATTGGCATTTCCACCAGGCATGTACTTTGCCGCAAGTTGATAGGACTTTTCCATAAGGGCGACTTGCTCGTCCATATTGGAACGCTTGTTTTCCTGCTGCATCATGCTTGCCTCCAGCTCATCAAGACGTTTCCTCAACTCAGCATCTTCGCTGCTTCCCCCTTGCTGTGGCTGTTCATAGAAACCGCCCAAGGTCGTGTTCAAGGTTTGGTATGCCTCGGCAGACGAGCGGATGGCATCCGCCTCCTGTCTTTCCGCTTTTGTTGGCTGCTGCCCAGACTGCATCAGGTCAAAGTCCTTTTCTTGCCGTGTAGCAGTCGAATCAATGCCTGGCATGTACTCACCAAGAGTGTTCATTGCTCTGCTTTTTTCCTTTTGCTTGTTGGCAAGATCCTCATTGGAGTATGCCTTGCGCTTGTCTGCCTCCACATCTGTCTTCTCCGCATCGGGCATTTCCATGTTGAATCCCTTGCTGCCTTTCTCACCCTCTGATGCCGACGGCTTGAAGATGAGCCATAACACCAATGCGCAGACGAGACACATGCACGGTATGGCAATCATCTTGTTGCGCTTGATACGCTGTTCCTCTGTCAAAGGCTTCTTTTCCTTTGGAGCCTTATCCGGCTCCACCTTGTCATTCTTCTCCTTCTCCATGTATCAATTCATTTTGGTTGGTCACTTGCTGCCCCTTGTCGGTGGGCAACTTTACACTCTCAATATGCTCAACCTCTATATTTGAGGTCTTACCGTTTCCGAAGTTGATGATGGCTGAACCTATCATGTAAAGGCTACAGAGCGCAAACAAGCCGAACATGATAAGCACGACTTTCAGTCTCACCCTTGGCGGAAGGGAATCCAGCCTGTCACGCAGTCTTCCCTTCATACCATTCACCTTTTCTTGGATTGTCTTAATCGGATTTTCCATTCTTGCTATTTTTATCGTTCTACTGTACTGATGTCCCTGTTCTCCACAATGGTGAAACCTTCAATGGTAAAACCATTCGGGTTGTCGTCGGAGCGTGTGGCATTCACCAACCTGCATACGGTGACAAGACTTCTCTCCGTCACGTTGCTCTCTCGGAGTATCACCTGCCGAGCGTAGGTCTTGGCTTGATAAGGGTAGTTATCAAAGTTACAGACCACGCTGTCAACTTGCAGCGACTGGTTGATGTTTCCCGCGATGAGTCGGTTATAAAAACCTTTCTCCGCAAAGTCCTGGTAATAGTTGTATGCGCTCTTGTCTGCCAGCAGCAAGGCTCGTTTCACGTTGTGCTCGATGGCACTCTTTTCGGGAGATAGCGTAAAGAACAGCTCATGAAAGCGTCTCACGTGTTCCCTTGCCTCAGCTGGTCTGTTCTGTGACAGGTCTTGCGAGAGGGCGAGCATCAACGACTTGCCTCCATCAAGGACGTATATCTTCTCGCGTTGCTTCTCTGCAAATCTGAATGCGAACACCACCGAGCATATTGCAACAACAGCGCAACCGATGACGAGGACGATGCAGAACAGGCGTATCTGTCTGAACGAGGTCTCGATATTCTTCAATGACTTGAATTCCATTTTTCTTTTCGTTGTATTGTTCATGAATGACTATATTTTCTTAAATCCGCTCTTGATGAGCCTTCCGGCACGTCCTGCCACATTTCCTGCCGTTGCTCCTGCGATGCTTCCGCCCAGTGAGCCTGCCGTGTTCACGTTCCGGTTGTAGTTGCCGATGCCGCCACCTGCCTGTATGATCCAGCCTGCCACGGTCGGTATGGTGAAGTAACCGATGATTCCGATGATGAGGAAAACGATGTAAACACCGTTGCTTGCCTCAATGGAAAAATTCGGGTCGTTCTGCAATGCCTCGATGTCGTTTTGCAGCATCAGCACCTGTATCTTGGCAAGGATGGTACTGAACAAGTCCGAAACGGGTAGCCAGAGATAAATCTGTATGTACCTGCAGAACCATTGCGTCAGCGTGGACTGGAATCCGTCCCATACCGATATGGCGAAACAAAGCGGTCCGAGGATGGACAGGACGATGAGGAAGAATGTCCTCAGCACGTCTATGACCAGTGCAGCGGCTTGGAACAGCAGCTCCAGCAGTTCACGGAAGAAATCACGGATGCTTTTCTTCATGCTGTACATGCCACGCTCCACATACATTCCTGCCATTGTCACCACGTCGCCGGGTGACCAGCCGAGTTCGTCAAGCTGCTTGTCAAACTCCTCGTTGCTCACAAGGTATGCAGTTTCCGGATTGCGTTTCATCGCCTCATACTCCAGTTTGTCTTTCTGCGCCCGGTATTCATTCATGTCGAAGGTCTGTGTCTCCAACATGGAATGTGTACCTTGCACGATGGGACTCATCACGCTGTTGAGCGTACCGAGCACGATGGTCGGGAAGAACATGATGGCAAGTCCGATGGCAAACGGACGGAGCAGCGGAAATACGTCTATCGGCTCTGCTCTTGACAGTGACTGCCAAACCCTCAGGGCGACATAGAACAGCGCCCCAAGTCCTGCAAGTCCCTTGGCAATGTCCGTCATGTCGGAGCACAGCGGCATCATCTCGTCATACAGGGAACGCAGTATCTGGTGAAGATTCTCGAAATCCATAGGCTACCAGTATTTCTCGTTTGACTTGCCGTAGAGTCCCATTATGCGGTCGAGGTCGTTTTTCTTCTTGGCACGCAGATAACTCACGGAAATGTTCTTGTTGGTATAATAGCTCACGAGGTTTCGGTAACGCTTCATCTTCGAGTAGCAGCGTTCCACCACGTCCATTCGCTCCTTGTCCGTCATGGAAAGGGTCGTGATGTTCACCACGTTCTTCAGTTCTGTCAGCACATCGTTGCTTTCCTCCAGCAGTTTGGTGTAGCCGAAGCCGATTGCGGAGAGTTCCTCCACGGAAAAATTGTCATCGTGCATCATCTTCTGATAGTTGTTGATGTAGATGTCTGTGATGTCACCCACCATGAGGATGGTCTGCTGCACCTTGCGTGCGTCCTTGACGAGGTTGTTCACCGACTTCAGCGCATCGTAGTACTTCTTGCCCTGCTCGTAAATCTTCACGGTCTCCTTGAAGTTGTTGATCATGTTCTGAGCCGTCGAAGATGTGTGGACGATGTTGTTGGACGAGTTGATGATACTCTGCGCAATGTTGGTAGGATCTATGACAGACCACTGTGCGCTTGCCTTTCCTACCATCAGCAGGAACAGGCAGATTGTCATGATAACTTTTGTTCTCATTTTACTTTTGGATTAAGTGGATAATGAATTTACTTGTTCTCTTGTTTGTCCTCTGCAAGCTGCCGGATGGCGGCTTCCATGTCACCGCCGAGTTTCTCCGCCAATGCCCTCACCTCCAGTTTCTCACTTTCCTCAGTCGTATAGGCGAGATATTCCTGCGTGGACACCTCTGTGGCATATACTGCCGACTGTGTTCCGCCAAGTCCTATCCATACTTCCTTGTAGATACGTGACGGGTCGTTGGACTGGTTGATGGAGAGAATCTGCGACTTCTCCTTTTCCGTCAATCCGAGCAATGACTGTATCTGCTCGAACTTGTTCATGAACTTCCTCTGGTCAAGGAGTATCTTGCAGTCTGAGTTGTTGATGATACTGTCCTTCACGATAGCGGAGGATATGATGTCCTCAACTTCCTGTGTCACCACAACCGCCTCACCGAAGAATTTTCTGACCGTCTTATAGAGATACTTGATATAGGAAGCCATGTTTGCCGAAGCTATCGCTTTCCATGCTTCTTCTATCACTATCATCTTGCGGATGCCTTTCAGGCGGCGCATTTTGTTGATGAACAGCTCCATGATGATGATGGTCGTGACTGGGAACAGGATTGAATGGTCCTTGATGGAATCTATCTCGAAAACGATGAACCGCTTGTGCAGCAGGTCAAGTTCCTTGTCTGAGTTCAGCAGATAGTCGTATTCGCCACCCTTGTAGTAAGGTTCCAGCACGTTGAGGAATCCGTCTATATCAAAATCTTTCTCACGGACTTTCTTTTCTTCCAGCACCTTGCGGTATTCCGTTCCCACAAACTCATAGAAGGTATTGAAGCATGGAACGATGTCGCTTTCCTCTTTCAGTTTACCGATGTAGAGTGACACGGCATTCGACAATGCGACCTCTTCCGCTCGTGTGGCAGGCTCGTTGTCCTTCTTCCAAAGCGTTAGGAGCAATGTCTTGATGCTCTCTCGCTTCTCGATGTCAAAGACCTTATCCTCGGTGAAGAACGGATTGAATGAGATGGGACTCTCGTCCGTATAGGTATAGTAGATACCGTCCTTTCCGCCTGTCTTTCTGTTGATCATCTCGCAGAGTCCCTGGTAAGAGTTTCCCGTATCGACCAAGACCACATGCGTGCCTTGCTCATAATACTGTCTGACGAGATGATTCATGAAGAACGACTTGCCGCTTCCCGAAGGACCGAGCACGAACTTGTTGCGGTTGGTTGTCACGCCTTTTCTCATCGGCAGGTCAGAGATGTCTATGTGCAGCGGCTTGCCACTGATGCGGTCTGCCATCTTGATGCCGAACGGTGAGGGAGAATCCATATAGTTGGTTTCCTCCGTGAAGAGGCACACTGACTGCTCAATGAAGGTATGGAAACTCTCCTCTGACGGGAAATCCCCCTCGTTGCCGGGTATCGCTGCCCAGAAAAGTGTCGGACAATCCACCGTATTGTGGCGTGGCACACATTCCATGCTTGCCAACTGACTGCCCACATCATTGCGAAGATGCTTCAACTCTTCCATATCCTCGCCCCATGCCAGGACATTGAAATGGGCACGGACAGACTGCAAGCCTTGTGAGTGAGCCTCGTTCAGATACTCGTCAATCCATTCCTTGTTGATGGCGTTCTGTCGGCTGTACCTTGACAGCGAGTGCATGTTACGTGCGGTCTTCTCGAACTTCTGCAAGGTCTCGTCACTGTTGTCTATGAAGACATACTGGTTATAGATATGGTTGCAGGACAACAGCAAGCCAACTGGAGCGGCAAAAGATAGTCGGCAGTCACTTCGGTCAGTGGACAATCGCTCAAAGCGGTTGTCCGTAGATACTTCCGTAGGAAGGTCTTCCGTTTGCGACAAGGTATGAAGGCATAGGTGTTTGTTTCCGATGCGCATACCACTTGCAGACAATTCCATATCCTCCAAACATTGCACGTTCTCCGTGGAGAGCGAGAGGTACTTGCCTACAAGTCCCGTTGTCCGTTCCGTGCCAGTGATTTCCTCATCCGTCAGTCTGCGTAAGGAGATATAGCCGGAGTCGTTGATGATTCTTGCGAACTGCTCCACGGCATCGAGGAATCTTGCGACCGTTTCCTTGTCCTTGATTTCCTTGGGGATGATATGCCCACGGCACAAGGTTGAAAAATTGCTCTGGTGTGCTATGCGCTCCTTGGAGGTCTTGGTGAGGAACAGGTAACACTGGTGATGCAGGTAAGGACGCTCATTGAAGTGTCTCTCGTAACTTCTTGACAGAAAGCTCATATCGCTATTCTGTATGTCTGGAGCATAGCTCTCTTTCACGAACCAGTCCTGCTTGTGTACGATGCTGTAGTCTGGCAGCACCTTGATAGCCTTGCACCATGCGGCATGTACCGACTCATACTCCTGCGATGTTACCGTGAAGATTTCGGGGAGCGTTACCTCGTAGGCGACCGTTATGTCGCCATCCTTGGAGATGATGCAGCCTTGCTCCACGGCAAGCAACGGGAACTTGCTCTCAAGGGTGCTTGATTTTCTGATATTTCTCATTCTTCTTTCTTTTTATGTTTGAACATTCGGTTTGTTTTCCTTCGGTTGAGGATATAGCGTGGATGGCTCTTGGAGGCAAGGAGCTTCATCAGTCCATGCTCTCCGTACTTGTTGTTTAGGTGGAATGTTCCCCATACAAGCAATGATCCGAGCGTGAGACCCAAGCCGATGCAGACCAGTTGGTCCGCACCTGCCATATAGAGGACTACCACAAGGAAGAAGACGGCAAGCAGTCCACCTGCGAAGATGAAGAGGTACTGTGCCTTCAGTCCCTTGAATTCAACCGAATGACCGATGCCCTTGTTGATTGGGTAGTCAGCCATAAGTCTTATACCTTATTATATTATAGGAAGAACGAGCGGAGAATGGTTGCACTCACGATGAGGAAGATGCAGGCTCCGAACCAGCTTGCGGCAGTCTTACTCGTGTCTGGATCGCCCGACGAGAACTTACCATACACCTTGATGCCTCCGATGAGACCTACCACGGCACCGATGGCGTAGATGAGTTTCGTTCCTGGATCGAAATAGGAGGTCACCATACTTGTTGCCTCGTTGATACCAGCAAGTCCGTTGCCTTGCGCGAATGTCTGTGATACGGCTGCGAAAATCATCGCAGCGAGAAGAATGATTCTGTTTTTCTTGTTCATAAATCGTTTTTTGTCTGTGCCTTGGGGATTGGATGATCCCGTTTGGCGATTGATACTTTTGTTTACTAATGCGGCATAATGCCGACTTGTGGATTCAGTGGCGAGCTGAGATTTTAGCCGTAGTCTTTCTTTTTCATTGTTGCTCTACTTTTTAATGTTACACAAAATCGAGAATATTGAAGTCCTCATAATTGTCAGGCAATCGGGAACTGATGTTTTCCTCCACCGTATCTTTTTCATTCATCGCTTGGACGGCAATGTTTATGGATTCCTCTATCTGCATAAAAAGTTTCTCGTCATTGATCATCCGTGCGAACAGTTCCGTTCCATCCAAATCTTTGAACACTTCTCCAGCCTGTATCATTTCTGCCTTGGATGCCTTTGGCTTTTTCACCGTGCGGACAGCAAGGTCTATGTCCTCAAAGGATTTACCCTTGGCTTGTGGTACATCAGCCTCGTCCTCGTCAGAATATTCTGTCGGTACATCCTCTATTCGACAATCCTTGAAAGTTTCATCCAAGTCCTCATCAGGTATCTGAACAGAGGATTTCTCCATTTTAGACCTTTCCTCAAAAGTTACATCTTCCTCATTCACTGGTTCGGACAGATTGCTTTCAGACTTTTCCTTGCCCTCGTCTTCTTTCAAGGATGGCTTGTACTGATACTGGCTTTTGGGAACAAGTTCATAAGAAGCTATAGAAGGGTCTGACTTCTCACCATTGTCATCTCCCGACAGACATCGCTCTTTTTCTTCTTTTACAAAGAACCATATTGTCCAGAAGTTAAACAAGACCAGTAATACGATAAATACGCTCTCCATAGTCCTAACTTTTATATGTTAGTAAATGTTTTGATATGCTTGCCGAACGACTCGGCAATGTCTTCTTGATAATCCTCAAAATGGGATGTCAACACATTGTCGATATAGCTGGCTATCGTCACCTCATTCTTGCCGACAACCTGAATCAGTTTCATGATACGGTCATGATAATTACTGCGGATGCAGACCTGCTTTCCCTTGCGTGCCGTCATTCCCGACTCTCGAACAAAGGATTCCTCGTAGTCACGCTTCACAATGTATTCTTTGTTAGCAGCTACAGCCTTTGTCTTGTTCTTTTTACTTTGAGATACTTGTGGAGTTGTTATCTCCATCTTCTTTTCTGTATTGGTGGACTTTTCGTCCACTTTCATGCCGTGTACTTCCTGAGCGTCACCATTATCTTTCATATATTGTGGCTCATTGGGAGTGGCAGCGTTTTCTGCAGGTTTTGATACGCTGTAATCCTCTTGAACCAAGGACTGAATGACAAGGTCGGCATACTCTTCCTCTGCCTTTGTCTTTTTTGCCATGTTACTTATGTTTTGATGATTGTTAATACTTCGTCAACCAACTTGTCGAGGTTGCTTCCTCTCACAAGGTTCTTGTCTGCGGGAAACACCGTTGAGCGGAATACCGCTTTTCTCTCCTTGGCAGTTTCCTTGCGGAAGCGCTTGCTGTCTGGTAGAAATGTCTTCAATACGGGAAGTGCATACTCACCGAATACCTTTTCGTAGGTATCATATAGTTCTGTCTTTTCCCGACCGTCCACCATATTCCAGACAAGATGAATGCTCTTGACATTGCCCTTTCCGATGGTAATGAACGCCTCATTGATAGTCTTGGCGTATCCGATGGAGCTTGCCAATACCACACGGTCTGCAATAATCGGCGTGAAGATATGGTTCATCTTGGAAACCACGCAAATCACATCGTTGTTGTTTGCGGTTCCCGGCAGGTCAAAGAAAATGAAATCCAAATCAGGGTGCTTTGACTTCATCTTCTCTGCAACTTCCAAAGCATCCTCCGCCTTGCTTTTTGTTACAGGATATGGCTTCTTGTTCAACTTCTTGATTTGCTCATAAGCCATCTTCTTGTAATGAGAGTCCTTGACGGTTGCTTCCGCATCACGGCTGCGGATACCGCTGATACTGTACTGAGGGTGGTCGCAATCAATGATTGCCACATTGTAGCCCTTCACATAATGCAGGTAACTTGCCACGAGTACCGTGAGTGTCGTCTTTCCTGCGCCTCCTTTTTGGGTGGAGAATGCCACATACTTTGTCTTTTCCATTTTGTTTGTCTATTTGGATTATTATACATTGTTTTGTTGGGTTGGTTGCCGTCCTGAACGTCCACCTCTCCGTTTAAGCGTTTGAACGTATTGTTGTTCACCTGAGTGTTCAAATGAATATTCAAATACTTGTTCATCCTATGAATTGTTCAAGTGGTTCTGTGCGGTTGTTATTGGGTGTCTCTCCGAACACCCAAATGTTCCTCCACATGGTCCGCCATATAGTAAATTAAGCATTCCAATGAACACCGATTCATCTGAATCACGCTGCAAAATAACAACGAAAAATCCGAAAAACAATGGTTTTCAAATCAAGTGGCAGTCCGTGGCACTGAAGTGTCGTCCGTGGCATTCAAAAACGTTCATTTACAACGTTTTATTGCCGTAATTTTGCACCCAAAAGGCAAAGTAGTGGATGGTGCATCCATATCGGTCCGAGAAAAATAAGGCTTGATGCTCCGCAAAGGACTGGATTTCCCGAACAGCTTCCATTCGGGATGGGGACGGCTTATTACCAAGGCTAACTCCAATCCACCCTAAGCGGATTTTTATGTCCTCAAAGACATAGCAAGGTATGTTTTGAGTTACTCAAAACCTTTGGAGTTACTCCCCGTAACATCGTGCCAGCGAGAGAAGAAGAAAAGTTCCTTTTCATTCTTCCGAGCGCAGCCGATGTTCGAGGGTACCTCAAAGACCTTGCCCTGCCGGGTTGGTAGCCTCTCCGAAGTCGGGCTCCCCATGTTCCAATCTGACGATAGTTTGTGCAATTCCATTATTGCCGCATGTACCACTTAATCCGTTTTAATATGAACACAGAAAGAAAACGAGGGGGACGAATCCCCAAGCTGAATCCGAAGTCGCACCATGTGATGCTTCGGTTCGACGATGACGAGTGGATGAAATTCCTCGTCATGTATGAGCAGACTGATGTGAAGGCAAAGGCTGTTTTTGCCAAGGCACGCATCTTCGGCGAACCGTTCAAGGTGTTGCGTGAGGATAAGACACTGGTTGAATACTACACCAAGCTTTCCTCTTTTCACTCGCAGTACCGAATGATTGGCAACAACTACAACCAGGTTGTCAAGGAACTCCGTTGTCATTTCTCAGAGAAAAAGGCAATGGCTTTACTCTATAAGCTGGAGAACTGCACCAGGGAACTGGTCTCTCTTACCCGTGAGATTGTTGAACTAACCCGTAAGTTTGAGGAAAGATGGTCGCAAAGATAAGTTTCGGAAGTTCATTGTATGGCGCACTGACATACAATGGTGAGAAGATTAACAAGGAAGAGGGAAAGCTCTTGGCAACAAACAAGATCTTCGATGATTGTTCGGGAAAAACAAGTATCACCAACGCCTTGCGTGATTTCCAGCGATACCTTTCTCCGCACATCAGAACGGAAAAGCCTGTCGTACATATCTCCTTGAATCCACATCCAGATGATGTGCTGACGGATATGGAGATGGAGAACATCGCCCGTGAATACTTGGAGCGCATGGGATATGGCAACCTGCCATACATGGTTTACAAGCATGAGGACATCGACCGTCACCACATGCACATCGTGACCATCCGGGTGGATGAGAACGGCAAATGCTTGGACAGTCGATATAATTACCATAGGAGCAAGGCTATCACCCGTGACTTGGAGGAGAAGTACAATCTCCACAAGGCAGACCGCAAGCAACGCCAGGCAGACAATCCACTCCGCAAGGTGGATGCAAGCCAAGGCAATGTGAAGAAGCAAGTTGCCAACACAGTAAAATCTCTCTGCGCCACCTATAGGTTCCAGTCCTTGGGCGAATATCGTGCACTTCTTTCCTTATATAATATATCCTTGGAGGAAGTCAGAGGCGAAGTTGGCGGTCGTGAGTATCATGGTTTTGTCTATTCTGCCACGGACGGACAGGGCAACAAAGTTGGAAATCCTTTCAAGGCTTCCAAGATTGATAAGTCTGTCGGCGTGGAGGCGATAGAAAAGCGGTTCGCTTATTCTGCCAAGAAGTTTAAGGAGGACAAGAAACTCTCCGAGATGACCAAACATAGCGTAGAAGCAGTGTTGAAACAGACGTACCATAAGGATAAGTTCGTTGAACTGCTGAAAGCAAAGGGCATTGATGTAGTTTTCCGACATACAGCTGACGGCCGTATCTACGGAGCAACATTCATTGACCACCGCACCCAAAGCGTTTTCAATGGTTCAAGGCTTGGAACGAATCTTTCTGCCAATGCCATTCAGGAGCACTTCTCCTTGCCTTACGAGAATGAGCAACCGGTACCGCTTACCATTCCAAAGGAAGATGGTGCAATCTCAGAACAAGAGCGTCACGATTCTGGCTTGTTCGATGAATACGGCAGCGGTCTTGGACTTATGTCTGGAGGAGGTTCTTCAAATGAAGCACAGGAGGCTGCGTTTGACAGAGAGCTACGCAGAAAGAAAAAGAAACGAAAAGGGCGAAACCTTTAATCGTATTATCAAGGTTGGCTTTCTTATACAATGGAGAAAGCCATCCTTCGATCAAAAACAATTTGTATAACTTCAAAACAGAAAAACAATGGCACAAGAAGACGATTTGAGAGCATTGGGGAAAATTATGGATTTTCTCCGTGCCGTGAGTATAATTCTCGCAATTATGAATGTATATTGGTATTGCTACGAGGCAATGCGTATGTGGGGAGTGACAATCGGGGTTGTTGACAGAATCCTGATCAACTTCAACCGTACAGGCGGTTTATTCCATTCCATTCTCTACACCAAGCTGTTTTCGCTTCTGCTCCTGGCGCTCTCATGTCTGGGAACCAAGGGCGTGAAAGCAGAAAAGATGAGTTGGAACAGGATTTGTACGGTTCTTGCCGTTGGCTTCTGCCTGTTCTTCCTCAACTGGTGGATATTATTGTTGCCTATATCTTATTTGGGCAATGCTACGCTGTACATCTTTACAATGACAGCAGGTTATATCTGCCTGCTGATGGGAGGACTCTGGATGAGCAGACTCTTGAAACACAATCTTATGGAGGATGTGTTCAATAATGAGAACGAGAGTTTCATGCAGGAGACCAAACTCATGGTGAACGAGTATTCCGTCAATCTACCAACACGATTCTATTACAAGAAGAAATGGCAGAGAGGATGGATCAACGTGGTCAATCCGTTCCGAGCGACCATCGTGTTAGGTACACCGGGTAGTGGCAAGTCCTTTGCTGTAGTGAACAACTACATCAAACAGCAGATAGAAAAGGGGTATTCAATGTATATCTATGATTTCAAGTTTTCCGACCTTTCGACGATTGCCTACAACCACATGATGAACCATCAGAATGGATATAAGGTCAAGCCCCAGTTCTATGTCATCAATTTTGATGATCCTCGCAGAAGTCATCGCTGCAATCCGATTCACCCGGATTTCATGAGTGACATTTCCGATGCTTATGAGAGTGCATACACCATCATGCTCAACCTCAACAAGACGTGGGTTCAGAAGCAGGGCGACTTCTTCGTGGAGAGTCCGATTATCCTCTTTGCAGCCATCATTTGGTACCTAAGAATCTACAAGAACGGGAAGTATTGTACCTTTCCCCATGCCATCGAACTGCTCAACCGCAGATACGAGGATGTCTTTCCGATACTGACGAGCTATCCCGAACTGGAGAACTACCTATCTCCGTTCATGGATGCCTGGCAAGGTGGGGCAATGGAGCAGTTGGCGGGTCAGATTGCCAGCGCAAAGATTCCGTTGTCACGAATGATTTCACCACAACTCTACTGGGTGATGTCCGCAAGCGAGTTTACACTCGACATCAACAATCCCAATGAACCTAAGATTCTGTGTGTCGGAAATAATCCAGACCGACAGAATATTTATGGTGCCGCACTCGGTTTGTACAACAGCCGCATCGTGAAACTCATCAACAAGAAGGGACAACTCAAATCATCCGTTATCATTGACGAGTTACCAACTATCTATTTCAAAGGCTTGGATAATCTGATTGCTACGGCACGAAGCAACAAGGTGGCGGTGTGTTTAGGCTTCCAAGACTTCTCGCAGTTGGTTCGCGATTATGGAGACAAGGAGGCAAAGGTGGTTATCAATACCGTTGGTAATATCTTCAGCGGACAGGTCGTTGGCGAGACCGCCAAGACTTTATCCGAGCGTTTCGGCAAGGTGCTCCAAAAGCGCCAGTCCATTTCCATCAATCGTCAGGATGTCTCTACATCTATCAATACCCAGATGGACAGTCTCATTCCGCCGAGCAAGATTAGCGGACTCACCCAAGGTATGTTTGTTGGATCTGTTTCCGACAACTTCACCGAGCGCATAGAGCAGAAGATCTTCCATGCCGAGATAGTAGTTGATACCGAAAAGGTGAAACGGGAGGAAAGTCATTATCAGCCTATCCCCATCATCAACGACTTCAAGGATGCCGATGGCAACGACTGCATGAAGCAAGCTATTCAGGACAACTACAATCAGATAAAGGAGGACGTCAAACAGATTGTCAAAGACGAGTTGGAGCGCATCGCTGGTGACGAGAACTTGAAGCACTTGATACAGAAATAGAAATGACAAAGGCAGTGGAACAAATCACCACTGCCTTTGTCATCTTTCTATTTCAATAATTCCTTACCTTTTTCTGTAAGCATATATTTTTGTCCCGGATGTTTTGGGTTTTTAGGGTATTTCATTGATATTAAGCCCTCTTCCAAAGCAGGAGCAAGGTAAGTTTTCAAGAAATTAACCCTATCCTTCAATTTTAAGAGAGACATGATTTCTTTTACTGAATATTCATTGGTATTTACAACAGAAATCAGCTCCTGAACAAATTTTGTAGCTTGTTGGGTAGCTTGTTGGGTAACTTGTTGGGTGGCTTGTTGGGTAGCTTGTTGGGTGTTTACCACACTGCTCCTATTATACTTAAATACGACCCACACAAAATTGCCATCAGTATTGAATTCTGGAGCAGGCAAGCCTACACGTTTGCATTCATCGACCATTGTACCTATTCCACGTCCCCAACTCTCCAATATCTTGCTCTTATAAAGTACGTTGGCGATAATGGGATTCTGTGGTTTGGAGTCATGTTCCTGCATAAGACGTTCTATAGGCAAGTCGGCAGGAAAAGTTCCCGTATTTCGTATTTCAACACGGTCATCGTAGATAGCGATGCTTACAGAACTACCTGGTTGATGATACGAGCGATGGCAAAGTGAGTTGATGCAGCTCTCTCTTAAAGCCTTGTACGGAATGCTCAACTCTTCATCACGATAAAGACCGTTTATCTTACCAGACAGTGAGAGATGCTTAAAGAAAAATGCCATTGCGGCATCAAGCAATTCGTAAATGTTACCTTCCGAACGTTGGTTGTCTATAAACTCTTCTTTTGTTGTTCCTCTGAAACGAGCCATACGCACAAGGCATTGTGGATAGCCATACAAATTCTTGCCAAACAATACAGCGGCAGCATTGTTCAGTTTCCCAACATGGAGCAGACCGAACTATTTCAAGATTACTGGTATCTCCTCGCGAATGGTTGTTTCTGGAAGTCTTCCGTTTCGTATACCCTCACGGACAGCACCGAGAATGGCATTCTCATCCAAATCGCTTATCTCCAAATCAGAGTTGATCATTGCCTCCCAACCATATTTGCCGCCTCTTTCCATTAAGAGATGGTTATATCGTTCTTGCGGCATGAAGGTAGTGGTACTTTCAATACGCATATACGCTCTTCCTTTGTAGGTGAAAGGACGCATATATCGTGTACATTCTACATGAATGCATATCACATACTTATTGGTTTCAGGAATAGGCACATACGCTATCTCCAACTCCACGAAAGGCTCAATTCTATTGACTGCCTCTGCAATGGAACGTTTGGTACTGTCGGAGACCTCCTGACCTATAATTTTGCCATTGTCTTTGATACCGTAAAGTATATTGCCACCATCACCATTGAGAAAAGCACACAACGTTTCCATCGAGCGGTCTAACTGTCCCGTCGATTCTTTGAACTCCAAGTTGCTGCTTTCCTCTAATCCTGCTATTCTTTCTATATCTTGATAATTCATTGTCTCTGCAATTTTTTACGAACCCAGATGGGAGCCAACAAGATGTCTTTCTGAAAATCGTTTGCTGGAACTTTTTCCAAATGACATTTGATGATATTCATCTGTTGTTCTGTTACGTTTCTTTCACCGATTTCTCTCAGCGCCATTACGATAAGTAACATAAGTCTTGAACGATAGGCAAATGTCCGCATTTCAAAGGTATGCTTGAACATAATGCTTTTGCCATTACCCAATGATACCTTGCGGGAGGAGCCATCGGTAACAAAGACTATATCTGATGGCATCTGTGAGGATAACCCTAATAGAATCATGGCATAAACACCAGTCGGAGCTATCCTTACCTTGTCACGATTTGCAATACCTTCTGCTATTTCTTCCACAGATGGCGTGATAAATCCACTTTCACATTTTGCATCAATTTTCGGATAGCAATAGATTCCTTGGGCTACCCGTATGATGTCTCTGCCTTTGCATAGACGAACCAAGGCAGACCTTACAGCGTCAGATGAAGCTGTATAGGCAAATAAGTCTGGAAAAAACAACGTTCCCCGTTTGGAAGATTTTACTTTCCTTTTTATTTCATTGTAAGCACTCTTCTCTGCCATATCCATTCATTATTTTGCCACAAAAATACAGTAAATTTGTGGCAAAACCAAATCTTTTCATTCTTTTTCACTATATAATTAGCTTACTGAAGTTTCGCAAGTGAATAAATATCAACTTGCTTGTTTATAAATATACATATTACGTAGCGTATGGGCAACAGGATTACTTTCGATGAAATCTGCCAGCAACTCTGTAGCATCTATAGAGTAACGCTCTGCTGCTTCCAGAACGAAGTCCAAAATGATAGCCCATATCTTGTCCGTTACGGACAACTCGAGAGTGTCATTGGTAACCTCTGTAAAGAGACCACCGATGGTTTCATACGCTTCAAATCTCTTCACTGTACACAAGATGTTATACTGCATCATTGTCAAAGTGAAGCTAGCAATTTGAGCGGCAAAATGTACAGACTGGCATTTACCAAAGTTCAGCAAGGTCTTGCAATCCTTGTATGCAACTTCGGTAGCCCATCGTCTGGCATAAATACGATACGCCTCAAGGAAGCTAAGAGAAAGGTCTGTGGTCAACAACCCATTCCAGTTTCCCTTGCGTCCTCGCTTGCAAAAGAACAAACGGACTGGCACACCATCCAACTTAACGTCCATTGTACAATAGGTACAGCGAAGTATTTTGTTGTGTTTGCATGCCTTCTCCTTTTGCAGGTGCTTGATGATTTGCTTGGCATTCATCTTGCCATGCTTCGTTGCATAGTTGGTTTTGCCCAGTTTAATCATGCCCAACAGGTGACACTTGATATGTCTGCTGGAAATGAAACGCACAAGCTTAGTGTTTGTAAACCAGCTATCTACGAGCAAGTAATCAAAGCGAACACCTCGCTTGATGGCATACTTGACCATATCTATGGCCTTGTCTGTCTTCTTCATCAGATATTCATCCACACGATCTTTTACCGCTTGCCCTTCGTGGTCCTCGGTATAGCGAGCTTTGCGTTGCTTAGCAGTAAGTCCCTGAACCTTTTGCTTGTCCTTTCCCTCCTCACCATGAAGAGAGAAATCGAGAAAGAGCTGGCTAACGCCATCGGACAACATCATGGTCAGACACTTATAACCAAGGATGCTCTTTTGATGAACATGAGACCAGATTCTTCCTATGAGTTCGGTCGTCATACCAGTCTTAGGTGCATCAGTATCATCAATAATCAAACAAACCGGCTTGTCATGATGAACAGTTGTGCTGCTTGATATCTTCTTTATCAGCTGAAGATTCATTGCATATAGTAACTTGCGCCACTTGACGTTGCCATCATTCATAAAACGATAGAACATGTCTTTATCACAATTGAACAATTTACTCAAGGACGAGTTGGAGTATCGACTCGCATTCTTGACTACGAAGAACGGGAAGAGCATGAGGAGGTTGAGTACCTGCAAAGTGGTGAACTTGCAGTTCTCTTTCTTCTCTACTCCAATCTGGCTGGAGCGTATATTTATATGTTCCATCACACCCATAATGCACTTAATTGCACGATTATCGTCATTTTTTGCGAAAAAGCTTCGCAGATCTGAAATAATTTTTGTATCTTTGCTCACGGCTTTGAAGTTTTATCTTTATTGTTTAGCGATTATAAAGATACTCATTTTCTGTGAGTTATACAAACTTCAGAGCCTTTTTTATTCCAAAATTACGTTAAATCACGCTTGTGAATTTTCACTTGCGAAACTTTAGTTAGCTTATATGTACAGAGTCGGATGAAATGAGCAGTTTATCCCTCTAAAATCTATAGATTAACTCCGAAAGTTGTTCCTACGGCAAGTATATTCATCCATTCTCCGCTTTTTTTGCTTTGCGAAGGCTGGAGATTATAATCAAGGAAGAAACGGATTCCATAGTTTTCCTTAGCTTTGTAGGAGAAGGAGATTCCACTTCCAAAACATACGCCACAATTCTTGAGAACGACAGTGCCACCTGAAAGAGAAAGCTTTGGATAGGCGATATATCCGGTCAATAGCTTGCTTCCAATATTCCATCTTGATGTAATGGGGTAAGAAAAGTAAGGTCCAGCCATTGCCATGACGGCATCGAAGGTTTCACATTCCGCTACTTCACCATTCGACGTTTTATAGTCCAGTGCTGACAGCTGAGAAATAGAGCCGTTCTTCTGAGTCGCTGTAAACAGAACTTCATCTCCTCATTCTCTCTCTTTCTTCATCCTGGTCCATTCTTCGGTTTACTCTTTCCTTCATTCTGTCAAGGAAGTAAGTCCTACTTTCGTTCTTGCGCATCTTCATATCCGCATAGATGTGGTAGCATTCCTTTGCATTTACTCCAAGCATCTTGTAGAAATATGCAGCTACTTCCTTCAAAGGTATCTCGCCATCGTTGACACAGCCCAGTTCGTCTATACCATAAATGATTTCAACAAGGTCGGATGCTTTGCCAGTCCAACGAATTGGGGTGACCTCATTTGACTTTTCCTTGCCTATGGCATTCGTAGCTGCTGGGGCGGAAAACATATTGGATATCCCCGACTTGGCATGCTGCATCATCTTTCGGACAAACGACAAGGCTTTCTTCACATACATGCAGGGAATATGCTCAGTACCCGAATGCAACAGTGGATGATACTGCAATTCGGTTTCGGCAAATACGAGAGAGTGCATAGCCTCGTGCTGCTCATGAGCCTGTCGGCTAAGGTCTATCACACGACCGATAAAGATGTGGTATTCTACCTGCAATTGGGTTGGGTCTATATTGTCCATACCATCCAAGAGCTTGAAGAACTTTGTTTCTGTCAATATCTGATGCTTCATATCGCTAAATATTAAAGGGTTCAACACTAAATGATGCGTGTACACACTTAGTTTTGTACTAAATCCATGCCAGAGAATGGTTTCAAACAACAACAAATTTGTGTAACCATATGATTCTCAGTATATAATATCGCGATTAGAAGCTTATCACGCAGCGAGGCTTACAGAAAAAGTGTTTCAAAAATGAAACAACAGTATCATCTCTGAAACACTTATCCGCCACTACTTTAACTTTCTTATATGCTTTATGCCATGATTCTTCATCTTCCGGTACATCGTAGAACGGCTTATCCCCATTGACTTTGCTGTAGATGTGACATTGCCTCCGAACACCTCCAATACCTTTTCATAGTGCTCCTTCTCAATACCGTCTTTTTTCTCCTTCAAATTGGTTGCAGGATGGCTGCATCTTTTGCTCAACATCAAAGTGTCTTCTGTGATCGTATCATTTGCAGATAACAGTACGGCTTGCTGAACCACATGCTTCAATTCTCTGACATTACCAGGCCATGAATATGTCAGCATGGCTTTCTGGGCTTCATCCGTTATGGCCGTAACATGCTTGTTCATCCGCTCATTGGCTTCTTCCATGAACGCAGAAGCCAATGGGAGAATGTCATCCTTACATGATTCCAGTTCTGGCAATTGAATAGTAAACTCACAAAGACGATAATACAGATCTTGGCGGAAACGTTTCTCCTTGATTGCATCCTCCAAATTCTCGTTGGTAGCGGCTATTACTCTTACATCGGCTGTCTTTTCTTCCGTACTTCCCACAGGAGAATATGTTTTCGTCGTCAGGACACGCAGAAGCATCTGCTGTACCTCGATTGGCAAGTTGCCAACTTCGTCAAGAAAGAGTGTACCGCCGCTTGCCGCACCGAAATATCCGTCCTTGTCACATTCAGCACCCGTGAATGCTCCTTTTCTGTATCCGAACAATTCAGACGCGGCAAGTTCCTTGCTCAATATGCCACAGTCCACACGGATATATGGTTTGTTCGATCGGTTGCTCTTTGCCCAGATGCTGTGTGCCACATGTTCCTTTCCGGTTCCATTGGCACCAAGAACAAGCACGGAAATGTCTATAGGAGCACAAAGAAATACGCGGCGATAAACTTCCTGAAAAGCCTTGCTCTTCCTTTCCTGTATGTTTCCGATATTCTTTTTCCGTAGCTCTCGGTGACGGATTATTTCCTCTATCTGTGGATATAGTTTGTCAAACAGCAACTCTTTCGGGATATAATTCACCGCCCCGAGTTTCATTGCCTCTACTGCTGTGACAGCTTGGTCGTACTGGGTCATAATGATAAACGGATTGCGGATGTCATTGTCATTCATCCACTTGAGCAAGTCATTACCCGTCTTATTGTCTCCAAGCTGCAAGTCACACAAGACAACATCTTCTACATGCGCATTCCGAACAAGTTCAACAGCATTCTTGAAACAGTAAGCATTCCTGGTATGAAAGCCTTTTGATTCAAGGATGCTACACAGATAGTTGCAGAATGTTCTGTTGTCATCAATCACTAATATCGTATCTTTTGCCATATCAAACGTTTTTTTCAAGTTGTGTTGTTGCCTCATTAATGATGGTCTCTGCCTGTCTGATTACAACATAAACTGCCATGTTTATTTCTTCATCCGTAGCAGATGTATTCTTCAAGAGCCTGCTGAGTTCCCGCAGCGGTCCGTCAGCACAGATAATGCTCCACGAGCTGTACAAGTGATGTACTATATTCTGCATTTTCACCCTGTCTTCTATGGAAGCCGTTGCCTTTATGCTTACAAGCTCTTCCTTCGTCTCACCGACAATTGTCTCGAGCAGCTTGTTCTTATTTCCGTATGCCATCAACCTTGAAAAATCCATCTTATGCTCTTTTGTTACGGTTTCTATATATCCTTCAACCTTCTCACGGAGTTCCTTAAAGGATACGGGCTTGAATACGCAGCCGCAGAATCCTGCCGATATGAATTCCTCTTCGGTGATGTTGTCGGACGCCGTCAGTATCAATACGGGGATGGAGCGTGAATTTCTGATATTGGAGGCTCTCAACAGTTCCAAAACTGCATATCCGTCATATTCCGGCATCTTCAGGTCTGTAATTAACAAGTCGTATTCATTCTCACGCATTTTCAACATCAGATCGTTCACATTCCGGCAGGTATCGCAAGACATTCCAGCAACAGAAAAAGCCTCATGTATTATTTCAAGTTGTGCCTCGCTGTCATCAATGGCTATGATTCTGTAATTGGATGCAGTCTCGATACCCTGATAGCAGTCTGTCACATTCTGCGGAGAGTCTGCTCTTTCCATTGGCAGCTTCACTGTAAAAATGCTGCCTTTTCCTTTTTCACTCTCTACGGATACGGTACCTTTCATCAGTTTCACAATGCTGTCCACGATAGACAGACCAAGCCCGAACCCGTCCTTAGTCGCAGCATTGCCAAGACGATGAAATGCCTTGAAGATTTCTGCTGTCTGTTCTCTACTCATACCTGTACCATTGTCATGTACAGACATGGTGTATATTCCATTGATATACTCGGTTATCAGTATGACATCTCCTGACGATGAGTATTTGATGGCATTCGACAGCAGATTTCGTCCGATTCTCAATAATTTCAACTTGTCAGCTATCACTACTCCTTCCGCATGGTCATGCACCGTAAGAGTCAGACCAGCCTGCGTAGCTTGTGCAGAATGCTCCAACCGCAGCATTTCTGAAATGCTTCTCAAATTTACAGGCTTCTTGAAAAGCGTTTCCTTTCCGCTGTCCAAGCGATAAAATGTCAACAGACCATCTATCATTTCAGACATCATCTTGGAGGACTGATATATGCCAGTCATTCTTTCGCAAGAAATATGGTCTCTCTCGTGAAGCATTTGTGCGGACTCGCTTGATATAGCTGACAATGGACTTCTTAATTCATGAACAATGGTCAGAAGCGTCTTTCTACGGCTTCTCAGCAGTTCCTGGTTCTGTCGGTTTGCTTCTTGCAATTCCGCAATAAGCAGTTCCATGTCAGTCTGGCTTTTACGCATTTTTGCTGCGAATTTCTTTACAAGAACGAACATGATGATAAACACTGGTATAAGTGAGCTGAGCATACATATATAATAATAAGGATTTCTGTTTTCAATATCCTTAATCTGTTGCTCACGCTTGGCAATACCATTATTTACTTTTGCATCAACAACGGTTATCACATTCTGCAAATGCTTATTGATGACCTCATTTCTGATTCTGAGGCTGTCGAGTATGCCACTTACCTTGCTGCTCTGGTGCTGGTGTCTTGTCAACAAGTCGTTGTGCAGCGTTGTCAGCATCCTTGCCGTTTCGCTATGTCTCAGCATGACTTTGGAGGAGTCTGTCTTCTCGGACTTCTTACCGAACAGACGACTGAAAAAGCCTTTTTTCTTTTTCTTCTGCGCTTCCTGCGCTGATGAAACGACTCTTCTGCTTTCAAACTTGCTCTTTTCAACAATTTTTGGAACTTCTGTTGTAAACCTTGAATGAATATCGTTACACTCGTGTATCGCATTTCTCATGGCAAGCAGAAGCCTTTCTTTTTCTTTCAACAATTTCTGAACCGAACGTATATCTTCATTAGTACAAAGACCGGCTATATTCTGAAGGCGGCTACTTACATCCGCACTAAGCCTGTGGTATTCGTTCGCTGCTGTTGAATCCCAGTCGGCAGCTGTTTCACCGAGCAGGGCCAGTTTGGTGACATGCATGTTCAAATCATACATGCTTTTTCGCCACTGATGCAGTTCTGCATTTTTACACTCAATCTCCTTTCTGTCGCGCCATTCAAATAGGCCGATTACAATGGTACATCCTACGATGACGATGGCAGTCATGATGCCTAAAGCCATCCATCTACAGATATGCCCGGTCTGTTCTTTGCGTTCCATGTTGTTTACTTTTTACGTTTCTATTACTTCATTATTGCTTTGCACTAACATTTTAATCGGCAAAGATAATGGCAGGAAGTATCACTGTCTCTTATACACATCTCCGAGCCCACGAGACCGGAGCCTATCTCGTA
>ENA-UAPH01000279-UAPH01000279.1-human-gut-metagenome-genome-assembly--contig:-NODE-279-length-24292-cov-6.825969_pt1 | contig 24292 bp, 23 predicted proteins | sample MGYA00243482_ERZ654581 | MGnify/ENA primary metagenome ERZ654581 (study PRJEB26926, sample SAMN06164676) | human gut metagenome | biome: ENVO:00009003; feature: ENVO:2100002; material: ENVO:00002003...
ATCTACACTTCTAGCTTCGTCGGCAGCGTCAGATGTGTATAAGAGACAGCTATAGATAGGCATTCGCGTGAACTCATCGTTTCTAACATCGAGTTGCTGCTGAACTATTGTCTGCGCTTCTACGACCGACAGTTTATCACACGCGAGGAAATCAATCATTCGGTAGTAAAGAAATTCATCTCTCTGCTCGATGAATACATTGCCCAGAAGGCGGAGCGTGAGGGCTTGCCCACCGTGGCCTACTTTGCCGACAAATGCTGCTATTCGCCTAAATATTTCGGGGAATTGGTTAAGACTGAGACTGGCCAAACCGCTAAGAGCCTTATCAACGAGCGTCTGCTTTCGGCTGCTCGCCAGCTACTTGTGGATGAAACCCTCAGCATTACGCAAATCAGCCAGCGCCTCGGCTTTGAATATCCGCAGCACTTTGTCCGCTTTTTCAAGGCGCAGACGGGCAAGACTCCAAGCGAATATCGCAAAACTGCGTAGATACAATAATGCATGTATAGAAAAACTATTATTACGATTATCTGACAGAAACGAAATATAGGTAATGTCTTCCGAAAACCAGGTATAAGCTCTTGAGAAGAATGTGCGTATCTTTGCATAAGATAAGCTGCACTCGGCAATTTGAAAGCAAGCTTTCATTGCGCTCGTTTGCATTATCTTTGCACCAGTTATTAATTATCAAACAAAAAGGTTTAATATGAAAAGATTGGTCTTGCACATTTACATCATGTTCATGGCACTAACGGCTATGGCCTGCCCAAGCAATGAGGTTAAATTAGTACAGGATTGGGACAAGACTTTTCCTAAAAGCGAGAAGGTAAATCATAAGAAAGTAAAATTCAAGACCCAATACGGCTTTACTCTTGCAGCCGACCTCAAGAACAAAACGTTCACTATGGCTGGCGGCGTGGTTGACCCATTGCCGGAGGATGCACCGCAGTTTGTAAAAGACTATCATGCCTATTACAAAACGCCACGTGGCTATCATAAGCGTTCGGGCAATTCGAACGACGGTGGCGCACCACGGGCTGCCAGGCTTACGCCAACACCCGTTTCCTCTATTACATCAACGAAATCCGTTCGGCAGTACTCATTGTGCATGGAGAGAAAGCACATTCCCGCTACTTCGGAGAAAGTGCCTTCAGATATATGATGGATGGAAAAGCGGAAGGCTACGATTTCGTGCGAAAGCCCAACCCAGTTCCGAACAACAAACAACTGCTCATTATCCCAGGAGCCTCTCATTGCGACCTATACGATGGTGGTGGGAAAGGATTGATTCCTTGGGACAACATCGAAGATTTCCTGAAGAAGAATTTAAAATAATATGAACGAAGAAATAAACAAAGAAATAAACTAAGAAGATACTCTTCTGTCGATTCTTATGAAAAAAATTGCAACATTCATCATATTTACGACTATTTCACTCAACATTATGGCACAACAAAAAATAGTACAGACAGCAGGGCGCACCCAATTGGGTGAGTTTGCCCCAGAGTTCGCCCACCTCAACGACGACATCCTCTTCGGAGAAGTATGGAGCCGCAATGACTTACTTTCATTGCGCGACCGCAGTTTGGTAACAATCACTTCGCTCATCAGCCAAGGAATTACTGACAGCTCGCTGAAATATCACTTGCAGTCGGCAAAGAACAACGGCATTACCCGCACGGAAGTGGCAGAGATTATCACCCACATCGCCTTCTACGCCGGCTGGCCTAAAGCATGGGCTGCCTTCAATCTGGCAAAGGAGGTATGGAACGAAGACGTGAAAGGCGAAGACGCTAAGGCTGCATTCCAGCGCGAGATGATTTTCCCTATCGGTGAGCCTAACACCGCTTATGCCAAGTACTTCAAGGGCAACAGTTATCTGGCACAAATATCCGACAGTCAGATACCTTTCTTCAACGTAACCTTTGAGCCTGGTTGCCGCAACAACTGGCACACGCACCATGCTACAAGTGGCGGCGGACAAATGCTGGTAGGTGTAGCCGGACGTGGCTGGTATCAGGAAGAAGGCAAGCCTGCGCAGGAAATCCTCCCCGGCACAGTCATCCATATTCCAGCCAACGTGAAGCATTGGCATGGTGCTGCAAAAGACAGCTGGTTTGCCCACCTCGCCTTTGAAATACCTGGCGAGAACACCTCCAACGAGTGGCTGGAGCCAGTGAGCGATGAGGAATATGGCAAGCTAAAATAACAATAAGATATCAACATTTTGCAGCCCCATTGAATACAGGATATTGAGGAAAACGTATATAGCTAATAGGCGTAAGAATCTGCCGATGAAAGCTTCAAACGATTCGCATAAGCACCAACGCAGCAGTTCACCGGTTCAATTATATTTATGAGTCAAATTAAAAAGAAAATGTCACATCATTGAAAAAAGAGGTGAATGCCACCCGCGACGCACCATTGCGGCGCATGGAGATGGCTGCTGGCAGCACACCGCAGGAGCATAATGGCAAGGGAATGCCGACCGCTGCTGATTTTATCACAGACCGCCAGCCTGTCCCTGCCAAATGGCGGGCAAATGTTTTTTGGGGTACAAAGGCGTGCATCAGCCCGGCGATGAAGAACCCCAGCAAGATGTATGGTGACATCTCGTTGGGCATGAATAATAATGAGTTTAACATTTCCATATTTTGATAGCAATACAGTAACCTGTACATAAAAAATTTAATTTATAATAGTGTTGCGGGATTAGGGTGATAAAGTATTACCGGACATCAATAAATCTCAAACAAGGTTTTGTCCCTTTTCGCAATAGTGTTCTTTCCGTGATCAGCATCAGTCGGCTTCTCAATGGTTATATTTTTTAAAGGCATACAACAAAAGGCCTCCATCGTCTGCATCATGCGACGACGAAGGCCTTCTATTGGGCGTTTATACTTTATTCTTTATTAATTGACGTATTTCTTCCCGTTCTTTACCACGATGCCCTTGTAGGTCTTGCTCACGCGTTGTCCTGCCAGATTGTACATGGCATCGCTGTCCTTCGCAGTCTGGTTGCCACTGTTCGTGCTGTCAATGTTGTCTGTCACCGCATCCGTGTAGAAGAAGCGGGTGATAGGCTGTTCCAGTTTCGGCGTGCAATCGTCGTTTACGTAGGGCCAATCCACGCTCTCGGCATATTCGTCGAAAGAACGCCTGTCGCTGAAGTACGACATGGCTTTCTTCGGCATGTCGGCATTATAGAAGAAATTGAAGTCGAGGGTATTGCAGCATTCTGTTCCCTCGAAAGTGAACGTAAGGAGCAGGTTCTTGTTGCCACTGTAGTTGATCGGCTTGTCAAATGCGATCTCCAGTTCGCCGTTGCCGATAAGGTCGTAGAGTTCGCCCGCATACTCCATTCCTGCCACGGCGACCGTCGCATCCTTGTAGTCGTAAAACATATACAAGCCCGCCTTGTCGTCGTAGTCGAAGTTTGCATCATCAATCTCCTGTGCCCAAACTTTCACGGTGCGAGGGTACGTGCCATAGGCACACTCGTTACGGAAAATGAAGTTCACCTGGGTTATCGCCTTGCCACCCATCTTGGCAAGTTGCTCCTTGGTGTAGATAATCTGCGAACCTGTCATGCTGTGCGAGAAGTTGGTAGGCGCTGCGGCCCATGAGTATCCGTGCCCCACATACACATCGTCTCCTGTGCCGTCAGCGAGCATCTTGTCGTATTTTCCCAAGGTGATGCTGTTTTCGGGTTCCGGAGTCTTTGTCATGATGATGTTCTTTGTCGTGTCCTCTCCGGGTGTGAAGCTCACGTTCTCCTCGCTGTAGTCCTCGCATCCACCGCAGGTCACCTCCAGCGTGTAGGTCTTGTCGCTTTTCACGACTTTGATCCTGTAAGTTCCATCAGTACCCGTCGTTGCCTTATACACCAACTTACTGTCGTCAGTTGCGGTCAGTTTTACCACAGCGCCCTCTTGGGGTTCTCCGTCGCAGCTCACGGTTCCTGTCACCACCGATGGATACTCTATTTTTCTCATCGTGATATCTTGCGTCTTTGTCTCTCCCGAAGCGAACGTATAGTGGTCGATGGTATAGTCCTCGTAGCCCGCTGCCTTGGCTGTGAGGGTGTATTCCTTATCTACATTCTCAGCCTTGATGTTCAGGGTGTATTTCCCTTCTGCATCGCTTGTCACCTCGTACTTCGTCTCACCGCTCGTCAGCGTCACGGTAGCACCCATGATCGGCTCTCCGTCACAGCTTACGGTTCCTGACAGTTCAGCCGGCTTCACCTCTGGCTTTGCCGCCTCTTGATAGGTGAACTGGGTGAGAGGCTGCGCCAACTGGGTGGCATGCGACACAGTGTAGCCCGCTCCTTTGGCGTAAGGCCAGTCTTCCGACTCGTGGTAGTCGGCAAACGTCACGTTGTCGCTATTGGTACTCATGGCCATGTTTTCGGCATCAGTATTGTAGTAGAACTCGATGTCGCTACTCGTTTCTGCCGTCTCGTCGCCATCGAAGGTGATGGTGACAAGCAGGTTCTTGTCGCCGCTGTATGCGAATGCCTTGTCGAATGCCAGATTCAGTTCTCCGTTCTGACAGTAATAATCCACAAAGTCCGTGTCAAAGGTATAGTCGCTGAGTACTTTCTCTGCATCGTCAAAGTCGAAATAGGCGTATGCCTTCTTTTCGTCGTTGTAGGCGAAGGCATCATCGTCGATCTCCTTCACCCAGACATTGATCGTCCTTGGTATCGCAGAGAAAGAACTTTGGTTATAGAACACGAAGCTCATACCCTTGACCTCTTTTCCAGCCATCTGTGCCAACTGCTCTTTGGTATAGATAGACTGTGATCCCGTATGCTTAACATAAAACTGTGTTGGCGCTATCATCCACCAACTTCCTTGATAGCATTGGTCTTCGTTCCAGTCGCCAGCCACTACTTCCTCGTAATTGCCCAGCGATAGCGTCTGGTCATCAGCCATTGCCCTTGTCAATCCCATTGCAAGAAGCAAGAGGGTTAGAATACAATTTAGCTTTTTCATCATTCTCTGTTTATTATAACGCTTTTTGTTTTGTCCTTGAACTATTCGTTTGTTTCATGTTCACTATTTCACCACCACTTTCTTGCCGTTGTGGATGAAGATTCCCTTCGACGGGTTGATCACCCTTTGTCCGGCAAGATTATACCAGTTGTTGTCATTAGACTGCTTACTGGTAGAGAGGATGTCCTGTACGCCGTCAGTTTCCGGATGGTATATTTCCGATGTGCGACTGTTGAGATCCACCTTCACGAGGTCTGTGAACGGACTCACCACGAAGGTGTATGGCACCGAACCGTTTGGCGTGCTCCAGTCAGCGGCCGAAGCATAGCAGTCGTAGTAGAGCACCCTGGCTGTCGTGTAGCGTGTGGGAGCCTGGATGGTGCATGAGGTGATGGAGTCTTTCGTTTCAGCGTCCACGGCATCCACCGTTTCGTTTCCGCCTACCATGTAGTTCACCACGTCACCTTTCTTCAGCGTCTGCTTCACCTGGATCCGGTCGAAATAATCGGGACGTCCAGCCTGTGCCGTATTGTTGATCACGGAAAAGAAGAGATCTTTGCATCCATTGTCGAAATCAAGCTCCACGTCTGCGATGCCCGTTCCACCACCTTCCACCACAGCCTTTGCAGTTTTCACTTCTTTGCCGTTGGCGCCATGGCTCTCCACCCTTATTTCGTCCCCATCGCTGCAGTAGGCGCTAATGATGATTTTGTATTTACCATTGTTACCGCGCAAGTCCATATAGGGCGAGTAGATCAGTCCTGCCACCATACCAGAGATAAAGTTTGGAAACCCGTATGCGCTCCATCCGTAGGTGTCAGCGTAGTCGTACGCAGAGAGGTCCACGTATTCCTCTTCGCCTCCACCTGGTTCGATGATGCTTCCGAAATCAATACCGTTGAACCCTTCGTCCATTATCGTCACATCGCCGTCGGCCCTCACCTCCTTGCGATCGTAAACAAATACACAGTAGCCGTCGGCATTGGGCACCGCTCCCCAGTTTGCCGTAAAACTACTTGATGTGATGTCGGTTGCCACTTTTGTTTCTGGCTTATGCAAAGTCAGTTGTGCCGATGCCGTAATGGCGATCGTCAGCAAACAGATGGTTGTGTAAACCTTTTTCATTTTTCCTATTTTTTTGAGTTGTTTTGCTTTCTGTTTTTTGTGGAAGGTTTATCTCACGATGATTTTCTTCCCGTTTCTGATATAGATGCCGTGTGTCGGCGTGGCGACCACCTGCCCGTTGAGGTTGCGCCATAGATTGTCCCCTTCTTCGCTGCCTACGTTGATGTCGTCGATACTGTCAGTGCCTTTGATTACGATTTGAATATCCCTCGAGACATTTTTGTAGCTTGCGGTGAGGATTTCCGTTCCACCTCCTTTTATCCTTGCTGTGCCGTCAGTCAGAATTTCCACCAGACCGCGACTTGCCTTCCAGGCGACTTTTGTGTTTTGATCGTTGCCCAGTGAGACTCTGAAGTCTTTAGTCACACTGTTGAGGTTGTCACCGTCTGCAAGTATTACGGGTGTGGCGTACAGCACGGCCATGTCACTGTTCTCCAGTCCGTTCATCTTCGGTCGGGGCAACATATCTTCGGCATATACCCAGTTGCTGCCAAGTGTTTCCTTCTGCCTTTCCCCCAGCAGGTCGGCAGTGTTTCTTTCCTGTGCTGGTATGGAAATCGAAGAACAAGCAGTCTGTTTGTCGTACACCACCTCTCCGATATCTGTCGGATTGGCATTGCCAATGCAACCAGAAAAGTTCTCGTTGCTGAGCATACCGAAGTTCGCTATGCGGTGTACCTTGTCGTTCCACATCGGGTTGCCGATGGTGCCAGCGATCCTCATCGTGTTGGTGCTTTCCACATATCCGTAGTTTGCCACGTCACAGATCGTGTTTCCCGTCTGCTGCCCTGAATAACCGATGACTCCACCCAAGGCGCAGCCGTCGCTCGTCACATGCCCAAAGTTGGCACAGTTGCTTACGGTTGCCCCCTCCATGCTTCCTTCAGCTTTGGATATGATTCCTCCGATCACGCCGCCCACACAGGAGAGCACGGCCGTCGATGTTGAAGTCACGTCCGCATAGTTGCATAGATTATACAACACGGCTTCATTGGTTGGATTGGCGACGATACCACCCACGTAGTTGCAGCCTACGACCGATCCGCTCACAGCGAGGTCGTGCACGGCGCCACTCTTCACGGTGCCAAACAGTCCCACATAGTTTTCGTTCGGCATGTTTATATCCAGCGTTATGCAGTGTCCGCCGCCGTCAAAGTCTCCCTTGAATAGTCCCTCATAGCCGATCATGCCAGTGAAAGGCCCGGTGATGTCCTGTGTCAGCCTGAAGTATTTTCCGTACGTCTGCTGTTCGCCGTTTGCACCTGGCTTGTCGGTCATATTGCCCAGTTCCTCCAGGTCGTTTACATTACTTATCAGGTACGGGTCGTTTTTCGTTCCCGTACCGCCAGAGAAGGTCTGTGCCGCAGCTACGTTGCAGAGTAGTAAGGCCCCAAATAGTAAATGCTTTTTCATTATGCTTGTTGTTGTTAAATGATGCCGTTGCTCATAGACGTTTCCTATAGGCTGATGGTCAGCTTCGCCATGTAGAAGTTGCTATTGCCGCTATGATAAGCAGTATGCCTCCAGTGGGTTGCCGCCGTTAGCGCCTTGTCTTTCCATATCTTGAAAGTATATTCCACTGCCAAGCTCATCTCCGTCTCACCTCCACCCATATATTCTTTTATGTTCTGCAGGGTGGCAGCGAGCAATTCGTTCTGACAGTTGTATATGTCCAGTCTTGCCACCAAGTTCTCTCTGCGCCTTATCTTTGCCTTTGCACACACCATGTTCTTTGCGTTGGCATGAACGATGCTTGCCGTTACCCCCATCGTAAGGTCGCTGCTCTTCAATAGGTTCCCCGATGTATGATGGCTGTTTTTGAACGAGGCGCAGGCGATCTCTGGCTCTATGTTTACATCAGTCTTTTCCGTCCAGTTGACGTTCCAAAATCCTTCTGCCTTGATTTTTTCGATTTTTCCGTCGTATTGCTTGCGACTGCCAATCTGTGGGTATATGTTTCCCGTTGCGTCTCCGAATAGATTGTCTATGCCTTTGCGTTGCGCAACGTTTCCGGTCAGCCTCACCCCGTAGTCCTCGTTGTTGTAGCCGACGGCCCCATCCAGAGAGTTGACCTCCAGTCTGTTCAGCGGTAGCCGGTTGAGGTCGGTAAGTACTTTCTCTTTCCGTGTAAACAGATACCCAGCCGAGGCCGACCAGCCGGTAGTCTCTTTGCTTGCCATACTGATCTCCGCCCCTATACTGTAGCCCTTGTAGAAGCAGTTCTTTCCTTGTCCAGAAAAGCGAGTGAAGTCGTTGCCGATTCCTGTCAGGTGATATACCATCTGCGTTCCGAGTTCGTTGTAGAAAGCCAGCTCGTTGGTCTGCTTATACTTTCCTGCTGTTGCCGTCAGTGCCACGCTATAGCTTCCCCAGATGTTGAGTCCGATTCCGCCTTGGGCATACAAGTCGGCCACCGTATTGTTGGGTCGAGGGTCACGGTTGCGGTATTCCGACAAAGTCCGGTATCCCAAGTCCACACCATAGCATGTCTTTCCGTGTCGTGTGGAGTATCCCCCGTCGAGCCGATAGCTCTCGTAGTTTTGGTCGCCCCCTTTGGCGTCGCCCATGACATACGGGTATAAGAGCAGGAAATCACTCGTTTCGTTCCACGTCACGTCATATTTCTTTCCGTTCTGATAGGAAGCCTTTCCCCACACCACACTGTTCGCACCGAGCTGCTGGAAGGAGGAAGCTTCCATACCAAACTGTTTTCCACCGCGTCCCAGTTGCGGTATCCTTGCTGCCGCTGCTGGTTCCGTCGTTGCATAGACAGAGAATTCCGATATCGACGGTGTGTGCAGATAGTTTCTCATTGCGGGACTTGCCAGTACTTCTTGTCTGAAGCGCACGTGCCCCGTGCTATATACCTGCCTCTTCCAAACGATGCTATCGTTGGCTGCTGTCATTGCCACCGTGTTGAGGAGAGCGACGGGCAGTATTCCTGCCTTGATACTTATGTTCATATATGGATGCTTCTTCCTTGTAGTCACTATGAGCACTAGGTGTCTATATACCGAATGTATGGAACGGGTCCGCCTTTGCCCTTGGCTCAAAATCCTCCGCGGAGTTGTTAGTGTCCATCAGTATGGCTCTTTTGCCGTCCATCGAAGCTACTTTGCGTCGCACACTCTTTCCGAAGCGGCTATCATCAAAGTTAAACTCCGAGTTATAGGTGAACCCGCGGTCGAGGGCTGGCGATGTTACGATCCATTGAAATCCAGCCTTGCTACTCATGTTTACGGCGTCCAGAATCCAACTGTTTGGCAGACGGTAGCTTGTGCCTGTCATGTCAGCCTCGCCGGTCTGCCCCGTCAGATGGTAGTTGTAGTTGTATAGGTAGTCCAAGAGAAACGTATTCTTGTCGGTGTGCATCCTTGCCAGGGCGTACGACTTGAACCCTTGTGTGTGCGGACTCCACAGAGTCAGCGTGCTGCAGTAGATCTTCTCAAGATTCGGCACCTTCGGGTTGTCTATGTCCGTAAACTGTGGATTGGTCGATTCGTCATACCATTCGTAGTCGGCCGTGGTCATATTCCAGGAGTTGGGGTTAGCCACCGTGTGGTCCACGGCGTTGTCCACTATCAGCAGTTTGCCACCCGGCTGCACGGGCACGTCGCGCCCAGTTCCTGGAATCATATACATTGCCGCCACGGCCATGTCGGTATCCATGATGTTCGGTTTGTATTCCTGCTTCATGGTGGTCAAGAAATCGCTTTCTGCTATCACGAGCGAGTCAGCGTAGAGCACGTGGTCAGTATTGTTGTAAATTACAAAATACTTGTCAGCATAATAGTAGCTCCCCTGTGCGTTTACTGTTCCTGCACAGAAAATTTCTGCCAGTACGAATCCCTTGTAAGCGATGTCTGCCGGATCCTGGTCAGGTTGCGATACCACTTGCAGCGCGAGGTTCACGACGGCGTTTTCCTTTGATAGCGTTGTTCCGTCGCTATATGCCGTCACCTCTACCGTCTTCGCCACTAGGTCGCTGTTTCTGTAGTTCAGTTTTCCCGTAGCGCTGATTCTGTAGTAACCGCCATCCACGCTGTTCAGTGTTACCGTCATGTTTTCTGCCGTCGAAAAACTGAAGGCTGTCTCTTTGCCGGTGTTGATTTCTGTCAGTGTCAAATGGACGTCCGTCATAGTCAGTTCCTCACTATACCCTGCAGGAGTAGTGAACGAGACGCGGATATCTGCCGGCGTCGTATCTACCGACTGAATGTCGTCGTTGCTACACCCAGTCAGTGCCAACATGCATAAAGCAATGAGCATCAAAAAATGTGATGTTTTCATATTGTTCTTTTTTTTATTGTATCAAATATTGAAATTGATTTCCATACCGAAAAATGGCTTCGACGTCCTTCTCACCGTCATACCACTGTTGGTGGTATAGTCTGGCATGTAGTCGATCATACGGTTCACAAAGAGAGCCAGTTTCATCCACTTGCCAAACTCTTTAGTCACTTTCAAGTTCAGAAACATATAGAATGGCACTTTCTGCTTGAGCCATGCCGCATCGTTGTATCTGTTGATGAGCCATTGCAGATAGACATCCTGTTTGCTTTCTTCTGTGAAATCGTGTATCTCTCCGTTGTTGTCGATATATTTCAGTGGTACACCGCTGGTCCGGATCGATTTTGATGATGTGAACCACATACATTCGGCCGTGAGCGAGAACGACAGGGCGAGCTTAGGGATATAGGTGTCCGCCATGATGTTGGTGTTGAGTTGCTCCCGCACGCTTCCCGCCTTATTTTCATAGTAGCCGATATAGAGGTCGTTCACCGGTGTGCCGTCCACGACGGCAGTAGTATTGCTGCGAAACATCGGGTCGCTGTTGGTGTAGGTGGTCTTGAACCATGCCCCGTTCACGGTCAGCCGTGTCTTCAGCATCTCGAAGCGCTTGGTGGCCATCTGCCATTCTACGCCCTCTTTGATCATTTTGCTGCCGTTGGTGGTCATGCCATACATGCCGAGCACCCGTTTTTCTACATATGGCAGTTTCTCGAGTGCCGGTGGCGCGCTGAGGCTATTGCCGTCTATTGCGCTCTCGTCGTAATCCCTGTAGTCATACGGCCTTACCTTTGCAGAGGTGCGGAATCCGTCGTTCATCTGTTCGCGAAAATACGTCACGCTGATCGAGTTGCCGTCCCACTGTGCTCCGATTCTGATTTCCCATTTGTCGTTCCTTGCTGGTTCGAGCCCGTAGTTTGTGGGATTATCGATATACGTGTGCAGATAGATCCGCCTATAGTCGGCGTTCATGTTGTAATAGTTGAGCTCGATGAGGTCGGTGTATATGAGGTCGGGATAAATCTGGAGTAGGGTAGGAAACTTGCTTTGTTGTCCCCATCCCCCATTGATGTCGATCGTTAGCGGTTTTCCTGCCATGCTGATCTCGGGAAATCTCCATTGCAAGTTCAACCTCGGGTTAAGATATATTTTTCTGCTCATGGCGTATTCTTTCGCAATATGGGCCAGACTGCTTCCGCGCAGACCCACTTGTGCTGTCAGCAGGTTGTTGCCCACAGGCAACGTCAGGTTGTCTTGTAGGAAAAAACTCACCTGGTGCATCGCTGGTATGGCGCTGTAGTTGCGCGGCCGGTAGGGTGTCCCTGGGCTTACGGGCAGTGCTGGGTCGTACTCCTGTCCCCTGCCATAGTTTTTATCCATCTTCCATTCTGCTCCGACATGAATGCGCTGCGCCAGTTGGCCGCTGTTGTATGCAAACAGTGCCTTCAGTTTGGCGTATAGGTTGAGTGGTCTCCCATCTACGGTCACGTTCGAGATATAGTGATAGGGTAGGAAGGTCCCGTCGTGTTCGCCTTCCTCCAGCGATGTCGATGCGGCCATATCGCGGCTCAGGCTGATGCTCTTCTGTTGTTCGATCCTGCTCCACTCGTAGGCCGCAGCCACGTCAAGGTTCATGGATTTGAAGAAAGAGAGACTGCTGGGGCTCAGTAGCATGGAGTGGCTCATGCTCAGTCTGTTGTATGACGACTTGTATGTGTCATCTTTCTGTTTCAATATTTCTGGGTCGTGCTTCTCGTCATCGAAAGATCCTGTGTAGTCGATGTTGCTGCGCCATCTCAGCCGCGCGTTGCCCACCTGCCATTCGTCTTGCATGCGTGCCGATGCTGTAAGCCGCTTGTAGTTGTTCATCGGGTCTCGTGGATCCGACTTTGCGTCGAGGTAGTCCAGCCCCAGGTTGACGATCAGGCTACCCAGTTCTATTCCCTTTCCAGCATACAGTAGTTTACTATAGGAGTCGGCCTTGAACCGTGCCTCAAAGGGTGTGGCTTTCAACTTCCGCTTTATCAGTACCACGCCACTCGACATATCGCCGTATTCCACGGGTGCGATACCTCTTATCACCTCCACGCTCTCTATGTTATCCGTCGGTATACTGCGCATATCCACGCCGCTTGTCACATGGCTCCTCCCAGCATCGGGATCACCGACGGTGCCGTTTGATGCCTGCTTCACGATCTGCATGTTGGCATTGGTATTCATCGGGATGCCATCGGCTACAAACAGTGTTCCCATCGCGCTGACATCGTAGTTGCTCCCTCCACTTCCAGCCTGGCGCAGTCTGATGGTGTTGGCATTGGTGAGGTCGGGCAGTTGGGTTGTCCCACCAGGCAATAGTGATAACAGGTCGGTGAAACTCGACGGCTGCAGATGCTCTATGGCTTTGCGGTCGATCACGGACGACGTAGTGATACCTTGCGACTCGTGCGCCGTCACTACCACCTCGTTCAGTACGCGGTTGTCCTGTTTCAGCTTCAGTGTCAGCGTTACGGTCTCTCCGTTCCTGCTGGTGTAGGTCTGGGTCAGGGTGTGGTAGCCCAGGTATGACACGGTGATGGTGTATCTGTCCGAACTGAGGTCCTGAAATATGAAATAGCCAGAAATATCACTCACGGTGGTGAGTTTCCTATTGTGCGAATCAGTGATTGTCACTGTAGCGTACGCCACGGCATCATTGCTTCCGGCATCCACTATATGCCCGCGGATATCGTCAGCTTTTGCAGCAAGACATGCTGCGAGCATCGCCCCTGTTAGTATTATTCTTTTTTCACCCACTTGAGTTGCATTTTGCTATTGCGGGTGCAAAATTATAAATGGACAGCAGAACTAGCAATACTCAAAATATGTGATTTCTTATTAGTCAAAAGCAAATGGCTACTTACTTATAGGTTGTCCGGATGAAGGAAGGGGGCATTTGTGTATATACATATAGCCTTCGTTCTATGTGCGACAATCTACGACGATAAACGTCGCATATTCTGTACACATTGACTATTTCATATACTCGTAGATGAAAATAGGAAAAGAATTTAATACAGCAACACTTCTATTAGGTTTGACATGGAGCAAGAGTTGCCTTTCGAATATTGATAGCTGATTGACAACAGACTTGTCCTTTGGCATCGTATATAATCCTGCTATAAGCAAGTTAGCTTTACTGACATTCATTTGCTTCAGATATTGCCAGTTGTCTTTCACCTTCATATACTTTTCCTTGGTCGGCGTTTCGCCATCCTTGAACAAGATGTGGTCGAGACTGTTGTAAGCCGAAAAATCACGAGCCAGGCGTTTGAAGTCTTTGCACTCTTCTCTGCTAACTACATAGTTGGCATAATCGTTGTCGGGAAGTTCCTTGGTATAGCGGATGGATTCAATCATCGGGTAGTTGATGTAGAGTTTTCCGTTCTCGGTTTCGTCTGCAAACAATGCCAACATATCTTCTACTCTTCGATTGATCTCTTCGAGCGAAAGGTGAGAGTTTTGGAAGTCATAGTCGAAGAATAAGAATATTTCCGAAATGTCTGAACTTCTCATGCCGTTCAAGGTGGAGTCACCTCTTGCTGCCAAACGTTCTCGCATGACAGAAACAATGTCTCCACCGTCTTCATATTCCTTCAGCTCATTGTAAAGGTCATATATGTTATTCCCGAAAGAACAAATGATGTTGTCATTCACTTTCGGGAAATAGAGTCTTTCCAGTGTTCTATACAGGCGAGGCTCACGCTCGTCGCCTTCGAATACAAATAGAATCATAAGCCAAAAGTTCCGCCTCTATACAGTTTTTCCAAGTTATGAGCAAAACGAAGTTCCTTGTTCGTCAGATCGCAAATAGCCTTTATCTCGTTGTTTCTAAGAATAAAGAAGCAGTCAGGACGAAGCAAGTCATTGGAAAGAAGGAATGTGTCGTGGGTGGTTACGAACACCTGGTTGTTGCCTTCAAACAATCGCTTGCAAATCTTATAGGAAAGTTCGTGGTGGTAGAAAGCATCAAATTCGTCGATGAAGACGAACGAAGCGTTGTCCATCTCTTTCAGCCAATAATACTGTAACTCCAGATTTCTTGTGCCTGTGGATGCAACCCATTGGAACGGAATTCTCACACCGTTCATTATGCAGAAGAGCGTGTTGTCGCCCTGCGTATTCGGCGCAAACTCATACTCCTGACCACTAACTTCTTTCAAATAAGCTGCAAAGTCGTCAGCGAGGTGATTCTTTATGATATACTCTTCCACGTTGCTGCCACCTTCCTTCAAGCCAATGAATTCACGATAATCGAGACTTCTAAAGAACAGCATATTCTCTACGAAGTCACGAAGTTGCAGCAGGACATGATCTTTGGGGAGTGGCACAGAACCCAACAAGAAGTTGACGATAGAAATGTTGTTGGCACTATCTTTCAGATTCTGAATGGCAACGGCGGTCAGGCCAAATTCTTCGGAAATAGCCAGTTCGTCTTTGTCTTTAGCAAGAATCTCTTTGTTGTCAACTGTTAGTTTTTCACTGATGATACTGCCTTTAAGTTCTGATGCCACTTTGCTATAACTGTATTTTACCACATGACCGTCGAAAGAAAATGTGTAATCGAATTCAACCGGATCGTTGTGGCATAATGCACAAGCATAGTTCAGATAGTAATCAGGCTTCTTCCACTTGTGAGAAAGATGGTTGGCGATGTCGAATATTGCCAATCCGAAGTTCGACTTTCCTGCTCCGTTCGGTCCATAGATAATGCCATTCTTCACAATGCCATTATGCACGGCGTTGTTATTGAACGTATAATTGCTTGGATGGGACAAGTCCCACTCGATGCGATTCTTAAACCCTCTGTAGTTCTTAACTGCGAATTTCGTTAACATGACAATATTAATTTAGAGAAGTTTCTAAGTTGCCTACAAAGGTACAAAAAAAAGTGTTTGCCGTAAATTATTTACGGCAAACATTGTTGTGCATGGCAATTATTTAACAATTCACATCTATTTACCAAATTAGGCGATAAGTCCCTTTGTTCAGAGACTTACCGCCTAATGGATGCGTTGAGCGTTTATTGTATTATTGCTCTACAGTAGCTATTACTCCTCCACAGCTGCCTGCGCAGCAGCGAGGCGTGCGATAGGCACGCGGAACGGTGAGCAGCTGACGTAGTTGAGGCCCACGCGGTGGCAGTACTTCACGGATGACGGCTCACCACCATGCTCTCCACAGATACCGCACTTGAGGTCGGGACGTGTGGCACGGCCCTTCTCGACAGCCATCTTCACCAGCTGGCCGACACCTTCCTGGTCGAGCACCTGGAACGGATCAACGTTCAGAATCTTCTTCTCCAGATAAGAGGGGAGGAAGCTGGCGATATCGTCACGGCTATAGCCGAAGGTCATCTGCGTGAGGTCGTTCGTACCGAAGCTGAAGTACTCGGCATGACGGGCGATGAGGTCTGCGGTCAGTGCGGCACGCGGAATCTCAATCATCGTACCCACCTTGAACGGCACCTCCACACCCTCGTGTGCGAAGAGCTCATTCGCCGTCTTGTAGATCACCTCCTTCTGCTGCTCCAGCTCCGACTCGATACCTACCAGCGGCACCATGATCTCGGGACGCGGGTCAAAGCCCTCCTTCTTCAGCTGGCAGGCAGCACCGAGGATGGCACGCGTCTGCATGGCCGTGATCTCAGGGAACGTATTGCCGAGACGGCATCCACGCAGACCCAGCATCGGGTTGTGCTCCGACAGCGAGTTGACACGGTTCTGGATGAAGCGGACGCTCACACCCATGTCCGAAGCCATGATTTCCTGACCGCGCAGATCGTGCGGAACAAACTCGTGGAGAGGCGGGTCGAGTAAGCGGATATTCACAGGCTTGCCGTCCATGCACTTCAAGATGCCGTAGAAGTCCTGACGCTGATAGGGCAGCAGTTTGTTGAGCGCAGCCTCACGACCCTCACCGGAGTCGGCAAGAATCATCTCGCGCATCGCCTTGATCTTCTCGTTCTCGAAGAACATGTGCTCCGTACGGCAGAGACCGATACCCACTGCGCCGAAGTTGCGTGCCACCTCCGCGTCGTGCGGCGTGTCCGCATTCGTGCGCACCACGAGCTTCGAATACTTATCGCAGAGATTCATCAGTTCGGCGAAATCACCCGTCACTTCTGCCGGACGCGTCTTCACCTCACCGAAATATACCTCACCCGTCGAACCATTGATGGAGATATAGTCACCCTCGTGGAGCAGCGTGCCCTCGATCTGCACCGTGCGCGCCTTGTAGTCCACCTGGATGGCACCGGCGCCACTCACGCAGCACTTACCCATACCACGTGCCACGACAGCAGCGTGCGACGTCATACCGCCACGCGCCGTGAGGATACCCTCTGCCGCGCTCATACCAGCCAAGTCCTCCGGACTCGTCTCGATACGTACCATCACCACACGGTTGCCCTCCTCGTGCCATTTCGTGGCATCGTCAGCGAAGAAGACGATCTGACCGCAGGCAGCACCCGGCGATGCCGGCAGACCACGCGTCAGCACCTTGGCACCTGCCAAAGCCTCCTTGTCGAAGACCGGGTGGAGCAGTTCGTCCAGCTTGCCCGGCTCGCAACGCTTCAGCGCCGTCTTCTCGTCGATCTCGCCCTCGTGGAGCAAGTCCATGGCGATCTTCACCATGGCCGTACCCGTGCGCTTACCGTTGCGCGTCTGCAAGAACCAGAGTTTTCCCTCCTGTACGGTAAACTCCATGTCCTGCATGTCGTGGTAGTGCTTCTCCAACTTGTCCTGCAGCGCGTTGAGCTCCTGGAAGATCTCCGGCATGTTCTCTTCCATTGACGGATACTTCTTGGCACGCACCTCCTCGCTGATGCCCTGGAGCTTCGCCCAGCGGAGCGAACCCTCCTTGGTGATCTGCTGCGGTGTGCGGATACCGGCCACCACATCCTCGCCCTGGGCGTTGATCAGATACTCACCGTTGAAGATGTTCTCACCCGTAGCGGCGTCACGGCTGAAGCACACACCCGTTGCCGACGTGTCGCCCATGTTGCCGAAGACCATTGCCATCACCGTCACGGCCGTACCCCACTCCTGGGGGATACCCTCCATCTTGCGGTAGAGGATGGCGCGGTCGTTCATCCAGCTGTCGAAGACGGCGCAGATGGCACCCCAGAGCTGCTCCATCGGATCCGTCGGGAATTTCATGCCCGTGCGCTCCTGGATCGCCTGCTTGAAGAGCACCACCAGCTGCTTCAGCTCATCGACATTCATCTCGTTGTCGAGTTTGATGCCGCGCTGTGCCTTCACCTGCTGTATGATCGCCTCGAAGGGATCGATGTCCTCCTTGTTCTCGGGCTTCATGCCCATCACAACGTCTCCATACATCTGGACGAATCGGCGGTAGCTGTCATAGGCAAAACGCTCGTTGCCCGTCTTCTGTGCCAGTCCGATCACCACGGTGTCGTTGAGACCCAGGTTGAGGATGGTGTCCATCATACCCGGCATGGAAGCGCGCGCACCAGAGCGGACGCTGACAAGCAGCGGGTTGATAGGATCGCCAAACTTCGCGCCCATCAATTTCTCGATGTGCTTCACGCTCTTCTCCACTTCGCTCTTCAGCAAAGCGACCACGTCGTCCTTTCCTTTCTCAAAATATTCGTTGCAAACGTCGGTGGTGATAGTGAATCCCGGGGGTACGGGCACGCCGATGAGGTTCATTTCAGCAAGGTTTGCACCCTTGCCACCCAGCAGATTGCGCATTTCCGCACGACCTTCAGCCTTACCATTGCCGAAGGTGTAAACTCTTTTTTCGCTCATTGCTTCTATGGTTGTTGTATAATGAATATTGTGTTATCTTTTTTACCTTAAAAATATCCAGAACTAATCTTTGCTTATTTTGGATGCAAATTTACGCATTTTATGCGTTTTCTCCAAATTTTACGCATGTTTTTTCTGTCTCACCCACACTAAAAATGAGGCGCGTCAAGAAAAACTTCTTCCTCCTACCGTCAGTTTTTGAACAGTTTGCTGAAGAACCCCTTCTTCTCCTTCTTCTTCGGTGCTGCTTCCTGCGGCGCTTCCGCCTCAGCCTGCGACTTTTCCTCGACGACGTGGGGCGAGACCGGGGGCAAGTCCTCGCCCTCCAAGATGCCCGCGTCCGTCCATTGCTGCACCAATGCCTGGCAGTCCGCCTTCGCCTCATCTGCCTCCACCTCATATTCGCCCGTCAGCAGTTCCACCATGTCGTCGATGGTGAAATCCTCCCGCTGTGCCAGTTCGTTCCACAGGAAGTTCGCCGTCTCGTTGAGTGAAATGATATTGGTGAAGTCGATATTCTCCTGTCCCGTGGCCAGCAAAACCGACTCGCCACAGACATTGCGATTGATAAATCCTTTTTTTACTCTCATGATTCGTTATTATTCGTGTTTTTTCTTCCTCTTCCCCATTCGTTCAGCACCAGCCGGCGGTGTATCGCCAGCAGATACCGTCTGATCGGGTAGAGTCTTGTCCAGCAGTAGCTATACGCCTTCCATTTCCAGCCGTCCGTGCGGTCCATCGTCTTCCGTCCTTTGCGGTAGAATCCGATGGCCCCCGCCTTCACGTCCTTCAGTCGGCAGTGCTCCTCCGCCAGGTTGCCGTCGCCACGCAAGGTCACGGCCTCGCCCTCGATGGCAACGATGCGATGAAACACATAGTGGCGTGGCGATACCTCCGCCAGTACGGGGTCCCCCACCTTCACCGTTTCCGCCTTCACCAGCAGCGCCACGTCGCGGTCGTCCTCCAGAAAGGGGCGCATCGAGTAGCCTCTGAGCCGAAGTGTCACCGTGTGGCCTTCGTCCAGCAGCCGAATGATCTCGGGTATGAGGATGGCGTTGGGTATCTGCATCTTCCTATTCCTTTGCTATGGCCCGACAGCACACCCTCGCTGCCTCCTCGTTGGGCAGACAGTGGAGCATGTAGATGGGTGTCAGGCCGATCACCTCCGACATCGTGTCACAGACCTGTCCGTGCAGCCTCTCGTCCCATTTCATCGACGAGCACGACGGCAGCAGTATCGCCAGAGCCTGCAGCGGCGAGAGCCTGTCCACCGAGTTGGCCTGCGCCCGGTCTATCTGGGTGATCGCCCCCAGGGACGCCTTCACCTGTCGGTAGCACGGCGTCTTTCCGCTCCAGGGCGAACCATAGATCATGGCCTCGCCGTCTATCACGCGCACCACGGGGTTGTCATCGTTCATCAGGTCACACCCCGGTATGCACCGCAGCCACATCGCCACCTGCGTACTCTTGCCCGTGCCGCTCTTGGCGACGAACGCATAGCCGCGTCCTTGGTAGCGCACCAGCGAGGCATGGATGAGTAGCGTCTGCCGCCCTCCTGTGGCAAAGGCGTAGGCGAGCATCAGCGCACTGTTCAGTCCGAAGGACCGCATCATCCCGTCGCCGTTGAGTGCACAGCGGCAGTGAGCAAACGCCTTGTCAGCGATTAGCAGACAGCATGCGCGGCCCCGTATGTCCTTGATGATAAACTGGTAGCCACCATCCTCCAGCCGATCCACCGCCGTGTCGCCGTTGCCCGTGTCAAAGACGCGGATGCGACTGCGCTGATTCTTGGGCACGGGGTGCAAGGTGTCGTCCACCTCCATCACCATCACGCAGTCCTCCTCCTCCGTCGTGCGAAACGGTTCGTAGGAGGGTATCAGTGCCAGGTCGTTGGTCTGTCCTTCACGAAAGAAGACCCCCACGCGGTGGTCGGCAATGCTGAAGTAGTGTCGGTGCCAGTTTGCTTCCATATCGCGCCGGTGTCTTTATTTCTGTGCCTTTTTCTCCGCCTTGCGTGCCTTCTTCTCTGCCTTGCGCTGCGCCTTGGCCGTGGCACGGTCCGTCTTCTCGGCCGCCGCCTCCGCCAGTTTCGGGTCGATGATGACCCTGCCCACGCCGGGTTCCACGACCTTGTAGGCGAAGACCTCCGCGGGCACGTTTCTCACCAGGAGGTCAAACTTGCGCTTCTTGCCCTCATAGCGCTGGCGCAGTTTTTGGTATTTCTTATAGATCTCCTTTTCATCAAAGGCATAGACCGTCACGCAGGTGGGCGCTTCCAGTCCCATCTGCTTCAGGAAGTTGCGTAGCTGGTAGGAGTATTCGTCCCGGTTCACGAGAAAGGAGCGCTCCTTCTCATACACCCAGGCCCCTTCCAGCTGCTGCACGTCGGTGAAATAGACCGTCGAGTCGTTGAAGGAGGCTGCAAAGCCAAACATATAGACTTTCGTCGGCAGGAAGTCTCCGCCATAGGCAGCACCCGCACAGAGGATCATGATCACCGACAGGACAACCTGCTTCCATTGCTTCATCACAGTTTTTTCTTGATATTGCATCATCGCGTTCACGAATTACACTTTTTATTATAGGCCAACAAAGGTACGGACAATCCTATGATTATGCAAATTTAGCGCCAATTTTCTTTCCACACCCTGCTTTCTGCGTCCCAGGTGGCGGTCCGTCCCGAAGCCATCCCGAGACCATCCCGAAGCCAAACCAGGCGCAACCCAACGGTCTTCCCGTCCGATTGCGCCTGGCCTTCTTCCTATGTCATGTGGAACTTTTTCTGCTGATTACTCTCCGATAGGCACGGCGAAGTAAGCCTTCTTTCCTGTCGGATACATACCCTGGATGTAGAGCACGGGATCCTTGCTCACGCTGGCCTTCTTCACCTCCTTCTGCAGGTCGTCGATGGTCTTGACCATACCCTCGTTCACGCGCTGGATGATGAAGCCACGGTTGATGCCCGCATCCTTCAGTGCTCCGCTGTTCACCTTGATCACCTCCAGACCATACGTGATGTTGAGCTGCTCCATCATCGCCTTCGTCACGGGGCGGAACTGTGCGCCGAGCACGTCGATGTCAGCCTGCTCGATCGGCTTCGTGTTGCCCTGGGCGTTCTTCAGCGTGATGGTCTTCTCGATCTTCTTCTTGTTGCGCAGATACGTCAGCGTGATCTTGTCGCCCGGACGCTTGGCGTTGATCATCTCCTGAAGCTCCGACATCTTCACGATGGGCTTACCGTCCACCTTCGTGATCACGTCGCCTTCCTCCAGTCCGGCCTCAGCGCCGTTGCCGTCCTCAGAGACGGAGTTGACATAGACACCGTCGTTGGTGCCGAGGTCTATCTCCTTGCCCTGGTCCTTCTGGCGGTTGATGTGGTTGAGCACGTCCGTACCCGTGATGCCCAGTTGCACACGCTGCACGCTACCATACTTCTTGATGTCAGCCACCACCTTGTTCATGATCGTCGTCGGGATGGCGAAACCATAGCCCGTAAAGGAACCCGTCTGCGAGTAAAGCATGGCGTTGATGCCGACCAGCTCACCACGCGTGTTCACCAGTGCGCCACCCGAGTTGCCCGGATTGATGGCCGCATCGGTCTGGATGAAACTCTCGATGCCGTTGGCGCTCGCACCCAGTCCACGCGACTTCGCGCTGACGATACCTGCCGTCACCGTATTGTTGAGGTTGTACGGGTTGCCGACAGCCAGCACCCACTCTCCGACCTTCAGGTCGTCGCTGTTGGCGATGGTGATGGCGGGCAGGTCCTTGGCGTTCACCTTGATGAGGGCGAGGTCCGTCTGCTTGTCCGTACCGATGATCTTGGCGCTAAACTCGCGGTTGTCGTTGAGCGTGACGGTCAGCTCGTCCGCACCCTCCACGACGTGGTTGTTGGTCACGATGTATCCGTCCTGCGAGATAATCACACCCGATCCTGTTGCCTCGCGCTTCGGTGTCTGCACCCGCTGCTGGCGCGAACCGCCACCGGGGTTGCCGAAGAAGCCAAACGGGTCAAAGAATCCGCCCCAGGGGTCGTCCTGCACTTCGACGGTCTTCGTCTTGGAGTTTTGCACATACTTGATGTGGACCACGGAGGGCAATGCTTTCTCGGCGGCATAGGTCAGATCGACCGGCTGTCCAGCAACGACGGATGCCGGGGCCTCAGCCGCATATACCTTCAGGAATGCTCCCGTAGAGAGAGCCAACGCCGTCACTGTGGCGGCACTCATCAGATACTTCGAAAATTTCTTCATACTACAATATCTTTTTTGTTTCTTATATTTATACTTCCATTGCGTTCGCGTCAGCCGTCGTTTGCTTTCCTACCGACAGGCTTTCTGCCGAAACGTGGTGCAAATATAGGCGCAAAAAATGTAAAACTGACTATCTGTCATGAATCTTTATCCGATTTTAACAGTTTTCTTTTTACACTTAACGGCTCTTAGTTTTACCTCCTCCCCATTTTACATTCCCTAACGATATGCCATTCTGGCAGTCCCTGCCCGCTTTGCTTTGGTCGTGTTTTTTGGATTTGGTCCTTGCGAAGCGTTGTTCATAGTTGTTTCCCTTGCAGCAGCATGTTCTTCCGTCCCATTGCCCTTTTCCTACCTTCGCCTTTGGTTGACTACGAGTCGTGTGGAATCCATGAAAGCTTGCTTGCCACTTTAACATGGATAGACTTTTTCTCTCAAAGATTTTTTCTTCTCATAGAAAATACTTATCTTTGCACCATCCTATTTTAATTGCAAATACACGAAAATAGAATCGAAAGGATTAGATGTTATGAGTATAAAAGACTATCGTTTGACTTCTATGGAGGAACCCACGGACGCCATGCTTCATGAGCTGATGAGCCAGGTGGCTACCTCTGCGCGGCAGAGTTCGGCTAATGCCAAGCAGGTCTTGCAACGAAAGATGCAGGAGACAATAGAGTTGATTCGCAAGCAGCGCGAACAGCTTTCGTCAATTTCTTCTAGTATTGTCAGATGATGTCAAAATGGCGCAGCGCATTCCACACTCCGTCCTCATCGACGGTGGAGGTCACATAGTCCGCATGCGCTTTCACCTCATCGACTGCATTGCCCATCGCCACACCAATGCCGGCAGCACAAAGCATGGGGCGGTCGTTACCCCCGTCGCCAAACGCCATGGTCTCGCTGATGTCAAAACCAAGGTAGTCTGCCATGGCACGGATACCCCTCGCCTTGTCCGCCGTCGCCGACGTGATGTCGCAGAACGTAGGATACCAACGCGCTGACGCACACCCCGCCAACTGTGGCATGATCTCCTTCTCCTGCTCCTCGGTAATGAACGAGGTGATCTGTAGCACCCCCTGATTGATGACCTCTTCCAGGGGCACGTCATACTTGTTGTATGTCACTTTCAGCATATCGAAGAAAGCATGATCCACCATCTCGTTGCGGTTCAAAAACTGAATATCCTTCTTGCCCACCACGACAGAAGAAATGTTGTGCCTGCGGCAATGGTCCACCAAGGCCAGCACCTCCTCGTGCGAGATCAGGTCCTCCCTCACCACCGTCTCACCATAGATACACAGCGCCCCCGTGGTGAGGATATACCCATCCATCAGGTGCTCCACCTCCGGGATGTTGTTGAGCAACTGCCTTGGTCGCCCCGTAGCAGTAAATATCTTCACCCCCTGGTCATGCGCCATTTGTAGCGCCTGGATCGTCCGCTCCGGTATCTTGTGGGTCTTGAAACTCACGAGCGTACCATCCACGTCGAAAAACAATGCTTTTATCATGATTGCAAATTTACATCATTTTTTTCGTTTTTGAAAATCTTTTCGCATATTTACGGCCCTGCACCCGTTTTTGAGTTATCCATCCCAATGGTTATAAAGAGATAACAAAAAAAAGAGTAAAGCAATGGCAAGTATCAAGATTAAGTTTCGTCCCTCGTCCGTCCGAGGCAAGGAGGGCGTATTGTTCCTTCAGATTATTCACCGCCGCGTGGTGCGCCAAATCGTGACCCCCTATCGGCTCTACGCCCACGAGTGGGATGCCCTGTCTCTTATACACATCTCCGAGCCCACGAGACCGGAGCCTA
>ENA-UAPH01000333-UAPH01000333.1-human-gut-metagenome-genome-assembly--contig:-NODE-333-length-21098-cov-4.797035_pt1 | contig 21098 bp, 20 predicted proteins | sample MGYA00243482_ERZ654581 | MGnify/ENA primary metagenome ERZ654581 (study PRJEB26926, sample SAMN06164676) | human gut metagenome | biome: ENVO:00009003; feature: ENVO:2100002; material: ENVO:00002003...
GGCCATCGAGAATATCCGCACCAGCGCGAAAAAGCGCCACAGCGCAGGCGTCGCCATGCTGGCGACCGGCATCACCTTCGCCGTCATCTTCGGCATCACGGCCATCGCCTGCTTCGGTACGGCGGGGGCGTTCACGTCCGGCGGCGCGGCGGGGGCGGCTGATATGACGGTCCTCGGTGCCATCGGCGATCTCGCACTGGGTGCGATCGCGGTGACGGGGTGGTGCTCTGCCGCTGTGACCGCTGTGTTCGGCTGGCTGACCGCAGCGGGTGCGTCCCGTATGAAAGCCGCCAAGACTCTGGAGCTCTACGCCGATACCGCCGAGGGCTTCGACTGGCACAAGGGCCTGTCCCTCTCCATGCTGGCCGACCTGACGCATAAAAAGAAGACCAAGGCTCTCAAGATGCTGCGGAAATTCATCCACAAGGGCTGGCTCAGTGCCTGGCTGGACGAGAAAAACGACAAGCTCTACCTGACGGCAGAGGACTACCGCGCCGCACAGGAAAATCAGCCCCAGCCCGAACCGGAAAAAGCGCCGGAACAGGCCGGAGAAGTCCCCCTGAACCTCGAGACGACCCGCCGCTTTGCGCAGGTGCTCGAGAAGGAGCAGGAGCTCATGGAGGATGAGCGGGCTGTGGAGGAGCTGCAGCATATGCAGAAGACCACCGAGTCCATCTGTGCCTGGCTGGAAGCCCACCCAGAGAGCCTGCCCAAGGCCCGCCGCTTTGCGGAATACTATATCCCCACCACCCTCAAGCTCCTGCACACCTACAACGACGTGCAGAGCCAGCAGGGCGAGAACGCGGAGGCCATCCGCCGGGATATTGCGGGCATCCTGCACACCCTGAATCAGGCGTATGATAACCTCTACGATAAGCTTTTGTCGGACGTGGCGCTGGATGTTTCCAGCGAGATCGCTGCGCTGCAGGGGATGCTGGCGAACGATGGTCTGGCCGGGGAGGGATTGCGATGACCTACCGGGCCTGGAACACCAAGACCGTTGACCGCGCCGCCCTGAAAGAGCTGACAGCGGCCATCGCCCAGCAGAACACCGAAGAGCTGGAATACCAGAACATGGACGAAGAGTGGAGCGAGGAAAAGTACCGCTCTGTCCTCGCGGCCCAGCAGAAAGAAGCCGGCCTGCTGGCCGGCATCCTCGCTGCCCGGGGCATCACCGACCCCGCCGAGGCGCTGACCCTTCTGGCGGGCGAAGAAGAGCTGAGCGACCCCATGCTCCTGACCGACATGGACAAAGCCTGTGAGCGCATCCTGCGGGCCATCGACGAAGGGGAGACCATCGTCGTCTTCGGCGACTACGACGTGGACGGTGTGACCGCCACGGCCCTGCTCTATCAGCACCTGAAAGGGATGGGCGCCGCCGTCAAGTGTATGCTGCCCAGCCGGGAGGGCGACGGCTACGGCCTCTCGAAGAACGCGATCCAGTCGATCTACGATAAGGGCTGCCGCCTCATCGTCACGGTGGACAACGGCATCTCTGCCGTAGAGGAAGCCGCATTCGCGGCCAGCCTCGGCATCGACCTCATCATCACAGACCACCATCTGCCCCACGACACCCTGCCCCAGGCAGTGGCCATCGTGGACCCCCGCCGTGCCGACGACCACAGCCCCTTCAAGGGCCTGTGCGGCGCGGGCGTGGCCTTCAAGCTCTGCGCCGCGCTGGATGGCTGCCCGCCGGAAGAGATGCTGGAATACTGCGGCGACCTCGCCGCTGTTGGCACCGTGGCCGACGTCATGCCCCTGACAGGGGAGAACCGCACCATCGTCAAAGCCGGTCTGCGCCAGCTGCAAAATACGGACAGACCCGGCTTCTGCGCCCTTTTGGAAGAAGTGGGCCTTGCAGGCAAGCCGGTGACGGCAGAGAACATCAGCTACGCCATCGCACCCCGCATCAATGCGGCGGGCCGGATGGACAGCGCTGTCACCGCTTTGCAGCTGGTGCTCTGTGAGGACGAAGACCGGGCGGTCGAACTGGCTCATAAGCTGAGCGACATCAACATCCAGCGGCAGGAGACGGAGATGGAGATCGTCAAAGCCGCGCAGGAACTGCTGGACGCTGAACCGGAACGCCTCGAAGACCGGGTCATCCTGCTCTGGGGCAGAGACTGGCACCCCGGCGTCATCGGCATCGTGGCCTCCCGCCTTGTGGAAAAGACCGGACGCCCGGTCATCGTGGTGTCGGTAGATGAGCACGGCGAGGGCAAGGGCAGCGGCCGCAGCGTGCAGGGCTTCAACCTGCACGAGTGCATCGCCTCCTGCGCCGACATCCTGCTCCGCTTCGGCGGCCACGCCATGGCAGCGGGCCTCTCGGTGCGGGAAGAGGATCTGCAGACGCTCCGCCAGCGGCTCAACGACTGGGCGGCCCGGGAGTGTCCCGTGCTGCGCACCCCGCCGCTGGAATGCGATCTGTCCGTCCACCTCGACCGCCTGACGGTGGAGAGCGTCCGCCGCCTCGACCAGCTGGCACCCTACGGTGCCGACAACCCCAGCCCGGTCTTCGTGCTGGAAAGGGCTGTCGTGGAGGGCGTCTACGCCGTCTCGGAGGGCAAGCACTGCCGCCTGCGTCTGCGGCAGGGCAGTTCCAGCATCTATGCCGTCTGGTTCGGGATGCACCCGGAACAGGTGCCTTACTCGACGGGCGACGTCGTGGACGCAGCCATCAGCCTTTCGGTCTACGATTCGCCCCGGGGCGCACAGCTGTCGGGCCGCATCATCGAGCTGCACCCGGCGGGCCTCGGCAACACAGCTGCAGAGCAGGCCGCGCTGGTGCAGGCGCTGCGCCGGGGTACGCCCCTGACGCCGGAGCAGAAGGAGAGCATCGCCCCGGAGCGCAGCCATATCATCACCGTTTATCGGGAGCTGCAGGCGCGGCGCTGGCACGCCGAAGACCTGCAGCCCCTGTTTGCAAAACTCGGCGAGGAGAACACCGGCCGGACGCTGGTGGCCATCTCCGCGCTGGAACAGGTCGGCCTCATCACAGCGGCTGACCGGGGCGGGGCAAAGTTCTGGGAACTTGTGCCTGCCACCGGCAAGAAGAACCTTGCCGATGCGCCCATCCTGAAATGTCTGGAGGAACGATAAAGATGCCTGAGGGAAAGAAACCTGTCGTCCCCGCGCCCGCAGCATCGGCTGCGGCGAAAGAGGACAGCTATTCTGCAAAGACCCATCTCCATCAGCCCGTGCCGGTGACGGAGATGTCTACCGTGGCCGCAACGGCTCTGCCGGCCAACGCCCCTGAGGGGACCCTTCCCTCGGAGGTGCGGCCCGAGATCGTGACCTGGGAGAAGCTGGTGGAGGCCATCAAAGCCAGCGGCAAAGCCTACAACATGGCCATGATCGAAAAAGCCTACAATATGGCCAACGACGCCCACAAGGGGGTCTGCCGCCGCAGCGGTGAGCCCTATATCTGCCACCCGCTGGCCGTGGCCCGCCTCGTGCTGGACCTCGGCATGGACAGCGAGAGCATCGCCGCCGCCCTGCTCCACGACGTGGTGGAGGATACCCCCACCACGCTGACCGACCTGACCGCCGCTTTCGGCGAAGAGGTGGCCGCGCTGGTGGACGGCGTCACCAAGCTGACCAAGATCCAATTTTCCAATATCGAAGAGCTGCAGGCCGAGAACCTGCGCAAGATGCTGCTGGCCATGAGCCGTGACGTCCGCGTCATGATCATCAAGCTCTGTGACCGCCTGCACAATATGCGCACCGGCGACGCATGGCCGGAGCAGAAGCGCCGCGACAAGGCCCGGGAGACCATGGAGGTCTACGCTCCCATCGCCAACCGTCTGGGCATCCTGAACGTCAAGGAGGAGCTGGAAGACCGCAGCCTCCACTACCTCGACCCCGTGGGCTACGAGGAGATCAACAAGATGCTCAGCGAGCGCGCGGGCGACGAGTTTCTGGCCAGCGTGTCGGGCGTCATCAAGAGCCGCCTCGAGGAGAGCGGCATCGAGGGCGCGACCATCAAGCGGAGAGTCAAGAGCATCTACGGCATCTACCGCAAGACCATCATGCAGAACAAGTCCTTCGATGAAATTTACGACATCTACGCGGTGCGCATCATCCTGGACACCCTGGCTGAGTGCTACAGCACTCTGGGCCTCATCCACGATATGTACCACCCGCTGCCCAACCGCTTCAAGGACTATATCTCCACCCCCAAGCCCAACGGCTACCAGAGCCTCCACACCACCGTCATCGGCCACGAGGGCATCCCCTTCGAGGTGCAGATACGCACCCGCACCATGGACGAGCAGGCCGAGTACGGCGTTGCCGCCCACTGGAAGTATAAAGAGGGCCTCGAGGGCCACGATAAGCTGGATGAGCGTCTGGCCTGGGTCAGCCAGCTGCTGGAAAACCAGCGTGTCAGCGAGGATTCCGGCAACCTGCTCCACGATTTGAAGAGCGACCTGCTGCCGGAGGAGGTCTTTGCCTTCACCCCGAAGGGCGACGTCATCAACCTGCCTGCGGGCGCCAACTGCATCGACTTTGCCTACGCCATCCACTCTGCCGTCGGCAACCGGATGGTGGGCTGTAAGGTCAACAACCGCATTGTCCCCATCGACCATGTCGTGGCGACGGGCGAGATCATTGAAGTCATCCTCGGCCCGGCGGACAAAGGCCCCAGCCGCGACTGGCTCAAGATCGTGCGCACCAGCGAGGCCAAGAGCAAGATACGCAACTGGTTCAAGAAGATGCGCCGCGAAGAGAACATCCAGCAGGGTCGCGACGCGCTGGCCAAAGAGCTGCGCCGGGAGATGATCTTCATCCCCGACGACCAGCTGGATGAGTTCGTGGGCAGCTGCAGCCGTCGTCTGCGCCAGAACAACGCGGAGGAAATTTACGCTGCCATCGGCTACGGCGGCATGACCATCGCCAACTGCCTGCCCAAGCTCAAAGAGGAGTGGCAGAAGCTCAAGGCCGCCGAGGCTGCTGAGAACAAGTCGGTGGAGGATCTGCCGAAGGTCGATTTGAGCCGCGTCCACGCCACCGACGGCGTAGTGGTGGAGGGCTTCGACAACACCCCCATCAAGTTTGCAAAGTGCTGCTCGCCCCTGCCCGGCGACCCCATCGTGGGCTTCATCACCCGGGGCTTCGGCGTCTCCATCCACAAGCAGAGCTGCGCCAACGCGGTGTCCAGCATGAAAGACCCCTCCAACGCCCCCCGCTGGGTCAAGGCGTACTGGGCCGACAGCGTCAAGGACAGCTACAAGGCCGGTCTGGAGATCATCGCTCTCAACCGCAACGAGCTGCTGTCCGATGTGCTGGCTGCGCTGGCTGACATCCGCGTCCCCATCTACGCCATGAATGCCCGTCAGGTGGAGAACAACTGTGCCGTCATCAGCCTGACCATCGGCATCAACAATACAGAGCACCTCAACCGGGTCGTGGCCCGTCTGTCCAAAGTCAAGGATGTGCTCAAGGTAACAAGGAGCTAATATGCGTGCAGTCATTCAGGCCGTATCCTCGGCCAGTGTCCGGGTCAACGGCGGCGAGTCGCGTCCCATCGGTCCCGGCCTCGTCATCCTGCTGGGCGTCAAGGACACCGATACTCTCGACATCGTGCCGAAGCTGGCTGAAAAATGCGCGGGCCTGCGCATTTTCAAGGACGAAAACGACAAGCTGAACCTCAGCGCAAAGGACCTCGGGTACTCTGCACTGGTGGTGAGTCAGTTCACCCTCTACGGCGACACGAAGAAGGGCTTCCGCCCCAGCTTCATCAAGGCGGCAAGACCGCCGCTGGCTGTGGACGCCTACGAGCTGTTCCTCGCCGAGATGAACAGGCAGGGCCTCAAGGATGTCCAGCACGGCGAGTTCGGCGCGGATATGCAGGTGTCGCTGGTCAACGAAGGCCCCTGCACCATTGTCATCGACACCGACGAGTGGCATAAAGGAGAAAAATAAACCATGAAGGCATTTCATCTGGTCGGCCCTGCGCCGTTTTACACCAACAGTTTCCTGCTCATCTCGGACGCAGGCAACGCGGTGGTCATCGACCCCGCCGCCGAGGTGCAGGAGTACGATAAGATCTTAAAGGAGCACGGCGGCAGGCTGAGCCTCATCCTCTGCACCCACGGCCACTACGACCATGTGGGCAGTGCGGGGGTCCTGAGCCGCGAGTGGGGGGCAAAGCTCTACTGTGAGCCCGCCGACTGTCAGGGGACCCAGCTGCTGCCCCTCAAGGGTTCGGACAGCGGCTACGAAGAAGGGGAGGTCATCCCCCTCGACGAGCTGAGCTTCACTGTCTGGCACACCCCCGGCCACACCGAGGGCAGCGTAGTGCTGCTGTGCGAAAACTATCTCTTCGTGGGCGACACCGTCTTTCAGGGCAGCATCGGCCGCACCGACCTCGAGGGCGGCGACAGCCGGAAGATGGACGAGAGCCTGCGCAAGTTCGCGGCCCTGCCCGTCCCGGCTGAGGCACAGGTGCTGCCCGGCCACGGCGATTTCTCCACCTTCGGGCAGGAGGCCGCCACCAACTTCTATATCAAAAATGCGCTGAGAAACGCATAAAAAGGCGGGATTTCACATGAATATCTATATCATGGGCCTCGGCTCGGGCTACGAGGTGGAGCACCTCGTCCGCCTGTTCTACCCAATGGCCCCGCTCACCCTCACCCCGCCCGAGGACGGCGCAGACTGCGTCTGGGCCGAGAAGCGGCCTGACAAGCTCTGGGCCATGGTGCGGCAGGGCGGCAAGAGCCAGACCGCCGAAGCACCTCTGCCCATTCCCGTGGAAGAGGGCGGCGAGACGCCGGAATTTGCGCTGGCCAGCCTGACCTATGACCTGCTGCGCAGCTGGACGGGCATCCGCCCGCCCTGGGGCAAGATGACCGGCGTCCGCCCGGTGCGCCTCGTCCACGACAAGCGGGCCGCAGGCTGGACGGAAGAGGAGATCGACGATTTCTTTTTGAAGCGCTTCGACTGCTCGCCCGAAAAATACGGCATGGCCAAGGCCATCGCGGACTTGCAGGAGCCGATCCTGAAAGCAGGCAGTGCGCCCAAGACCTACAGCCTCTATATCGGCATCCCGTTCTGCCCCTCCCGGTGCAGCTATTGCAGCTTCGTCAGCTGCAACCTCGACCGTGACCGCAAGCTGGTGCAGCCCTATGTAGACTGCCTGTGCAAAGAGGTCGAGGCCATCCGGGACGAGGCCGACAAGGCCGGGCTGAGGCTCTGCAGCATCTACATCGGCGGCGGCACCCCCACCAGCCTCTCGGCAGCGCAGCTGCGCCAGCTCATGGGGACGGTGCGGGACTGCTTCGACCTTTCCACCATCGTGGAATACACGGTGGAAGCCGGACGCCCCGACTGCACCGACGCCGAAAAGCTGGCCGTCATCAAGGAATACGGCGCGACCCGCATCTCCATCAATCCGCAGACCTTTTCGGATGAAGTATTGGCGAACATTGGCCGCAGGCACTCGGCTCAGGACATCCTCGATTGCTATGCCGAGGCCCGGGCCGCAGGCCACGACGACATCAACATGGACCTCATTGCTGGCCTGCCCGGTGACACGGTGGAAGGGTTCGAGAAGAGCCTGCGTCAGGCCATCGCCCTCGACCCTGAGAACATCACCGTCCACACCCTGACCCTCAAGCGGGCCTCCCGCATCGTCATCGAGGACCAGAAGGAGAACGACTACGCCGATGTGGCCGCCATGCTGGAAAAGTGCCATCTGCTGGCCGAGGCGGGCTATCGGCCCTACTACCTCTATCGTCAGAAAAATACCCTCCAAAACCTGGAAAACGTGGGCTGGTGCAAGCCGGGCCACGAGGGGTATTATAATATCTATATCATGGAAGAAGTCCAGACCATCCTCTCGGCCGGCGCAGGCGGCAGCACCAAGCTGGTGGCCGACGGCGGTCGACGGATGCAGCGCATCTTCAATTTCAAGTATCCGACAGAGTATATCCAGCGCTTTGCGGAGGTACTGGAGCGCAAAAAAGGAGTGGCTGATTTTTATGATCACGATTTGGGTCCCGAAACGTCTGGTTGAAGTCGGGCTGTACAACGTTGCCGCCCGCAGTCCGCAGGAACTTGCCGCCCTGAGTGAGCAGAGCTACCGCGACCGCGTGAAGTACGCCGCCGAAAAGGTGCGCCTTTCCGGCACCAAGATCGTCATGCTCACCGGCCCGTCGGCCAGCGGCAAGACCACCAGCGCCCACAAGCTGGCCGAGGAGCTGATCCGGCAGGGAACATACGCCCATGTGGTCAGCCTGGATAATTTTTTCCGTGGGGCGGAGTTCTACCCCCGCCTGCCCGACGGTACCCTGGATTACGAAAACCCCGATACCATGGACCTGCCCCTTGTCCGGCAGTGCCTGCATGAGCTGAGCGAGACGGGCCGGACCACCCTGCCCATCTATGATTTTGCCAACGAGCGGCGCTCCAACGAGACCGAGGCCGTGGACCTGCAGGGCGGTGTCTGCATCGTGGAGGGCATCCATGCCCTGAACCCGGAGCTCACCGGCCTTGTGAAAGGCGACGATATCTACCGCGTGTATGCCGGCCTGCGGGAGGAATACTGCATCGATGGCCGGAGAGTCATCAATACACAGGATATCCGCCTGTGCCGCCGTACCCTGCGCGATGCTGCCGCCCGCGGCCGCAGCCCGGAAAAGACCCTTGCCATGTGGGACCGCGTGCTGGACGGTGAAACACGCTATATCAAGGGCTTCAAATCCACAGCGGACTTCCTGCTGGATACCTCCTTTACCTACGAGCTGGGCCTGATCTCCAAGCTGCTGGGCGTGGTGCGCCGTCAGTTCACGCTGGAAGGCCACAATGCCGAGCTGTGGGATGAGACCGCCCGCCGGTTTGAGCATGTGGCACCGCTGGAGCTGGAGCTGCTGCCGGAAGACAGTATGCTGCGGGAATTCTACGGCGGCGCGGCCGACCGCATGGCACAGGATGCCAATGTGTGAAAATGTCGTGTAAATTTAGTCTGAATGCGAAAAAACTGTTTCCAAATCCGCACGATTCTGTAAAACTTGGGTGGGATTCGTTGCATTCCCCCCGGGAGTGCGCTATAATGAAAATAATCTCCGGCGGCACAGGGACAGCCTGAGCAGAAAACGCAGAGGAGTGCTGCCCACCCCGGGCATAGACAAGTGAGGTGTCTTTTATGGACTTCAATAAGATCAAGGAAATGGGCCTCGAGTATGCCGAGAAAGGCAAGAATGCCGCGCTGGACCTGGCCGAAAAGGGCCGCACTCAGGCAAAGATCGTGAACGCGCAGAGCAAGCTGTACAAGGCGCAGCGCCAGCTGGGCGCTCTGGTGTATAGTCTGGCCAAGGGCAACGAGGAGAACCAGCCCCTTGTGGACAAATACATCGAGATGATCGCCAACATCGAGCAGGAGCTCTCCGACCTGAAAGCCTCTCTCGAGCCGGATACCGTCATTGAGACGACTTTCGAGGATACGGAAGAGGCCGCCGCCGACGTGACGGCTGACGCTGCCGCAGAGCCCGCCGAGGAAAAGCCCGAGGACGACGAGGCCAAGACCTGCCCCCAGTGCGGCGCGCCCGTCTCGGACGACGCGCTGTTCTGCAACAAGTGCGGCGCACAGCTGTAAGCGAAAAAGCCCACGCAGGGCGGTGTCCCCCGGGGGATGCCGCCTTTTGTTGTGAATGAAATGAGAATTTTGCCGCAAAAAGCCGGAAAATGCGCTTGTACCCTTGCATTTCGGCAGATTCTGCGGTACAATTTGAATCTGTTCGCAGATGCTTTCGGAATGCGGAAAGGAGACGCCCCATGCAGGACTGGACGCCGCGGGAACACTATACGGCGGAAGACCTCGTGGAGATCATCCGCATCCTGAGAGACGGGGAGAACGGCTGTCCGTGGGACAAAGTCCAGACCCACGCTTCCATCCGGAAAAACTTTCTGGAAGAAACATGCGAAGCGCTGGAAGCCATCGACGCCGACGACCCTGTCATGATGCAGGAAGAGCTGGGCGATGTCCTGATGCAGGTGGTGTTCCACACCGTCATCGAGGAGGAGCGGGGCCGTTTCGACATGGAAAAGGTCTGCCGCGAGGTGTGCGAGAAGCTGGTCTTCCGCCACCCGAACATCTTTGCTTCCTCGGCGGCGGAAAATGCTGGTATAAACAGCTGGGATGCGCTCAAAAATAAGGAAAAGGGCCGCACGACTCTGGCCGATGAGCTGGACACCGTCCCGGCCACCCTGCCCGCCCTGATGCGCGCCCAGAAGCTCCAGAAGCGGGCCGCGCGGTTCGGCTGCGGGCCGGGGGATGCCGCCGGTGCGGCCAGGGCTCTGGACAGCGCCAAGGCCGCGTGGGACGCACAGCAGACGGCAGAGAACGCCGGTGAGCTGCTGCTGGCCGCCGCCGATGCCATGCGTCTGGCCGGTGTGGATGCCGAAGAAGCCCTGACCTTTGCGGCCAGGCGCTTCACCCAGAGGCTGGAAGCGGACGAAACGTAAACGGGTACCAGACGGTCAGACCGTCTGCTCGAATAGAAAATGTTGAGAATATTGTGGAGGCTTTTATTATGACCAAGACCGATCTGATCGCACAGGTTGCGGCAAACACTGAGATGAGCAAGAAGAGCGCTGAGATGGCTGTCAACGCTGCATTCGAGGCACTGGGCAAGGCTATGGCCGAGGGTGAGAAGATCTCCATCTCCGGCTTCGGCACCTTCGAGGTGCGTGAGCGCGCTGAGCGTCAGGGCATCAACCCCCGCACCCGCGAGCCCATCACCATCGCTGCTTCCAAGAGCATCGTGTTCAAGCCGGGCAAGGCTCTGAAGGACACCCTGTAAGAGAAAACCCATCGCCGCCGGAACCTTTAGGCCCGGCGGCTTTTTTAATAGAGGAACAACCTCTCCGTCACGCCTACGGCGTGCCACCTCCCCTAATAGGGGAGGCTTTGGCATATCGTAAAGCTTTGCCTCTTCGCCAGAGGCTCCCCTCGATAGGGGAGCTGTCGAGCGACAGCGAGACTGAGAGGTTGATACAAGGAGTTTAGAAATGCGTTTAGACAAATATCTGAAAGTTTCGCGGCTCATCAAGCGCCGCACGGTAGCAAACGAGGTGGCCGACGCGGGCCGCATCCTCATCAACGGCAAGACCGCCAAGGCCAGCCAGGCCGTCAAGGCCGGCGACATCATCGAGGTCACCTTCGGCAACCGGCCCATCAAGGTGAAGGTCCTCTCCGACGTGGAGCCCCGCACCAAGGATGTGGCCCGCGAGATGTACGAGATCATCGAGCAGGACAACGTGCTGGCAGCCGCCCACGACGCCCCGAAGGCTGAGTAAATCCGGCATGACCCCGCCCCGCCCTGCATAAGATGGCAGAAAAGGGGAGGGGAATGTCATGAAACAACAGGACGCAAAGCCGGAGCAGGCTCTGCCTCACGACCTCATCCTGGAGGGACGGAACAAGCTGACCGTCACCGGTGTGCGGCGGGTCATCCGCTGCGACGCCGAGGGGGCGGCGATGCTCACCTCGAAAGGGACGCTGGAACTCACCGGGGCCGAGCTGAGCGTCACCAGCCTCGACCTCGACAAGGGCGAAGTCAAGCTTACAGGCCGGGTGGACACGCTGGAATACACCGCAGAGCATACGCCGGGCGGCTTTCTGCGCCGTCTCGTCCGGTGATGGGCCCGGCACTTTCGCCCGGGGCGGTGGCGCAGGAGATGGCGGCCTGCGCGGTGCTGGGCGGTGTGCTGGGCGCGGCGCGGGCCGTTCTGCCCACCCGGGGCAGGGCCGCGTTCCTGCCGGATATGCTTTTTGTGGGAGTGGCGCTGATGGCATTGCAGAGCTATGCCGTCTCCCAGAGTCAGGCCGGGCAGCTGCGGGGCTATATGGCGCTGGCGGCGTTCTGCGCCGCCGGGGCGGTGCAGGCAGCGCTGCGGCCTCTGTTCGCCGCTGCCGAAGCCTTTGCGGGGAAACTGCTGCTGGGGCCGGTGCGGCTCGCCGCCCGGTGCATCGCCCCGTGGAAAGCCGCCCGCGCCGCCGCCAAAGTACGGCGGAACGAAAAAAGACTTGCAAAAAAACAGAAAAAGAGCTTGCCAACACCACGGCGTATGTTGTATAATTCAAACGTATCAAAGTGAGAGTACAGGCGCATCGGGCCTGCTGTCCGAAAACGGGAGGCACTGTGTTATGGCAAATCCGAGCCGGAAAAAGCGGAAGAGAAAGGCGTCCGTCGTGGGCGCTGTGCTGAAACTGCTCTTCCTTCTGCTTTTGCTGAGTATGCTGGCGGCGTACATCGCAAATCAGGTGGCGCTCAGCTCCAAGAAAGCGGAGCTGGACACCCTGCAGGAGCAGATCGACCAGCAGAAGACCCAGAACGAGGAGATGCAGCGCATCCTCAGCGGCGACTCGGACGACGTGACCGAGTGGGTCGCGCGGGACTCTTACAATTATGCGGCGGCCAACGAGCGCATCTTCGTGGATGTGACGGGCAGCTGATGCCGCGCCCCGAGCGGCTTGCGGCCGGCGGGAAACATATTAGTCAACAAGGAGTATTGAGTTTTGGCGATTGAGGTAGGGAATATTTTTGAAGGCCGTGTCACCGGCGTAAAACCGTTTGGCGCATTCGTTGCGCTGCCGGAGGGCCGCGTGGGCATGGTCCACATTTCTGAGGTGTCCAACGAGTATGTGCAGGACATTGCAGCCGTGCTGCATGACGGCGACACCGTGAAGGTGCAGGTCATCAATGTGGCACCGGACGGCAAGATCGCGCTGTCCATCAAGCGGCTGCTGCCGCCGGCACCCCGCGCTCCGCGTGAAGGCCGCGGCCCCCGCCCCAACAACAACGGCCCGCGGGAAGGCGGCTTCCGCCGCAATGGTCAGGGCGGCCGTCCCCAGGGCGGACGCGGCCCGGCACGGGACGCAGCGCCCCGCGTCTGGCAGCCCAAGGCCCCGGCCAAGAGCGACAACCTGAGCTTTGAGGACATGATGAGCCGCTTCAAGAGCCAGAGCGAAGAGAAGATGGCCGACCTCGACCACGAGACCAACAACCGCCGGGGCGGCGGCTACGCACCCCGGGGACGCCGCGGCAGCCGCTGAGCCGTCCGCACAAGACGAAGAAGCTTTGGGCCTGCCCCCAGCGGGGCGGGCCTGTTTTTTGGTGCGGCACGCCGCACCCGACAGGAAAGGAAACCAGAATGCCTGCAAAATTTGAACTCATCGCCCCCTGCTTTTTCGGGTGCGAGTCCACGGCCAACTTTGAGCTGCGCTGCATCGGCGCCGAGGACATCCGGGTCAGCGACGGCCGTCTGACCTTCAGGGGCGGCGCGGATATGATCGCCGCCGCCAACCTCAACCTCCGCACCGTGGAGCGCGTGATGCTGCTCCTGAACACCTACACAGCCACCACCTTCGACGAGCTGTTCGACGGCGTCTACTCCATCCACTGGGAAGAGCTGCTGCCCGCCGACGCGGCCTTCCCGGTCACCGGCTCTTCGCTGAACAGCCAGCTGTCCAGCGTGCCGGCCTGCCAGAGCATCATCAAGAAGGCCGTGGTCAAGCGCCTGATGCAGGGCCACCGCACCACCAGCCTGCCCGAGACCGGCGCGGAGTATAAGATCCGCTTCATGCTCCGCAAGAATGTCTGCGAGATCATGCTGGACACCACCGGCGACGGCCTGCACAAGCGCGGCTACCGCCGCAACTCCATGGAGGCCCCCATCCGTGAGACACTGGCCGCTACCATCGCCGACCTGGGCCGCGTCCGCCGCGACAGCCTCGTGGAAGACCCCTTCTGCGGCAGCGGCACCCTCCTCATTGAGGCTGCTCAGAAGGCCATGAACATCGCCCCCGGCCTCAAGCGCCGCTTTGCCGCCGAGCGCTACAGCTTCGTGCCTGCCGCCATCTGGGCCGAGCAGCGCCAGAAGGCTCTGGCCGACTCCAAGCTGGACGTGGGCTTTGAGGCCTTCGGCTACGACATCGACCCCGCCGCCGTGGCTCTGGCCAACGCCAACGCCAAGCTGGCCGGCGTGGAGAAGCGCTGCCACTTCGAGGTGGCCGACGTGGCCGATTTCGCAGCTAAAAGCGAGGCCATCGTCCTGACCAACCCCCCGTACGGCGAGCGCATGAGCACCATCGAGGGTGCCGCCAAGCTGGCCCACACCCTCGGCCAGCAGATGGAGGCCCACCCCTGCGCCGGTGTCTACGCCATCACTGCCGATATGGATTTTGAACACCACTACGGCAAGCGGGCCAACAAGCGCCGCAAGATGTACAACGGCATGATCCCCTGCCAGCTGTATATGTACTACAACGCCCCCAAGTTCGAGAACCGCCCCGCAAAGCCCATGCCCAAGAGCGGCTTTGACGGCAAGCGCACCCAGCCCGGCCACACGGGCCGTTTCGAAAAGAAATAAGATGAACCCAAAGACCGCACTGAAATCGATTCCAGTGCGGTCTTTTCTAATTAAATTTACAAAAGAACGGTTGAACGCTGACGAAAAATAGATTATACTAATCTATAGCTGTGGGGAAGCGGTCTTCCCCTGCAAGAAAGGCTGCGCCCGGCGCGGCCCGCGAAAGGAATGAACAGAATGAAGGGACGTATGCGGCCCTATCTGCCGGAGCTGACCATCCGGGATTACAACACCTATCAGTGGTATCAGCGCGGCGTCCGCCGCCAGCTCTACACCACCTATGGGCTGTATTCCTGCTATGGTCTGCGCTACAACGGCGTCCTGTTCGCAGTGCTGGCCGACAGTCTGGCAGGACGTCCGGCCACCTGTAAGCGGATGCGGGAGCCGGGTACGCTGGTCTGGCGGCAGATGATGTGTCAGACTCAGGGCATTCGGCTGGCCGCACAGGTGGAAGTCCTGCTGAGCTGGCACCGCATCCAGGATGCCCAGTGGGCCGACCTGCCCTTCTATAAAAAGGTACGGCGGGTGGTGGACACCGTCCTGCTGCGGCAAGCCTACCGGAAGGCTGCCGCCGAGAACCCGGCACTGGAGCGCATCTTCGTGCAGGAGCGGGACCAGGCCAACGTCCAGATGACCCTGAACGCCAAGAACTATCTGCTGGCCGCAGAGCCGAAGGGCAACCTCTACGGCGCGCTCTACTCGGTGCTGGCCACCGACGACCCCAATCAGCGCAAAAGTATGCACTACATCGGCAGCTGCATCGGCCGGGCCGCTTATCTGCTGGACAAAGCGGAGAGCTTTTCCCGGGACAAAGATAAGGGCCGCTACAACGTCTTCCTCCTCAACGGCATCAACGACAGGAACGCCGCCCGGGAAAACGCCCGGCGGCAGGCCCTCGCTGCGGTCAACGACCTCGTCCGCGCCTACGGGATGCTGGACGTCAAGCTCAACCGCACCCTGCTGGACAACATCATGATCCTGGGCCTCCGCCACGCTATCGAGCCGCTGGACGCTGAGAGCCAGCCGGTACAATGGGAGCTGCCATGAAGGGACGCAAAAGTAAAAGCTGGGCCATGGCCTACTGCGGCATGGCCGCAGCGCTCAGCGTGGCCCTGATGCTGTTGGGGGCTGTGTTTCCCATTGCGATGTTCATTGCTCCGGCGGTGGCCAGCTTCCTCATCGCCACAGTCTGCGTGGAGTGCGGGAAGACCATGGCTCTGACGGCCTATGGCGCGGTGAGCCTGCTGAGTCTGCTCTTCGTGCCGGACAAGGAAGTGGCCCTCACCTTTGTGTTCCTGCTGGGGTACTATCCGTTGGCAAAGCCTTATTTCGAGCGGATACGCCCGGCCCTGCTGCGGGCTGTCTGCAAGCTGCTGCTCTGCAATGGCGGGATCCTGGCGATGTACGGGCTGGTGCTGCTGCTGGTCCCGGCGGGCAGCATCGCCGAAGAGCTGCGCACTACGGCGCTGGCCGTCTCGCTGGTGACGCTGGCCATGGGCAATGCAGCCTTCCTGCTCTATGACCGGGCGCTCCACAATATGCTGATGCTCTATAAAGTGGTCTGGCAGCCGAGGCTCCACAAAATGCTGGGCGTCCATTGACGGATGTGGGACTTTATGATACAATACCGCTGACCTTTTCCGTCGGCTTCTGACAGCTCCGAAAGGAGCTGTTTTTGTTTTCAGGAAAGCGGCGGAAAGAGCAGAAAGAGGGGATAGACCACTTCAGTTGACGAAAAAGCGCCGGGCCACGCGGGTGACAGCCGTGAGGGTGACGAGGAGAGGGATCATCGAAAGTTTCGGCGGGTGTTCCTCCGGTTGAAACGGGAGCAAAAGCTCCCGGGGCTTATACCAGCCGCAGAGAAGGGCAAAAAACGGCAGCAATACCGCAACAGAACCCTTTCAAAGAAAGCCATACAAGAACATAGACTGATCATAAGAGGCTGACAGCTGCCGTGTGCGTTCGCGCCGGGCTGTCGGCATGGAGGTGTTTTGTATGTGTGGCATCGTAGGTTATTCAGGTAAGCGCAGCGCCCAGGAAGTGCTGCTGAACGGTCTGGAAAAGCTGGAATACCGCGGCTATGACTCCGCCGGCGTCGCGCTGGCGCTGGAAAGCGGCATCCACGTCGTCAAGAGCAAGGGCCGGCTGGAAGTGCTCCGCCGCAAGCTGGAGGCAGAAAATCTGCCCGAGAGCTTCTGCGGCATCGGACACACCCGCTGGGCCACCCACGGCGAGCCCAGCGACGTCAACAGCCATCCCCACTCCACCCCCCGCGTGAGCATCGTCCACAACGGCATCATCGAGAACTACGGCCCTTTGAAGGCCGACCTGCTGGCCAAGGGCGTCACCTTTGAGAGCGAGACGGACACCGAAGTGCTGGTCAAGCTCATCGACTACTTCTGCTGCGCCCAGCCCAAGCAGAGCCCTCTGGCAGCCCTGCGGGAGGCGCTGGCGATGGTGCGGGGCAGCTATGCGCTGGGCGTGCTGTTCCGGGATGAGCCGGACACCATCTACGCCGTCAAGAAGGAGAGCCCCCTCATCGTGGGCTGGGGCGAGGGCGAGAACTTCGTGGCCTCCGATATTCCGGCCCTGCTCAAGTACACCCGCCGCTACAGCGTCCTCGAGGAGGGCGACATGGCGGTGGTCAAGGCCGACGGCATCCGGTTCTACGACGCCTTCGGCAAGCCGGTGGAGCGGGAAGTGCTGACCGCCGACTGGGACGAAGAAGCCGCTGAGAAGGGCGGCTACCCCCACTTCATGCTGAAAGAGATCCATGAGCAGCCTGCCGCCATCACGGCCACCGTCAGCCCCCGCGTGGAGGACGGTATGCCCGACCTCCGCATCCCGGAGCTGAGCGATGAGAAGCTGCGCAGCATCAAGAACATCCACCTTGTGGCCTGCGGCACGGCCATGCACGCCGGTATGGTGGGCAAGACTGCCATCGAGCGGCTGGCCCGGGTCCCTGCCGAGGTGGACATCGCCAGCGAGTTCCGCTATCGTGACCCCATCCTCGACCCCGATGACCTCGTCATCATCATCAGCCAGTCGGGCGAGACCAGCGACACGCTGGCCGCCCTCCGCCTCGCCAAGAGCCGGGGCGTGCCAGTGCTGGCTGTCGTCAATGTGGTGGGCAGCTCCATCGCCCGCGCAGCGGACTACGTCCTCTACACCTACGCCGGCCCGGAGATCGCCGTAGCGTCCACCAAAGCCTATATGGTGCAGCTCTGCACTCTCTACCTCTTCGCGTTCCGTCTGGCCTACGCCAGAGGCCGTCTGAGTGAGGCAGAGACCCGCCGCCTGACCGCCGAGCTGCTCCGCGCCGGTGAGGTCATCCAGCCCCGTCTGGCCGACTGTGAGCAGATAAAGTACCTCGCCAGCCGCTTCGTCAACACCCAGAGCTGCTTCTTCATCGGGCGCGGCTTCGACTACGCCCTCTCGCTGGAAGGCAGCCTGAAGCTCAAGGAGATCAGCTACGTCCACTCGGACGCCTACGCTGCCGGTGAGCTCAAGCACGGCACCATCAGCCTCATCACCGACGGTGTGCCGGTCATCGCGCTGGCCACCCAGAAGCAGGTGTACGAGAAGACCATCTCCAACGCGAAAGAGACCAAGAGCCGCGGTGCGCGGGTCATCCTCTTCACGACGAAGGACGTTGTCGTCCCGGAGGGCGTGGCGGACTATGTGGTGCGCTTGGACGACTACGACGAGCTGCTGATGCCCCTGCAGCTCATCGTGCCGCTGCAGCTGTTCGCCTACTATATGGCCGTCCTGCGCGGCTGTGACGTCGATAAGCCCCGCAATCTGGCCAAGAGCGTGACGGTGGAGTAAATAGAACAAAAAAGGAAAGCCTCCCCAGCCAGGGAGGCTTTCCTTTTTATCTGAGATCCAGAGAGTTACCAGAACCAATAGCGTTTCTTGATGACGATGTAGGCGATGATGATGCCCACGATGACCACAAGGCCCGCGATGAAGAAGGTCATGTCCACATGGACGAAGCGGAGATTCTGGGTGGTCAGCAGGTATTCGCCCGCCGTGTCCGCCTCGAGGACATGGTCCTTGTAGCTGTTGAGGAACTGCCACTTGCCCTTGAGGGCATTGTGCAGATAGACGCGGGTATAGACGGCGTTGTCGCCGGTCATCTCGACCTGAACGACGCCAGGCAGAGCCTCGCCGCCGTTGAGGGTGAAGGTGACACCATACTCAGAGGGGGCAAAGCTCAGGGCTGTGCTCACCTGCGCGGAGGTGTTTTTTACATCGCGGCCCGCGATGCGGATGGTGTAGTTATCGGCCTCGACCACGAGGGTCTTGCCGTTCAGACGGAGGGCATTCAGCATCTCGCCGGTGATAGTGGGGAGCTCGCGCTGTGCGAAGGTCACTTCGTCGGTGCCGTCGGCCTCGATGGCCTCCACGACGGGGTCGGTGATGACCTCACCGTTGCTGTCGTCGGTGCTGCCGCCGCCGTTGCCGGAGCTGGAAGCATTCCGGTTGACGATGACCGTCACCGAAGCGGACGCCGTGCCGTTGGAGACGACGATGGAGGTCGCGCCCGTACCCACGGCGGTGATGACGCCCTTGGCGCTCACAGTGGCCACCTTGGTGTCATTGGACTTGAAGGTGAGGGACTGGGAGGCAGAAGACGGGGTCACTTTGCCGGTGATGGTGCGGCTGGCGCCCGGCTTGAGGACGACGTAGCTCGTGTTCAGGTCGATGGACTGACGGTCTACGCCGCTGTTGACGACCTTGACAGTAGCCGAAGCGCTCACATCGCCGCAGGTGGCGGTGATGGTGGCGGTGCCGGGGGCGACACCGGTGACTTTGCCGAAGTTGTTGACGGTAGCCACAGCGGGATCGGAGGAGCTGAGGCTCACGTTGGCATAATTCGATGCGCTGGAAGGCAGCACGCCCAGCGACAGGGAAGTGGTCTCGCCGACAGCGATGGTGCCGGAGGCCAGCGTGATGTCCATCTCCTTGACGATCATGGATTCGTCCAGCTCGGTGGTGATGGTGTAGACGCAGCTCACGCCGTCTGCGCTGGCGATGACCTGCGCCGTGCCGACACCCACCGCCTGCGCCACGCCCTCAGACGTCACGTTCACGATGGTGCTGTCGTTGGACATAAAAGTTACCGTGGCTTTGCGTGCGGCCTTGGCGGGCAGAATGACCGGCGAGAGCTGCTGCTGCGTCCCCACCGTCATGGTGGAGGCGTAAGTGCCGGTCTCGACGCTCTCCACAGCCGCAGCGGACCAGGGCAGAGAGAGGGCAGCGGCCGCGTTCAGGGGACCGGCTGCAGAGGCCGGAAGCGCAGCGCCGGCGGCCAGCAGGCCCAGCAGAGCGGCGCTCACGGCCAGCATTTTCAGGTTCAGTTTCATTCTTTCGTACCTCTTTGAGCGTTGATGTGAGCGCTTAGCGGAACAGAACGCCCAGAGCTTCCATCGCGTATTCGAAATAGGTCAGCTTGTCGTACTCCACGCGGGCGGTGACGCTCATACCGTTGGACAGATCGACCTTGTCGCCGCTGTTGCTGATGACGTAGGTGCTGTCCGGGGTGATGGTCATTTTGTAGTAGGAGCCGGAGGAGCTGGCGGTCACATCGCTGTCGATGGAGGTCACGGTGCCGGTCAGGGTGCCGTAGGAATACTCCGACAGGCCGGTGATGGCGATCTTGCAGGGGTCGCCCACATGGAGCAGCGGCCGGTCGTTGAGGGTGACGTAAGCCACCACCTCGAGGTCGCTGTTCTCGCTGGCGACGGTGGCCAGCGGGGTGCCGGCGCTGAGCACCATGCCCACCTTATAGGGCGTGTCCATGTGGATGACGCCGGAGGTGGGGGCATAGATGTAGTAGTCGTTGGCGCCGGTGTTCAGGGCGTCCATCTGGCTCTGCAGATTGTCGATGTTGCTCTGCACACTGGTCAGGCTGGCGGAGATGGACTGCAGGGTAGAGTAATACAGGGCCTCCACCTCGCTCTGGTTCTGCTCCATCAGGGCCTTGATCTGCTCGTCGGAGTAGCCTGCGGCCTGATAGGGCGAGGCGTCGAAGGCCTTCTGGGCAACCTGGCTCTTGTAGGTCTCGTACTGGTAGTAGTAAGGCTGGTCGTCGATGTCCGTCTCGCTGAAGTAGTTCTTGTCGTCCTGGATGGACTTGACCAGCTTCTCGTACTGGCTCTTCTGCTTTTTGTAGATGTCCAGCTGGCTCTGGATGCTGTCCTGCTGCATGTCGAGGTCGGTGCTCTTGATGTGAGCGATGAGGTCGCCCTCGTTGACATAGGAACCCTCGGCGATGTTCAGCTCGGTGATGGAGCCGGAGTAGCTGGACATGATGTAGGTCTTGTTGGCGGCCTGCACCGAGCCGCTGGACTGGCTGACGTAGGTGCGGTAGTTTTTGGTGCTCCACACCACGAGGAAGAGGATGAGGGCAGCCGTCAGGAGAATGAGCGCGTAGCCGAAAGGCGGCAGCTTTTTCTCCATCATGATGCGGCGGTCCTGCAGCTCGTTGATGTCGCGGATGGTCGTCGTCATATCACTTCGTCTCCATAAAGGTATCCACAACGCCCTCGTCATCATCCTGATTGACAAAGATGGTGTAGACGGTGCCGGTCAGCTCGAGCTCGTGCTCAAACGCCATGATGTTCAGCTTCTGGGAGGCGAGGCCGCTCTGGCTCATGGGGCCGACGTAGTGGGCGTACAGGCAGTTCTTAACGCGCAGGATGGCATCCATGTGGTAGCCC
>ENA-UAPH01000349-UAPH01000349.1-human-gut-metagenome-genome-assembly--contig:-NODE-349-length-20435-cov-5.984544_pt1 | contig 20435 bp, 18 predicted proteins | sample MGYA00243482_ERZ654581 | MGnify/ENA primary metagenome ERZ654581 (study PRJEB26926, sample SAMN06164676) | human gut metagenome | biome: ENVO:00009003; feature: ENVO:2100002; material: ENVO:00002003...
TTTCAATTTCTTCCTTTATCAGACTTCCTACACTTGAAAAGTGCGAACATAAAAATAGTTTCATCAATATTCTCCTTTATAAATTCCGATTTGTTGAGTCGATTATACCATACCGCAAACCGAAAGAACACCCCTATATGTCAGAGCTTGCCCTTTTTTCCTGCGTACGCAGCGATTGCCCCAGAATACGCCATATAGCACAAAAGGCAGGATACCACTACCATAGTGATACCCTGCCTTTGTTTTTTACGAATGGCTCTGACGTACATTGTTCCTGTCCGGTACTGCATGAACCGAGGCTCTGCAAACGGTGCTCCGGCAGGCGGTGCTTTCTTGGTAGACATTCCTAGCCGTTGGAAACCGCGCACTAAACAACAGCCCACTGGGCTGTTGTTTGCCACGCCTGCGGCGTGGCCGTGCTGTTCGAGTCCTGTACCGATATGCCAACTCACGTTGGCGGCAGAAATAAAAAAGAGCCTCTAACTTTCGTTAGAGGCTTTCGTTTGGTGGAGCATTGTCCACAGCACTCGAACCTGAATTTATTCCAGATACTGCGGCAGGTTCCATGCACCTCGCAGCACACGGTGGATCTCCACGATCTTGCTTTCCTCGTTGACGCGGTAGAACACCAGATACTGGTCAACGACCATCCTACGATAAGCAGGGTCAAGGCGGTAGACCTCGCACATTTTCGGGGTTTCGCCCAATTTTGTGATCTTCTCCCGCAGTTCTTTCAGTACACGGCTGGCTGTTTTCGGATAAAAACCGGACAAATACCGGGCAATCTCGTTCAAGTCCTGCACAGCAAGGGGCAGATATCTAATTTTATACGTCATACTGCTTGCCCAGCGTCTCCCATACGCTTTCGTGGTCCGCCCATTGCGTGTCGGGGTCAGCCGCCTGCTGTTTTGCCTTGGCAAGTGCCTCGGCAACATATCGCTGGTGCAAAAACTCCTCGTACTTGGCGTAGTCCTCAATGTTGATGAGGACGGATTCTCCACGGCCATGATTCGTGATGATCACATGGTCGTGGTCTTTGAGCATCTCCGAAATCTCAGCGTAATGGTTGCGCAGATCCCGGGAAGGGCGAACGAATGTCTGCATCATACGGGACACCTCCTGTCAGGAATATTGTATCACGAAATGACTACAGTTGCAACGGTGACAACAGGGCAAGAATCGTCCCGTGGCCACAAATTTTCAATTCTTGAAAATTCTTGCCCCTTTGGGACAGCTTCTTGTTGGGGCGTGCCTGCCCCAAACCCTGCTAGGAACGAGTACAGCAAACTGGAATTGATTTACTTTGTTTGTAAATCTTCCAGAAAGAAAATTCCCTCTGTTAGGTTGACAAACATTTCCTTGTCCTTGATTACATGAATTTTATTGTTCCACCAGACAGTAGTGTTATTAGCGGAGATTGTTTTGCTTGTTCCATCCTTGAGAAAATAAGTAATTGTAATAGCGGGTTCTTCTTCGCTATTCACTTCCCCAAATAAATCATATTTCAGAAATCCCGTTAGCTTTAAGGCTAACTCAATGTCCTCACTGCTCGAAATTTCTTTAACATCATCCGTGACACTCGGATACGTGATATTTACAGACTGAATATCATTTATGCGGGGCAATCCCCAAAGATACATACCATTCGTAAATATGTTGATCCCAACAATCAAAACAGTCATAACTATCACTTCTATCAAAAATCGAATAAGACCTTTGAAAATCTTGTTCACCAACTTATCCTCCAATCTCGATTTCTCCTACTCCCTCAATTCCGATTTGTTGAACTAAGCCGAGTATATCATACTCTCCAATGAAAGAACACCCCGATATAGTGAAATTTTGCCGTTTTCCTGCGTACGTGCGTACACACTCCACAGGAATTCTAAGGGGCCTGCCCCTTAGCACACGGACTTTGGAACAAAGTCTAGTGTGTTACACATTGTCAGGCTCCCGGTACGCACGTACGCAGCGATTACCCCCAAACGCGCCATATAGGGGGACGATCAAGTTCGCACAAAGCGACCTTGATCCCGCAAAACAAAAGGCAGGATACCATCACCACGATGATACCCTGCCTTTGTTCGTTCCTGTTTACCGTTCCGAGTAGTCCCTCCGCAGAACCTCTTGTAAACAAAAAACGTACCCGAACCCTTTTTCATAAAGAATCGGGTTCGAGTACGAACTGTATGGTGGACGGTACAGGACTCGAACCTGTGACCTCCTGCACGTCAAGCAGATGCTCTACCAGCTGAGCTAACCGTCCATATTCTGTTTTGCTGTAGTCAGCTCAATTATGATAGCATAGGATGGAATAAAAATCAAGCCCTTTTTGCAAAAATCTTCAAAAAATCTTTCCAGGGCTGGCCGGGACGCCTCTGCCGGAGGGGCGGGAAAGCGGGCGAAGGCTGGGAGTTAAAAGGTTATCGTTGCCCCTTTTTTATAGGTGTGCTATAATAAGATGATTACAATAGGAAAGGTATCGCAGAATGAGAGTATTGGGCATCGACCCGGGCTACGCCATCGTGGGATGGGGCGTGGTGGATTACGCGGGGAACCGCTTTGCACCGGTGGATTTTGGCGCGGTGTGTACCGACGCCGGCGTGCCGTTCGAGCGGCGGCTGGACGAGGTGTATGCGGGCGTCAAAGAGGTCATCAAGCGGACGCAGCCGGAGGTGCTGGCCATCGAAAAGCTGTTCTACCAGCACAACCAGACCACCGTCATCGGCGTGGCCGAGGCGCGCGGCGTTATCCTGCTGGCGGCGGCGCAGGCGGGCCTGCCTATCTACGAGTACACCCCGATGCAGGTCAAGCAGGCCGTCACCGGCTACGGCAAAGCCGTGAAAAAGCAGGTGCAGGAGATGACCCGCATCCTGCTGCATCTGCCCGCCATCCCGAAGCCCGACGACACCGCCGACGCGCTGGCGATGGCCATTACCTTCTGCCACACCAACGGCAGCCAGCTCAACCGCTTTGTACGGCGTGTGCCGGGGCCGATTTGAGGTTGTCATTATGATATACAGCTTAACCGGAAAGATCATCAAAAAGACCCTGAACGCTGTGGTCATCTGCTGCGGCGGCGTGGGGTACTACGCCCAGTGTCCGGCCAGCGTGGCCGGTGCGCTGCCCGGCGTGGGGAACGAAGCCACCATCTATACGGTGATGAACGTCACCGAGAACGACGTCAGCCTCTACGGCTTTGCCAGCGAGGAGCAGCAGGCCTGTTTCGAGCTGCTCACCTCGGTGTCGGGCGTGGGCGCGAAGGTGGGGCTTGCCATCCTGAGCGTCATGGAGCCCGACCGTGTGGCGCTGGCCATCTCGGCGGGCGACCACAAAGCCTTCAAGGCCGCGTCCGGTGTCGGCCCCAAGCTGGCCCAGCGGATCGTGCTGGAACTGAAAGATAAGGTCGCCAAAGGCTTTGCCGCCGGCATCGACCTGGAAAACGTGGCGGGCGCTGCTTCGGACACCGCCGCCGCACAGGGGGCAGGGCAGGCCATCGCCGCGCTGGTGTCGCTGGGCTACAGCCAGAGCGAAGCCGCACTGGCCGTCTCCAAGATCGACGGCACGCTCCCGGTGGAAGAGATCATCAAGCTGGCGCTGCGCAGCATGGCGGGCAGGAGGTAAACGATGCAGGACGATACCGCGCTCTATGGCGCAAAAATGATGCAGCCCGGGATGACGGCGGCGGACAGCGAGGAAAACAACCTCCGCCCCCAGCATCTGGAGGACTACATCGGACAGGAAAAGGTCAAGCAGAACCTGAAAATTTATCTCGAAGCGGCCAAGCGCCGGGGCGAGCCTATGGACCACATCCTACTCTACGGCCCTCCGGGTCTGGGCAAGACGACGCTGGCGGGCATCATCGCCAACGAGATGGGGGTGCAGATCCGCATCACCAGCGGCCCGGCCATCGAAAAGCCCGGCGACCTCGCTGCCCTGCTGACCAATCTGCAGGAGGGCGACGTCCTCTTCATCGACGAGATACACCGCCTCTCCCGGCAGGTGGAAGAGGTGCTTTACCCGGCACTGGAAGACTATGCGCTGGATATTATGATAGGCAAAGGCCCCAGCGCCCAGAGCATCCGCATCAATCTGCCCCGGTTCACGCTGGTGGGTGCGACCACCCGTGCGGGCCAGATCACCGGCCCTCTGCGCGACCGCTTCGGCGTGCTGCTCAAGCTGGAGCTCTACAGCCCCGACGAGCTGAGCAATATCATCATCCGCTCGGCGGGCATCCTCGACCAGCCCATCACCCCTGAGGGTGCTTATGAGCTGGCCAAGTGCAGCCGCGGCACGCCCCGTGTGGCGAACCGCTTCCTCAAGCGTGTGCGTGACTTTGCCACCGTGCTGGGCGACGGCATCATCGACCGGGATGTGGCGCTGCTGAGCCTCAAGCGGATGGACGTGGACGCGCTGGGTCTGGACGAACTGGACCGCAGTCTGCTCCGCGCCATCATAGAAATGTACAACGGCGGCCCGGTGGGTCTGGAAACACTGGCCGCAGCCCTCGGCGAAGAGGCCGTGACGCTGGAAGATCTGTGTGAGCCCTACCTGATGCAGATGGGCTTTCTGACCCGGACGCCCCGGGGCCGCTGTGCCACCCGGCTGGCTTATGAGCATCTCGGCCTGAAAGCGCCTGAGAGCGACAGCGCCGAGGACAATGGACAGCAGAGCTTATTTTAAGTGAGGTATTTACTATGGGAAAGTATTTTGGTACCGACGGTGTGCGCGGCGTGGCCGGTGCAGACCTGACCTGTGAGATGGCGATGCTCATCGGACGCGGCGCTGCCGCTGTGCTGACCAGCAGCACCGGCCATAAGCCCCGTATCCTCATCGGCAAGGACACCCGCCAGTCCGGTGATATGCTGGAAGCTGCCCTGACCGCCGGTCTGTGCAGCGTGGGCGCGGACGTCGAGAGTCTGGGCGTCGTCCCCACTCCCGCCGTGGCCTATCTGGTGCGCAAGTATAACGCCGACGCCGGCGTGGTCATCTCGGCGTCTCACAACCCGATGGAATTCAACGGCATCAAAATCTTCGCCGGCACCGGCTACAAACTGCCGGACGAGGTGGAGAACGAAATTGAAGCCTATATCGACAATCAGTGCGCGGGCCTCAAGCTGGCCACCGGCGAGGATGTGGGCCGCGTGACCTGCCGCACCGACGGCATCAAGGACTACACCGACCACCTGTATGAGTCCATCAACGGCGACCTGTCCGGCCTGAACATCTGCATCGACTGCGCCAACGGGGCCTCCGCAGCAGTAGCCCGGCAGCTGTTCCCCCGTCTGGGCGCAAAGTGTACCTTTATCGGCGTGGAGCCTGACGGCAAGAACATCAACGCCGGTGTGGGCAGCACCCATCTGGACAATCTGGAAAAGGCCGTCGTCGAGGGCGGCTTTGACTGCGGCATCGCCTTTGACGGCGACGCGGACCGCTGCCTCGCCTGCGACGAGAAGGGTCAGGAGATCGACGGCGACAAGGTCATTGCCCTGCTGGCCATGAACATGAAGGAAAAGGGCTGTCTGGACGGCAATACTGCGGTCGTCACCGTCATGTCCAACCTGGGCTTCATCAAGTTTATGGAGTCCCAGGGGATCCGCACCGAGAAGACCGCTGTCGGCGACCGCTATGTTCTCGAGAACATGCGGGAGAACGGCTACGCCATCGGCGGCGAGCAGAGCGGCCACGTCATCCTGCTCCACCACACCACCACCGGTGACGGTGAGCTGACCGCCGGCAAGCTGCTCAAGCTGCTGGCCAAGAGCGGCAAGAAGATGAGTGAGCTGAACGGCATCTACGCCCAGTACCCTCAGGTGCTGGTGAATGTGGCGGCCAATGCCGCCCAGAAGGCCGCCTACAAGGAAGACAAGGTGCTGGCCGACTTCATCGAGAACGAGCAGCAGAAGCTGATGGACATGGGCCGTGTGCTGGTGCGCGTCTCTGGCACGGAGCCGAAGATCCGCGTCATGGTGGAGGGCCAGGACCTCGAGGCCATCGACCTGTGCGCCAAGCGCATCGTGGATAAAATCAACGAGCGGATCATCGAAGGTTAAGATAGAGATAAAAAGCAGGAAGGAGGACGCATATGCGCCCTGCAGATACATGGAAAGACTACGAGCTGCTGGATGCCACCGACGGCAACCGGCTGGAACGCTGGGGCGAGACACTGCTTGTCCGGCCTGACCCGCAGGTGGTGTGGAAGACGCCCCAGCAGAGCCCCCTCTGGGCCAGGGCGGACGCCGTTTACCACCGCTCCAATCAGGGCGGCGGCGAGTGGGAGTACCGCCGCCGTCTGCCCGAAAAGTGGAAGATCACCTGTGGAGAAGGGGAGGATAAGCTGACCCTCATCGTCAGCCCCACCGGCTTCAAGCACACCGGCGTCTTCCCGGAGCAGGCCGTCAACTGGGCCTGGTACGCCAGGAAGATCCGCGCCGCAGGCCGGCCCATTAAAGTTTTGAACCTCTTCGGCTACACCGGCGGTGCAACGCTGGCCTGCGCGGCGGCGGGCGCTACCGTCTGCCATGTGGATGCCTCCAAGGGCATCGTGGCCTGGGGCAAGGACAATGCCGCCGCCAGCGGCCTCGCCGACCGGCCCATCCGCTGGCTGGTGGACGACTGTGCCAAGTTCGTTGCCCGCGAAAAGCGCCGCGGCAACACCTACGACGGCATCATCATGGACCCGCCGAGTTATGGACGCGGCCCCGGCGGCGAGATCTGGAAGCTGGAAGACTGCATCTACGACCTCATCAGTCAGTGCGAAGAGGTGCTGAGCGACAAGCCGCTCTTCTTTGCGGTCAACAGCTACACCACCGGCCTTTCGCCCGCCGTCATGGAGTATATGCTCAAGACGACGCTGATCCCCCGCTTTGGCGGAAAGACCAGCTGCGACGAGATCGGCCTGCCCGTCTCCGCCACCGGCGGCGTCGTCCCCTGCGGCGCGACGGCGATTTGGGAAGAATAAATACTCCTTCCGTCATCGCTGCGCGATGCCACCTCCCTCAGTGAGGGAGGCTTTCTGACGGCAGAAATCCAAAAGGCTCCCTCTTTGAGGGGGCTGCCGCCGCAGGCGGCTGGGGGAGTTTATAGAATAATCTAAGAATGGGGTACAGCCCCTTTCAGAGGGGCGCACCACCAGAAAGAGAAGACAAATGAGTGAAACGATACTGACAGCAGAAAACTTAAAGTTCCGCTACGACTCGGAGCAGCCCGGCTACGCGCTCAACGGCGTCTCCATGCAGGTCGGGCGGGGCGAGTTCGTGGCCGTGCTGGGCGCAAACGGCTGCGGCAAATCTACCCTTGCCAAGCACTTCAACGCCATCCTCCTGCCGGAGGAGGGCAAGGTGTACGTCGAGGGCATGGACACCGCCGATGATGACAAGCTCTATGACATCCGCCAGACCGTGGGCATGGTGTTCCAAAGCCCGGACAACCAGATCGTCGCCACGGTGGTAGAGGAAGACGTGGCTTTCGCGCTGGAAAACCTCGGTGTTCCGCCGGAAGAGATGCGCCGCCGCGTCGATGACGCCATGAAGATGGCGGGCATCTACGAGTTCCGGGAGCGCGCACCCCACAACCTCTCGGGCGGCCAGAAGCAGCGCGTCGCCATTGCGGGCGTCGTCGCCATGCGTCCCGACTGCCTCATCCTCGACGAGGCCACCGCCATGCTCGACCCTCGCGGCCGTGAGCAGGTGATGCAGACCATCCACCACCTCAACAAGGATCTGGGCATCACCGTTGTGTCCATCACCCACTACATGGAAGAGGCCGCGCAGGCCGACCGTGTTCTGGTGATGAGCCAGGGCAATGTGGTGATGGAAGGCACCCCGAAAGAGGTGTTCAGCCAGACCGAAAAAGTCCGTTCTCTCCGCCTCGACGTGCCGCAGGCCGCAGAGCTGCGGGATGAGCTGGTCAAGGCCGGCATCCCCATGCCCGAAGGCATCATCGACACCGGCGAGTGCGCACAGGCTCTGTATGAGCTGCTGAAGTAAGGGGGGACGGAAACATGGCAAGCATTATCAAAGTAGAACACCTGAGCTATGTCTACAACCCCGGTATGCCGAACGCAGTCACCGCGCTGGACGACGTGAGCTTTGAGGTGGAAGAGGGCGATTTCGTGGGCATCATCGGAGCCACCGGCTCCGGCAAGAGCACCCTCATCACCCACATGAACGGTCTGAACAAACCCACCAGCGGCAAGATCATCATTGATGGCCGCGACCTCTGGGCCGAGCCGGAAAAGATCCGGGATTTCCGTTTCCTGACGGGTCTGGTGTTCCAGTACCCGGAGTACCAGCTCTTTGAGGAAACGTGCTATAAGGACATCGCCTTCGGCCCGAAGAATATGGGCCTCGACGAGGCGGAGGTCGATAAGCGCGTCCACGAGGCGGCAGAATTCGTCGGCCTCGATGAAGCGCTGTTGGAGCGCAGCCCCTTTGAGCTGTCCGGCGGACAGAAGCGCCGCGTAGCCGTGGCGGGCGTCATGGCCATGAAGCCCCGTATCCTCGTTCTGGATGAGCCTGCGGCCGGCCTCGACCCCGAGGGACGGGATGAGATCCTGTCCGAGGTGAAGGACTACCACAAAAAGACCGGCACCACGGTGCTTCTGGTCTCCCACAGCATGGAGGACATTGCCAAGTACGCCGACAAGGTGCTGGTGATGAGCCGGAAGAAGATCGCCATGTACGACACGGTGGAGAAGGTCTTTGCCCGCGCTCCCGAGCTGCTGGAACTGGGCCTCTCTGTGCCGCAGGTGACGAAGATCTTCCTCAAGCTGCGGGAGATGGGCGTGGACGTCCCGGCGGACGTCTACACCATCCCCTACGCCGTCAAGATGATCCTGGCGGCAAAAGCCCGGCGGGATGCAGGGGAGACCCTCGTCTTACCCCGGGATGAAGATCAGAAAGGGGGTGCAGCCGGATGCTGAGAGATATTACCATCGGCCAGCACTTCCCCGGCAACAGCCTCGTCCATCGTTTTGACCCCCGGCTCAAGCTGGTGCTGACCATCCTGTATATCGTGCTGCTCTTTGCGGCGTCCAACCCGCTGGGCCTTGCGCTTTCGCTGATTTTCCTCGCCGTGATGTACGCGGTGGCGAAAATCCCCTTCAGGCTCATCCTCAAGAGCCTGAAGCCCATCTTCCCCATCATCGTTTTTACGGCGGTGCTGAACCTCTTCTTTGTCTCGGGCGAGGGCGACCCGGTGTTCAAACTCGGATTTCTGACCGTTTACGCGGAGGGCATCCGGTATGCTGTACTGATGGCGGTGCGCGTCATGGCCCTCATCGCAGGCACGAGCCTTTTGACCTACACCACCAGCCCCATCGTCCTGACGGACGCCATCGAGCAGCTGCTCAAGCCTCTTGGCAGGCTCCACTTCCCGGTGCATGAACTGGCCATGATGATGAGCATCGCGCTGCGGTTCATCCCTACCCTCATCGAGGAGACCGACAAGATCATGAACGCCCAGAAAGCCCGTGGTGCGCAGCTGGACAACGGCAAGATGACCGAGCGCATCAAGGCGCTGGTCCCGGTGCTGGTGCCGCTGTTCATCTCGGCTTTCCGCCGCGCCGACGAGCTGGCCATGGCCATGGAGTGCCGCTGCTATCGCGGCGGCGACGGACGCACCCGCCTCAAGGTGCTGCGGTGCGAAAAGCAGGATTATATCGACCTTGCAGTGTGCATTGCGTGTTTTGCGGCGATCCTCGCTTCGAGATTGGTGTTCCCGAATTTCTAAGGCGCGATAGATATGTTCTCTTTTGGTGTCAAAAGAGAACCAGAAAATCGCCCGCGATTGAGAGGCTCGGCGGTGGCGAAGCCATGAAAGCCCCAGTGGGGCTTTCAAGCCGACAGTCCGGTTTGCGAAGCAAATGCCGCGTGTTTAGCGCGGCAAGGACAGGGAGGCACGAGAAAGGGGCTGCTCGCCCCTTTCAGACCCCAAAGAAGAGGTCGAAACGGAAAAAAGCTAGCCGCTTCGCTAAACGCTTTTTTCTCGTTTCTCCGATTTTGAATGATACGGACGGGAAAGTTGTAATTTCATTGATGAACTATCTTCTTACTTTAGCATACGACGGCACGAACTACTGCGGGTTTCAGGTGCAGCCCAACGGGCGGAGCGTAGCTGCTGCGTTTCAGGACGCCCTGGAGGCGGTGCTGGGCTGTCGGCCCGACATCAAGGGCTGCAGCCGCACTGACGCCGGCGTCCACGCGCTGGGCTTCATGCTCAACTTCCACGCCGACACCCGCATCCCGGCGGCAAAGCTGCCGCTGGCGCTGAACCAGCATCTGCCCCCGGACATCCGGGCGCTGGAAGCACGGGTGGTGCCGGACGATTTTCACGCCCGCTATGCGGCCCACACCAAGACCTATCTCTACCGCATCCACAACAGTCCCATCGACTCGCCCTTTGCCGCGCGGTATTACACCAAAGTGCCGGGGCGGCTGGACGCGGACAAGATGCAGCAGGCGGCGCAGTATTTTGTGGGAAAGCACGATTTCCTCGCCCTCTGCGCCTCAGGCAGCTCGGCTGCAGCTCACGGCGACACCGTGCGCACCATCACGGCCTGTGACGTCCAGCGCCGGGGCGACGACATCGACATCACGGTGACGGCAGACGGCTACCTCTACAACATGGTGCGCATCCTTGCAGGCACCCTCTGTGAGGCCGGTGCGGGGCGTCTTGCGCCTGAGGCCGTGCCGGGCATCCTCGCCAGCCGTGACCGCAAAAACGCCGGGCCGACGCTGGCGGCGAAAGGGCTTTTCCTCAAGAGCGTGGACTACGACACGCCCATAGAATAACGCAAACACGACCGATGCTCCCGGAGGGAAAACGCCCCTTTGGGAGCACTGTCATTGCACGAAGGGACAGGAGAGTATGAGAAAAAGACAGCGCGGCCCCCGGCCTGTGTCGGACGAGCCGCTTTCGGCGGGACGGGTCGAATACCTCGAGCAGGCCCGCGAACGGGTGCGGAACCGGCGCATCCGACGCACGGCACTCATCGTCGTGGCGCTGACGCTGGTGGTGCTGTTCACCACCGGCATCGTGGGCAGCTCTGTTGCCATGGCCAAGGACTGGGCCGATACCGCCCGCATCCTGCTCTTCCCCGGCACGGGCTGGCCCCAGCAGACCGGCGTCATGGAGGTGAAACAGCTTGCCGCCATGAACAGCAGCTTTGTGGAGCTGGGCGAGGAAGGGTGCGTGGTCTGGTCCCGCACCGGCACCCGCCTCAACTCCATCCAGAGCGGCTACGCCCGCCCTGCGCTGGCTGTGGGCAAGAACCGCTTTGTGCTCTACAACCGCTCGGGCAATGAGCTGCGGGTGGAGAGCCGGACCCAGAACCTCTACACCAAGACGATGGAGAGCAGCATCACCCTCTGTGCCATGGCCGACAACGGCACGCTGGCCGTCGTCACAGAGGACCCCGGCAGCGCGGCCCGGCTTCGGGTCTACTCGTCCTCAATGGAGCAGCTGTTGAGCTGGAGCCTTACCATCGCCGACGGCACCCCGATGCGGCTGGCCTTTTCGCCGGATGGGCGGCGGCTGGCAGTGGCGGCGGTGACGGTGAACGGCGGCCAGATGGTCACGAATTTCTATGTCGTCACCCTGGCGCAGGGCGACCCCCTGCTGGTGGGCAGCGGAAGCGGCGCGGCTCAGTGGCTGAGCTGGACCGGTTCCCAGAGCATCCTGGCCGTCTGCGACAGCCGCGCTGTCCTCTACAACGCATCCGGCGGCGAGCGGGCAGCCTATGACTTTACCGGGCAGACCCTCCGCGACATCTCGGTGGATGCTTCGGGCAATACTGCCCTTCTGCTGGCCTCCGGCCAGCTCTGTCAGGCCGTGATGCTGGGCCGTGACCTCGGCGTCGAGAACACCACGCAGGTGCAGGCGTCCAACCGCATCGTCCGGGCAGGAGACACCTTTTATCTGCTCACCGATACAGGGGTGGAGTGCCTTTCCACCGACGGCACCTCCCAGTGGACCCAGAGCCTTTCGGCCCGCCCGCAGGGGCTGCTGGCCGACCGCAGGCAGCTGCTGGTCTTCTGCGGTAATACGGTGCAGGGATTGACCCCGCCTGCGGCGGAAAACAACGCTCAAAGCAATACATAATAAGGAAAACAAGATATGTTCAAGAATCCGTCATTTCTTTTTGATATAGTATGTACCGTGGTCTGGCTGCTTCTGGCTGTGCGCTATGCCCGCAAGGGCTTTCTCGCATCCAGTGTCCAGCTGGGCGGGAATGTCTTCAGCCTCGTGGGCGCCCGGGTCTTTTCGGGCTGGGCCGCTGCCGAGGTGTTCCAGCGCTTTCTGGCCGGGAGCTTCCGTACCCAGATCGCCGAAAGCATCTCGGCCGGAGGGGTCGTGGACCTGACCGGCATCGCGGACAAGTACGCGGGCTTTCTGCCCGAGAGCTTCCGCGCCTCCATTGTGGAGACCTGCGAGCGCTCCATCTCGGCTGTGCTCAGCGACAACGCCGTGGTGCTGGCGGACGCCATCGTCCAGAAGGTGCTGGCTCCGCTGCTCACGCCGGTCATCTCGGTCGTGCTCTTTTTTGTGGTCTTTGCCCTGCTGCGAATGCTGGTGAGTATGCTGGTCACCGTGCTGGGCCTCGTCAACCGGCTGCCGGTCATCGGCACCGTCAACCGCTGGCTGGGCTGGGTCACCGGCTGTGTCGCCAGCACCATGGACATCTATCTGATGCTCTGTGTGGTGTGGGCCGTCATCGTCATCACCGGCGGCAATCTGACCGTCCTGAACGATACGGTCATGAGCAGCAGCCTTTACTATAAAGCATTCAATCTGTTCAACCCCTTCCTGTAAAGGGGAGCTTTAGGAGGAACCTATATGGTCTGCAATCGCTGTCAGAAACGTCCGGCCATCATCTTCGTCCAGCGGATGGAGAACGGCCAGATGAAAAATGAGGGCTTTTGCCTGCACTGTGCGCGTGAGCTGCACATCAAGCCGGTGGAAGACCTGATGAAGCAGTTCGGTATGTCCGACGAGGACATGGATAACATGGAAAACCGGATGGAGAGCATGATGGATGAGATGGGGGACGCGAACCCCCTCTCCCTCATGATGAATATGGGCCAGCCCATGGACGGCGAGGAGAACGAAGGGGACGACGACCTTGTCCCCGGCTCCAGTGCCACCTTCCCGCTGGGCGTCAAGGCGGAGGGCGATGCCGGAAACAGCAAAAAGGCCCAGAAGAACGGCAAGAAGCCGCCCCGCCGCAAATTCCTCGACACCTACTGTGAGAATCTGACCCGCAAAGCCCGGGAGGGCAAGCTCGACGACATCGTGGGCCGCGGCCGCGAGATCTACCGCACCATCCAGATTTTGAGCCGCCGCCAGAAGAACAACCCCTGCCTCATCGGTGAGGCGGGCGTCGGTAAGACGGCCATCGCCGAGGGCATCGCGGAGCGCATCGCCAAGGGCAATGTCCCTGTGGGCCTGAAGGATAAGGAGATCTTCCTGCTGGATCTGACCAGCCTCGTGGCCGGCACCCAGTTCCGCGGCCAGTTCGAGCAGCGGGTCAAGGGCCTGCTGAGCGAGGTCAAGGCCGCCGGCAACATCATCCTGTTCATTGACGAGATCCACACCATTACCTCCGCCGGTGAGAGCGAGGGCGCCATGAACGCGGGCAACATCCTCAAGCCCGCCCTCTCCCGCGGTGAGATCCAGGTCATCGGCGCCACCACCTTCAACGAGTACCGCAAGTATATCGAGAAGGACCAGGCCCTCGAGCGCCGCTTCCAGCCTGTCCGCGTGGAAGAGCCCAGCGTGGCCGATACGCTGGCCGTCATGAACGGCATCAAGAAGTATTACGAGGAGCACCACCATGTGCAGGTGGATGCCGATGTGCTGAGCGCCATCGTCACCCTCAGTGAGCGGTATATCACGGACCGCTACCTGCCCGATAAGGCCATCGACCTGCTGGACGAAGCCTGCGCCTGCTGCAATCTCGCCCACCCGGTCATCTCGGAGTATCTCGAGATGCAGAAGGAGCTGGACGGCCTCAGGCAGGAAGAGGCGGACATGGAGTCCTCCGACGTCAATGAGGCTATCGACTATGAGCAGGTGGCCCAGCGGAAGACCCGCATCGCCAAGCTCGAGGCAGAGCTGCCCGCAAAGCAGGCTGCTGCCAGCGAGATAAAAGTGACCATGGACGATGTGGCCAAGGTCATTGAGCTGTGGACGGGCATCCCGGCGGTGAAGATCCAGGAGACGGAGTTCGTCAAACTGGCCGGGCTGGAAGCGGAGCTGAAAAAGAAGATCATCGGTCAGGACGAGGCCGTCCATCTGGTGGCACAGGCCGTCAAGCGGAGCCGCGCCGACCTGTCGGGCCGCCGCCGTCCCGCAAGCTTCATCTTCGTCGGCCCCACCGGCGTCGGCAAGACGGAGCTGGTCAAGCAGCTGGCAAACCAACTCTTCGACGGCCCCGACCCGCTCATCCGTCTCGACATGAGCGAGTATATGGAGAAATATGCGGTGTCCCGCATGATCGGTTCGCCTCCGGGCTATGTGGGCTACGAGGAGGCCGGCCAGCTCACCGAAAAGGTGCGCCGCCGCCCCTACAGCGTGGTGCTGTTCGATGAGATCGAAAAGGCCCACCCCGACGTCATGAACATCCTGCTCCAGATCCTCGACGAGGGCAAGATCAACGATGCACAGGGCCGGACGGTGGACTTCTCCAATACGGTCATCTGCATGACCTCCAACGCCGGCAGCAGCGACAAGACGACCTCCGGCCTCGGCTTCAACAAGAGCGAGGAGCAGCTGAGTGAGGAAAAGACCCGCAAGGCTCTGAGCCAGTTCCTGCGGCCTGAGTTCCTTGGCCGTGTGGATGAGGTCATCGCCTTCAAGCCGCTGAGCCAGCAGACGCTGGAAGGCATCGCGGCTCTCATGCTGGATGAGTACAAGCCCAGCATGGAAGCCAAGGGCATCGCCTACAGCTACAGCCCGGCGGCTCTCTCTGCCCTCGTGGCCAAGAGTCAGGGCGGCAAGTTCGGCGCCCGCGACCTGCGCCGCGTCATCCGCAAGGCTGTGGAGGACCCCGCCGCCGAGCGCATCATCGACGGCACCCTGAAAGCGGGCGGCAGCCTGACGGTGGATGCCGAGAATGGTGAAGTTATCTTGAAGTGAATGCTTGACTTTTCTGTACGATCGCATATAATAAAGACAGAAAGACAATGAATTCGTGCATAGAATTCACACCAAAAGAAGAAAACCCCTTCCTGGAGTTGCCGCTCCAAAGAAGGGGTCTTCTTTTTAGTGCTTACAGTCCTTGTTCAGCATTCTGTCAAGCCACTTGCTGATGAGATTCGAAGTCACACCAGCTGCGACAGATACCATGAAAGACAACATCTCGTGCATAGGACACACCTCCCTTCCCAATGAAATTGGGTCGGTAAGGACCGTGAGACAATTATAACATATAATTCGACCAAAAGATACAGTAAACGGCACTCCGAAGCAGTTCGGAGTGCCGTTTGTCATAGGCGGACTTAGTCGAGGGAGACCGGGAACTCGGGCTTGTTGGCCATACGGGCATTGGTGCGGCCCTCGGGGATGATCTCGCCGGCGGCGGTCAGCGCCAGCTTGGTGAGGGTGGGGCCTACCAGCTCATACACCAGCACCGAGAAGAGCACGACGTTGCGCACCATGTGGCCGTCGGAAAGCTCAGCGGCCTCGGCTGCCATGCCCAGCGCCACACCAGCCTGCGGCAGCAGGGTGATGCCGAGGTACTTCTGGATGTTGTGGCTGCAGTGGGTGGCCCGGCCGCTGACGAAGGCGCCGGAAATTTTGCCCAGAGAGCGGAAGGCGATGTACACCACGCCGATGAGGAGCACCAGCGGGTCGGAGAGGATGTTCAGATCCAGCTCTGCACCGCTGAGCACGAAGAAGAGGATGTTCACCGGCGACACCCAGCGGTCGAGGCGGTCCATCAGCTCATCGGAAGTGGGGCAGATGTTGCAGAACACCGTACCGGTCATCATGCAGACCAGCAGCAGCGAGAAGCCGCAGTGCAGCGGCCCGATGTCAAAGGTGACCATGGACAGGCCCACCGTCAGCAGCACGAAGGCCACGGAAAGGCTCATGCGCTTGGAGCGGGAGTGAAAATAAATTTCCAGCTGGTTGAGCGCGAAGCCCGCTGCAGCGCCCAGACCCAGCGAGAAGATGATCTCCACCACCGGCTCCACCAGAACACTGATGGCATCGACGCGGCCCTGCTCGAGGGCGTTGGCAATGCCGAAGGAGGCGGAGAAGAGCACGAGGCCCACGGCGTCGTCGATGGCGACCACCATCAGCAGCAGGCGGGTGAGGGGGCCGTCGGCCTTGTACTGCTTGACGACCATCAGGGTGGCGGCAGGGGCCGTGGCTGCTGCGATAGCACCCAGTGTGATGGCCGAGGCCATGGAGATGATGTCGGGCCGGATGAAGTGCAGGATGACCAGCGCCGCATCCACGAGGGCGGTGGTCATGACGGCCTGCAAAATGCCGACCGTGATGGCCTGTTTGCCCATGCTCTCAAGAGCCGAGAGACGGAACTCGTTGCCGATGACGAAGGCGATGAAGCCCAGCGCTACCTGGGTGATAAGGGACAGGCTGTCCACCTGCTCGAGGGTGCCGAAGCCGATGCCAAAATTACTCAGGCCCAGACGCCCCAGAAAGAAAGGCCCCAGCAGCAGGCCCGCCAGCAGATACGATGTGACCGCCGGCAAATGGATCGCCTTTGCGAGGCGCGACATCAAAAGACCTGCGATGAGCGCTGCGGAAAGGCAGATGAGAAGCTGTTCCATGCGATATTGCGGGCAGCAGCACGATACCGACGCGCAGCCGCCCTTTCCTCCTTTTTCTCAGTCGGGCGCGTTTTCTTGCTGCTTGCCAAAAGCCCAAAAAACACAGCACAGTAATAAATTATACTATTCCACTTTCTAAAAAGCAACATCTTTTCAGGCGGCAAAATTGAAGATTCCTTAACAAATGGCCGAAAAAGGCAAAAAAACAGGGCCGCTGCCGATGCAGTAGCCCTGTTGTATGCAACAATCGTGAATTTAGTTGAACTTGAAGATCTTCCGTGCGATGCGGTAGCCGCCCACCACGATGGCGTCGCCCTTGGGGAAGGGCAGGTTGGTCACGCCGCCAAAGCCGAAGCGGATGGAGCGGTAGACTGCGGCGCTGGTGTGCTCGCGCAGATACTGCCACAGGCCCTTCTGCTTTTCTTTCGCCTCGGCGCTGCCGTCCAGCAGCAGGAAGATGTCGCTGACGGCCATCATCATGGAGAGGTAGTGGAGCATATAGGCCCGCAGTTTCTTCTCGTCCTTGAGGGCGTCGAGGTCCTGACAGTCGATCATATGCCGGGTGACCCGGAGCTGCTGGTCCACGCGCTTGACCATGATGCTCTCGTTGACGCTCTGGTCGGCACGGCCGATGAAGTAGCGGTAGAGGTCGAGGTCCATATAATACATGGTCTTGACGAAAGGCAGAGGCTGGTAGACGAAGATGTTGTCCACGTAGAAGGTATGCTTGGGCAGCACCATGCCGCACTTGCGCAGCACCTCAGTGCGGTACATGACCGAGTGCATCAGCAGGTTCTGGTCGGGGCGGAAGTGGCCGACGTGCATCCAGGTGAACAGACGCTCCTGGGGGAACACATTGGTGTACCGCACAGTGTGGCTGGTGCTGTCCTCGGTGTGCTCGTAGACATAGTTGCAGATCATGAGGTCGGGGGCGGTGCCGCGGGTCACGAGGGTGTGCAGGCGGGCCAGCACCTTCTGGAGGGCGTCGGTGTCCAGCCAGTCGTCGCTGTCCACCACCTTGTAGTAGAGGCCGGTGGCGTTGCGGATGCCCTGGTTGACGCCCTCGCCGTGGCCGCCGTTCTCCTGATGGATGGCCTTGACGATGGTGGGGTACTTGGCGGCGTACTCGTCGCAGATGGCCGGGGTCTCATCCTTCACGGAACCGTCGTCCACGAGGATGATCTCGGCCTGCTCCCCGGCGGAGAGCAGCGTTTCGATGCAGTGGCGCATATATGCCGCCGAGTTGTAGCACGGGACGGCAAAGGTGATGAGTTTCTGTTGCATAAGATAAAGCTCCTTATCGTGCTTGCCCGGCCATGTTCAGAACAAAATGGGCCGGAGATGGAGATATGTATTCTTATTATAGCATTTTCGCCCACAAAAAGCTAGGAACACCAGCAAATACCTGCCAAAAAACGACGACAGAAGAGCGATCTGATACCATTTCGGGCCGGGCTGTGCTATAATAATACGGATACAGATTTGAAAAACGCAGGAGGCACCCATGGCAGACCCGCATTCTATCTTGAAAAAAGTTTTTGGCTACGACAGTTTCCGCCCCGGGCAGGAGGACATCGTCCGGCGGCTGCTGGACGGGCAGGATGTGCTGGCGGTGATGCCCACCGGTGCGGGCAAATCCATCTGCTATCAGGTGCCGGCGCTGCTTCTGCCGGGCATCACCATCGTGGTGTCGCCGCTGGTCAGCCTGATGAAGGACCAGGTGGGGGCGCTGGTGCAGGCCGGTGTGGCGGCGGCTTTCCTCAACAACAGCCTCACCGACAACCAGAAAGCCCTCATGCTCCGCCGCGCCCGGGAGGGCTGGTATAAGATCATCTATGTGGCCCCGGAGCGGCTGGAAATGCCGGGCTTCCAGCGCTTCGCGCAGGAAAAGCTCATCAGTATGGTGACGGTGGACGAGGCCCACTGCATCAGCCAGTGGGGGCAGGACTTCCGCCCCAGCTATCTGCGCATCAAGGAGTTCGTGGACAGCCTGCCGAATCGCCCGGTGGTGGGCGCGTTCACGGCCACGGCAACGGCCCGGGTGCGGGAGGACATCCGCAGCCACCTCGAGCTCCATCAGCCCTATGAGGTGACGACCGGCTTCGACCGGCCCAACCTCTACTTCGAGACGCGCCGCGCCCTGCCCAGCCAGAAGCCGAAGGAGCTGCTGGACCTTGTGCTCCGGGAGGGCGACAACGCGGGCATCGTCTATTGCAGCACTACGAAGCAGGTGGACGAGACGGCCCGCCTGCTCCAGAGCCGGGGCATCCGGGCGGCGGCCTACCACGCCAAGCTGGACGCCGAGGTGCGCCGGAAGAATCAGGACGACTTCCTCTATGACCGCGTTCAGATCATGGTGGCGACCAACGCCTTCGGCATGGGCATCGACAAGCCCAACGTCCGGTTCGTCATCCATTACAATATGCCCAAGGATCTGGAGAGCTACTATCAGGAGGCGGGCCGCGCGGGCCGCGACGGTCTGCCGTCCCGCTGCATCCTGCTCTATTCCGGTACGGATGTGCGAACCATCCGCTTCTTCATCGACAAGGAGACGGAGGCGGACAACGGCCTGCCCGCCGACGTCAAGGCTGAGGCCGCCCGCAAGGCGGAAGAGCGGCTCAAGTATATGACCTTCTATTCCACCACGCAGGACTGCCTGCGTGGCTTTCTGCTGCATTACTTCGGCGAAGCGGCACCCAAAAAATGCGGCAACTGCTCCTGCTGTCTGGCTGCAGAGCAGGAAGCTCAGCTGCAGATCGAGTATTCCCGCCGCCGTGCGGCTGATAATGCAAGACGGCTGAGCGAGAAGCCGCGTCGTGCCAGAACGACCGCCGGAGAACTGAGCGAGTTCGACCAGAAGCTATTGAACGCGCTGTATGCCCAGCGCAAGCGGCTGGCCGGAAAGCAGAATATCCCGGCCTTTATGGTGTTCAGTGATGCCACCCTGCGGGAGATGGTGGAGAAAAAGCCGCGCGATATGGATGAATTGATCCGAATCAACGGTGTTGGTGAGCACCCGGCGATGATGTACGGCAAGAACTTTCTGCGGGTGATTATCCGCGAGGTTGGCAGCCGGGAATAAAACATAAAATAAGAGCGCTCTGCTTTTCCACACTTGAAACCGAACTTGTGGAAAACAGAACGCTCTTTTTGTTTTGATCATTTTTCCATGGTATGGGTGGCGAATACCTTTTCGTCCTCCCACCACACGGGCTCCCCGGCGGCAAGGGTCTTTTTCACATCCAGCAGACGCTGGTTGCTGCTGCCCCGGAACCGCAGGGAGATATCGTGCTTGGCTTCAACAAATTCGCCGTCCACCAGCACATCCAGCAGGCTCAACAGCTCGTCGGTGGCTTCGCACCGGGCAAGACTTGGCTCTTTGCCGGTCAGCTGCTCCCAGGTGTAGCCGGAATAGCACCACACCGTTTTGTTGGGGTACAAGGCCTTGAAGTTGCGCACAAAGGGCAGCAGCTCCCGCTGATTTTCCGGCTCCATGGGTTCGCCGCCCAGCAGGGAAAGGCCCGCGATATAGTCCGGCTGGCAGGATGCAAACACCTCATTGCGGGTGGGTTTGTCGAAGGGCTGGCCGTAGTCAAAGTCCCACGCCACAGCGTTGAAGCAGCCGGGGCAGTGGTGGCG
>ENA-UAPH01000422-UAPH01000422.1-human-gut-metagenome-genome-assembly--contig:-NODE-422-length-17438-cov-5.391417_pt1 | contig 17438 bp, 15 predicted proteins | sample MGYA00243482_ERZ654581 | MGnify/ENA primary metagenome ERZ654581 (study PRJEB26926, sample SAMN06164676) | human gut metagenome | biome: ENVO:00009003; feature: ENVO:2100002; material: ENVO:00002003...
ATATGTTCTACTTCTGCGACCCGGACGGCCACAGCCCCTATGTCCAGTGCCGCGATGCCATGCCGGTGGATGAGTACACCCCCAGGCTGGGCACCCTGACCATGGAGGATATCGTGGCCACCGATGCACAGTTTGCGGGCTGCTACTTCGACGGCCTGCCTGAGCAGCCCATCGAGCGCATCTCCATGAAGAACGTCACCATCACCTTTGACCCCAATGCTGAAGCCGGTCAGGCTGCCATGGCGGACAACCGCCCCAACGTGAAAAAGCTGGCCATCTACGCGGAGAACGTCAAGGAGATCGACCTGCACAACGTCAAGATCACCGGCTACGAGGGCGAGCGCCTGCGCTTTGCCAATGTCGGCCATTTCGAGGAGGACTGACCCATGACCCATGAAGAAATTCTCACCCTGCTGGGCGACTATGTGGACTACCTGATCGCCAATTCCAGCGCCGAGGCCCCCATGTGGAACATTGAAAAGGTGCGCAGCGGCAAGCCCAACAAGTGGAACTACATCGACGGCTGCATGATCACGGCCTGCCTGAGCCTGTACAAGACCACCGGGGACGAGAAGTACCTGAGCTTCTCCAAGGACTTCATCGACTTCTTTGTGCAGGAGGATGGTTCCATCAAGACCTATGACCCCAAAGAGTACAACCTGGACAACGTGAATCAGGGCAAGAACCTGTTCACCCTGTACGACATCTTCGGGGACGAGAAGTACCGCCGGGCCATTGACACCATCCGCAGCCAGCTGCTCACCCAGCCCCGCACCAAGGAGGGCAACTTCTGGCACAAGGACATTTATCCGTGGCAGGTCTGGCTGGACGGCACCTACATGGCCCAGCCCTTCTATATGGAGTACGAGACCCGTTACAACAAGATGCAGGGCTGCATCGACAGCTACAAGCAGTTCATGAACATCCAGAAGCACATGCGGGATGAGAAGACCGGCCTGTACTACCACGGCTACGACGAGAGCCGCCAGATGTACTGGGCCGACCCCGTCACCGGCTGCAGCCCCAACTTCTGGCTGCGGGCCATGGGCTGGTTCATGGTGGCGATGGTGGACGTGCTGGAGCGGATGGATGAGCAGCTGTACAACGAGTACCGCGGCATCATGGCGATGTTCAAGCAGACCATTGAGGACGTCCACAAGTTCCAGGACGAGGAGACCGGCATGTTCTGGCAGGTGATGGACCACCCCGGCGTCGAGGGCAACTACCTCGAGACCAGCGGCACGGCCCTCTTCGCCTACGCTGTGCTCAAGGGCGTGCGTCTCGGCTACCTGCCCAAGCGGATGGCCGCATGGGCCGAGAAAGCCTTCTACGGCACCTGTGACAAGTATCTGAGCAAGAACCCGGACGGCAGCCTGCAGCTGGGTGGCATCTGCCTCGTGGCCGGCCTCGGCGGCAAGGACCACCGCGACGGCTCGCTGGCTTACTATTTCAGTGAGCCGGTGGTCTGCAACGATGCAAAGGGCGTCGGCCCGCTGGTGCTGGCCTACACCGAGATGATCGCACGGAAGTGACCTCTCCCCTATAGCAGAAGACCTCCGCAGCCTTTCAAGGCTGCGGAGGTCTTTTTTACATTGGAATTTATTGTTTCTGTTCAGGGCCAAAGAAATGCAGGACCCTCAGCGGAGCCTCCGCATCCAGTGTAAATCTTCCCGTTCCAGCGGGGACGAAGAGCTGGTCGGTCTTTTTCAGAGGCAGGCTGCGGCCGTTTGCGCTCAGGGTTCCTGCGCCTTCCAGCACATAGAGGCCGCTGCCGCGCGGCGGGCAGTCCACCGTCAGGGTGTCGGAGACGTTTACTTCGTCCAGACGGAAGAGCGGCGTATTGCGATAGCCCACCAGCGTGGTGATGCTTCCGCCCGCCGTTTTCAGCACCGTTTCCGGTTCGATGAACCAGCGGTCGTGGATCTCCTCGCGGCTGTGCGGCTCATAGTGGAAGCATTCGAACATCTTTTCAAAGCCAAGCCCCTGATGGCACATACTGTCGGCCACGGCAAAGCCGCTGGGCGTCGTGCGCTCCACCCGGATCGTATAATCCGTCGGCTCCTGGATCTCCACGAGGAAGCAGCCCGCGCCGATGGCATGGGGCATACCGCCCTCGATCAGGATGGTGTCGCCCGGATGCACCGGGTATTTCTGCATCCCGGCCAGCATCCCGGGAATATCCTGTGCGTGGAACAGCGCTTCCCACCGCGCGCGGGTCATGTCCGGCTGGAAGCCGTAGTAGATGCAGGGCTCTTCGCCGTTCACGGGGTGGCCGCTGAGGATGTGCCAGCACTCGCTCTTGCCGTACTGACTCTGGAACAGCCGCAGGGCCGTCGGCTTGTCGGGATGCACCTGCAAGGTCAGGCGCTCGGCGCTGTCGATGAGCTTGGTCAGCACGCCGAGGGTGGGCTGTGCCGCGCCTTTGCCGAGATAGCCCTCCGTATCGCTTTCCAGCACCGATTTCAGGGTGACGTCGGTGCCGCGCAGGTGGCTCATGCCCTCTTCGGGGAATTGCTCCCGTCCGGCGTTGCGGGCGGCGACGGTGGAAAGTATCCACTCTTCGGGGAAATGCCCGTCCTCGCCGTTGGAGTCACCGTGCAGGGCGTCCAGCATCCGTCCTCCCAGATAGGTGCGCCACGCCCGGGGGTTGTCCAGCAGGAAAGGAAAATCTGTTGTCGGTTTCATAAAACCCTCCATAAAAGGCACAGAGCCTGCCTTTCCAAGGCAGGAAAGACAGGCTCCGTTTTATTAGATAGAAGAATCAGAGAGATGTGGAACGCTTGATTTAAGCGCCGTACACGAGGTTCGGCAGGAAGAGCACCGCCTGCGGGAAGAATATCATGAACAGGATGACACACACGATCGCGAGGTAGAAGGGCCAGCCTTTCTTGAAGGTCTCCTCAATGGGACACTCCATGATGTCAGACACGGCATACAGCGCGGTGCCGACAGGGGGAGTCATGACGCCGAAGGTGACGGTGGTCATCATGATCATGCCGAACACGACTTCGTTGACGCCGATGCTGCGCATGACGGGCAGCAGGATGGGGGTCAGGATCAGGGCGATAACGGTGGTCTCCATGAACATACCGCAGATCAGCAGGAAGACGACGACCAGCAGCAGCAGGATCGCGCTGTTGCTGGTGATGCCCAGCAGAGCGTTTGCAATGGTAACAGTGATGTTATCGAACACGATGCCGTAGCCGAACACGCCGGAGAACGCCAGAATGATGGTGATGACGGTGATGTCCTTCACGCTGTCGCGCAGGGTCTGCAGCAGGCTCTCCCAAGTCAGCTCGTGGTAGAACACGGTGCCGACCAGCAGGGCGTATGCGCAGGCAAAGGAGCCGGACTCGGTGGGGCTCATGATGCCGAAGCGGATCAGGACGATCAGCAGGACAGGGAACAGAATGGCCCAGATACTATCCAGCAGAGCCTTCAGGATCTCAGACAGCGGAGCCGGATGATCATGCTCGGGCTTGTAGCCGAAGCGGCGGGCGCTCCAGGTGACGGCCAGCATCAGCAGCACGCACATCAGGACGCCGGGGACCCAGCCAGCCATGAACAGACGGCCAATGGACACCTCGCCGACGGTGCCGTAGATGATCAGGCCCATGCTCGGCGGAATGGTGGCGACGATCAGGCCGGACAGGCCGTTGATGGCGGCAGACCAGCCGCGGTCGTAGCCCAGACGGGTCATCTCAGGTCCGAGGATGCGGCACTCCATCGAAGCATCTGCAACCGCAGAACCGGAGACGCCGCCCATCAGGGTGGACATCAGGCAGGAGACCTGACCGATGTTGCCGTACATATGGCCGGTGCAGGCGTTGGCAAAGCGCATCAGGCGCTTGGTGATGCCGCAGCTGTTCATCAGGTTGCCGGCCAGAATGAACAGGGGGATGGCCAGCATGGTAAAGCTCTGAGAAGTGGAAATGGATTTCTGCACCAGAACGGTCATGGGCAGGTCGCGGATCATAAAGAACGAGAAGCCCGACAGACCGATGGAGAATGCCACAGGCATACCCAGCAGCAGAAACACAAAGAAGATACCGATTGCAATAAACATTAGCCGACGTCCCTCCCTGCTTCGTGTTTGACTTCCTGACCAGCAGGCGTCTTGACGCGCTCAATGATGTTCCGGATGGTGGAGATGAGCATAAAGAAGGAGCCGACAGGCACAGCCATCGTGACCCAGCTGTAGCTGATGTGCAGAGAAGTGATCTGACGCGCCCAGCCGGAAGTGGTCATGCCGTAGCCGTAGTAGATCAGCACGCAGAGGAACGCTGCGATGATGACCTTGAACAGGATGTCCAGAACCTTCTGCACCCCGGCGGGGAACTTCTTGACGAACAGATCAACGCCGATCAGGCCGGAGCCGCGCATGGCGACGTCGCTGCCGAGGAAGATCAGCCATGCGAAGGCGATCAGTGCAACGTCCTGTGCCCAGTTCAGCGGATGGCCAATGGTACGCATCAGCGCCGAAACAAAGACGAGGACCGCAATGCCTGCAACCAGGATCAGAGCGATCAGCTCTTCCAGCTTACAGACTTTTTCATAAAATTTCTTCATAGAAAGTCGTCCTTATTCACAATACCTCCTGCACAGCGAGCTGCCATGCAGGAGGACATTTACGTTATGGTCGATTCAGCTTTTTAAGGGATCAGGCCTCGACGCCGGCTTCCTTGTACAGCTGCTCGCGCAGCTCGGTCCAGCCCAGCTTCTCGTATGCGGGCTTGACAGCCTCACGGAAGATGTCCTTATCGACCTCGACGATGGTCATGCCGTTGTCGGTCAGGGTCTTCTCCATGTCATCCTGAGCAGCGATGATGTCCTGAGCATTGTTGTATGCGCAGTCGTTGAAGTCCTTCTTCATGACTTCCTGATACTCGGCGGGCAGCTTGTCGAACCATGCCTGACCGCAGATGACCATGTTGAACAGGTTGATGTGCTCGGTCTTGCTGACGTACTCGCAGACCTCGTAGATCTTGCTGGAAACAGCGGAGGTGTACTGGACTTCGCAGCCGTCGATGGACTTGGTCTGGATGCCGTTGTAGACCTCAGACCATGCGATGTTGTACGGGGTAGCGCCCATAGCGGAGATGGACTCAACGTACGGGTCAGCACCGGGGGTGCGGATGACAGCGCCCTTCAGATCGGCGGGGGTGTTGTAAGCCTTGTGGCCCATGAAGGAACGAGCACCGTCGTAGTAGTTGTAGCACAGGCCGCAGATGCCGTTGTTGGCCAGGTCAGCGTCCCAGCCCTTGAAGGTATCGGTAGCCATCAGCTTCATGCCGTCCTCGTAGTTGTCCACGATGTAGGCCATGTTCATGATGCCGATGTCGTTGACGTAGCTGGACAGACGGCCTGCGTCGGTCAGGACGGCGATGCCCATGCCCTGCAGAGCCTGGTCGATCATGGAAGTATCGGTCTGGGTGGTGGAGAGCTTCAGCTCAAAGACCTCACCGGATGCAGCAGAACCGGCAGTGGAGCCGGAAGCAGCGGTGCCGGCGGTAGAAGCGGAAGAACCGCCGCAGGCGGTCAGGGCAGCAGTTGCAGCCATAGCGCCGCAGACAGCGAGAAACGAACGACGAGAAATCTTCTTCATGTGATTTTTCCTCCTGATTTTTCCAAACAGATCTTGCTCTTCTCGGATGAGCCTCGCGCAGGCCCATCTGATTTTCATGGCTTTATCATACCATGTTCATGTCCTGTTCACAGCTGTAGAATGTCACAAGCAGAATATGACATTCTGCCAAACAAAACATGACAAATGTCACTTCTTTCGTCAAATAGTCGAATAAAAGCCCGCTTTTATGCAGCAGTTTGCACAAAAGCGGGCTTTCTGCGTGGATTTTTTGTCAGCTTGTCAATGCGACGTCGAGCTGCTGCTGAATTTGCAGCAGCTGCAATTCAAAGTTCTTGTCTGCCGACATGGCCTCGGTGATCAGGCGGTCGGCGCTCTCCATCGCCTGATGATACCGCGCAAAGCGGGGCGTGGCAAGCGTATCCTCCATGATGGCAGGCAGAGTAGACATTCCGCGGGAGGCGGTGTCCTGCGAGTCCAGCTGAAGCAGCCGGGCGACCTCATCCGATTCCGTCACACTGTGCAGGGCGGACACGCCGCTCAACTCGGTGTAGACCATCGTCTGCATCTCCTCCGTGCAGGCAATGGTCTTCAGCAGCTCCCACGACAGCCGGGAATGCTTTGTGCGCTGGCTGATGCCCAGCATGAGGGTGCTCAGCCGGGAGTAGTTGCCGCCGCCGACGCTTGTGCCGCTGGGCATGGCGATGCAGTCCCACTCAAAGTTCGACGAGCGCTTGATGCGCCACGGATACGGCTCATAGCTGCGGTACTCGGAAAACAGCATCGGGCGGAACGCCACTCTGCCCTCGTCGAAGGTCTTTTCGCTCAGATCCGTTCCGGCGTTGAGCTGGTAGATCTTCCGTGCAAACTGCATGGCGGACTCCTGTGCGCTCTGGTTCAGCAGGCAGTGCTGGCCGTCCTCGCTGAACAGAGAACAGCCGTTGGCCACCAGCGCCTCTTCCCAGCCGTAATCGTAGACGCCGAACTGGTCAACGATGCCGTCCCCGTCCGTGTCTCTCGTCAGCTGCTCACACAGGCTGTAAAACTCATCCCACGTCCAATCGTTATCCGGGATGCGGATGTGCTCTTTTTGGAGCAGTGTCTTATTGATGAACATCATCTGCGGCACGCATTCCAGCGGCAGCGCATACTGTTTCCCCTTGTCGGCTCCGGCCTGCAATGCCGCCGGGTAAAAGCCGCTCAGATCCGCTTCCGGGTCTTGCTTCATGAACGGATCCAGCTCCCGCAGGGAAGCTGTATCGCTGAAAATTACAAGGTCCTCGGGAAGGATCACCATCACATCCGGCTCCTGCCCCAGCAGGTACTGGCCGCTGAGCCATTCGGTGTAGTCTTCGACCCGGATGCCGCTGGTGTACTCGACTTTCACGTTGGGGTGCTCTGCCTCAAACTTTTCAATGGCGGCGTCAATAAAGGTATAGTAGTTCTCGCCCGGGACATTCCAATAGCTGTCACACGGGAAGCCGATGTGCAGCACCACCGGACGGCTGGCAGCCGCCAGAATGATGACCGCCGCCAGCAGAAAGGGCAGCGCGGCCTTCCAGTACCGGCTCATACGTCTGCCTCCGGCTGGCTGTTCTGGTTCTGCACCGCCCAGATGGCCAGCTGGGTGCGGTCACGGAGTTCCAGCTTGCGCAGGATGCTGCTGATGTAGTTGCGCACCGTGCCTTCGGAGAGATAGAGTCTGCCCGCGATCTCCTTGTTGGAGAGGCCGCAGCCCACCTCGCGGATGACCTGCCGCTCCATCTTGGTCAGCTCCAGCGCATTCTTTTTGTTCACGCGCACCTGCACGTCGCCCTGTGCCATGCGGGAGAACATCTGCAAGACCTTGGACGCCACGTCCGGGGCGATGATGGAGCCGCCCCGCGCGGCCTCCCGCACGGCGTTGGTCAGGCCGTCCACCGAGACGCCCTTGAGCAGGTAGCCGGAAGCGCCGTACCGCAGAGCGTCAAACACATAATCGTCATCGTCAAAGGTGGTCAGGATGATGACCTTGATGCCCGGAAACTCCTGCTTGATGCGGCGGGTACACTCCACGCCGTCCATCTCGGGCATCCGAATGTCCAGCAGCACCACGTCGGGCTGCTTTTCCTCCACGAGTTCCAGCGCTTCACAGCCATTGGCGGCTGTACCCACCATCTCAATGTCTTCCTGCTTGCTCATCACAAAGCTGAGGCTCTGACGGATCAGTTCCTGGTCGTCGGCCAGAAGCACCTTTATCATACCGTTTCCTCCTGTTTCCTCTTTTCACTGCCCGGGGTCTTGCGCAGAGGGATCTCTGCCCGGATGCAGAACCCGTCGCTGTTCTCATACCAGAACGTGCCGCCCAGCATGAGCATCCGCTCCTGCATATGCTGCAGGCCAAAGCCCGGCGTCACGCTCTTGCAGCCGATACCGTTGTCCTTCACCGACACTTCCAGCACGCCGTCCTCGATATGGCACCGCACCTGGACCCGGGTGGCGTGGCCGTGGCGGATGGCGTTGGTGATGCCTTCCTGCACGGTGCGGTAGACGCAGTCTTCCTCATCCTGCGAGAGCGTCAGCCCGGCCAGCGACTCTTCCAGCTGGATCTGCGCGCCGCTGCTCTGCGCCATGCTGGTACACATCTTGTTGAGCGCGCCCGAGAGGTTTTCTTTTTCCAGCGAGTCCGGCCGCAGTGCCTTGACCGAGCGCCGGACATCGTTCATTCCGTTGCGGGCAGTGTCGGCTATCAGCTCCATCTGATGCCGTGCCATCTCGGGCGAGTCGTCCATCATCTGGATGCAGGCGTCTGCGCCCGCTGTGATGCCCGTGAGCACATGGCCTAACGTGTCGTGGATCTCCCGCGCAAGGCGGTTGCGCTCCTGCACCTGTGCGGTGTGGGCGCTCTCCTCGGCGTAGATGCGCAGCTGCTCGTTGGCCTGCTGCAGCTGCTGGTTCAGGTTCAGGATCTCCTGTTTCTCGCTGGTCTGCTGGCTGATGAACAGCACCATGTACAGGATGAAGAGTATCATTTCCAGCGCCGACAGGCTCTCGATCACCAGCTGCAGGACGCTGCGGGTGTGCAGGCTGTAAAAAGCCAGGTATTGCTTCAGCGTCACGGCATGGAGGGCGCTGGTGGCGGCGTCCATGTTGCAGAAAAGATACACCACGATCATGGCGCTCAGAAAGCGCTTCTGCCGGAGAGAGCGCGGGTCGTCCACCATATCCACGATCGCAAACAGAGCGATTTTGTCGCAGTTCTGCTGGAAGATCAGCGCCGAGGCGCTGTACAGCACGCCCTCCAATAAATATAACTGCCAGCTGCTGCGGGAGAGAAAGCCGCTGTCCACCTCGTGGGAGCACTTGCTCAGGATGGTGCCCACCGCTGCCAGCATCACGCCCAGGGCAAGCACACCGGGGCGGTACGGCAGCCATTGCAGCTGCTGCAAAAACGAGTCTGCACGGCCAATTCTCACCGCGTAGAGCGGCGTGATGATCTGCACCGCAAAGATGAGCAGGATCAGAAATACCGTCAGCCACTCAATGGCATGGTAGAGCACCCGGAGGCCGATGGACAAATTTTTAGTTTTCATTGCCAGCCCTCCGTGCCGTAGCGCAGAATATCCTCCTGCGTGATTTGATTTACCGGCACCACGATGTTGGTCAGGTACGGCTTGCCCTCCAGGATCTCGTACACCACCTCTGCCGCCATCCGGCCGATGCGGAGGGGCGACTGTGCCGAGGTTGCCGTCATCAGCCCTTCGGAGATCAGGGCTTTCGCCTCCGGTGAGCCGTCCACGCTGTAGACCAAAGTGGACGAGAGCACGCCCTTTTCTTCCAGCGCCGCCATTGCGCCCAGGGCCGCCTGCTCGTTGACGGCCATCACGACGTCAATGCGCGGGAACGTCTCCAACAGCTGCACCATCGCGCGCATGGCACGGTTCAGCTCGCCGCCGCAGTCCCGCAGCTCCAGGATCCGGTAGTCGTTGCCGCTTTTGGTCAGGGTCTGGCAGAAACCTGAAAGTCTGTCCCAGCTGGAGAACGAATCCGAGTTGGACAGCAGCACGATGCGGGCGTTCTTGGTCTGGCTGATGAGGTGGCGGGCGTCCAGCAGACCGGCACCGTAGTTGTTGGAGGTGATGGTGCAGGTGACAAGCTCCGGGTCGTCCACCTTGGAGTCGATGAGGATGACCGGCACACCCTTTTCCCTTGCCTTTTCCAGTGCAGGCGTCACGCCCACATAATCCACCGGGTTCACGATAAGCAGCTCAATGCCCTTATTGAGCATATCCTCGATCTCCTGATTCTGCCGCTCCTGGTCTTGTCCCGGGTCGCGCACCAGGAGCAGATCGCCGTTGCTCTTGATCTGCATCTGGATCTCATCGTTGATGGTCTCATAAAATGGGTCACTCAAGGTCGTATACGTCGCCCCGATCATCCGCGTATGAGTCGGCAGACGCACCGCGTCGATAAACTTTCCCTGCACCCAGATGCCCACCGACACCGCCACTACCAGCATCAGCAGCCCCGCCAGTGTACGCCGAAACAGCTCCATCTGCACATCCTTCTTCCATCTAAGATCCTTTGCCTGAGTGGCTTTATTATAGCCCAGTTTCCCTCCGGGAACAAGGGCAAGTTTTTCGGTACACCGTCTCCCCTTCATCTTGACAACCACACAGCGGCAGGGTATGCTTTAACCATCCAACCACATCTGATTTTACAAGAGGGTCTATGAATATTTACGATATTGCACGGGAAGCCGGAGTCTCGATCGCCACCGTCTCCCGCGTGCTCAACCACAAAGATACCGTCCGCGCAGACACCCGCGCTAAGGTGGAAAAGGTGCTCAAACGCTGCAACTACGCGCCCAGTGCCATTGCGCAGGGCATGGTCAGCAAGAGCCTGCACACGGTGGCCGTGCTCACAGTGGACATCCGGGATTCCCACTATGCCCGCACAGCCTACACCATCGAGCGTGAGTTTGGCCGCAGAGGGTACGAGGTCATCCTCTGCAACACCGGCGGCGACCGGGCGGAGACGCTGCGCACGTTACAAGCCGTGGCGCAGAAGCAGGTGGATGGTCTCATCCTGGTCGGCTCGATTTTCAACACCATCTGTCAGGGGGCAGAGATGGAGAACCTTCTGCGCAAAATGCCCGTCGTCCTTGCCAACGGCACGCTGGCTCTGCCGGACGCCTATTCGGTCATGGTCGATGACTGCCGGGGCGTCGAGATGGCCGTGGAGCATCTGGTGAAGACCGGACGCCGGAACCTCTACTATATCAAGGATAAGTCCACCGACAGCGCCGCTGCCAAGGCGAAGGGCTTCCTCTCCGGGATGGCCGCTGCCGGTCTGGACGCAGACGGGCATGTTCTCGAAACCGGCGAGACGCTGGAGGACGGCACCCGCGTGGTGCAGCAGCTTTTGGCCGAGGGCATCCGCCCGGACGGCATTCTCTGCGGTGAGGATCTGACCGCTGCGGGTGTGCTGAAAGCCCTGCTCCGGGCGGGCATCCGCGTCCCCGAGGAGACCGCCGTGGTGGGCTATGATAATTCCACCTATGCCCGCCTGTGCGAGCCGGAACTGACTTCCGTGGACAACAAACCGGAGCAGGTGGCACTGCTCTGCGTCCAGCTTTTGCAGAGCCGCATCGAGCACGGCGAGGACTATTCCTCTGTCACCTTGCAGCCCGAACTCGTTCAGAGGCAGAGCAGTTAAAGTGTAAAATCTTAGGAGTATGCGTGTTTCTCAAAATGTAAGCGGTTACACGAATTTTGCAAAAGCTCTTGATTTTTACTTTTGTTATGCTATACTAAATCCAAGAAAGCGCTTACATCATTCTTTTCAAACACTGCTCAGGAGGAGATTTTCATGAAACGTGTCGCCTACGAAGAAATGGTCGCTCAGTTCACCCGCGTGCTGGAAAAGCACGGCTTCACCCCGGCGGACGCCAAAGACGCCGCTGTGATTTTCGCCCAGAACAGCCTTTCCGGCGTGTACAGCCACGGTCTGAATCGCTTTCCGCGGGTGGTGAGCTACCTCGAAAAGGGCGAGATCGACCCGCTTGCCCGCGCCGAGTGCATCTCCCGCATGGGCAGTATGGAGCGCTGGGACGGCCACCGCGGCTTCGGCCCGCTGAACGCACAGCGCGCAATGGAGCGTGCCTGCGCCCTCGCCAAAGAGAACGGCGTCGGCATCGTGGCATTGGGCAACAACAACCACTGGATGCGCGGCGGCACCTACGGCTGGCTGGCCGCCGAAAAAGGCTGCATCGGCATCTGCTGGTCAAACACCGCCCCCAATATGCCTGCCTGGGGCGCCAAAGACTGCCGCATCGGCAATAACCCGCTCATCCTCGCTGTCCCCCGCTCCGACGGCCAGCACGTCATGGTGGACTGCGCCTTGAGCCAGTTCAGCTACGGCAAGCTGGAGAGCACCCGTCTGGCGGGCAGGCAGCTGCCCGTACCCGGCGGCTGCGACGAGGACGGCCAGCTCACGACAGACCCCGCCGCCATCGAAAAGAGCGGCCGCGCACTGCCCATCGGCTACTGGAAGGGCAGCGGCCTCTCCATCCTGCTGGATTTGATCGCCACCCTCCTTTCCGGCGGCAATGCCGTCCACACCATCGGGACCTTCGGCGACGAGATCGGTCTGACCCAAATCATGATCGCGATCGACCCCACTAAATTTGGCACCGTCGAGGAAAACGACGCCGTCATCAGCGCCATCCTTGCAGACATCAAGGCCAGCACCCCGGCCAGACCGGATGGCGAAGTCCGCTGGCCCGGCGAGGGAATGCTGCGCACCATCAAAGAAAACCGCGAGCTTGGTGTTCCGGTGGTCGAGGAGATCTGGGAGTCGGTTTTGAAGATGTAAAAAACCTCCATGTTTTTCACATTTGCTTCTCCTGCGGTGGAAAGTTCTATCTGTCCGTTTGCAGATCCATAAAAGAAAAAGCCTGAAACTTCTCGGTACATCAAGAAGTTTCAGGCTTTGTTTTGCTTATAAAAAGAGAGAGGGCCGGACGGTGCCAGCCCTCTTGACAAAGAATAAATCAATCGATCGTTTTTAATAATCGTCCATATTATAAATAATTGTCCATAGACAAATCTGTAAGCAGCCTGTAAAATACTTTTCGGGTAGTCAAAACTAACCTCTGACCACTTGAGAGGGTGATTTCTATATGAAAAAGACACGACTGACGATCATTCTATTGATGATTCTAACGCTTGTTTCTGCAATCATTACGCTTTGCATGGGAGCAGTCCGCATTCCGGTACAAGATACACTATCGATCCTGCTTCGGCACCTGTTCGGGACAGACACAGGCACCTCGGTATCTGTGGCATTTGAACAGATCGTCTGGCAAATCCGGATGCCTCGCATTATTCTGGGCTTTCTGGCCGGAAGCGGGCTGGCCCTCTGCGGCTGCGTGATGCAGGCAGTTGTCCAAAACCCAATGGCAGACCCATATATTCTTGGTGTGTCGGCAGGCGCAACGCTGGGAGCCACCGGTTCACTCTTTTTAGGGCTGGGCGTGATCTCCGGCTTTTGGGCCTTTGTAGGAGCAGGCGGTGCCTGCTTCCTCGTATTGGCCCTCTCCTCGGCGGATGGCAAGACCACCTCAGTCAAGCTGATTCTCTCCGGCATGATTGTCAATGCACTGCTGACAGCATTTTCCAACTTTATCATTGCGGTAGCAGGCGATTCGGACGGTATGATGTCCATTAAGTTCTGGACGATGGGCTCCCTGACCCGCGCCGGATGGAAAAACATCGGCCCCATTGCACTGATCGTACTGGCAGCAGCAGTCTTTTTTCGGACGCAGGCCCAGACACTGGATGGTCTGATGCTTGGTGAGGAAGCAGCTTCCACCATTGGCATCAACACCTTCCGGTGTCGGTTGGTTTACCTGCTGGTGCTCTCGGTGCTGACCGGTGCACTTGTATCGGTCTGCGGCACTATCGGATTTGTGGGGCTCATCATCCCGCATGTTTCCCGCGCCATTGCCGGCACAGCCCACCAAAAACTACTGCCCATTGCAGCATTATCCGGCGGACTGTTCATGCTTTGGGTAGATGCCATCGCCCGCAGTCTGATTCCCAACACCGAGCTGCCTGTGGGCATCTTCACCGCCTTGGTGGGTGCGCCGTTCTTCGTCTATGTGATGGTGCGTAAAAAATATGGATTTGGAGGCAATTGAATGAAACTGGATGCGAAAAACGTCAGCGTTTCGATTGCCGGAAAACCCATCGTTCGGAATCTCTCCATTGAGGTGCCGGACCGGAAATTCTCGGCCTTGCTGGGTGCCAACGGCAGCGGCAAGACCACTCTACTCCGCTCCATCTACCGCACACAAAAAATGGACAGCGGCATCGTTCGTCTGGATGACGAGGACATCACACACTTTTCCGGCAAAAAGCTGGCGCGGAACATGGCGGTGATGGGACAATTCAACCAGATCAATTTTGACTATACCGTGCTGGACATCGCTCTGATGGGACGGTATCCGTTTCACTCCCTGCTGGAGCAGGAAAAAGAGCGGGATTATGAGATGGCTTTGGAGGCACTGGACAAGGTAGGCATGAAAAGCTACCGCGACCGGAACTTCCAGTCCCTTTCGGGCGGTGAAAAGCAGCGGGTGGTTCTGGCCCGCGCGCTGACCCAGTCGCCCAAGATCCTGATCCTCGACGAGCCGACAAATCATCTGGATATCCGTTATCGGTTAGAAATCCTTTCAATCATCAAAGATTTGCAGATCACGGTCCTGGCTGCTCTGCATGATCTGAGCCTTGCGGCGCAGTTCTGCGACTATCTCTACCTGATGAAACAAGGGGAGATCGTTACGCAGGGGATGCCCGAAGCCGTAATGACCTCTGAAAACCTGCACCGTATCTTTGATGTCGAAGCTTGTGTCTACCCTAGCCCGATCAACGGAAAACTGATGATCCAATATTTATAACAAAATGCGGGAGTACCCCGCAGAAAGAGGAACCTTTATGAAAAAGAAAACCCTGAGTGTTGCTGCTGCGGCACTGGCAGCCGTCATGCTGGCTACTGGCTGCGGTCAGACTGCATCTTCTGTGGCATCGTCCGTTGCTGCATCTTCCGAGGCTGCTTCGTCTGTTGTAGAGAGCACAGTCTCTGCCGAAGAGACCTCTTACCCCTTGACCCTGCAGATTTATGATGCTGATGGCAATGCTGTAGATATGACCTACGACCATGCACCGGAGAAGGTGCTGTCCACACAGCTGTCCATGACTGAGTTGCTCATCAAGCTGGGGCTCAAGGATAAAATCGTCGGCGTGTTCGATAATGACAATGCCCTGAAGGGTGACATTGCTGATGAAATTGCATCTCTGAACAGCCTTGGCGATAAGAAGTCTGTTTCTAAGGAGACCATCCTTGCCACGGAGCCGGATCTGATTCTTGGCAAGGGTCCTCTGATGTTCACCGAAAGCAGCATTGGCACCGTCCAGTCCTATCAGGAGCTGGGCATTCCCGTCTACACTGAGCTGGCTAGCGCTTCCTTTGATCAGTCGCTGGATAACATTGTAGAGGATGTGCGGAACATCGGCGAGATCTTCAACGTGCAGGAGACTGCAAACGCTTACGCTGACGAGCTGCAGGAGAGAATCGACGCGCTGATGGACAAGGTCAGCGGCCAGAGTGGAGAGCCCCTGAAGGTTCTGTTCATGGCTGGCTACGCCGATGGCACCTTCGTGGCCTTCAATTCCAAGATGAGCAGTTGTATGCTGAATGCCCTGAACGCTGAGAATGTTCTGGACAAGGGCGGCAACGGCCTGACTCTGGAGAATCTGGTCTCCATGAACCCGGATATCATCGTCTACGTCCGCGCAGACCGCTTTGGTTCCACCGATGCCGACGCGGTGGAACAGCTGACCTCCAACGCCGTCGTGCAGGAGGTTCCCGCCATCGCCAACCAGAAGGTCATCGAGATGGATTATGATGACGTAATGGACTACGGTGCACGGGTCATCGATTCTGCTGAGACCCTGTACAACTTCATGTACAGTGCATCTTAACGGAACCTGAAATCAAAAATTTCGGTTATGGCAGAATACGGGTGGGCGGAAAGCCCATCCTTTTTTTGTAAATGCGGCTGAAATAACAGGCATCTCGGTAGCCGACCTCATGAGCGGCCTGTGTCACAGTGTAGTCGCCGGAACGCAAAAGCTCAGTGGCTATTCGGACACGATAATTGATGAGGTAATCGATGGGGCGGATGTTTTTGTATTTATAAAAGAGATAGCTGACATGTCCAGCTTTCTCATTGACCTGCTCGGCCAGTGCGTCCAGCGTCAGCGGCTCTGTATAGTGCTCTGCGATGAAATCCAGCAGGATGCTCATGATTTGGCTTTCATTGTAAGTTTCCTCTGGCTGAAAATCTGCGAAAATCTGGGCGAAGAATTCTTCCGTCAGCTTTTCTTGCTGGTACTGGCTGCGGATGTCAGCGTCCGGGTGGAGCTTTAGGATCTGCTCCAGAATGGAAAAGGTCTGTTCCGGATTTTTGAGCTTGTGGGAGAACAGCAAAGGCCGGTCGTTTTCGTAGTACATATTGATGTAGTGAAAATCCTGCTCGCCCAAAGCCGAAATGGTCAGGGTTTTGTCGGGACATCCGTGCAGGAATAGTCCTCGCTTGGCAATGAAAGGTTCGTGCTCAAATGAGAAGATGGCCCGACCCGACACCGGAACAATCAGTGCACTTTTCAGGGTGCGGTAGCTATTACTCTCACCAGTGTGCAGGGTAAAGCTGCGGAAGCCGACAGACTCGATTCGGCCCTGATTGTATTCCTGAAATAAAATTTCCAGCGGATTAGGAAGCGCGGATATTTGATTCATTGGGAGCTCCTTTGTGCAAAAGCGGTTAGTTAATGCTAATATAGCACAAAATGCTACCGTTTGTCTATGTGGGGAGCAACCCACACTACGTAATAATTAACAAAAAAGGGCGGTTATGGATGGAAATTCTAAATCTCGGTTCACATCGAATTGGAGTCCGGTTCCCGGAAAAGGGACTGCGCAAAGGCAAAAATCCTGCAATCCTACTCAACGATGGGGAACTGATTGAGCAGTTGAATCTGCGCACGGAACGAGCAGTGTTGGTGGGGGTATACCCCAATAACAGACTTTCAGAGTATACCCCGTGGCCGGAACCGGCTATTCGACCGGGCACACCGGATTTTGGCGGGCAGCTAGGACAATATCTTCGAGAACTGAACAACGAAATTCTCCCGGCGCTTATCGACGAATACGCCCTTGACACGGAAAAGCTGGCGTATGGCGGCTATTCGCTGGGCGGTCTGGCTGCAACCATGAGTCTCTGGGAAACAGATGCCTTTGCTGCAGTATTTTCCCTCTGTGGGTCGTTCTGGTATCCGGGTGTTGCCGATTTCATAGAGGAACATGTCCCCAAAAACCACTCCGCACAGGTTTATCTGCAAAATGGTATCCGGGAGGGCGAAGGCCACAACAACCGCCTGTGTGATGCCTATAGCTATGCCCAACGAGTCCACACTGCCCTGCAAGCGACATGTGGAGCCAAAACTGTGCTGGATGACTACGGCCATCATGACCGACAAAGTGAGCGTCTTAACGCTGCACTGCGTTGGGTGGAACGTGTGCTATGAATCATTGGCGTAAATTTTGGCGTATGCTGAATCAAGGTGCATTTTATAATCACCAGCGACGAGCTGATTTAACCGCAGGGAACGCCGATTGGTAGCATAAAATCCTTATATGAAACAAAAAGCGGCAGCTACGTTGTTTTTCGCAACATAGCTGCCGCATTTTTGCGTTTGGGGTTCAGTGTACCTACTACACCAATCCTGTCTCTTATACACATCTGACGCTG
>ENA-UAPH01000488-UAPH01000488.1-human-gut-metagenome-genome-assembly--contig:-NODE-488-length-15724-cov-5.289234_pt1 | contig 15724 bp, 15 predicted proteins | sample MGYA00243482_ERZ654581 | MGnify/ENA primary metagenome ERZ654581 (study PRJEB26926, sample SAMN06164676) | human gut metagenome | biome: ENVO:00009003; feature: ENVO:2100002; material: ENVO:00002003...
ATGTGTATAAGAGACAGCCATTCAGGCGGTACAGGTCTGCGAGGGTGTGACCAAGCTGGGCGCATTTGCATTCAATAACGCCGGAAGCGCCTACTACACCGGCCTCACCAGCATCACCCTGCCCGACAGCCTGCAGGAAGTGGGGCGCCGCGCTCTCTATGGCTGCAAGGCCCTTTCCAGCATCGAGGTGAGCGCTGCCAACCCCTGTCTCACCGTGCAGGACGGCATCCTCTACAATAAGGCCATGACTCAGCTCATCCGCTGCCCCGCCGCAGGCGGTCTGACGGCCTATACCATTCCGGCCAGCGTGACCGAGCTGGCCGAAGGTGCCTTTGCATCCTGCACCTCGCTGGAGAGCATCGTGCTCCCGGAGGGGATGACCAGCATTGCAGACAATGCCTTTGAAGGCTGCTCTTCCCTGCGGGAAGTCACCCTGCCCAGCACCCTGAAGACCCTGAACTACGCCTGCTTCGGCTGGTGCAGCAGCCTGACGAACATCGTCCTGCCGGAAGGCACCGAGAAGCTGGACTGGTCGGTCTTTGCCAGCTGCACCAGCCTGTCGTCCGTGACCATCCCCAGCAGTGTGAAAACGATCGACGTTTACGCATTCAATAAGTGCCCGCTGAAGGAAGTCAAGATCAGCAAGGATTGCGTTCTCGGCAGCCAGGCCTTCGGTAAGGACGTCAAGATCAAGTATTATCACTGAGCCTGATATAACAAAAAACCGGAGTCCCCGCAGGGACTCCGGTTTTGCTGTATCAGAAGCTTTTAGAGCATATTTGCCTTCTCGATGAGGCTGCGGATATGGTGGGCCAGCATCTCGATGGCGGTGGTGTTCTCGCCGCCGTTGGGGACGATGATGTCCGCGTTCCGCTTGCTGGGCTCAACGAAAGCCTCATGCATGGGCTTGACGGTGGTGAGGTACTGGTTGATGACGCTGTCGAGGGAGCGGCCGCGCTCCTTGACGTCCCGCACCAGACGGCGCAGGATACGCTCATCGGCATCAGTGTCCACAAAAATTTTGTAGTCGAACATGGCGCACAGCTCCGGCTCCACGAAGGGGAGGATGCCTTCCACGATGAGGACGGGGGCCGGTTCGATGTGCTGGACCTCGTTGCTGCGGTTGTGGTCGGCGTAGTCGTACACCGGGCAGTCGATGGCGCGGCCTGCCTTCAGCTCCTGTAAGTGGTAGATGAGCAGGGCGTTGTCGAAAGCGTCCGGGTGGTCGTAGTTCAGCTTGCAGCGTTCTTCAAAGGGCAGCTCGTCGTGGCGCTTGTAGTAGCTGTCGTGGGAGATGAGGCGCACCTCGTCCTCCCCGAAAAGTGCCTTGAGCCGACAGGCCAGTGTGGTCTTGCCGCTGCCGGAGCCGCCTGCGATGCCGATGATCAGATTGTTCATGTTCCAAAAACCTCCGCGTGCCGATTGTTGTAGAAAAAATCCCCAGAATAGGGTATAATATTCTTATCCTACATAATAACACACTTCGCTCTGTTTTGACAGGGCCGAATCTCCGCTGGGAGGCATTTTGATGAAAAAAATCGTTCCTGCCCCGTACATCGACCAGACTGAGCGCTGGGTCAACGGCTGCGAGAGCATCAGCAGCGTCATGCTGCTCCAGGCCGTGGGCATCGACATCGACCCGGATACCTTCATCGCCCGCGACCTGCCCCACGCTCCTTACTGGGAGCAGGATGGAAAACTCTACGGCCCTGACCCGTGGCAGGTCTACCCCGGCGACCCCCACGACCACACCGGCTACGGCTGCTATTCGCCCTGCATCGTCAAGGCCCTGAACAGCGCTCTGGAGCACGAGGGCGCAGCCGACAAGTTCGAAGTCGTGGACGAGAGCGGCAAGACGGCGGCAGAGCTTTGCTCTTATATCGACGCCGGGATGCCGGTGGTGTTCTGGGCGACGCTGGATTTCCAGCCCGTGCCGGAAAAGCGTGACCACTGGCTGCTGGCCGATGGCACCGACTTTGCGTGGAAGTGCAACGAACACTGCCTGCTGCTGGTAGGCTACGATGACGAAAACTACTGGTTCAACGACCCGTGGCATGACCACGGCGTCTGCCCGCAGCCGAAACAGCTGGTGGAGGACTGCCACGCGGCCCAGGGGCTGTTCGCAGTCACCCTCCGCCCGAAAGGAGAAGTATGAAAAAAGAAGAATTTCAGCAGAACATGAAAGACAGGATGCAGCAGTTCGAGGACGGCGGCCTCCGGCTCCTGAAAAAGGGTCAGAAGGGCATCGTCCACGCGATTTTCAGCCGCTTCGGGCTGGTGCTGCTGCTCATGCTGTTGCAGGTCGGTGTGCTGTGGAGCGTGTTCCGGTGGTTCGGCGGACTGCTGCCCCATTACTTCGGCGGCAGTGTGGCCATGTCGGCCTTCATGGTGGTCTACATCCTCAACAGCGAGATGGACAACAGCGCTAAGATCACATGGATGGTCACCATCGCCATCCTGCCGGTCGTGGGTGTGCCGCTGTTTTTCTACGTCAAGAGCAACATCGGCCACAACGCCCTGAAAAAGCGGGTGACCCACCTCACTGAGGAGGCCCGGGGCTTACAGCCCCAGCCGCTGGCTGCGGCCCGGGAGCTGGCCGAAGCCGACCCCGGCGCGGCCTCGCTGGCGCGGTATCTCCACGGAAAGGGCGGCGGCTTCTCGGTCTACAGGAACACGGAAGTTACCTACTTCCCCGGCGGCGAGGCCAAGTTCGAAGAGCTGCTGCGCCAACTGGAAAAGGCCGAGAAGTACATCTTCCTCGAGTACTTCATCATTGACGAGGGCCTCATGTGGGGCAAAATTCTCGAGGTGCTGGCCCGCAAGGCCGCCGAGGGCGTGGACGTCCGGGTGATGTACGACGGCACCTGTGAGTTCGCCACCCTGCCCCGGGATTACCCCAGCCGCCTCGAAAAGCTGGGCATCCAGTGCCAGGTGTTCTCGCCGGTGCAGCCCTTTGTCTCGACCCATTATAATTACCGCGACCACCGGAAAATCCTCGTCATTGACGGCAAGGTGGGCTTTACCGGCGGCGTGAACCTCGCCGACGAGTACATCAACCACATCGAGAAGTATGGCCGCTGGAAGGACGCCGCCGTCATGCTGGAAGGCGAGGCTGTCCGACCGCTGACCATCCTCTTCCTCGAGATGTGGAGCATCCTCCGGGAGCCGGAGTTCGAGAAGTTCCTCTCCGTGCCGCCCCACTCCGTCCCGGCGAAGGGGTTCGCAGCCCCTTACGGCGACTGCCCGCTGGACGGTGAGCGGGTGGGAGAGATGGTCTATATCGACCTGCTCAACCGCGCCAAGCGCTACATTCACATCATGACGCCCTACCTCATCCTCGACGGCGAGCTGGAAACGGCCCTCAAGTTCGCGGCAGAGCGGGGCGTGGACGTCCACCTCATCCTGCCCCATGTGCCGGACAAGAAGTTCGCCTATGCGCTGGCGAAGACGCACTACAAGTCTCTGCTGGACTCGGGCGTGAAGATCAGCGAGTGGCTGCCCGGCTTCGTCCACGCGAAGGTCTTTGTGGTAGACGACAGCGAGGCCGTGGTGGGTACCATAAACCTCGACTACCGCAGCCTCTACCACCACTTCGAGAATGCGGTCTGGATGAAGGATACCGCCTGCATCCCCGCCATCGAGAAGGATTTCCAGAAGACGCTGGAATTCTGCCGCGATGTCGAGCCCACCCGGGAGAGCATCTGGGAGGGCAACGTGCTGCTCCATCTGGCAGGGATCTTACTGAAAGTTATTGCACCGCTGCTGTAAAACAAAGGGGAATGCCGTCAGGCATTCCCCTTTGTTTTACAAATAATCCTTATCCATCGAGAAGCCCCGGCCGCTGACCTCGGTGACATGGCTCACGATGAGGAAGCAGGTGGGGTCGATGCTGTGGGCCAGCTTTTCCAGCCGGGGCAGTTCCCGGTTGGACACGATGCTCAGAAGCACGGCGCTGGACTCGTGGGTGTAGCCGCCCTCGCCGTGGAGGATGGTCACGCCCCGGTCCAGCTGCTCGAGGATGGCGGCACAGATGGCGTCGGACTGGCTGCTGATGATCTTTACCTCGGTGCGGCTGGCACCCATCATCAGCATCTTATCCATGACGACGGTGTGGATGAGCACCATCACAATGCCGTACAGCACCTGCGGCATCGGGCTGAACACAGCCTGCATCAGCAGGACCATGATGTCGAAGGCCAGCATGGTGGCCGACACCGGCAGCTTGAACCATTTGTTGAGCACCAGCGGCGGGATGTCGAGGCCGCCGGTGGATGCACCGGAGCGGATGACGATGCCCAGCGAGACGCCGATGCCGAGGCCCGCAAAGACGGTGCAGAGGAAGATGTCCTCCGTCAGCACCCGGCCATTCGCCATCCCCTCGAACAGGGCGAGGAAGGCGGGGCTGAGAACACTGCTGGCCAGCGTATTGAGGGCGAAGGCCCGGCCCAGGACCACCCAGCCCCAGACCAGCATGGCGAGGTTGATGAAGAACAGCAGCCCTGAGACGGACAGGCCCGTCAATCGCCCGATGGCCAGTGCGATGCCAGTCGCGCCGCCGGTGATGAGGCCCGCCGGCTCGAGGAACAGCGCAACGGCCAGCGAGTAGAGCGCGTTGCCGAAGATGATGGAAGCCCAGTTCCAGATAAGCTGCTTCCAGTGCGGATTCTGATTCATAGCGTTTCCTCCCATATCTCTTCTATCATACCGGAAAACGGCAAAAAAATCCACGCCCGGCGGCCTGCCGGAGCGTGGATTTTTGTTCATTTGACAGATGAAAGTTTGATTTTTTACTCTTCGTCCAGCAGGCGCAGGCCGGCGGTGTCGGTGACGGGCAGCGAGAAGACGATGGAGCCGGCCTTTTTGTCGGCGTTGTCCATGATGGCTTTCATGATGGCGTTCTTCTCAGAAGTGCGGCTGACGATGAGCACCAGCTCTTTTTCGTTCACGAGGTCGATGCCCATGAACCTGGCCGCGCCCTCCATGCCGGTGCCTTTGGCGTGGATGACGGTGCCGCCGCCGGCTCCTGCGGCCCGGGCCGCGTCCATGATAGAGCCGGTGTAGCCCTGATTGGCGATGACCAGCAGCAGGTCGTAACGGGTATCTTTCAAGGTGCTTTCCTCCTTCAGCTCAAGGGTCTGGTGTTCGGTGAGGAACAGCAGGGCGCGCTTGCCGCCGATGCTGCTTACCGGGACGATGAATGCAATGCCGGTACCCGGCACATCAATGCGCATCTGGCGGCGCAGGGCTTTCTGGATGCGGGGCCAGCTGTCCGCTGTGATGATGGCAAAGAGCACGGCTTTTTCGGTCTTTTCCAGCCCGAGGGTGGAAAGCGTCTCCTGAACGGCAGTGCCGGCACCCACGGTGCGGAGGCTGACATCGACGCCGAAGCTTTTATACAGCTTCAGAAAGGCGTCTGTCGTGGGGCGGTCGGTGATGGTGACCAGCCAGTAAAGCGTATTCACGGCAAGCCCTCCTTACAGTTCGATGATGGCGTCGTCCGGCAGTTCGGCCAGCAGGGCGGCAGGATCCAGCAGGGGCTGGGCGCTGCGGGCCTTGCGGGTCTTGAGCTGGGCCACAAGGCCCATGAGCTGGACGGTGATGAGGGGCGTCATGGCGACCATGGCCACCACGCCGAAGGCGTCGGTGACGATGTTGCCGCCTACGGCGATGCAGGCACCCTGCGCCAGCGGCAGCAGGAAGGTGGCCGTCATGGGGCCGGAGGCCACGCCGCCGGCGTCAAAGGCGATGGCGGTGTAGAGCTTCGGCACCACAAAGGAGATGCTGATGGCGAAGAGGTAGCCCGGGATGAGGAACCACAGGATCGAGATGCCGGTGAGGACGCGCACCATCGCAAGGCCCACCGAGAGGGCGACGCCGGCCGAGAGGGCCGCGCCCATCGTCCCGGCGGAGATGGCACCGTCGGTGACTTCTTCGACCTGTTTGTTGAGGACATAGACCGCCGGCTCGGCCCGGACGATGAAGTAGCCGATGAGCATCCCGATGGGGATGAGCAGCCACCGGCTGCTCTGGCCGCCCAGGACCTGACCGAGGTAGTTGCCGGCGGGCATGAAGCCGATGTTCGCCCCGGTGAGGAAGAGCACGAGGCCGATGTAAGTATAGACGAGGCCTACGCCGATGCGGCCCAGCGTCCGCCGGTCGATGTGAAGGGCGGCAAGCTGGAAGATGCCGAACATCACGACGATGGGCAGCAGGGAAGTGGCGATCTCGTGCAGATAGATGGGCAGGCCCTCGCTGAACAGCTGCCACAGCTCCACAGAGTCGCCCACTTCAGGGATGACCGGCGGCACGTAGCTGCTCTCGCTGGCATTGAAGAGGATGCCGAGGATGAGGACGGCGAGGATGGGACCTACGGAGCAGAGGGCTACGAGGCCGAAGCTGTCGTCCGCTGCATGGCGGTCGGAACGGATGGCCGACACACCGACGCCCAGCGCCATGATAAAGGGGACGGTCATGGGGCCGGTGGTGACGCCGCCGGAGTCGAAGGCCACGGCAAGAAACTCTTTCGGCACAAATGCAGCCAGAAGGAAGATGGCAGCGTAAAAGATGACCAGCAGCCGGGGCAGCGGGATGCCCAGCAGCATACGCAGGAAGGCCATGACGAGGAAGATGCCCACGCCCGTAGCCACCGAGAGGATGAGGGTCATGTTGGGGATGGAAGGTACCTGATTGGCAAGCACCTGCAAGTCAGGCTCTGAGATGGTGATAAGGAAGCCCAGCAGGAAACCCACGCCGATGATGAGAAAGAGGTTCTGGCTCCGGGTGAGCATGGAGCCGACCCGCTCGCCCATGGGGGTCATGCTCATCTCGGCACCCAGGGTGAAGAACATGATGCCGACGATGATCATGGCAGCGCCCAGCAGAAAGCAGAGCAGGATGCTCGGGGAAACAGGGGCGATGCTGAAACAGAGCACCAGCACGATGGCCGCGATGGGCAGGACGGCCTGCAGTGCCTCCAGCAGCTTTTCCCGAAGCTTGGGGATGGATGATTTGATAATGATGTCCACCAGCCTTTCCCGCCCGGAAGCAGTGCCGCCGGGCGTTGGAATTGAGAGATATTTCCTTATCAAGTATACAAAAACAGACAAAAGTCCGTCAACAAAAGAGCGGCTAAGATTGGCAAAGAAACAGAAATGTTACAAAAAGAAAAGGCTGCTGCGCTTTTGCACAGCAGCCTCGAAGATCAGAAGTTAGATGCCCTGCTTTGCCAGAACGTCAGAAGTCGGGGTGGAGAACACCGGAATACCGGCGTAGGGGTCGGGAGTGTTGTCGGCGGGCAGAGCCTTCATGTAGGCGTCCATGGACTCGGCCACCTTCTTGGCGATGGCCACGGCCTCCACGACGGTGCGTGCGCCCATAACGGCGTCGCCGCCGGCGAACACGCCCTCGCGGGTGGTGCTGCCGTCCTCGTTGACGGTGAGCAGGCCGCGCTGGTTGGTCTCGATGCCGGTGGTGGTCTTGACGAGAGAGTTCTCAGAACCCTGGCTCACCGAGACGATGACGCCGGTGTGGGGGTAGAAGGTCTCGCTGCCCTCTACCTGGGTGAACTTGCCGTCCTCGCCCTTCACGGTGTCGCGGCAGATGATGCCGTTCTCACGGATCTCCACCGGAGCCTTGCAGAAGCGGAAGCCCACGCCCTCGAGCTTGGCGTACCGCACTTCATGCTCGGAAGCGCTGATGCACTCCTCGTCGCGGCGGGCGTAGCAGGTGACGTGGCGTGCGCCGTTGCGGATGGCAGTGCGGGCGCAGTCCATGGCGGAGTTGCCCACGCCGATGACGGCGATGTCGTCGCCCAGCTGGAAGGCCTTGGAGTTGGCCAGATAGTCGATGCCGAAGGCCACGTTGCCCAGCGTCTCGCCCTTGATGTGCATGGCGTTGGCCTTCCACAGACCGGCACCGATAAAGACGCTCTTGTAGCCGTCCCGGAAGAGGTCGTCGATGGTGATGGTCTTGCCGATGGCGGTATTGGGGCGGACGTGGATGCCCTTCAGCTCGAGGTGGCGGTACTGGAAGTCGTCCAGTACGCTGTCGGGCAGGCGGTAGTTGGGGATGCCGTACCGCATGACGCCGCCGATCTTGTCGCGGGCGTCGAAGATGGTGACATCGTAACCCCAGCGTGCCAGCAGGACGGCGACGGTCAGGCCCGCAGGCCCCGAGCCGACGACAGCGGCCTTCATGCCGTTCCTGGGGGCGGGGCCGGAAGTCATCTTGTTGGCGTAGGTGGTGGAGATGTAGTCCTCGATGATGGAGAAGTGGACGGGGTCGTGGCTGGGCATCCGGTTGCGGATGCAGTGGCCCTCGCACTGGTTCTCGTGGTTGCACACGAGGCTGCACACAGTGGTCAGGGGGTTGTTTTCAAACAGCATCCGGCCGGCGTCGTCGAGGTGATTATCCTTGAGCAGGCGGATGACCTCGGGGATGTTGGTGTGGATGGGGCAGCCCTGCTGGCACATCGGCTTTTTGCAGCCGAGACAGCGGTTGGCTTCGTCCAGAACGTGAAGTGCCATGGTTCCTCCTTGTACCTGTCGAACAGGCGGTGTTGTATCCAAGTATCTTTACTATAATACACCGAAACTGTCTCGGCATACAAGTGCCGAAATGACAAAATTTGCGGAAAAATTTCTGCCATTACGTCAAAAAGATATTTTTTTGACGAAGTAGACCGCCCATTGCCTCCGGTGAAACGTGGCAGAGCGTACCAAAATCGGCGGCGGCAAGCTGCGCCTCGGCCATCTGGGTGCAGGCACCGCCTGATCCCCGCAGACGGGCCAGCGAGTGGGAGACAGGGAGGGTGCAATTTTTTAAGAAAGGAAGGGCATCCTTCTTTCCTCCCAGCAGGTGGAGATAGGGCGGAAGGGCGGGGAGACTGTCGGCGGTGCAGCCCAGCGCGGCGTCCATGGCGAGGCGGCGCATCCGCGCCCGGGGGTAGCGGACGGTGGTGAGAGCGCCCAGAAGTTCGTCGTAGGTGGTGCTGGTACGGACCGCGGCTTCCAGACGGTGCTCCAGTCCTTCGGAGACGCCGCGGATGTCTGCAAAGGGCGCTTTGCCCCGGCAGGCAGACCGGAGAAGGGCCAGCTCACACCGCCCGGCGGCGGAAAAATCGGTGTACTGCCCGGCGGCGTAAGCCTCCTGATAAAGCGGGAAGACCGCCTCGGGAACGTAAGGCGCGACGGCGTCCGCTCCGCCCTCGGCCCAGAGCTTGCGAAGTGCGCTGGCGCTGGCGAACTGCCCATGGGCAGAGTGGAGCGCCTCACCGTGGTTCGCGCCTTGCCGGGGCAGGGGATAAGCCTCCATCCGAGGCGCAAGGCTGCGGATAGCCCGGCAGTATTCGACAGCGAGGTTGTTGTTGGGCTTGTCCAGCAGGGCGGCGACCCGCTCGTCAGATGCAAGCTGAGCCGCTGCGGCCTGCCGCGCGGCGGCAAAGCTCCGTGCGCCGCCCGCAAGCTGGGCTTTCAGGGCGGCGCGGTAGGAGCCGCTGTCAAGAAGCTCGGCGGCCTCCATCAGAAGGGCCGCGTCGGGTGTCTCGGCACCGAACACCAGACCGTCGCACCCGGCGGCGGCAAGCAGCGCCACGCCCGCCCGGGCGAACGCCTCTGCCCCCGCGCAGGCACAGGGAGCAGGCAGGGCGAACACAAGGTCAGCCCCGCAGGTGAGGGCGGATCGGGTGCGGACAGCTTCGGGCAGGAGGGGCAGCGCCCCTCGCTGCACCAGCGAACAGCTCATGGCGACGGCGACGCGCTCTGCACCCAGCGCTTTTGCCTGCGCCAGCTGCCATGCGTGGCCGTTGTGGAAGGGGTCGTATTCGGCGATGATACCGGCAAATTTCATGGCGTGACCTCAAAAGTTTGTGAAATATCTGTCATACTGCATGGAGAACTGGGGCAGAATGACGGGATTCTGGGCAGGATGTACAAAAAAGCCCGGGGACTTCGTGGCAGGCTTTGCCGCCATTGCGGCTTGAAAACCGGCCGACCCTATTATATAATAATTCTAGGAATCTGTAAAATTCTGCCCTCTCGGGGGTGGACAAAAACATATCTGGAGGAAACAAGAAGATGAAAATTCTGGTTATCAACTGTGGTTCTTCTTCCCTGAAATATCAGCTCATCGATATGGACGGTGAGAAGGTGCTGTGCAAGGGCCTGTGCGAGCGCATCGGCATGGAGAGCAGCATGATCACCCATGACGCCAACGGCCACAAGGCTACCACTCCCGCGATCTTCCCCACCCACACCGAGGCTTTTGCTGAGGTCGTGAAGAAGATGACCACCGGCGAGGGCAAGTGCATCGACGATGTCAGCGAGATCAGCGCCATCGGCCACCGCGTCGTCCACGGCGGTGAGAAGTTCAAGGCCAGCTGCCTGATCACCGACGAGGTCATCAACACCATCCGCGAGCTGAGCCCCCTGGCTCCTCTGCACAACCCCGCAGGCATCCTCGGCATCGAGGCAGCCCGCAAGGTCTTCGGCAACGTCCCGATGGTCGCTGTCTTCGACACCGCTTTCCACAGCACCATGCCCCCGAAGGCTTATATGTACGCCATCCCCTATGAGTACTATGAGAAGTACGGTGTCCGCCGCTACGGCTTCCACGGCACCAGCCACAAGTACGTTGCTCACAAGGCTGCTGAGTACCTCGAGGAGCCCATTGAGCGCCTGAAGCTCATCACCTGCCATCTGGGCAACGGCTCCTCCATCGCCGCTGTCGATCAGGGCAAGGTCGTTGATACCTCCATGGGCATGACCCCGCTGGCCGGCCTGATGATGGGCACCCGCTGCGGCGACCTGGACCCCTCTGTGGTCAACTACCTGAAGTACACCCTGAACATCACCGGCCACGAGCTGGACGAGATCCTGAACAAGAAGTCCGGCCTGCTGGGCATCTCCGGTGTTTCCAGCGACAAGCGTGACGTCGAGGAGGCTGCTCTCCACGGCAACAAGCGCGCTCAGCTGGCTTCTGACATGCTGAACTACCAGATCAAGAAGATCGTCGGCAGCTACATCGCAGCTATGGGCGGCGTGGACGCCATCGTCTTCACCGGCGGCATCGGCGAGCACGACGAGATCGCCCGTGCAAAGGTCTGCCACCACATGGATTGGCTGGGCATCCGCATCGATACCGAGAAGAATGAGCATCCCGTGGGCGATGTCTGCGACATCACCGCCTGGGGCGCCAAGGTCCGCACTCTGGTCATCGCTACCGACGAGGAGCTGATGATCGCCCGCGACACCAAGGAAGTCCTCGAGAAGTAATCTCTGCATTTAAGGCATCCAAGGCCGCACCGCTCCCCCAAAGGGCGGTGTGGCCTTTTTGCTGTTTTGCACGAGCAAAGACCGTCTTATTATGCCGAATGCACAAAAAAGCGGACGAGGGGTTGTTTTTTGGTTGACAAATCAAAAAAAGAACGGTACAATAAGGGAGTCCTCAGTCAGAGGACGTTTACTCATTCAAGCCCCTGGTAAGCTTACGATCAGCGCTATGGTCCCTAAAAACCAAAGGTATGGTTACAATCCTTCCGTGGGCAAGAACTAAACAAAGAGGAGATACTACTATGTTCGAAGACAAGACTTTAGTTTGCAAGGACTGCGGCAAGGAGTTTGTTTGGACTGCTGGTGAGCAGGAGTTCTACGCATCTCGCGGCTTTGAGAACCAGCCCCAGCGCTGCAAGCCCTGCCGTGATGCCCGCAAGAACGGCGGCGCACGCAGCAACGGCGGTGAGCGCCAGATGTTCGACGCTGTCTGCGCAGCTTGCGGCAAGGCTTGCAAGGTTCCCTTCCAGCCCCGTGAGGACCGTCCGGTCTACTGCTCTGACTGCTTCGCTCGCATGAAGCAGAACTAAGCGCTGATTCTACAATCTGAAGCTTAACGGCCCCCGCACTGCTTGCAGTGCGGGGGCTTTTTTCAATTTCTACTTGAAATATAGGATATGATTGGGGTATATTATAGCTGAGCGCCGCAAAGGCGCATCGTAAGAGACAGAAAGGACAACTACCATGTTTGATATTTTCAATATGCTCAAGAAGGACGAAGCCAAGGCTGTGAAGCAGGTCACCCGTGAGACCATCATCGGCGACATTCTGGATATGGACCAGAGCACCGCCCCCTACTTCATGGAGATCGGGATGCACTGCCTGGGCTGTCCCGCCTCCCGCGGCGAAAGCATCGAGGAAGCCTGCGAGGTCCACGGTGTGGATTGCGATGAGCTGCTGGAGAAGCTGAACGCTCATCTGGCCTCCAAGAAGTCCTGAGTGCTGCCGACACTGGATGCGCGTCTGAGCGCTGCCGCTGAGCTGGTGCGCCCCGGTGAGCCGGTGGCCGACATCGGCTGCGACCACGGCAAGCTGACGGCGGTGCTGGCCGCTTCGGGGAAGTACCCAAAGGTCATCGGGGCCGACCTGCGCCCCGGCCCGCTGGCAAAGGCAGAACAGACGCTGGAATATGCCGGATGCAAAGACCGCGCTGAGCTGAGGCTCGGCGACGGTCTTTCTGTGTTGTCTCCGGGCGAGGTGAGCACCATCGTGCTGGCGGGCGTCTCGGCCCAGACAACGTGGGAGATCATCGAGAAAGCTTCGTGGGTATCTGCGCCGGGCGGGCCTCGCCTTGTGATGGTGCCGGCCACCCGCCACAGCGATCTGCGCCGCTGGCTGTGGGAACATGGTTTTTCCCTCGTGGCCGACCGGCCGGTGCAGGCGGCGGGCCGCTGGTATGCGGTCATGGCCGCCGAGTACACCGGCGAGGTGAAAACGCCCACGTTCCAAGAGTGCCTGTTCGGCCTCACCGGCCAGTGGCCGGAGGGGGAAGGCTACGCCGCATGGCAGAAAGCCAAACTGCCTCGCCTCCGCCTCGGTGTGCCGGACGGCACAGAGCTGGCGAAAGAGATGGATGAACTGATAAAAGGGGAGAGCAAAGCATGACGACGGTACAGCAGATATACGAAGAGATGCAGCGCATCGCGCCGCTGGCTCTGGCCGAAAGCTGGGATAATCCCGGCCTGCTGGTAGACTGTGGCGGCGAGGTGTCCCGTGTGCTGGTGACGCTGGACATCACCCCCGAGGTGGTGGAAGAGGCCGCCCGGAAGGGCTGCGGGCTCATCGTGTCCCACCACCCGGTCATCTTCTCGCCCCTCAAAAAGCTGAGTGGGCAGGACGTGGCCTTCCAGCTGGTGAAAAACGGCATCTCGGCGATCTGTATGCACACGAATCTCGACGCCGCCGAGGGCGGCGTCAATGAGGTGCTGGCCGGGTTCTTTGGGATGCGGGAGATGGAAGCGTTCGCCGAGGGCTGCGGCCGTGTGGGCAGCATCGAGCCCGTCACAGTCCCCGAGCTGGCAAAAAAGGCGCAGAAAGAGCTTGCCTCCCGCTGCAATCAGCCGTCCGACGGCCCTGCGGTGCAGGTCAAGTTCGCCGATGCCGGCAAAACAGTGCGGCGGCTGGCCGTCATCAGCGGCGCAGGCGGAAGCCTCTTCGAGGACGCCATTGCACGGGGTGCGGATTGCCTGCTGACCGGCGAGGCCAACCACCACCACGCCATCGACGCAAAGCGTCTGGGGCTTTCGCTCATCGCAGCAGGCCACTACGCTACGGAGTTCCCGGTAACGGCGGCGGTGGCGGAGAAGCTGCGCAGGGCCTTTCCGGAGCTGGAAATCCTTGTGAGCGAGGATGCCCGGGACCCCTATACTTATTTATAATACAAAGAAGCAGATCGGCAGGGCCGGACAGGTCTTGCCGATCTGCAAAAAACGAGGTAATACAAATGGCATTGGATGCCGCGACACTGGCACTCACGGCGGCGGAATTGAAGACCACGCTGGCTGACGCCAAAATCGCAAAACTGTTTGAGCCGACCCGCGACGAGCTGGTCATCACCCTGCGCACCCGCACGGAGACTGACAGCCTGCTGCTGTCGGCCCGGAGCGGCTCGGCGCGAGTCTGCCTGACCGAGGAGAGCTTCGAAAACCCCGAAACGCCGCCCTCTTTCTGTATGCTGATGCGCAAGCATCTCACCGGCGGGCGTCTGCTGGACGTCCGGATGGAGCCGGGCGACCGGATCGTCTACTTCGAGTTCCAGTGTACCAACGAGATGGGCGACCTTGTGCGCAACATCCTCTGTGCCGAGCTGATGGGCCGTTACTCCAATCTGGTGCTGGTGCAGAACGGCAAGATCATCGATGCCCTCAAGCGGGTGGATTTCGAGGACAGCGATGTCCGTCAGCTTCTGCCCGGCCTGCCCTACACGACGCCCCCCAAGCCTGCCCGGCCTGATTTTCTGGCCGTCAGCTCGGCGTCCATCGTGGCAGCGGCCTGCGAGCGCGACCTGCCGGTGGCAGACGCCCTGAACAAAACGGTGGCCGGTGTCGGCCCGGTGGTCTGCCGCGAGGCCGCATGGCGCGCCTTTGACGGAGAACATCTGCTGGCCAACGAGCTGACGGAGGCCCAGAAGGTCCGGCTGATGGCGGCCATCGACGAGCTGAAAGAGATCTACGATGCGGGCGGCTGTCCGTGCAGCGTCACCGCTCCGGACGGCAAGCCGGTGGAGTACACCTTCTTCCGCCCCCGGCAGTACGGCGAGAAATATCTCATCAAGGAGTGGCCCTCCTTCAACGCGATGCTGGAAGGCTATTACGCCGAGAAAGACCGCGCCGAGCGCCTGCGCACCAAGAGCAAGGAGCTCCATAAGGCCGTCCACAATATGTACGAGCGCGCCGTCCGCAAGCAGGCGGCCCGTCAGGAAGAGCTTGCCGCCAGCGGCAAGAGCGAAAAGCTCCGCCTCTACGGCGAACTGCTGTCGGCCAACCTCTACCTCGCCGAAAAGGGCATGAAGAGCATCACTGTGCCGAACTGGTACGATGAGGGCAAAGAGGTCACGATCCCGCTGGATCTGCGGTTCAGTCCCAGCCAGAACGCCCAGAACTTCTTCAAGAACTACAAGAAGAAGCAGACTGCAGCCCGGATGCTGGTGGACCTGCTGGCCGAGGGCGAGAAGGAGATCGCCTATCTGGAAACGGTGCTCTACGAGGTGGAGACGGCTTCCGGCGAGGCGGCGCTGAACGAGATCCGCGCCGAGCTCAAGAGCCAGGGCTATCTGAAATATTACAAACAGCGCGACAAGCGCCAGAAGCCCGCCGATTTCCTCCGCTTCACGTCCAGCGACGGCTTCGAGATCCTGGTAGGCCGCAACAACGCCCAGAACGACAAGCTCACCCTCCACACCGCCCGGGGCAAGGATCTGTGGTTCCATGTTCAGAAGGCCCCCGGCAGCCACGTCGTGGTCATGAGCCGGGGCGAGGACATCCCCGACACCACCAAGCAGGAGGCCGCAGAGCTGGCTGTCGTGTATTCCAGCACCTTCAAGGCCGGTGCCGCCGCCAAGGTGGCCGTGGACACCACCGAGGTGAAGAACATCTGGAAAGCCAACGGCGCAAAGCCCGGCATGGTGCTCTACGAGGTGTATACCACCGTGTACGTCACCCCGAGGGAGGGGCTGGAAAAGGCACTGAAAACAAAATGACCCAGGGGGGCTCCCCCGGGAGGCTGCTGCATCTGAGCGGATGCGGCGGCCTCTTTTTTTTGTGCCCGGAGGAGGCACCCGGCGGGGCAGGGGACGATTTGCAGCATATCGCCGCAAAATTGAGGACTTTGAGCAAAAATTTTGTTATTTTCCCCTATTGCAATATCTGTCTCTTATACACATCTCCGAGCCCACGAGA
>ENA-UAPH01000503-UAPH01000503.1-human-gut-metagenome-genome-assembly--contig:-NODE-503-length-15466-cov-6.737979_pt1 | contig 15466 bp, 14 predicted proteins | sample MGYA00243482_ERZ654581 | MGnify/ENA primary metagenome ERZ654581 (study PRJEB26926, sample SAMN06164676) | human gut metagenome | biome: ENVO:00009003; feature: ENVO:2100002; material: ENVO:00002003...
TTTGTCGCTTTGCAAGCAAAATCCCACTAAACCCTATAGGTTGCGGATTTGAGGTTGTTTAAGAGTAAAAAAGAAATCCCCAAGCGCATGATCTTCCTTCTTGTATCCTATATAGTCTTTGTTGCGTCCTATATAGTCCTTCTCCATATCCTATATAGTCCTTTCTACAGTCCTATATAGAATGAGACAAGCGGGAGTCCACCATGCGATTGGGGACGAAAGGATGTCAAATATTAAGCTTCGAAGTTCTTCAAGTCGTCGGCGTGGAAGGCCTGGATATAGGCGGCCTTGCCCATCACCTCCTCCTCGGTCATGCGCACAAAGACGTTGGCACTCTTCTCAAACAACTCCGGCGCGCGCGTCGCGTCGTCGAGGATGAGCAGGGAAGCGACGATGTCGGCAGTCATGTCGTAGAGACGACGGCCCAGGAAGTCGTGCTCGTCCTGGTTGGCGCCCGCCTTGACCTTGTCGAGGCAAGCCTCGTAGGTAGCCACGAGTTTGGCCACGCGCTCCTGCAGCGGCTTGAGGCTCTCGGAGACCTCACCCTGCAGCATCTCCTTCATGATGTTGAGGTAGGTGCCATTGGTGATGTAGCGGATGGCAGCCACTACCTGCAGCTGGGTCGTACCCTCATAGATAGAGAAGATACGCGCGTCGCGGAAGAGTCGCTGCGACTTATACTCCATGATGAAGCCCGAACCACCGTGGATGGAGATGGCGTCGTAAGCATTCTGGTTGGCCCACTCGGAGTTGGTGCCCTTGGCCAGCGGCGTGAAGGCATCAGCCAGTCGGTTCCATTTCTTCAGTTCCTGACGCTCCTCGGGCGTCAGTTTGCGGTCGCGGCCGATATCCTCCAAAGCCTTGTAGAGATCGACATAGCGTGCCGTCTGATAGAGCAGGGAGCGACCCGCGTCGAGCTTTGCCTTCATGCGCGAGAGCATGTCATAGACGGCGGGGAAGCTGATGATCTTCTTGCCAAACTGCATGCGCTCCTTGGCGTAGGAGAGCCCCTCGTTGTAGGCCTCCTGCTCCACGCCGACGCTCTGTGCGGCAATGCCCAGGCGCGCACCATTCATGAGCGCCATCACATACTTGATGAGGCCCATGCGTGTGCTGCCACAGAGCTCTGCCTTGGCGTTCTTGAAGACCAGCTCACAGGTGGGCGAACCGTGGATACCGAGTTTGTGCTCGATGTGGCGCACCGTGACGCCGCCACTCTGCTTGTCGTAGATAAACATCGAGAGGCCACGTCCGTCGTGTGTGCCCTCCTCAGAGCGGGCAAGCACCAGGTGGATATCAGAGTCGCCATTGGTGATGAATCGCTTCACACCGTTCAGACGCCACGTGCCGTCCTCGTCCTGTGTGGCCTTGAGCATGACGCGCTGCAGATCGCTGCCAGCGTCGGGCTCCGTGAGGTCCATGGACATCGAGGCACCCTCGCAGACGCGGGGGATGTACTTCTCTCGCTGCTCCTCCGATCCAAACTCATAGAGCGTGTCGATGCAGCTCTGCAGGCTCCAAATGTTCTGGAAACCCGCATCGGCCGCCGAGATGACCTCGGAGAGCATGGAGAAGACCACGTTGGGAAGGTTCAGGCCACCGTACTTGCGCGGCATGGAGACACCCCACAGACCCGCCTTGCACGTAGCGTCGATATTCTCGACCGTCTTGCTCGCATAGACCATGCGTCCATCGACGAGGTGCGGACCTTCCAAATCGACCGACTCACTGTTCGGCTCGATGATGTTGGCGGCCACGTCGCCCGTAATGTCCAACACGCGCTTATAGTTCTCTATCGCATCTTCGTAGCAGACGGGAGCGTCGGCAAACTGATCCTTGTCAGCATAGCCCTTCTCCTTCAGCTCCACGATGCGCTTCATCAACGGGTGATCGAGGTGGAACTCAATCTCCGGATGGTCGGTATAGTAATTTGCCATAATATGAATTCCCTGCCGCCCGGCCCTTAGGAGCCCGGCATGAGGGTCTTTTTTACTTTGTATTTTCCTTATAATATTTTATCAGCTTGGGAACCACCTCCTCTACGCTGCCCGTGATCACATAGTCGGCGATGCGGTTGATGGGCGCCTCAGGGTCGGTATTGACCGAGATAATGATGCCCGAGTCCTGCATACCAGCGATATGCTGGATCTGTCCCGAGATACCGCAGGCGATATAGACCTTCGGGTGGACCGTGATGCCGGTCTGACCGATCTGACGATCGCTATCGACCCATCCTGCGTCCACGGCCGCGCGGCTTGCGCCGACCTCTCCATGCAGGAGGTTGGCCAACTCAAAGAGCAGGTCGAAGTTTTCCTTTGATCCCACGCCGTAGCCACCAGCCACGACGATCGGCGCGCCCTTGAGGTTGTGCTTGGCCTCCTCAACGTGGCGGTCGAGCACCTTGACGACATAGTCCTCTGCCGGCACATACTTGGCCACCTCAGGATAGACCACCTCGCCCTTGGCCTTGCCCTCATAGAGAGCCTTCTGCATCACGCCCGGACGCACCGTGGCCATCTGCGGGCGGTGCTCAGGATTGACGATCGTGGCGACGATGTTGCCACCGAAGGCGGGACGAATCTGATAGAGGAGTCCATCATAGTGCTTGCCCGCCTTGCGGTCGTCGAAGTCGCCGATCTCCAGTTCGGTACAGTCGGCGGTCAGTCCGCTCGTCAGCGACGACGACACGCGCGGTCCCAGGTCGCGTCCGATGACCGTGGCGCCCATCAGCGCGATCTGCGGCTGCTCCTCCTTGAAGAGGTTGACCAGGATGTCGGTATGGGGAGCGGAGGTGTAGGGGAAGAGACCCTCGCCGTCGAAGACAAACAGTTTGTCCACACCATACGGCAGGATCTGCTCCTCGACCTTTCCCTTGATGTCCTTTCCGGCTACGATGGCGTGGAGCTCCACGCCCTGCTGATTGGCCAGCTTGCGGCCCTTGGTGAGCAACTCCTGTGACACCTCGGCCACCTTCGTGCCCTCTATCTCGCAATAAACAAATACGTTATTCATCTTGTCGTTTGTCTTAGCCAATAATCTTTTCGTCCAACAATTCCCTTACGAGGCTCTCGATATCCTTGTCCTCGCCGGTCAGCGTCTTGCTCTCCTTGGCCTGGAAGACGATGTTCTTCACGGCCTTGACCTTGGTGGGCGATCCGCTGAGACCACACTGTGAGGGGTCGCCATCGACATCGGCCACGCTCCACTGGTGGAGCGTCAGGTAGGGGCGCTCCTCATAGAGCTTGCTCCAGGGCTCCTCGCCCGTGCGCTCCATGGGGCAGGTGGCATACTTGTACTTCATCACGAGCTTGGCGTTGCACGGGCGGCACGGTGCAGCCGATCCATTGACGGTGACGACGACGGGCAGCGGTGTCTCCACCGTCTCCACACCTCCGTCGATATGGCGGCGGATCGTGGCCTTGCCCTCCTCCACCTTGAGGATCTCCTCAGCATAGGTCACCTGGTTGAGCCCCAGCTTCTGTGCTACCTGCGGGCCCACCTGGGCCGTGTCGCCGTCGATAGCCTGTCGGCCACCGATGACGATATCCACATCGCCAATCTTTTGGATGGCCGTGGCCAGTGCATAGGATGTGGCCAGCGTATCGGCACCTGCGAAGAGGCGGTCCGTCAGCAGCCAGCCAGTATCGGCACCTCGGTACAATCCCTGGCGGATGATCTCGCCCGCGCGCGGAGGACCCATCGTCAGCAGGCCTACCGTGCTCCCCGGATGCTGCTCCTTGAGGCGCAAGGCCTGCTCCAGCGCATTAAGGTCTTCGGGATTGAAGATGGCGGGCAAAGCGGCGCGATTCACCGTTCCTTCGGCCGTCATCGCATCTTTGCCCACGTTTCTCGTGTCGGGTACTTGCTTGGCAAGTACAACAATCTTTAAACTCATAAATCCTGTATGTGTTACTTATTTTCTTATTTCTATCTTATCCTCCAGTCTTTTCACCGTTTTGTATTCCACCAAACCGCTATTCGTGAAACAACCTGAGTGATGTATCCTAAAAGAACCGCTGCAAAGGTAGTTATTTTCCCCGTTATGGGCAAACATTGTGCACAAAAACGACAAAGATGTGCACAAATCGGGGCAAATGTGTAAACAAAATCCCTCATTTTGGGAAGAAGCCGACCGACTTTCTTGCCAAAACGAGGGATTTGAGACTTTATTCCAACGGCGCCCCATCGCCAGTAGGGCTATATGGTTCGACTATATGGTTCGACTATATGGTTCGACTATATGAGCGGCTATATGAGCGACTATATGGGCGGCTATATGGGCGGCTATTGGAGCAGCTTATAGGGTTCGACAGCTTACACGAGGGTAGCCACCACCTCCTCGCGCGACTGCGGGAGCAGGTCGATGACCGGTATCTCGGGCAGGGTGTAGCATCCCGGGGCCAGTCGGAAGGAGGCGCGGGCCACCCCGACCAGGATCTGCGCCGTGAGCGCCGGGTTGTTGATGCTCATGTCGAAGGACATACGCTGGTTGGGCGTCTTGCCGCTGGTGCCCTTGCGGGTGAGGTGTACGCCGTGGCCCATATCGCGCACGTCGTCCACCGACTTCACGGCGAAGACGTGGAGCTCGTCGTGGGCAAAGTAGTCGTCAGCCTTGAGTTCCGCCTCGACCTGCGCCACGGTGTAGCCGTCCTCCAGTTCCACATAGACCATGCGGCGATGGATGCCCTCGCCCAGGGGGATGGTCATGGAGAGCGCGTTCTTGACGCCCTTCTTGGAGCGAGCCACGACGCTGTGGCCCATCGACATACCCGGACCGAAGTTGGTGTAGGTGAGGCCCTTCGGGGCGAGAGCCTCCAGGAGCACGCGCACCACGGAGTCGCTTCCCGGGTCCCATCCAGCGGCGATGACGCTGACGCGGCCCGCCTTCTTGCAGTTTTCCATCTGTCGCGTGCGGTATTCGAGGATGCTGGTGTGGATGTCAAAGCTATCGACGGTGTTAATGCCCAAGGCCACCAGGCGCTCGGCGTAGTCGGGGCAGGAGCGCGTCGGCGTGCAGAGGAAGGCCACGTCGACCTCCTTGAGCTTCGTGATGTCGTCGACCACCTCGTAGGGGGTCAGTTCGAGTGGTTTGTCCTTGTCACCCTGACGGCGTACTACGCCTGCAATCTCAAAATCGGGGGCAGCCTCAAGAGACTCGACCGTGTAACGTCCGATGTTGCCGTAGCCAACTACGGCGGCTCTGATTTTCTTCATAGGTCATTAACTTTTTGTTATTCTGCAAACAATTTTCGCCGACAAAAGTACATTTTTTCCATGAAACGAAACGTCACCGACTTGTTTTTTTAACAAAAACACCTACTTCTTGTCATAAATCAAGCATCCGAAGTTTTGAGCCTCACCACTCGTTGTCATCAAATCGTAACCCGCAAAGCGCGCCGCGTTCCACATTTTTTGCCTAACTTTGCCCCCGATTCATGAACATTCGTAAATATGGAAGACAAGCATTATCGCATACTGGTGGTCGACGACGAGGCCGACCTCTGCGAGATTCTTCAGTTCAACCTGGAGGCGGAGGGCTACCGGACCGACGTGGCCTACTCCGCCGAAGAGGCGCTGACGCTGGACATTGCCGCCTACGACCTGCTGCTGCTGGACGTGATGATGGGCGAGATGTCGGGTTTCGAGATGGCCAGAAGAGTGAAGGACAACCCGCTGACGAAGCAGACGCCCATCATCTTTCTGACCGCGCGCGACACGGAGGACGACACCGTGGAGGGCCTCAACCTGGGCGCTGACGACTACATCTCGAAGCCTTTCTCGCTGCGCGAGGTGCTGGCCCGTGTCAAGGCGGTGCTGCGCCGCACGGCGCAGGACGAGGAGGCGCAGGACGAGGAGGGCGTGATCCGCTACCAGGGGCTCGTCCTCGACGACAACCGCAAGGAGGTGTGGGTCGACGGGGAGCACGTCGCGCTCACGCGCATCGAGTATTCGCTGCTCCTGATGATGCTGGAGAACAGGGGGAAGATCCTGAGCCGCCAGCAGCTCATCAATCATGTGTGGCCCCACGACGTGATCGTGCTGGACCGCACCGTGGACGTCAACATCACGCGGCTGCGCCGCAAGGTGAAGGCCTATGCCGAGCATATCGTGACGCGGCAGGGATTCGGCTACGGATTTGAAGTGAAGACCAACTGACGGGATGATGGGAGACGGAAGGATGAGACAGAACAACCAGCAGACTACGCAAGGGAACAACCAAGGGAACATCCAAGGGACTACGCAAGGAACTAACCAAGGGACTACGCAAGGGGACAACCAAGGGACCGCCCAGGGGCCCACGGGGCTTCCTCCCTTCGCGCCGCTGCGCACCCGCATCCCCGTGGGAATGCGCCTCTACCTCGGGGTGCTCTCCATCTTTCTGCTCTTTGCCTTCACCTTCATCGTCTATCAGCAGCGACGGGAGAAGGACTACAAGGTGTCGGTGCTCGACGCGCGCCTCCAGGACTTCAACGTGCAGATGAGCGAGGCCATCACCTCGTCGCCGAAGGACATCAAACCGTTCATCGACCGCTACATCGTCGACAACGACATGAGGGGGCTGCGCGTGACGCTCATCCGCCCCGACGGCACGGTCTTCTACGACACATGGCAGAAGGACCTGAGCCACATCCACAACCACGCCAACCGCCAGGAGGTGCGCCAGACTCTCGACGACGGCAGCGGCCACGCCATCGAGCGCAAGAGCGCCACCGTGCCGCAGGCTTTCTTCTACTCCGCCACCTATTTCCCCTCCCACCGCTACATCGTCCGCAGCGCCCTGCCCTACAACGACAACCTCGCCAGCGTGCTCAACACGGACAAAAACTATCTTTGGTTTGCGCTGGGCGCCGTCGTGCTGCTGACGCTCCTGCTCTACAACTTCACGCGCCGACTGAGCAACAACATCACCAAGCTGCGCCTCTTCGCCTCGCGGGCCGACCACAACGAGTCGCTCGACATCAAGGACCTGGCGGTCTTTCCCGACGACGAGCTGGGCGACATCGCCGAGCGCATCATCAAGGTCTATAAGCGCTACCAGCGCACGCGCAGGGAGCAGGACGAACTCAAACGCCAGCTCACCCACAACATCGCCCACGAGCTGAAGACGCCCGTGGCGAGCATCCAGGGCTACCTGGAGACGCTCATCAACCATCCCACGATCGACGAGAAGACGCGCCAAATGTTTTTCGACCGCTGCTACGCGCAGAGCCAGCAGCTCTCCTCGCTGCTGGCCGATATCTCGACGCTCAACGTCATGGACGAGGTGAAGGACCTGCACGGCAAGGAGACGGTGGACATCGCGCGGATGGTCCGGGAGATCGAGCAGGAGACGGCGCTGCAGTTTCAGCAAAGGCAGATGAGGCTCCTCGTCTCTCTGCCAGCCGAGCTGACGGTGAGGGGCGTGAGAAGCATGCTCTACAGTATCTTCCGCAACCTCATCGACAACGCCCTGGCCTATGCGGGAGAGGAGTCGACCGTCTATGTCAAGGCTCGTGCCGAGGACAGCTATTGGCAGTTTACCATCGCCGACACGGGCCGCGGCGTGCCCGAGGAGCATCTGCCGCGCCTCTTCGAGCGCTTCTACCGCATCGACAAGGGACGAAGCCGGTCGCTCGGAGGCACAGGACTGGGGCTCGCCATCGTCAAGAACGCCGTCATCCTCCACCGCGGCAGCATACGCGTCAGCAACCGCGAGGGAGGCGGACTGCAGTTTGACTTCTCCCTGGCCAAGGAATAAAAAAAACAAAGGTCAGCAGGGAAAACAACTAAACAACAAGTACAACGCTTCGCGAGGAGGCGGAGGAGGAAGTGGGGGAGGCCTTAACGTAACATGTACATGTAACATGTAACAATGCGACTCCATGCGACCAATGCGACGTGTATCTGAGAAGAACGCTTACACGACTTGTCAGCGCTTCGCGAGGAGGCGGAGATGGAAGTGGGGGAGGCCTTAACGTAACATGTAACATGTAACATGTAACAATGCGACCATGCAGGATGAGGCATAAAGAAGAAAGCGGTCTGCCGCGGCGTTGTAACCGTATTGTAACGCGATAGCAAAAAGTTTGTAGCATCGTCGGCGTAACTTTGCACCCGAAGAAATTAACAAACATAACATTTACAACACATGGAGACCATTTATCTGTGTATCGTCATCTTCCTGCTCTGCCTGACCGTCTTCGACTTGTTTGTCGGCGTGAGCAACGATGCGGTCAACTTCTTGCAATCGGCCGTCGGCGCCCGCGTGGCGTCGTTTCGCACCATCCTCATCATTGCCTCGGTGGGCGTGATGCTCGGCGCCGTGATGTCCTCGGGCATGATGGACGTGGCCCGCCACGGCATCATGATGCCGGCCCACTATTCCTTCCACGAGGTGATGACCATCATGCTGGCCGTGATGGTGACGGACATCATCGTGCTCGACGCGTTCAACACGCTGGGAATGCCTACCTCCACCACCGTCTCGCTCGTCTTCGAGCTGCTGGGCGGCACGGCGATGCTCGCGCTGCTCAAGGTGATGGGCGACCCCACGCTGGAATACGCCGACCTGATCAACTCGGACAAGGCCTTGCAGGTGATCATCGCCATCTTCGTCTCGGTGGCCATCTCCTTTGTCATCGGCATGGTGGTGATGTGGCTGAGCCGCATCGTCTTCACCTTCCACTACTCGAAGCACAGCCGCTATAGCATCGCCATCTTCGGCGGCATCGCCTTCACGGCCCTCTCCTACTTCATCTTCATGAAGGGCATGGGCAAGAGCCCCTACCTGCCCGAGAACCTGCGCGACTACATCGAGGAGCACACCAACTGGCTGCTGCTCTGCACCTTCCTCGTCTCTACCGTCGCGATGCAGGCGTTCCACCTGCTGCGCGTCAACATCTTCAAGTTCACGGTGCTCATGGGCACGTTTGGCCTCGCCATGGCCTTTGCCGGCAACGACCTCGTCAACTTCATCGGCGTGCCGCTCGCCGGCCTCGACTCCTACCAGGACTTCACGGCCAACGCCCACGGCGAGACCATCGACACCTTCATGATGTCCTCGCTGATGGAGAGCGCCACGACGCCGCCCCTCTACCTGATCCTCGCGGGCCTGGTGATGATCTTCGCCATGGCCACCTCGAAGAAGGCGCAGCACGTCATTCAGACCTCCGTCGATCTCTCCCGCCAGGACGAGGGCGACGAGATGTTTGGTTCCAGCCGCGCCGCCCGCGCCATCGTCCGCTGCTCCCAGAACCTGATCGAGGGCGGCAAGCGCCTCTTCCCCGCCGGCCTGCGCCGCTGGGTGGGCACGCGCTTCAACACCAACGAGGTGGAGCTCCAGGACGACAAGGCCGCCTTCGACGTGGTGCGCGCCGCCATCAACCTGGTCATCGCCTCCATGCTCATCACCTTCGGCACCAACCATCAGCTGCCCCTCTCCACGACCTACGTCACCTTCATGGTGGCCATGGGCACGAGCCTGGCCGACCGCGCCTGGAGCCGCGAGAGCGCCGTCTTCCGCGTCACGGGCGTGCTGAGCGTCATCGGCGGCTGGTTTATAACGGCGGGCGTGGCCTTCATCGCCTGCGCCCTGGTCTGCCTCGCCATGTGGTTTGGCGGCGTCATCGTGCAGTGTGGCTTCATGGCGCTCGTGGTCTTCCTGCTCTACCGCAGCAACCGCCAGTACAAGGCGAAGAGCGCCAAGGCCAAGCAGGAGGACGACACTTTCCGCCTGATGATGCGCACGCGCGACCCGGAACTGGTCTGGGAGATGCTGCGCAGCCACGTGCGCGACACGCAGAGCACGGTCTGCAAGTATATCATGGAGCAATACAACGTCATCGTCGAGGCCTTTGCCACGCAGAACGTGCGGGCGCTGCGGCAGAGCCAAAAGAGCATGCGCCGCGAACTGGACCTGCTGAAGAAGTATCGCCGCCAGGAGATGCTGGGCCTGCGCCGCTCGCCGATGGATTTGGCCATCGAGCGCAACACGTGGTTCCACGTCGGCATCAACAGCGACCAACAGTACGTCTACACGCTGCGCCGCATGCTCGCCCCCATCAAGGAGCACGTCGACAACAACTTCAACCCGCTCCCGAAGGCCTACGAGACGGAGTATGAGCCGATACGCCGCAGGGTCAACGAACTGATGCGCGCCACCTACGAGCAAATCTCCACGGGACAGTACGCCAACTACCGCGCCACGCTGGCCGAGGCCGACGGCTGCAAGGACGACTTGTCGCTCGTGCGCAAGGAGCACCTCAACCGCATGCAGAAGAGCCACGGCACCAAGATGATACAGGTGGACCTGGTCTATCTCAATCTCCTGCAGGAGACGCAGCAGCTGCTGAGCGTCATGCGCCACCAGCTGCGGGCCGCCAAGAAGTTTATGGAGGAGGGCCAGGGCCAGCTCCAAAGTCTCGGCGAGTGATCGCTGGGGGGCTGCACGAGAACCGCAGCGCGCGCAGGGGGGCTTCCTCCCTGCCCCCCTGCCCTCTTTGCTTCCCAAGCAAACAGGTATAGATTGCATTTTTTTGGATAACCAACAGGGCACCCGTCTTCTGCCGACGAGTGCCCTTGTTTTGTCTTTATGGTTCATGCAGAAATCCTTAACGGCATGATGGCATGATGACATGATGACATGATGACATGACGGCGAGACAGAATGATGCGCTGCCAGCTGCGGGCCACCAAGAAGTTTACGAGGGATAGCCATCAGCTGCATTCAGAAAGCTACAAACCTCTATGGCAGATAATTCTCTTGTTTGTGTGCAGATATGAAAGCAGTAGAACAGTAAAATACGATAGTTTTGAACGGACAAAATAAATATTCTCCGTAGAAAACTATCGCGTTTAAGGATAAAGTTGTATCTTTGCAGCAACAGAATCCAGCAAGGGGAACTACCGGTACAATATGATAGACTTCACACCAAATCATCAATATACAGAAATAATTGACAGCGATGTACAGGCGGAGATTTCTGCCAACAAATCGATACAAATAGTTATAGCCATAGCCGTTGTAGCCAGTATCATTTGTTTGTTTTTAGGATTTCAGAATCTATCATGGTGGATAATGATACCCATCACTATCATCATGATACCTGTTTGGATTGTTGCTTTGTTTTTCTATGCCTTAGCATCCTATCGGCCTCTATCAAAAGCTCAGGTTGCGAGTATAATTAAAAATGTTATTGGGTTTGATTTCGGTGATGACTTTACACTGCTGCAAACAAGTAGTCATGATCATGAGGAATATCTCTATCTATTCTCGGAGTCATCTTTTGAACCATTAAAGAAACATCTGGACTCCATTCCTGACAAGGATGGTCAAGAAGGTGAGCGTTCTATCAAGCATCAAATAAGCGTGAGGCTACCCACGGAGATTTTCCCTACGCCGAAGGCCGGTTTCTATCTATGCGACAACCGGCAGGTCAATGGCATGGGCAATATCGAGGCTATAGAGGTCGATTATCAAGAACGTACGTTGAAACATACATTTACTATATATTGAGGTGGAGCGAACAGAACTGTGTCACGGCTTTGTTCTTTACTCTCTCATTTACAACGATTTGGCTTGACATTCGCACCATGGTTTTGAAACCTTTTTATCACATTTTTGGTTCTTGTTCGCCAGCAAAAGGTATGGTATATGAACTATCAGAGACGGATCGTGTTGCGATGGTTTGCTCTGTGTTGCAGCCATGTTCATTCTCATTGAGCAAGACCAACACATAGAGCCCATTCCCGATTTTTGTCATTTGTGTCAGTTTTCGGGAATGAATAGGTAAAATGTCACTGCTTCTCAATGTGTTTTGGGCTCGAACAGTATGAGGCTTTGAATGTAAACCACATATAAGGCCATTTCTATGGCTCAGGGGAGATTGTCCGTGGATAGACACCTCTCCTAAGCAAAATATTTCTCATTCTGATTTACGATTGAATCTCTGAATTCTTTCTTTGACTATTCGTAAATAGGTACGTTTCGTCTTGTCTGTCAAAAAAGAATTGTTGGTCAAATGCTCTACTTCGTCAGGCAAGACAGAAAAAGAGTCAAGGATCATTTCTATACGCTTCTCCTTCAGACCGATAAGCGCTCCGAATCGCTCAAAGTCCAGACGGCAAGGATGTCCTGTTCGCTCATACACATCACTTTTCTCCAGCGTCAGAGAAAGCCCCCCGTTCAATCCCAGGTCATCGCCCTCGATATGGAGACTGGTGTTCATCAGGTCATAGGCGGGAGCAAGCTGGTAATGCTCGCCAATTCTGATGATGGAGAAGTTTTTCAGATGGTCGTCACCATTGCCATAGATGTAATTGAACACAACCAACTTAAAGAAACGTTCCATGGCTATCATCCAGGCAGGAATATATCGTCTTATCGCACAGGCAATATCCTCGAAGCATCCATCATATTTGAAATAAGTACCTTGCTCGGCTTCATTCTTACCAACCAGAGAAGCGAAATCCTCCATGAGATATTTGCTTCCGTCCTTGGCTATGTCAAACCGCTTAGTGATATATATCATGTCGCCATGAGGGGTAAAGCAAAGGCCATTTTCTGCAGTAATGATGCCATATACCTGTGAAGCTATCTGCATGGTAAGATGCTCGTTGGCTGGAATCTGCTTCCTTGTTTGAAGAGTATTGTCCCAAGGTGCTGGCTTCAGGATATAGCGAGAGCGTTCATCCGTCTGCGAGATTCTGATGATTCCATTCTCTATCACTGCAGGAAATTTCTCCTGAGCTCCAGATACGGAGATACGTCTCATGGCTATCATAGTCTCTGACGTCTTGCTGATTTCATCTATTTCAAAATCAAGCAAATGCGACACTTTCTGACCATCAAACAGTTTTTTGCAAGCTGTAGGAGAGTAAGTGGAAAACCCATCTGCAAGGGTGGATGGGCAATGATTTAATTCTTTCATGATTCTACTTCTTTTACGGTTATTGCTCCTATCGTATCATGGGTTGCTATCTTCAGAAGAAGTCCAAAGAAATCCTTCTCGTCCAATCGCCAACTTCTGCAGACTATCTTTCTGTTTGCTCCTTCTGGAAGCATATTGGTAAAAACCGGGAATAGATAATCAGATTGATAGGGGGCTTCCCTGAAAGGCATGGTAAGCGAGACCGGATCGTGGGTCCTATCCATCATATATTGCTTGTCGTATGTAAAGGTATAACCTCTGCCCGGAGTTGACTCCTCTAAGAGTCCTGCCTCTGTGTCGTGGCAATAAACGATAGCTTTTCTCATAACTTACTTTATTTAAACCGTTTGACGAATCACATATTTAACCTCCATGCCAAGGATGTCCATGATTTTTTCAACCGTCGACAGGGAAGGGTTTCCTTTGCCGCTCTCTATTTTCTTGATGGTCGAAATGGCTATCTCGGACATGTCAGCGAGGTCTTGCTGGGTAATCCCCAAGGCCTTGCGCTGGAGTTTCATTACTTCTTGAATTTTCATATCAAGTAGTGTATTATATTGTACTTTTTGTGCAAAGGTAAGAAATGTTTTGGGATTAAACAAGAAAAAGTATCATATAATGTTCTTTGGTGAAAACTTATCTTGAAATAGCAATAGAATAAAATGGGAAAGAAGAACTCTGCTTTAAGCTGGTAATGCAAGTTATCACAAAATGCCACTATCATCTCAATGTATTTTGGGCTCGAACAGTATGAGATTTTGAATGTAACCACATATAAGGCTATTTCCATTCCCGATTTTTGTCACAAATGACACTTTTCGGGAATGGATTCTTTCTTTTCCAGTAAAAAACGTACCTTTGCATTCCCGAAAGTTGACACTAATGTCACTTTTCGGGAATGGCCATGATTATAAAAAGGGATTATTATTTACAACAACTTATATCAAGCAAGTCAAACAATCTCATAAAGATTGTAACTGGGATCAGAAGAAGCGGCAAATCGTTTCTTCTCTTCAACTTGTTTCACAATCATTTGATTGAAACAGGAGTAAGTGAAGACCATATCATAGAAATCGCATTGGACGATCGCCTTAACAAGAACTTGCGTGACCCTGATGTTATTCTTCAACATATTCATGAACGTATTGTAGATGACAAACTCTACTATGTCATATTGGACGAAGTGCAAATGATAGATGAGTTTACGGATGTGCTGAATAGTCTTTTGCATATCCGCAACGCGGATGTGTACGTCACGGGAAGCAACTCCAAATTTCTATCCAAGGATGTGGTCACAGAGTTTCGGGGACGTGGTGATGAAATCCATCTGTTCCCATTGTCTTTTGCTGAATTATACAACTCTTTAGGGGGCGACAAGTTGGAATTGTGGAAAAGTTATTACACCTATGGTGGACTACCTGGTATATTGGAGTTGGACGGCGAGAAGAAGAAAGCTGCCTACCTCCGTTCTTTACACGAGACTGTGTATCTCAAGGACATAATAGAGAGAAACAACTTGAGAAACAGCGAGGAGTTTATGGAATTGATGCGTGTGATGGCTTCATGTATTGGCTCTCCATGCAATCCCAGCAAGTTGGAAAAAACATTCAAAAGTGTAAAGAATGAAACGCTTGACAGAAAAACCATATCCAAATATCTTTCCTACATGGAAGATGCTTTTCTTATAGAGAAGTCAATGCGCTATGACATCAAGGGCAGAAAATATATAGGCACACTTTCCAAATACTATTTCCAAGACATCGGATTACGCAATGCCTTGCTGAATTTCAGGCAGGTGGAAGAGAATCATATCATGGAAAATGTCATATACAACGAGTTGCGCTTACGGGGTTTCTGTGTTGATGTAGGTATGGTAGAGACAAGGACTGCAACAGAGCGCAAACAATTGGAAGTAGATTTCGTTGCAAATATGGCAGACCGCAGATATTATATCCAATCAGCATTTGCCATGCCTGATGATGACAAAAGAGAGCAAGAAAGTGCTTCATTAAAAAGGATCGACGATTCCTTTAAGAAGATAATCATCATGCGCGATGACATAAAGCCGTATCATGACAACAATGGATTTTATATTGTTGGTCTGATGGATTTCTTGCTTAAGCCGGATCTGATAGAACAACTATAAAGTGCGATGGTCAACGACGTTGCAACGATCTACGAAACGAGACCATAGAGACCGCTCGATGGCGCTTGTCCACCACGGGGGAGGCCTATGGTCTCTGTGTTGACGACTGTTTAGGCTACTGCGAAATCCTTAACGGCATGAGTGGAAAATATTTGCAAAGTTTTCCACATAAGAAAAGTTAATTTCATCCATGGAGCGTTATGACTCGTTGGGGAAATCACACAAACAGATGAGCGAATAGCTAAGAGGGCACCCGTCGGCAAATTGACGGGTGCCCTTGTTTTGTTGCGGTCTTGCCGTGGCTATACGCCTGCCATGCAGCTCGTCACACCGAGGGCCGTGGCTATGGCCGTGAGGATCGAGATGGCGGTCTGAATGACGAAGCGCCATACCTGTCTTTTCTTTTCATCCA
>ENA-UAPH01000512-UAPH01000512.1-human-gut-metagenome-genome-assembly--contig:-NODE-512-length-15297-cov-6.282706_pt1 | contig 15297 bp, 8 predicted proteins | sample MGYA00243482_ERZ654581 | MGnify/ENA primary metagenome ERZ654581 (study PRJEB26926, sample SAMN06164676) | human gut metagenome | biome: ENVO:00009003; feature: ENVO:2100002; material: ENVO:00002003...
GCAGCGTCAGATGTGTATAAGAGACAGGTACACGAGATTGCCCACAGCAAGCTCCACAATCAGAAAAAGATTCAGATTGCCAATGACGAGCAATATCAGGAGATCGAGCTGTTTGATAAACCCGGTCTGTTCTCCAATGGGCGGATTGCCCGTGATAATCTGCCGGAGGGCGTTTATTGCTATGACCTGCGCGGTTCTGACTACGACCCCGGAGAGCCGGTCTGTGTAGAAGAACAAGTGGTTGTAAACCATGCAGGTTCCGTTCTGCTGACAGAGCCGTTGGAGCTGGCGGAAGATGGACGCCTGATGCTGACCGAGGAAGAAGGGCTGAATTTTGTTGGCGGCTTTTCTACCCTCGCCCAGTTTTTGCAAGAACAGAGGAAAGACCGCCACACGGAGGAAGTGGAGGCTGAAAGCATCTCCTACGCAGTCTGCAAATATTTTGGCATCGAGACCGGAGAAAACAGCTTCGGCTATATTGCAAGCTGGAGTCAGGGCAAGGAACTGAAAGAACTGAGAGCCAGTTTGGAGACCATCAACAAAACCTCCGGCACTTTGATCTCCGACATTGAGCGCCACTATAAGGAAATCTGCAAAGAGCGCGGAATCGACCCTCATGCAAAGGTAGAGCCGGAACCCGCCCCGATAGAGCAGCCAGAAGATGCCGCTAAGGTATCTGATAGACAGCAGACCGGCGATCTGACCTACTATGTAGCAGAGTGCATGGAATTTCCAAACCTCGGAGAATACCACGATAACCTGTCTTTGGAGGAAGCAATCCGCATTTATCAAGAAATTCCGGCAGAGCGAATGAACGGGATCAAGGGCATTGGTTTTGAGCTGAAAGACGGAAGCGATTATGAAGGACCTTTTCCGATTTTGACCGGCCATACCATTGACCTGGACACCATCCAGGCAATCGACTATTACCGTGATAATCCGCTGGTACAGGAAGCGGTAAAGGAACTGGCTGCGGCAATGCCAGAAATGGAAGTGCTGGGGGCGGACGCCAACCAGCAGGAGGCTTTGTTTCTGATTGACGATGCCACCTATCTTCATATCCAATCCTGTGACAGCGGCTGGGACTATACCCTTTACGATGCCGCGTCCATGAAAGAGCTGGATGGCGGTCAGCTGGATATGCCGGAGCTTTCCCGCATGAAGGCAGTTCTCCAGATTTGTGATGACAACGATTTGGGCAGAGACTCGGTAAAATACGCACCGTTGTCCATGATTGAGACCTTGCAGGAAGCTGCCTACCAGCAGATGCAGGCAGAGGTCAGTCAGATGGCTGCTTCTTCCCAGCTGCCGGAAGCACAGGAGCAGGCACTGGATGAATACCCCATGCCGGATGAGCAGGTCTCCACACCAGATATGCAGGAATACGGCTACTCCTATGATGGGATGCTCCCTGTTACCAGAGAACGGGCGCTGGAACTGGATGCCGCCGGTTTGACTGTCTATGTGCTGCATGAGGACAATACGGAGAGCATGGTGTTTGACCCGCAGGAAATCATGGATCATGGCGGTCTTTTTGGCGTGGACCGTGAGGAATGGGAGAAAAGCCCTCAGTTCCACGAAAAGGTCATGGAGCGTCAGGAACATCAGCAGGAACGCGAACAGGCATTTCTATCCCAGAACAGAGATTGCTTTGCTATCTATCAGGTGAGCCGTGACGATCCGCAGAATGTGCGCTTTATGAATCTGGATTGGTTAAAGTCCCATGCCATTTCCATAGACCGCAGCAATTATGACCTCATTTACACAGCTCCGCTGAGGGAGTCTGGCACGGTACCGGAGCAGCTGGAAAAACTATATGAGCAGTTTAATCTGCAAAAGCCGGCGGATTTTCACAGTCCTTCTATGAGTGTCAGTGACATCGTTGCGATCAAGCAGGACGGTAAGGTATCCTGTCATTACTGTGACAGTGTTGGTTTTACCCAGATCCCCGGATTCCTGCCGGAAAATCCGTTGAAAAATGCGGAGATGGCCGTGGAGGACGATTACGGCATGATCGACGGTATCATCAACAATGGCGCAAAAGAGCCTACGGTGGCAGAGCTGGAACAGCAGGCCCGCAACGGTCAGCCCATTTCCCTCATGGATTTGGCTACCGCTGCCCATCGGGAGGAACGGGAAAAGAAAAAGTCCGTCATGGAGCAGCTGAAAAGCCAGCCCAAGGCAGAACACAAAAAGATAGCGCCAAAAAAGAGTGCGGAAAGGGAGATTTGATATGGGAAACTTTACTTTTGAGGAAATGAACCTGATGTGCATTTACAATACCGGCAGCCGCACCGGACTGATCGACAGCCTACGTGAGATGCGCGGCGAGCTGGCCCCGGAGGAAACCGAGCTGCGGGAGTTGACAGACAGCGCACTGGGCAAGCTCCAGGCCATGAGTGATGCCGAGTTTGCCGAGCTGGAGTTGTATCCGGATTTTGACCAGTAAACACTATAATCGCAGGGATGGGGTGGCAATATGCCACCCCACCTTTTTCCCCCAAAACTGAAAGGAGGACAGAACACTATGCCAACCAAAGCTGAACTATATGCACAGATGGCGGAGAAGGTGACAACGCAGCTCACGGGGAGCTGGCAGGAATGGGCAGGGTTTCTCACCACTGCTTCCCGCCTTTACAAGTACCCGTTCCATGAGCAGTTGATGATCTACGCCCAGCGTCCGGACGCCACCGCCTGTGCAGAGTACGATTTGTGGAATGAAAAGATGGGCCGGTATGTAAGGCGCGGCTCCAAGGGAATCGCTCTGGTGGACGATTCCGGGGACAGACCCCGCCTGCGCTATGTTTTTGATATTTCCGACACCGGAACCCGTGAACATTCCCGCACTCCCTGGCTGTGGCAGCTGGAGGAGCGCCATTTGGATTCGGTGCAGGCCATGCTTGAGCGCACCTATGATGTTTCCGGTGATGACCTTGCCGGACAGCTCACCGAGGTAGCCGGAAAACTGGCTGAGGAATACTGGACGGAGCATCAGCAGGACTTCTTCTATATCGTTGACGGTTCCTTTTTGGAGGAATATGATGAGTTTAACATCGGAGTACAGTTCAAGGCAGCAGCCACCGTCAGTATCACTTACGCTTTGATGTCCCGCTGTGGACTGGAACCGGAACGCTACTTCGACCACGAAGATTTCATGGCGATCTTTGATTTTAACACCCCGTCCACCATCGGGGCGCTGGGAACAGCGGTCAGCCAGATCAACCAGCAGGTGCTGCGGCAGATCGGCGTTACCGTCCGAAATGCAGAGCGCGAAGCCAACCAAGAAAGGAGCAAACAAGATGAACAATCCCATGACCTATATCCAGAACGGAGACTATCTGATTCCCGACCTGAAGCTGAGCCAGCAGCCGGAGAAACCCCTGGGCAAGTACGGCAGGATGAGGAAAACCTACCTGAAGGAACATCGTCCCATCCTCTACAACCAGATGTTGCTGAGCGAGAAGCTGTACCCGCACCTTCTGGAGATCGACGAGACCGCCCAGAGCAGACTGGAGCAGATGATGCCCCAGCTGGCGAAGGAAGCGGGAGCCACCGAGCAACTGAAAGCCAGCGATCCCATGAAGTGGGTGGGGCTGATGAACACCTGCAAAGCCCAGGCCGAGGAAATCCTGATGGCGGAGCTTATCAACAGCTGACTCTAAACCTGTTCCTCTCCGAAGCGGAACAGATCCAATCCATAGATGAAGCAGAGAATGTAGCGCATACATCCTCTGCTTTTTCTTTTGCCCAAAATGACATCGACCATGTGCTGCGTTTGGGCGGCAATACAGACCGTCAAAGGGAGCGTGTGGTTGCAGCCTTTGAAAAGCAGAAAACCACCGCTGAGATTACCGAGATACTGAAAACGCTGTACCACGGCGGCAATGGCCTTGGCAGTGTGAGCGCATGGTATGCCGAGGATGGTATCCATCTTTCCCATGGGAAGTCTGTCCGTTATGACAGGTCTGCCCAGGTCATTTCCTGGGAGAGCGCCGCAGAGCGTATCGGGGAGCTTTTGGAGAGCGGCCAGTTTGCCTCCAATGTGGAGCTTGCAGAAGCGGCAGGCTATGAACGCTCCCTCCTCTCGGAAAAGCTCTGGCATCTGTATCACGATCTCAGTGAGGACGCCAGAAAAGCCGGATATTTGTCCTGCCTATCAGAGATCAAAGGCAATGGTTTCCCAGATGAGACCCGCCGCCTGACGGAGCAGCTGAGTGACCCGGCTTTCCGCCAGACCCTCAAGGAAGAATACGCTGCCTTCTGGACTGCCTATCAGCAGGACCGTGACCTGTTGCGTTTTCACTATCATAGACCGAGGGAGATCTGGGAGAACCTGAAGGACCTTGACCTGCCCCGCAGGACCTTTTCTTCAGAGCTTTCCAAAGTGCCAACCGTCCAGCACTTTATTACCGAGGATGAGATCGACGCCGCCATGACCGGCGGAAGCAGTTTCGCCGGAGGAAAAGGCCGTATCTATGCGTTCTTCATGGCAAACCATACGGATAAGGAGAAAGTGAGATTCCTCAAAGACGAGTATGGCATTGGCGGACGCTCTCATGCCCTGTCCGGCGCAACACACAGCGGCGAAGATCACGATGGGAAAGGACTGCACTATAAAAAGCAGGACTGCCCGGATGTTCACTTGAACTGGGAAAAGGTTGCCAAGCGCATTACCTCACTTGTCCAGAAAGGCCGCTATCTTACCGAACAGGAACAAGCGCAGTATGACAAGATCCAGGCTGAAAAGGATCTGGCAGAAGAAGATGCCATTCAAGCCCAGCAGCCGGAGATAGAGGAAGAAACGCCAAAGCCTACCCTTCGGGAGCAGTTTGAGCAGTATAAGCCTGTGGTGACTGCCGCCATTTCCGAGGATGCCGCATACCGCAATGCCTGCGGGCATTCTGACCGTGAAAATGCTGTCATCGAGGGCAATGCCGCTGTGCGCCGTGCGGTTCTTGGCTCTAAGGATATGGAGCTGATCCGCCTTTATTCGGATGTGCCGGAGTTCCGCCAGCGCTTGCACCGGGAAGTGATCGACGAGACCTATCCAAAGCTCCATGAGCTTCTGCGCCCTCTTTCTCAGGAAGATATTGATACTGTCCTTTGTGCATGGAACGGCAATATCGAGAGTAAACACGCTGTCGTCCGCTATATGAAAGACCATGCAAGAGAGAAGGATACCGCTGCATGGCTGGCTCAGGAATACGGTGGCAGCAACAGCCCGTTCGTTGTCCGTGCCGGCAGCCCGGAGGAAACACAGCTGCCCTGGCCGAAGGTACAGCGCAGGCTTGCCCAGCTGATTCAGGAGGACCGGTTCTATACCGAAGAAGAACAGGATCGTTTTGACAATATCGACCCTATCGCCATCCGGGAAGCCCTGGAGGAAAGAGGGATTGTCAATGGACAGGTGGCAGACCCGGAAAAACTGGACAATGACTCATTTATCCAGCAGGTAATGTCGGATGTAGAGCAGATCGCAGATGCCGAGACAGAGCGGACTTCCGAAGTTTCCATTTCCGATGAGGAATATGACGCAGTTCGCCGCCCAATTCCGCAAAGAACCTCCTATGACCCAGCCGCCCCGGTCTATGCCGTGGGCGATACCGTGTATATCGAGGATGACGCCTATCAGATCACAGAGCTGCGGGAGGACACCGTACAGCTTCTGCCCACCGGGATGGTATATCCCATCTACCGGGCAGAGCGCAAAGAACAGTTCGAGCAGCTGCTTCGGGCAGACCGTCGCAATGCTTACTATACCGAGTTTCTTCCTATTGACCCGGACAAGGCAGATCAGGACTTGCGGGATGTATTGTCCCATGGACTGATGGATGAAGCAGATAAACAGCAGCTTTCCACGCTACTTCAATCTGGCAGGAGCAACAGCGAGATCGCCTACTGGCTGAGTAGAAACTATCCCCGTGAGATCGAGACCCTGAATCTGGAGACCGGCGATATTGCCGATTACCGTACCACGGCACAAGGCATGGAGCTGGAAGTCATGGATGCAGAGGAAAAGCGTCTGGCTGTGCTGTATTTCCGCTGGGATGAGGTTGCGCCTTTGCTGCGCGGGATGTATGCCCGTCAGCTGGATGGCTTTGGACAAGAACAGCCCCAACCGTCTGCCGAATCCCCAGCCTTTCATTCCGAGACCGTGGCCGTCTATTCGGGCGATAAGAACCATCTACCTTATGATGTGGTGGTGGAACGGTTGCATATTGAGGAGCCGGAGCCGCCAGTCCCTGTGACTGAGCCGGAGAAAATCTTTGAGGAAGTGCTGGACGAACACCCGGTTTCCATTCAGGTCAATGGCCAGTGGCAGACCTTCCCCAATGCCAAAGCTGCCGAGGAAGCCTCCTATGAGGAATACAAGGCTAACCTGCGCCGCAATGCAAAAAACTTCCGCATTACCGATGAGCATTTGGGCGAAGGCGGTCCAAAAGCCAAGTTCCAGGCAAATGTTAATGCCATTCGTTTGCTGAAAGAGCTGGAAGTTGCCGGACAGCAGGCAAGCCCCGAACAGCAGGAGGTTCTTTCTCGATATGTGGGCTGGGGCGGTCTCTCTGATGCGTTTGACCCGGAGAAACCGGCATGGGCTTTAGAGTATGCCCAGCTAAAAGAACTGCTGACCCCGGAGGAATATGCCGCCGCCAGAAGCTCTACCCTCAACGCCCATTACACCAGCCCTACGGTCATTCAGGCCCTCTATGAAGCGGTGGACCGTATGGAATTTGAGACCGGAAATATTCTGGAGCCGTCTATGGGTGTGGGCAATTTCTTTGGTATGCTGCCGGAGAAAATGCGAAACAGCCGTCTGTACGGCGTGGAGCTGGACCCTGTTTCCGGGCGCATCGCAAAGCAGCTCTATCCCAAGGCGGACATCACAGTAGGCGGCTTTGAGACCACCGACAGGCGTGACTTCTTTGACCTTGCCATCGGCAATGTACCTTTCGGTCAGTATCAGGTCAATGACAAAGCCTACAACAAGCTGAATTTCAGTATTCACAACTACTTTTTCGCCAAAGCACTCGACCAGGTGCGTCCTGGTGGTGTGGTAGCTTTTGTAACCTCCCGCTATACCATGGACGCCAAGGATTCCACCGTGCGCCGCTATCTTGCCCAGCGTGCCGAGCTGCTGGGAGCTATCCGTCTGCCTAATGACGCGTTCAAAAAGAATGCCGGTGCCGAGGTGGTATCGGACATCATCTTCCTCCAAAAACGGGACCGCCCGCTGGATATCGTGCCGGAATGGACTCAAACCGGACAGACGGAGGACGGATTTGACATCAACCGGTATTTTATCGACCACCCGGAAATGGTGCTGGGCAGACAGGAGCCGGTAAGCACCGCTCATGGTATGGACTACACCGTGAACCCTATCGAGGGACTGGAGCTTTCCGACCAGCTGCATGATGCGGTGAAGTATATTCATGGCACTTATCAGGAGGCAGAGCTGCCGGAGCTGGGCGAAGGCGAAGCTATTGACACCTCCATTCCTGCCGACCCTAATGTGAAGAACTATTCCTATGCCATTGTAGACGGGCAGGTGTACTACCGGGAAAACAGCCGTATGGTGCGCCCTGACCTCAACGCCACCGCCGAAGCCCGTGTAAAAGGTCTTGTGGGACTGCGTGATTGTGTGCAGGAACTGATCGACCTTCAGATGGATGCAGCGGTTCCGGACAGCACCATTCGGGAGAAGCAGGCGGAACTGAACAGCCTCTATGACAGCTTTTCTGCCAAATACGGTCTCATCAATGACCGTGCAAACCGTCTGGCCTATGCAGACGATTCTTCCTATTACCTGCTCTGTGCGCTGGAAGTCATCGACGAGGACGGGAAACTGGAACGTAAGGCAGATATGTTCACCAAGCGGACCATCAAGCCCCATCAGGCGGTGGCTGTGGTGGATACGGCAAGTGAAGCACTGGCGGTGTCCATCTCGGAAAAAGCCTGCGTGGATATGGGCTATATGAGCCAGCTTACCGGAAAAACAAAAGAAGAACTGGCCGGAGAACTGCAAGGCGTGATCTTCCGTGTACCGGGACAGCTGGAGCAGGACGGATCGCCCCATTATGTGACCGCCGATGAATACCTTTCCGGCAATGTACGCCGCAAACTGCGTCAGGCACAGCGGGCGGCACAGCAGGACCCGGTTTATGCAGTCAATGTGGAAGCTCTTACCGCCGCCCAGCCCAAAGACCTGGATGCGTCGGAGATCGAGGTGCGTCTGGGCGCTACCTGGATTGACAAGGAATATATCCAGCAGTTTATGTATGAGACCTTTAATACCCCGTTTTATCTCCAACGCAGTATCGAGGTCAACTATTCGTCCTTTACCGCTGAATGGCAGATCAAGGGGAAATCTTCTGTATCCTACAACGATGTGGCAGCCTACACCACCTACGGAACCAGCCGTGCCAATGCCTACAAGATTTTGGAGGACAGCCTGAACCTGCGAGATGTCCGTATCTATGACACCATAGAGGACGTAGACGGAAAAGAGCGCCGCGTGCTGAACGCCAAGGAGACCACCCTGGCTGCCCAAAAACAGCAAGCTATCAGGGAAGCCTTTAGGGACTGGATCTGGAGAGACCCGGAACGCCGCCAGACTTTGGTGCGCCAGTACAACGAGGAAATGAACTCTACCCGTCCCCGTGAATATGATGGCAGCCACATCACTTTTGGAGGGATGAACCCGGCCATTACCCTGCGGGAACACCAGAAAAGCGCCATTGCCCATGTGCTGTATGGAGGAAATACCCTGTTGGCACATGAAGTAGGCGCAGGCAAAACTTTTGAAATGGTAGCTGCTTCGATGGAAGCCAAACGCCTGGGACTGTGCCAGAAATCTCTCTTTGTGGTTCCAAACCATCTGACCGAGCAGTGGGCGTCGGAGTTTCTGCGTCTCTATCCTTCCGCCAATATCTTAGTCACCACAAAAAAGGACTTTGAGACCCATAACCGAAAGAAGTTCTGCGCTCGTATTGCGACGGGTGATTATGATGCCATTATCATGGGACACAGCCAGTTTGAGCGTATCCCCATCAGCCGGGAGCGTCAGGAACGGCTTCTCTATGAACAGATCGACGAGATCACTGAGGGGATTGCAGAGGTACAGGCCAGTGGCGGCGAGCGTTTTACCGTCAAGCAGCTGGAGCGTACCAGAAAGTCTCTGGAAGCCAGACTGGAAAAGCTGCAAGCCGAAGGGCGAAAAGACGATGTGGTAACCTTCGAGCAGCTGGGTGTGGATCGTTTGTTTGTGGACGAGGCCCACAACTATAAAAACCTGTTTCTATACACAAAAATGCGGAATGTGGCTGGTCTTTCCACATCGGACGCGCAGAAATCCTCCGATATGTTTGCCAAGTGCCGCTATATGGATGAGATTACCGGAAACCGTGGCGTGATTTTTGCCACCGGCACCCCGGTCAGCAACTCCATGACCGAGCTTTACACCATGCAGCGTTATCTTCAGTATGAACGCCTGCAAGAACTGAACATGACCCACTTCGACTGCTGGGCTTCCCGATTTGGAGAGACCGTCACAGCATTGGAGCTGGCACCGGAAGGCACCGGCTACCGGGCAAGAACGAGATTCAGCAAGTTCTTTAATCTGCCGGAGCTGATGAACCTGTTCAAAGAAGTGGCGGACATCAAGACCGCCGACCAACTGAACCTGCCCACCCCGGAGGTGGAATACCACAACATCGTGGCGCAGCCTACCGAACATCAGCAGGAAATGGTCAAGGCCCTTTCGGAACGGGCATCGCTGGTACACAGCGGAACCGTTGACCCATCCCAGGACAATATGCTCAAGATTACCTCGGATGGCCGTAAGCTGGGCCTGGACCAGAGGATCGTCAACCAGATGCTGCCGGATGAACCTGGCACAAAGGTCAATCAGTGCGTGGACAACATCATGCAGATCTGGCGGGACGGCAAAGCTGGCAAGCTGACCCAGCTGGTGTTCTGCGACATTTCTACACCGCAGGCAAAAGCTCCTGCAAGCAAGGCGGCGAAAACACTGGATAATCCACTGCTTCACGCATTGGAAGGCGCTGTGCCTCTGCCGGAGCAGGAACCGGCATTTACGGTATATGACGATATTCGTCAGAAACTCATTGTCCAGGGGATGCCTGCCGACCAGATCGCTTTTATCCATGAAGCCAATACCGAAGTGCGGAAAAAGGAGCTGTTCTCCAAAGTTCGTACCGGTCAGGTGCGTGTACTTATGGGCAGCACTGCCAAGATGGGCGCAGGCACCAATGTGCAGGACCGTCTGGTGGCACTTCATGATCTGGATTGTCCGTGGAGACCCGGAGACCTCGCCCAGCGCAAGGGCCGTATCGAGCGCCAAGGCAACCAGAATCCCCTTGTCCATGTGTACCGCTATGTGACCGAAGGAACCTTTGACGCATACCTCTGGCAGACGGTGGAGAATAAGCAGAAATTCATTTCCCAGATCATGACTTCTAAATCGCCGGTGCGCTCCTGCGATGATGTGGATGAAACCGCCCTCAGTTTTGCCGAGATCAAGGCTCTGTGCGCCGGAGACCCCCGTATCAAAGAGCGTATGGATTTGGATGTGGAAGTATCCCGCCTGAAGCTGATGAAAGCCGACCACCAGAGCAAGCAGTATCGTCTGGAGGACCAGCTGCTCAAATACTTCCCGGAGGAGATTGAAAAGCACAAGGGCTTTATCAAGGGCTTTGAATCTGATCTGGAGGTTTTGGCAGCTCACCCGCACCCGGAGGACGGCTTTGCCGGTATGGAGATCCGTGGAGATCTGCTGACCGATAAGGAGAACGCCGGTGCTGCCCTTTTGGATGCCTGCAAGGAGGTCAAAACCTCCGATCCGGTACAGATCGGCAGCTACCGGGGCTATGCCATGTCCGTGGAATTTTCCGCTTGGAAACAGGAATATACGCTCCTGTTGAAAGGCCAGATGACCCACAGGGCAACCCTTGGTACAGACCCTCGCGGAAATCTTACCCGCATCGACAATGCCCTCGCCCAGATGCCACAGCGTCTGGAGGCGGCAAAGGCCCAGCTGGATAACCTTTGTCAGCAGCAGGCTGCCGCAAAGGAGGAAGTTGGAAAGCCATTCCTTTATGAAGAAGAACTGAGAAGCAAAAACGCCCGTCTGGTGGAGCTGGATACCCTGCTCAACATCGACGGAAAGGGACCGGCACACGATGAAGCTGTCGTTGCCAAAAGCACACGGCCTTCGGTATTGGATCATCTGAAACGCCCGGTGCCGCCCCGCAGTACTGACAAGAAACCAAAACAACATGAGGAGGTGCGATAACATGAATACCAACGATTTGAATATGGCCCTTTATGAAAAGATGGCCGCTGAGCAGGACAAATACAGGGACTGGCTGAAAAGCCAGCCCCCGGAAGAAATTCTGCACCACACCTATGAGTACACCATCCGTGAGGACATCGTGATGGCGATGGAGGAACTGGAGCTGACCGATGCCCAGGCAGAGGCGCTTTTGGAATCTCCCTCGCCGCTGGCGGATGTGTACCGCTATTTTGAAAAGCTGGAGACCGGCCACATGGATGTGATCCGGGACAGCATTGAGAACCGTGCCAATGATGTGTGCAGAGCTAAAGAGGAACTGCGAACAACACCGGTCTATCCCCACTCTGCCGCCTATGCGAGAGAACATGGGGAGCTGGAGCAGTACCGAGCTTTCAACAATGTAAATCTCCAATGCAAGGAGTCCATTGAAGCGGCGGTGCGGGAACACTTCGACGGAATGTATCTCAGTCACGATGCGGCAAAGGGTGTGATCGAGACCTATGGCATGGAGCGTGTGGCTTTGGTTCTGGCCAACACCGTCCAGCTTCAGGACTGGGATGGGCGCTACTCCCGACGCAATAAGGAATGGGCTAAGACCATTCCCAACGAGAACCCCGAAACCGTCCGTTGTGGTTATGTCCTGAACAGCCACCCTGCTGTACTGGATGGCTTTATTGATCTGGTGCGTGAAGAACAGCAGCGTAGCCGTACTCAGGGAGAAAAACTGCAACCGTCCCGTCCCTCAGTACGGGATAAGCTCAAACAGGAGCTGCCGGCCCATAAGCCCGCCGCCTCAAAGAAACGGGAGCCGGAGCGATAACTATGGCAAAGCGTAAGCGGGATATGCAATTAAACTTTAGAGTTTCAGCGGAGGAGCTTGCTGTGATTGAGCAAAAAATGTCTCAGTTTGGAACCTCCAACCGTGAAGCCTATCTAAGAAAAATGGCGCTGGATGGGTATGTAGTCAAGCTGGAGCTGCCGGAGCTGAAGGAGCTTGTTTCCCTGATGCGCCGAAGCAGCAACAACTTAAACCAGCTGACCCGTAAAGTGCATGAGACTGGGCGGGTTTATGATGCTGACTTGGAGGATATATCCCAGCGGCAGGAACAGTTATGGGAGGGTTTGAAGGAAATCCTTACCCAGCTTTCCAAACTCTTATAACAGGGATAGATACTCCATTTGCGGAGGGAGGAACGGCATTACTTCGCTGCTCCTCTCTCCGCTTTTTCTTTTTATCGGTATCCTTGTCTTTTGCCTGCCCATGCCGGATAATATGATTAGAAAAGATACCAAGAACGCTGCAAGGAGGAAATGACATGAAGATTTTGAAAGGGCTTTTGATGATTATAACTGCACCGGTCATTTTGGTTCTGACACTTTTTGTCTGGCTCTGCACAGGGCTGATCTACATATCCGGTCTGGTGCTCGGCCTGTTCAGTACCGTGATTGCTCTGCTTGGTGTGGCTGTGCTGCTTACCTATTCCCCGCAGAATGGTGTGATTTTGCTGGTTATGGCATTTTTGATTAGCCCTATGGGGCTGCCGTTGGCTGCAATCTGGCTGATGGGTAAGGTGCAGAGTTTGAAATTTGCAATTCAGGAGTTGGTTTATGGATAAAAATACGCAAAACCATAAAAATGCCAGACACCGTCTGTTAAATTTGGAAAGAGAAACTATATATCCACGACTTTACTTTTGAACTAATATCGCATATAATATTAGTGTGAAAGGAAGTGATATGATGGGACAATTTGAACAGCTGGATCAGATGCTAACAGAACAAGAAGGAATGCTGCGAACATCGCAGGTCGTATCTTCTGGAATTTCAAAGCCGGTATTTTATGATTATGTGCGTTCACGAGATTTGGATAGAGTCGCACATGGGATTTATCTGTCCAAAGATTCCTGGGTGGATGCCATGTATCTGCTTCATTTGCGATTTGAACAAGCAGTATTTTCACATGAAACAGCTTTATTTTTTCACGATCTGACAGATCGTGAACCAATAGAATATACAGTTACGGTCAAAACTGGATGCAATCCAAGCAAAATGAAAGCAGAAGGCATTCAAGTTTTTACGATTAAAGCAGACTTACATGATGTAGGACTTACAACAGCGAAAACTCCGTTCGGGCATACTGTGCCGGTTTATGATATGGAGCGAACAATCTGTGATTTGCTCAGAAGCCGTAGCAGAATTGAAATTCAGACCTTTCAGGGAGCACTGAAAGCGTATGCCCGTAGAAAAGATAAGAACCTGCGAGCTTTAATGCAATATGCTGGGATGTTCAAGGTGGAAAAAATTTTACGACAGTATTTGGAGGTACTTTTATGATAAAAACAGCAAGACAGCTTAAAGATTTAATACGAAACCTTTCCAGAGAAAAATCCGCAGATGCTCAGATTTTAATGAGGAACTACATGATGGAGCGTTTTTTGGAGCGTATTTCTCTTTCTGAGTATCGTGATAAGTTTATCTTGAAGGGTGGTATGTTGGTAGCGGCTATGGTTGGATTGGATGCCCGCTCTACGATGGATTTGGATGCAACCATAAAAGGAGCTAATGTTAATGTGGAGGATATTGAGAATCTAATTTCATCAATCGTAACTGTTCCGATTGATGATGGTGTTAAATTTCAGCTGAAAAGTATTTCGGAGATTATGGATGAAGCAGAGTATCCGGGGATTCGTGTCAGCATGAGTACAACATTCGATGGTGTAGTGACCCCTTTGAAAATTGATATTTCTACGGGAGATGCAATCACTCCAAGAGAGGTTCGGTATTCATTCAAACTTATGCTGGAAGATCGCTCCATTGATATTTGGGCTTATAATTTAGAAACTGTGCTGGCAGAAAAACTGGAAACCATTATTACTAGAACCACAACCAATACCCGCATGAGAGATTTCTACGATATTTACATTTTAGAACAGCTGCATGGAACCACGCTGAACCCGAAAATTTTACATGATGCGCTTCTGGCAACTGCTCATAAACGGGGATCGGAGAAGTATCTTAACCAGGCTGAAGAAGTTTTTGACGAAGTGGAAAATGATTCGGTTATGCAAAAACTTTGGGAGGCATACCGTAAAAAGTTTTCTTATGCTTCTGATTTGGAATGGGATGTGATTATGAAAGCAATTCGCAGGTTATATGTTCTTTGTGAGAAGGGCATCAGCTTATGAAAAAGCATGGACACTATTGTAAAGTTTGTGGTGAATACAAAGCCAACGAAAAATTTTCAGGCAAAGGTCATGCATCCCACATTTGTAAATCCTGTGCTTCGCTACCAGCAGAAAAGCAGGCTGAACTGATGACACTGAATCGTCTTTTGAATCTTCCATGGAGGCTATCGAAAGAGCAGTTGTCCTGGCTGAAAAATCGACTAAAGGATAGGCGGCCTGATGTCCGTGCATTGGCGCAAGAGCAATATGAAATGAGATTTCCACCAAGACACTTAGAAGATGATGAGTTCAATTTTTTCGATGAAGAAAGTTTTATAGAATAGTGAAAGCGGTCTGCTATGGCAGGCCGTTTTCTTTTCGGGAAGGAGGTCTGACCTATGGCAACCACAAGAATCATGCCGCTTCATGTCGGCAAGGGCCGCACAGAAAGTCGGGCGATCAGTGACATCATCGACTATGTGGCCAATCCCAAAAAAACAGATAATGGCAGGCTCATTACCGGCTATGCGTGTGACAGCAGGACTGCGGATGCAGAGTTCCTTCTGGCAAAGCGGCAGTACCTTGCCGCGACCGGACGAGTGCGAGGTGCGGATGATGTGATCGCCTATCATGTGCGCCAGTCGTTCCGCCCCGGTGAGATCACACCGGAGGAAGCCAATCGGCTGGGTGTGGAATTTGCCAAGCGATTCACCAAGGGCAATCATGCCTTTGTGGTCTGCACCCACATAGACAAGTCGCACATTCACAATCACATTATCTGGTCATCGGTCAGCTTAGAATATGACCGGAAATTCCGAAACT
>ENA-UAPH01000524-UAPH01000524.1-human-gut-metagenome-genome-assembly--contig:-NODE-524-length-15059-cov-11.876300_pt1 | contig 15059 bp, 10 predicted proteins | sample MGYA00243482_ERZ654581 | MGnify/ENA primary metagenome ERZ654581 (study PRJEB26926, sample SAMN06164676) | human gut metagenome | biome: ENVO:00009003; feature: ENVO:2100002; material: ENVO:00002003...
CTTGCTTCTCTTCTTAAGAACGATACCTGTTGTAGCAACTGCTGCTGCTGCGAGAACTGCAGGGATAACTGCTACTGCCGCACCTGTAGGAGGGTTAACGGGCTCGCCTGAGCAATCACCGGGATTAACAGGATCTGATTTGCCGGGCTCAGTAGGCTCAGTTGTTTCGCCGGGCACTACTGTGATTTCTTCGTTGATCTTAACCTGATCGATAGCGATTGTGGGGATAGCGTCGCCTTCAGCAGCCTTGAGGTCTGTGCAAACTGCGATGAATTCCATACCGTCGATAACCTTATCAAGGTCGATTGTTACAACATAAGTACCATTGCCTGTTACTTCAACGGGAGTGCACTTAGCGTTTGCATTGCCTGTGTTACCTTCGCCCCAGAACTGGCATTCCCACTTGGAGTCAGCCATTGAGATCCAAGCCTTGAAGGGAGTTGTGAAGTCAGTTACTGTGAACTTAACAGAAATCTTGTTAGCACCGGCAAAAGCAGCCTTATCAGCGATTACGGTTGCGTCGTCGCCGGTCCATGCATTGATGATGTTTGTACGAACAAGACCTGAATCGATAACTGTCTTACCTGAGTTAGCAATTGTAACGTCAGCGGGAGCTGCAGGCTCAGCGGGAGCTTCTGTCTCACCGGGCTCAACAGGATCAGCGGGTTCTGTGCTCTTAAGGTTAACCTTCCAGTTGATTGTGTAATCAACGCCGTCGCCCTTGCTTAACATTACGCTGAAAGCGGGGTTAACTGTGTTGCCTTCGATTTCCTGCGGAGCGAGAACTGCATCCGAAACTGTATAAGTGTCAGCAGCAGTCGCATCCTGCTTCCATGTGCTACCTGTCTTTTCATCAGTTACTTTTGTTGAGTTGTAACCGAGGAAGAAAGTAGTGTCGCTTGTGAATGTGATTGATTCGACATCTTCGGGCTTGTTGCCTTCCAGAATATCTTCAATCTTTAAGTCCTTCTGTGTCCACCATGCTGTATCACTGAATGTGATAGAACCGGCAAAAGCACTTACTGCAAGTGAAGAAACTGCGATTGCAGCAGCTGCAATACTTGCTAAAGTTTTTGTAAACTTCATTGGTTTTGTCCTCCATAAAATATTTTTTAGCTTTTAAGCTATTTTTAATCATACTATATCGCAGTTTTTTTTACAAGTGGCATTTTGCACAAAAAAACTTTTTCGTTTTGGTGAAACAATATAAACATTAATGTGATTTTGTGCCTTTACAGCATTAAATCTGAAAATATGCCAACTTATATGATAAAAACCCCTCCGCCATAAGCGGAGGGGTCGTATGCTCTTTAATTCAAAGCGTTAAACCTTTTAAAAGCAATTACTTGCTTCTCTTCTTAAGAACGATACCTGTTGTAGCAACTGCTGCTGCTGCGAGAGCTGCAGGGATAACTGCTACTACCGCACCTGTAGGAGGGTTAACGGGCTCGCCTGAGCATTCGCCGGGGTTAACTGCGTCAGATTTACCGGGCTCAGCGGGATCTTCTGTTTCACCGGGCTCAACGGGAGCATTTGATTCGCCGGGGTTAACGTCAGCTACAGGATATGTAGCGAGTAAATCGCCATTCTTGTTGTAGAAGTCAACCTTGTCAACTGTTAATGTAGCAGCTGAACCGTCGTCCTGAGCGTTCATCCACCATACTTCAACCTTGAAGTAGCCGGTTTCTTTACCGTCTTCATCAAGACCTGACTTGAGACCGCCGATGCCGTCCCAAACCCATTCATTTGTGCCTGCTGCTGAGTTTTCAACCTGTGCAGATGCTGCCCAACCGTCAGCTGCAACTGTGTTTGCACCAAGAGCGCCGTTAGCGTAAGCCTGGCTAGTGATTGTAGCTACTGCCTTATCAACGTCGCCTGCCCATGTGTAAACACTCTCGTCGAAGGGGAGCTCCCATAAATTAACCTGACCGGCATCACTAGGCTTACCGCTTTCTGCAACAGTCATAGATACTAATGCGTCTGCTGCGAAAGCACTTACTGCAAGTGCAGAAACCGCAACTGTAGCTGCAGCAACGCTTGCTAAAACCTTAGAAAATTTCATGAATTTATCCTCCATATAATTTTTAGCTTATCTAAGCTAAAATAAATAATACTACATATTCTTTTACTTTACAATTAGCAAAATAGACAAAATTTTATGATGATTTTGTCTATTTCTCTATATTTTGCTATTGTCGCTTTTTGCCGCAGAAGCACAGCTTGTTAAAAACGATACGCAAAACCTATGATTTATGTATCCGTAGCGAGCTGCCAATGAACAGCATATCTCTCTATAAATATGTTCCTCTTGACTAATCGCCCCGTTTAATGTACAATATAATAGAGCAAATATGCCGACAGCACGCACTTCGTGCTATATATTCTGCTTTCCGGCAGTCAAAAATCAATATATGGTTATACTGCACAAAAATCATTCGTATTTTTTTACTTATCCGATACACAGAATTTTCATTTCGAGTGAAACTTTTTCTGAAATTCAGCCTACTACAAAGTAGGTGACAAAGTGAGGTGAGCCGATGGGCGCAGAGATTCACGGAGGTCACGAGAATATCGAAGAATATTTCAACCGTGTCTACAACGAAACCTGCAGATCCGTTTCCCGTTTTGTAGTCAGCAAATGCGGAAATATGGAAGATGCGGAAGATATTATTCAGAACGTCTATACACGTTTCTTCAAGCGCATAAGCGAAAAAGGACACGAGGACATCGAAAGCCCCGAGGCTTTCCTTATAAATATAGCAAAGTTTGAATGCCGCACCTATTTTTCGGGTAGGAAGAAGGACGACAAGGTTTCCTCCTTTTCCGACTATACCGAAGAAGAAATGGTCGCTATCGAGCGGGAGATGTCCAAGCCTCAGCAACGGCTTGAGGACGTTATCAGCAACAAGATCGTTGCGAAACAGATTTTCGATGACATAATGAAGACCGATGAAATGACAGGTCAGATATTCTATCTTCATTTTGCGTGTGATATGAAGCTGGAGGACGTAGCGAAGGCGCTTGATGTCAAGCTGTCTACCGTTAAAAACAAACTCTATCGCACAATAGAAAAACAAAAGAAAAAATTCAAATTATAACGACTTACGGAAGGGGGCTTTCAGATGAATACAAACGAGTTTTACAAAGAGCTGATGAGCGAGTATTCGTTTGATTACGAGAAGATAAGAAAAGCCGCTATGGGTAAGTCTGTACAGGCTAAAAAGAGCAGGCTGAAAACGGTTTGGCTTTCTGTGGCAGGTGCCGCAGCCGCCGTAGCTATCACATTTTCAAGCGTCGCCCTGCTGAATTCCGGCAGTCCTGTTGTTGTTTCACCGACAACCTCGATAAGTGCGGAAGACCGTTTCAGAATGGCTATGGAGGCATACAGCAAGGCGGAAGAGAACACCGAAGATGTTTTCCTTTACGTTACCTTCAGAAATACAGTAACGCCCGAAGAAATGCAGAGCATTTTAGCTAAGGCAGACAGCAAGGGCAACATCCGTGTTACAGAGGTTTATCTTTCCGATAACACAAAGGTAAAGGGCAGCGAGGCTATCGCCGCATTGTTCGAGGAGAACGCTAAGGATATTACAGCAGTAAAGGTATATTGCCCCGGCAACTTCCTTATAAAGCTGACAGCGCTTGACGGCGTTTACCTTGTCGAAACAGAAGATTCCTTCTCAAAAGATGATTTTTCTGCGATAGATACAAGCAGCGAGTACGATTACTACCCCGACTACAGCACAACCGAGCCGGTCACACCGCCCGACGCTGTTCCCGGAGATACGACTAACGTAGCCGAGTAAAAACTTTTCCCTATATATTATAATAGTATACCGCCTGTAAGACTTAACGGTTTTACAGGCGGTTTTTTTGCATTTTGCAAACGCCGTGTAATCGTTTTAACAAAATTTGCGGATAAGCCTGTTTGGCTATTGACTTTTTCCGTGAAAACCATTACAATATGATTGACACAATAAAAAACGGCTGTCCGCATATCAAAAAAACGGGCAGTCAGAAAAGAAAGGTACCTATGAAGAAAAGAATGCTCGCCGCAATTTTAAGCGGCATAATGGTGATAACGGGAATTTCCGCTTGCTCGGGAAATGCCGCAACATCATCTGAAAACAGCTCGGCTTCAACAACAACAGCTACTACAACAACTAACACAACGAAAGCCGAAACAACAGCGGCAACCACCACAACAAAGGCAGAAACAACGACTGTGACCACAACCACCACAACCACAACGACTACAACAAAGAAGCCGGAAACCACCACCGCAAAACCGGCAACAACCACAACAAAGAAAACCGAACCTGCACCTGCCGCAACAAAAGGTGACTCTGTCAAGTTCTCACAGAACCTTATGCCCGGCTGGAACCTCGGTAATCAGCTTGAGTCAAACTCCGACGGAACACCGAGTGAAACAGCGTGGGGCAACCCCGTAATTACCGAAAATCTCATCAAGCAGGTAAAGGCACAGGGCTTCAAGTCTATCCGTATTCCCGTATCATATCTTTCGAAGATAGGCGCAGGTCCTAATTACACTATCGACTCAAAGTGGCTCGACAGAGTGCAGGAAGTAGTCGATATGTGCATTAATAACGGACTTTATGCTATAATCAACATTCACGGCGACGGCTACTACAGCGTAAAAGGCGGCTGGCTTCTCTGCGGCGAATCCGCTTCCGAGCAGAAGACTATAAAAGCAAAGTACGAAAAGGTCTGGGAGCAGATTGCAAAACGCTTCAAGAACTATGACGATCACCTCGTGTTCGAGTCAATGAACGAAGAGTACGACGGAACATACAACAACCCCAATCCCGAATACTACAACAACATCAACGCATACAACCAGATTTTCGTTGATACGGTAAGAAAAGCAGGCGGCAATAACAACAACCGTTATCTGCTTATCCCCGGCTGGAACACAGATATAAACTTCACAACAGGCGACTGTGATACATATACGATGGAAGCAAAGTTCGTTATCCCGAATGACAGCAGGATAATGATTTCCGTCCACTACTACACCCCGTGGGAATTCTGCGGAGAAGAAGGCTATGATACCTTCTATAAATGGGGCGACTCGGTCAAGAAATTTGTAAAGCGCAGACAGAGTGAAACGCTCGTAAACAGACAGTTCGATAAGCTCTACAATGCGTTTATCAAGAATGGTTACGGCGTTGTAATAGGCGAGTACGGCTCAATTGACAGAACGCACAAGGATAAGAGCAATACTACATACCGTGCTTATTTCGCAGAGTATGTGAATTATGCCGCTCATCAGAGAAATATAGTTACTGTTTACTGGGACAACGGTTATAACGGTAAACACGGCTTCGGCTTATTCGACCGCACAAAGTGTACAGTAACCCAGCCCGAAATAATCAAGGGTATAATAAACGGCGCAAAGGCGACAAAAGCACCCGCCGCACCTACAGAATAAATTTAGCCGTAGGCTGAAAAAATTTGTATAATTTTCCGCTTGCTTTTTCGGAAGAAATGTAGTATAGTAGTCTTTACAAAAAGAAGAAAGGAATGATACTTATTATGAAGAAATTAACCTCTGCGGTTACAGCCGCAGCAATGTCGATATTACTGGGTATTACCTGCTTCGCCGAAGAGATCGGCGCAAGCACAGTAGTCGGAGCAAGCAGCGGCAACACAAACACAGGCGTTCAGTTCGACCCGACAATATATATTGTCTGCGGTGTTGCTCTTGCAGTTGTTATCGCCGTAGGCATTATAACAGCCGTACTCAGTAAGAAGAAAAAGAATAAGTAATTTCTTTGCGAGCCTCCCACACAGGAGGCTCGTTTTTTCTATGTCACATATTATAATATGTGCTGTATAAATAAATTTTCGCAGACACCCCCGAAAACACTTTTTTGTGTCGATAAGGAGGTAATATTTTCGTGAGTGCATCAGTGCAACTGCACTGACATTGACCCTTCAAAAAACGCACTATCCCTCGAAAAGCACCACCTCACTCACTTCTTTTCAAAGCGCTGTTTGTTTCGCATTTGCACTATCCCACTCGCTTTTCGTAGGGGAGCGAGCTTGCTCCTCCCGTTGCACCAATTCCCTCGCTCCGCACCAACCATCCCAAAACCGCACTATCCGACAAAAAGAACTATCGGTAGCTTGCTATTATAGGCAAAGCTGAATGATATAACAGGAGCATATCCAAATAAAAGACTTTTCCCACAATCTGCGAGGCTCCCACACAGGAGCCTCGTTCTTCTTTTCACAATATCACCATAAACTTTCAGCAAAGCTACACCATATCCCCCTGTTTATCAGCATAAAATGGAAAATATTCGCTTGACTTTTTGTGCTTTTTGGGATATACTATATTGTGTACAAAGAAACAACAGTACATCTCAGACGACAGCAGTACAGCGTTACTCTACTGTCGCACGGAGGGTAAAAATGAAAAGATACGCAGTCACTTTGTTTATTGCGGCGCTTGCTTTAGCTTTGGTGCCGGCTTTAAGCGGATGCGGCTCGGATAACACATCATCGGACAATTCAACACCAGACATAACATCAACAACACCGCAGAGTACCGACTCAGAACCTTCGTCACAGCAGACAACGGTATCGGATATAATATCGCACCCCGAAAGCTCTGATAACAGCAGTACAATAAATGACCTTCGCACTCAGATAGTATCAACCGCCGAGGCTCTTGTCGGAATTGATTATGTCAGCGGTATGGCAACGCCTGAGCAGGGCTTCGATAATTCGGGACTTATATATTATGTCCTTCGTGAAAACGGCTTTATCAATTGTCCGAGAGGAACAGCCGCACAGAAAGAAATGGGTACAACCGTACCGCTCAGCGAGATTGAGCCGGGCGACATCCTTTTCTTTACCGATAAAGATTCAGAAACAGGCGAGATGATTGACTTCGCCGGAATATATACAGGCAACGACCAGCTTATTTACAGCCCTTATCCCGGTGAAAAAGTAAAGTTTGCCGACCTTAACAGCTCTTATTGGCAAAACTGCTTCAGCTGCGCCGTAAGAGTTGCTTAAAACCGATTATGACATTGTCCTTCATATAAAACTACAGGAATGCCGTCTGCTTTGCAGACGGTGTTTTTGTATATTTTGGAAAACAATCACGAAGAGAATCGATTTTGTTACCCTTTTGTAACCGTTGTAACCGTTTTGTAACCATTTGTAACCAAATTGTTACCGTATTGTAACCGAATTTTAATTGAATTTCGGATTTTTTGTGATATACTTAAATCAAGGCGTGAATATCATAACCGCCGCCGCAGAAACGGTAAATTTGCCGATATTACGGCGGACGATTGAAATTGACGCTTGAATTAAAGTTTCCCTCATTCCCAAACAGATTTGAAGTATCCCGTAAAAACACATCAGCATCTGAAAAAGTCGCACTATCGCTTCCTTTTATATCACGAAATATAAGTTGACTGTTTTTTCATCGTTATAAAATCACTTCCGCAATTTTTCGAAATATTCTCAACCTTTTATTGCTGCTTGACAGCAAAATTCTCCTCACATATAGACTTTACCCCGTCGCTTTCCGATGGGGTAAAATCTTTTTTATTTAATTGCTTTTTGGCTTGATTTTCATTGTTCAAACTGTTACAATAAGACTAACAATTCATATTCAGCTTTGAAGCCGAAAGGAAACACAGATATGAAAAAACGCAGAATTTTATTCAACGATAACTGGAGATTTACCCTAACCGAACCGGACAGTGACGGAAAGACGCTTGAAAACGCACATTGGTATAATGTTGAGATACCGCACGACTGGCTTATCGGCGATACAGCAAATCTCTATAAGTCCGGCTGTGGCTGGTACGAGAAGTATTTCACCGTAGACGCTCTCGGAGAAGACGATTGCTATATCCTGATATTTGACGGAGTATATATGGATACTACCGTTTATGTAAACGATAAGGAAGTCGGCAAGTGGAAGTACGGCTATACATCATTCAGCTTTGATATAACCGATGCTCTGAAAAACGGCGAAAATCGCATTTTAGTCAGAGTAAATCATAAATCCCCGAATACCCGCTGGTACAGCGGAGCCGGAATATACAGAAACGTGTGGCTCAGAAAAACCTCACGCCGTCACATCGTTGAAAACGGTGTCTATATCAGCGCAAAGTGCAGTGACGCAGACCGCAGAGAACACGGTAAATGGAAAACTACTGTACAGATAAGCCTTTCCGCCACTGTCTGCGGATTGATTTCATATACATTAAGAGATCCCGAGAACAGAGAGGTTTACGTTTGCGAACGCAGACTTTGCGGCAAGAACGATAAGCTGGTGTTCTATATGGACGCTCCTAAATTATGGGATACGATCACACCCAATTTATATACCCTGTCCGTGATACTTTATGACGATAACGGAAACAGGCTTGATGATACCGTTGAAAAATTCGGCTTCAGAACCACAAAGTTCAGCGCAAACGAGGGCTTTTTGTTAAACGGTATGCACCTTAAGCTGAACGGTGTTTGTATGCACCACGACTTAGGCGCACTCGGCGCTGCGGTAAATTACGATGCTACCCGCCGACAGCTTGAAAAGCTCAGGAATATGGGCGTAAACGCTATCCGCACCAGCCATAACCCCCCGTCAAGAGAGCTTATGGAGCTTTGTGATAAAATGGGATTCCTCGTTGACAGCGAGATATTCGATATGTGGGAGCTTGCCAAGAACGAGAATGATTATCACCGTTTCTTCCCCGACTGGTATAAGAAGGATGTTGAAGCGTGGATAAAACGTGACCGTAATCACCCGTCGGTTATAATGTGGAGCATAGGCAACGAAATATACGATACGCATAAAAGCCCCAGAGGACTTGAGGTCGCAAAGATGCTTTGCGAGGAGGTCGAAAAGAACGACCCTATGCACAATGCACCGCCCACGATAGCCTCGAACTATATGCAGTGGGAAAACGCACAGAATGTAGCTGATTATCTGAAGCTTGCAGGCTATAACTATACGGAAAAGCTGTATGACGAGCATCACGAAAAGCATCCCGACTGGGTCATTTACGGCAGTGAAACCGCCTCGACGGTACGCTCAAGAGGCATATACCACTTCCCCTACGATACAGGCTTACTGGTATATGACGATCTGCAATGCTCCGATCTCGGAAACAGCGTTGTAAACTGGGGAGCATCTCCGTTCAGATCCTTCGCTATGGATGCCGCCGCAGAATATTCAATGGGACAGTTCGTATGGACAGGATTTGACTATATCGGCGAGCCTACCCCCTACAATACCAAAAACTCATACTTCGGCATCATAGATACCGCAGGCTTTGAAAAAGACTCGTTCTGGTTCTATAAATCGGTATGGGATATAGCCGAGGAAGAATCCTTCATTCACGTTTCCCCTTGCTGCTGGGATTTCAACGAGGGTCAGCTTATAGACGTGCTTGTTTATTCCGACCTTCCGTTTATCAGACTTCATTACTGCGGAGAGATGTATGACGGTAAGGTGATAGATCACCTCACGGAAGACAAGCTTTGCGCCCGCTTCACAGTGCCGTTCCATAAGGACAAGCCGCTTGCGGTAAGAGGCTATCTCAGCCCCGACTGCGATGCCGACGATTACGAAAAGGAAGAGGTTCTTTTCACATCTCTCGATCCTCACAGCGTGAATATGACTCCCGATGTGAGTGAAATAGCGGCTGACGGAAGATCGCTTGCGTTTATTACCGTAACCGTTGACGATATAATGGGACAGGAAGTTCAGAATGCGGTAAACAGAATAAAGTTCACAGTAAAAGGCGCAGGCAGACTTGTAGGACTTGATAACGGCGACAGCACAGACTATGACAGCTATAAGGGCAATCACAGAAAGCTGTTCTCCGGAAAGCTCCTTGCGATAATCGAATCCACCTTTGAAACAGGCAATATAGTTATAACCGCCGAAAGCGAGGGTCTGAAGCCTAAAACGATAACTATAAAAGCGGTAGCCCCCGAAACAGAGCCGCAGGGAGTAAGCGTTGTTACTCAAAACGCATTCCCCGCAGTAACTACACCCTACACAAATGAAATTCCCGTAAGAAAAATCGACCTTTTCGACAGTGAGTCTCGTACACTGACAAAGGAACGTGATACTGCCGAAATTTCGGTAAAGATATTCCCCGAAAACGCAACCTTCCGTGACATAGAGTTCAAATGCTGTACCGATAACGGAGTTGAGATAAGCTTTGCAAAGGTGGTTTCGTTTGACGGAAATACGGCAACACTGAAAGCCTTCGGTGACGGCAAATTCCGCCTGAGAGCATATTCAAAGAACGGTACCGATATTCCGAAGATTATCTCCGAGCTTGAATATACGGCAGAAGGACTCGGAAAAGCGGAAAAGGATCCTTATATCTTTATTGCCGCCTGCCTTTGCGATTTCTCGAATGTTCCCGTTACCACGATAGACAGAGGTTCGCTCGGCGGCTTTAACGGAAGAACGACCGTCGGCTTCAGCACCGTTGATTTCGGCGGCGGAACAAAGAAAATTACGATAAGCGTCGGAAACAGCGGCGGCGGTGAAGATTATCCCGTAGAGCTGTATCTCGGCGATGCCGACAACGGCGGCAGATATATCGGCACATTTGCAATAAAGAATAACGGCGGCTGGGACAGAGCATACCCCCAGACCTTCGACTTGCCGTGCAGAATAAGCGGAACGCACGACATCAGCTTTGTTATCAATAATTTCTGCATATTCGGCGGCTTTGAGTTTGAAAAGTACGACCGTACCTATGCGGAAAACTCTGCGGCAGACAACGATAATCTGTACGGCGATGATTACAAGGTAAACGGCTCGTGCGTTGAGGAGATAGGCAACAACGTTGTTATCGAATTCAACGGCCTCGATTTTGCAGGCGGTACGGATAAGATAACCGTTACAGGCAGAACGCCGCTCGATAACTGCACGATTCAGCTCAGAGTAAACGATGAGAACGGCGGTCAGACCACCCGCCTGCTCGAATTCCCCCACGCAGACGAGTACACACCGGTAACGTTTGACATCGAGCATATCGCAGGCAAGAACAACATTGCATTCGTATTCCTGCCCGGCACACAGTTCGATATGAAATCGTTCAGATTCACAAAAACCGAAGATTAAGCTAAAGCCACGGCATCCGCCGTGGCTTCAGTCTGTCGAAAAACCTCTATCGTTATCCGAAAATGGGTGTTTAGCGTTGCTCGCTCTGCTGGTTTTGCATCGTGCAAAACTTTTGGCAAGCACCCAAAGCATCCTTGCTTTGGGCGTAGCCCCAAGGCAGGTCGCAGGGACGCCAGTCCCCGTATTCACCCCCTTTCCGGGGGAAAGGGGGCAGGGGGATAGGGATAATAAATCAGAAGTTTATTTCAAAAACAGACTTTTTCTACAACCTGACAGCCGCCCACAAGGGCGGCTGTTCAATTTATCTGTCAACATAATACCTGTACGAATTAATCGTAACGACCTGCGGCTTCATTTCCGATAGCCTATCCTCTCTCTTTCCAACAAGCTGAAATCCGTTCTTTAAAATAACCTTGTTGCTTGCAACATTTTCTTCAACTGCTTCGATAACAAATGTATCAAATCCGTCCTCCGCAAGCTCTTTCATAACAGCGCCCAGAGCCTCGGTCATATATCCGTTGCCCCAGTATCTGCGGCAGGAGCAATATCCTATCACGGGATTTCCGTGATGATAACCGACCACATCTATCATTCCTATAAGCTCACCGTCAGCCTTATTTTCAATGCCGTAACGATAACAATTGTCATTATCATATTCCGCAAGCCACATATCAAGAATCGCCTTGGTTTCGTTTATATCCTTATGCGCATTCCATGTAACGTATTTTGCAACCTCGCTGTCACTCGCCCAATTTCTGAAAATACTTTCTGCGTCATCTGACCGCAGTTTTCTGAGAAACAGCCTTTTTGTTTCAATCTCTCTCATATTATCCTCCTTTGCATTGTTGCAGTTGCTACAATAAAATCCGGTAATTGATTTCCGATTAATAAAATCCCACAACCGCCTTAAAACGTTTGTGGGATTTGATTTTAATTCACTTATCAAGCAGAAACATGACCTTTTTTAGCTGTGCTGTCATCGCCGAATAATACAGCGGAAACATAGCCTCGACACAGCCGAGGAAATAAAGGTTGCGGTTATTTATCTCACCGAACTTCGGCATATATGTGTAAACATAACGTCTGAACCAGTCCGATGAATATGACGGCAAAGGATTTTTCTGCTTTCTGACTTTAAAATTGCCCTCATAGCTTTCATAGATAATCTCTCCGAAATTATCCGCACCGTTCTTTATCATCAGCTCGTACACCTGTTTAAGCTGCTTATCCGACAGCGGAAAATCCTCTATCTGCCTTGAAATAAGCGGAAGTCTTGCCGCCAGGCTGTACATAATAAGATGCTGTACCCTGCCGAACTCAGTTGTTTCAAACATTGCGTCATTTTCCGGCGTCTTTATCCTGATTCCGAGATTTTCAAGCCTTGACGTTTCTGTAACGTCCATAAGGGCAATTCTGAAAACGTCCTTGATATTTATGTTGTAAAAATCGCTGTCGGACACAGTATAGATATACTGCATTACCGTAGTCATTGACCTTGCCGTATTAGTGATAATTCCCGCTATTATCGGCAGTGACTCATTTGAAATGCTCATTTATCCTCCTCGGGATCATTACTCGGAATATTGATAGTCTTGCTGTTGCCTCTAAGAATTTCTTCAAAGGAATCACTCGGCATAGGCTTTGCAAAATAGAATCCCTGTGCCATCTCACAGCCAAGACCGCCGAGCAGCTTTGCCTGCTCATCGGTTTCGATACCCTCGCATATTGTATGCATACCAAGCGAGCCTGCCATTCTGATAACATAACCCAGTATATCGTTGGCTCTCTTGTTGCTGTTTGATTCCGCAAGGAATGCTCTGTCAATTTTCAGCACATCGGCAGGAAGATCTTTCAGCATATTGAGCGAAGAATATCCCGAGCCGAAATCGTCGATCGAAATATGGAATCCGTAATCCTTGAGCTGCTTGAACACAGCCGTAAGCACATCAAGCGACCCATAAGCCGCACTCTCTGTGATCTCAATCTCAATGCTTGACGTTGAAACACCGTGAGATAAACATATATCGTTCAGCTTTTCGACAAACTGCGGATCTCTCAGATGTGCTCTTGACATATTGACCGATATAAGCAGATGCGGATAATAGCTCTCCCACTGCTTGATCTTCTGGCATACCTGATCCATAATGTAATAATCCAGCTTGACAATAAATCTGTTCTTTTCAAAGAGCGGTATGAATTTTCCTGGAGAAATGACCGTGCCGTCCTTTATCCACCTTACAAGAGCCTCCGCACCCGTAAGATTAACCTTGCCGTCAAGAGAAACCTTAGGCTGATAGAAAACGCAGAATTCATGCATATCAAGCGCTGTCTGCATCTCGTTTTCAATGCGCTTTTCCTCACGCATCTTTTCAAGCATACTCTCGCTGTAGAACGTATATGCACTGTCATCGCCGTACTTTACGGTACGCTTTGCTATATCCGCAAGGTCGCCCATACGTCTTATAGACACGCTCTTGTCGGTTATCCTGTAAATACCGAATGAAAGCATAGGCACAAACTCGGTTATTTCGTATTTGATAGCCTGTATCAGACTGCCTATACGTCTTGCAGTATCACTGTCACTGCTATAAATCATAAGTATATAATAATTGTCCGAGTTTATTCTGGAGAAGGTCTCGCCATCCTGAAGATTTCTGTTTACCGTATCGGCAATCAGCTTAAGTATCCTGTTGCCCTCATCGTGACCGTACATATCGTTGATAGCCTTGAACTTGTCAATATCGAAGCTGACAAGCGCATATCTGCGGTATTCGTGCCTCAGCAGACTTTTTGCGTCAAGCACAAACTTATCCCATGTACCGTAACCGGTTATGCTATCAGTATACGCTATCCTGCTGACCTCCTCGTTGGCTTTTGTAAGCCTTCGGAACGATACCCTGACTATCACTATGTATGCCGTAATTACAATAATCAGTATCAGCACAAAGAATGCGTACATCAATATGTTTATCATTGCGTAATGATTCTGCTCTGCCGCTACAACATTCTCTTTGAATATCAGCAGATAGTGCAGATCATCAAAGCCCGACATACCGCTGTAATACGCTACATACTTTTCGCCCTTGCAGACGCTTTTTACAATACCGCTTCCGCCGACCTTTGCAAAGTTATCCTTGACGGCATTTCTTACGCTTTCTTCCACCCCTGCAAGAATATCGGACGAGAAGAACAAATCTCCCATAGGAACATAGTCGCCAAGCGCATTTTCACCGGACATTATCACTTCACCGTCAGAATTAAGCACATATCCGTTACTGTCATTTTCTTTACCGCCGAATGACATATCAATCAGATTGTTATAACTCCTTGTGTCGCATATTCCCGCAACCATGCCCACAATACGCTTGTAATCGCCATAGATCGGTGCAGCAATTGCATTTACCATTTTTTCGTCAGGCTCGCTGTATATCGCCTTTGAAAAATACACCTCGCCGTTCATAGCCCGTTTATAATATTCACGGGCGGATATGTTCTTGCTTATGTTTTTGCTTGTTATAACATCGCCGTTCTCATCGGCGATTATAAATGCGTCTATCGTTGAGCAGCTGTTCTCAAGGTCCTTTATCATCTTGATAACAAGATTCTCATCGGTAGTCTTATAATTACTTGCGCAGGCGGCAAAATTCTTTACCGTATTGACATCGTTCCTTATTGCGCTTTCCACTATGTCACATTTCTGAGAAGCCGCTCTGTCTATATAATTGTTGACCTCTCCGTCAAGTGCAGATATGGTATTTGCCATAAACAAAGACGCCATTACCACGAAGATCGCTATGCATAAAGCCGCTATCGCTGAAATTATCTCTGTTCTGTGCTTTATATTCAACATAGTAATCTCCCTCCTTTATATCCTGTCTCTTATACACATCTGACGCTGCCGACGAAGCTAGAAGTGTAG
>ENA-UAPH01000537-UAPH01000537.1-human-gut-metagenome-genome-assembly--contig:-NODE-537-length-14862-cov-3.846019_pt1 | contig 14862 bp, 8 predicted proteins | sample MGYA00243482_ERZ654581 | MGnify/ENA primary metagenome ERZ654581 (study PRJEB26926, sample SAMN06164676) | human gut metagenome | biome: ENVO:00009003; feature: ENVO:2100002; material: ENVO:00002003...
CATGCCGCACGAAATGAAGGAGACAATGCCATATATAAAGTATTGGAAGATATCGCCTGGTTCCGCGACCATCATTTTGAAAAGGTATCTCCACTATTAGGTCCTGTAAAGATGAGTGTAACGCAGATCAATGCAGGCACGCAACACAATGTAATCCCAGACCGTTGTACCTTTGTGGTAGACATCCGCAGCAACGAGTGTTACAGCAATCAGGAACTATTTGCAGAAATACAAAAACACATTACCTGCGAGGCCAAAGCACGTTCGTTCCGTTTAAGTTCTTCTCATGTGGAAGAGCAGCACCCGATAGTGCAACGTGCCGTTGCCATGGGACGTGTACCTTTCGGCTCCCCTACCCTTTCCGACCAGGCTCTGATGTCATTCCCTTCTTTGAAAATGGGACCGGGAAAGAGCAGCCGTTCCCATACGGCAGATGAGTTCATTTTCATTCAGGAGATAGAAGAGGCGATAGAACTGTATCTGAAATTGTTGGACGGGGCAGTTATCCATGTCTGACTCAAAACAAATCAACTATTCAATTATCACACAAAATGAGATATGCCCTTTCATGTTTACTGAGTATCAGCATACTATTTATATGCATAACAGCTGAAGCAAAAGCTGACGCTACTTCTGATTCAATATACACTCTCAAACACGTTTTGAAAGTACATATTGCCACACCAGACAGTGCTCTCAGTTTACTAAATACAATGGAGGCAAAGAAACTTGAAAAGCTTTGCCTGATAAATGCGCAACGAGGAATAGTCTACGCCGGCAAAGGGCAACAACGAATGGCTTTGAATTATGCCCTGAAAGCCTATCAAGACACTATACTCCGACACGAATATATCTATTACTTACAGACAATGTCATGTATTGTCAACGCATATAAACTTCTGGAAAATCATAAACTAAGCATCCGTTATCTGACAGAAGGCATCAAGGCCGCCCGAGAAATGGGACATAAGCAGACAGAAGCTAATTTCCTGTTCACTATGGGAGAAAACTATTATGCTTTAAACCAAAAGCAAGAAGCGTATGACTATTTCATACAAGCCATTAATTTATTGGAGAATGAAGAATCATTCCGCATGAAGCCCTATCTTTCTTATTTTTACGGAGAGTTAACCAGTTACCTGTCCAAAGAGGGGAAATATAAAGAAGCAATTGCTATCTGCAATAAACGTGAAGAATTAATCAACCTGATGAAAAAGCAAGATGGCATTCCATTGGGATATATAAACCAGCAATCGGCCTATTTATATATCAAGCAAGCCTATCTCTATGCCAAATCAGAAGAAACAGAAAAAGCTTTAGACTATTTTTCCCGATTCTCCGCCACCAACTATTCAAAAAAGAAGGATATGCAAAGATACGTCCTGGTATATCAATTGGCCATGAAACAATATGGGCAGGTATTGGATTACTACGAAAAAAAAGAGCCGATCAATCAAACAACAGATACGATAAACAACGATTTCATCGAGGTATTAGTGAATTTATCAGAGGCCTGCCAAGGTTTGAGCAATTATCGGGAAGCCCTCCAATATCAGAAAAGGATACAGGTTATAGAAGACAGTTTGAATGTTCGTGACAAAAAAGAAACTGCTCTGGAATTGGCTACTATCTACAAACTGCAAGAGAAGGAATGGAACATTCGTCAAAAGGATGAGCAACTCCATAATTCTTTTATAGTTCAGGTTTTGTTAGGTTGCGCATTCGTTTTAGCTCTCATATCACTATGGCTGGCCATACGCCACATGAACATCATAAGAAAAAAGAATATACTCATGGCAAATAAGCTGGACAGTTTGATGTCTTATGAAAGAGAGATAGACAGACTACACAGGCAGATAGCTGTAATAGAAGAATCCGATCAGGAAAATTCTCTCAACAAAAGCTTATTTAAAAAGATGGAACGCCTTATCAAAGACGAGAAACTTTATCTGATACCTGAGCTTTCAAGGCAAGATATGCTGGAGCGACTCTCCATAGATAAAAACCGATTCGGACAAATGTTACAAGAAAATACAAATATGACTTTCTCGCAATATCTCACAGAAATACGTTTGAAACATGCATTAACAGAATTAAAGATTCACCCGAACTATACCATACAAGCCATTTCCGAAGAATCCGGCTTTGCCAATACCCGCAATTTTCAGCGTTTATTTAAAGCTGCATTTGACATGACACCTTCCGATTACAAGAAGATAGTACAGGAAAAACAGCACAGAGAGCCCCCTATGGACTAATGGGGTTACACCACAACATCATAATAGTGTAACCCTCATTTTCAAAACCTTCAACTCAAATGCTATCTGTTATTCCTTCTCCATATAAGTGCGTTTCACCACCCACTTACCATCACTTTTATAACATTGCACTACCATCATCGTACTTCCCTTTTCAAAGTTGAAAGAGACCCATTCTCCTTCAGTTTCTGTCAGGAAAGCGTTCAATGCATCTAAAGCGGCCTTGTCACTACCATTCAGGCAAGCCTCGGCATACTTATTGTTTTTCTCGGTGTCATCACTCCAATTTATTTCCAGGGTTTCGCCATATACTTTCTTAATATCTTTATAATATTGGCGCATAATGGTGAAAGGTACTTGGGTTTCAAATAAATTCACTTCCTGCACCTTATACAGCTTATCACTCTTGAAGGTATAACCGACAGTCGTCTCTTTTCCTCCCGTCAGCGAAGAGCCGAACTCACTTTTCAATACGGCCGCATACAATTCGGCATCCCCTTTCTGTTTCTCCAACACACCGCCACAGTTCCGCTGAGTCTCTTCAAGATTATCACCCCAGAAGGAATTGCGTACATCACAAGCTACTACCTGCAATTCTTTCTGTATAACGTCGTCCCTATAAATCTTACCTTCCGCATCAGGATAGTTGAACTGATAGCGCACCTTGAAACTAACCGTGTATGTACCTGCTTCGCTGAAGGCATACGTATAGCTACAAACATTATTTTCCGCTTCTACGGGCAGATCGGCTATGCCACCCAAATTGAAAGAATACTCCGTTTTCGACACGTCTGAACTGACTGATGCCGGCAAAGCAAAACTCATCTTCACAGGCTGGCCTACTCCTACTCGCGTACGATCAAACGTAATGTTTCCGGAAAGTTGCGGAACATTAGCAACCGGAGTATCATCCGAAGAACAAGCTCCCAATAAAAACACAGTAAGCAGGCATAAAGACAGCCCAAAAATTCTTTTCATCTTCATTTTCTTTTTATGTTTAAAATTATAGCGAGCAAAGTTAAGCCATAAACATTATTTATTAGATAGAAAAGAGAAATGACAGGCGACAAATAGTCCATATAGATGCGACAAGATGCTAAATACAAGCAGACAAACCATTCCGGATGTACAGTCTATATATCAATACCACCGTCATATAGACGCCCAAAGAACAGGATAAAAGAAAAGCGTTCAGTCTTTCTAAATACGGATGATTGAACGTATAGGCCGGAAGTTTAGAATGATCCGTTATTTATCCGCATCACATACACACTTTTCTCGCATAGCATAAAAATGTATCCTGCTATAACTGCAACGGTGACGATATATTCGTCCTGCCAATCACACAGTGTAAGAAAACCGAAAAATCTGCTATTTCTCCTTTCACAGGAAGTTAAGAGTTTGTCGACAGGAAGTTAACTTCTTGTCAACAAACTCCTAATTTCTTGTCGACAAGAAACTGACACTTTGTAGCGCATTGATAATCAGCGATAAATCCCCTTGTACGAAAAAGGATATTCGTACACATATATTACTTGCTTTTCACATACCTCTTATATATTCCGTTTGAATCGGGCGTGCCTCAAACAAGCAATGTCATGATGCAAAACAAGCAATGTCGTAATACGGAATATTGCTAGTTTTGCATCATGACATTGCTTGTTATAATTATACTCAATACATCAAGTGTTCTTTTCTTCCTGCAGCCTTTCAGTTTTTTCCCGAACTTCCTGTTCATCGGCATTCCAGCTGAAACTTCCAGGATTATAGTTGTTTCAGGCATATTTCAGCCGGAATGCCGATGAACAGGAAGTTCGAGAAGATCTGAAAGAACGGGAAGAGCATTTTCTCTGAAATAGTGGGTGTAGGATATTCCATAAAAAGCATCCTTCCTTTTGGTTATTCCCTACAATTCATTTATCTTTGCATAAGCCGAAGAGAAATGCGGCATGTTGAAGCTATTTTTGATAACGAAAAAACTGGTAATTTTATTTAAGTCAAAAAACAGAACTTCAATAAAGATGTTTCACGCAGACCAAAAAGGGTCGGGCGTGCAAGCATGTTTATGAGTTCTGTGGGTATACCAGTGCCTTTCGTTACATAAATATGAACTATACGTCCGACTTCTTTTTGCATAAAGGGGATGAGGGCAATTTTAAATATTTAAAACCCGAAGAAGACATGAATACCCCGAAGGATGAGATGATAACAGCAGCCATCCACTGCATGGTAGAACAGAGGAAGCACGAGATATGGGAGGTGCTCTACCCATTAAGTATAAAATATGGTTTTACGCTCGATTCCGACTATGCCAGCATCAAGCTGGAACCTCCCTGTAAAGACTTTCCGGAAGAAAAATGCGAATGTAAATTACCGCTTGATTCCGTGTACAGTGCCTTTGTGAAAGGTGATTTTCTTTATGTGATGTGCCGCGGGAAGGTGTATTTCATTCTCGATCTGGAAAGTGGAGTGTGGAGGATATACTTGCCGATGCACAGACCTCCAAGGCTGAAAGTACTGTGGTGGAATATTCAAGAGACGGTAAAGGATTTGGTATGGTTCGCGAGACATTGGAAAGGACTGAAATAATTTTAATCAGTACTATTTTTACAAACATGAATTATCCTTGCTAATAAATCCTATTAGTTTACTGATTATCAATAGATAGTATTTACATTCAATTCATCAGGTAATGTAAAAGCATTTACCCCGGGATGTAACGAGCTTTACCTCTTATTGTAACGCTTGTTACCTCCTATTGTAACGGCCTTTACCTCGGCATGTAAATGGAGTTATCACTTGGAGTAAACTACACCATGATACTTTCCGTGCAATTTTCCTAAATAATCACCTATTTTCATTACTTTTGTAAAAATCACCCCATAAACTAATGCTATTATGAAGAACCCAACTTTTCTTTTATTATATATCATCCTCTCTTACTGCACAGCAGCATCAGCCCAACAAGAGAAGATATTTCATAGTTATGATTCTTCCGCAAAAACACAATCAGAAGGCGGCTGGTTATGGAAAATATCAGGCAATGGCCTCGCTCACCCTGCTTATCTGTTCGGAACATATCATGGCTCACCTCACATTCTTTATGGATACGTAGATAGCATTCCGGGATTTCGTCAAGCCCTCGACGCTTGCAGCCAGTATGTAGGAGAAGTAGCCTATAGCAACGATTCAACCTCTTTCTTTTCCAACGCCAAGTTGCCCGCAGGCACAACTTACCATGATTTGCTAAATGAAGAAGATTATCAGCTCGTAGACTCAACGTTGCGCCATAAAATGGATGTACCACTACATCGGATGTACCTAAAGCCGGGGCATCTGTCTATGCTTTTAGGACAAATAGACCAAATAATGAAGTTAAAGAAAGCAGGATATTCAGAATCACAGATAGACAGCATCCACTCTCAGGTAATGGATGCCGTATTAGAAAAGAAAGCCAAAGAAAAGGGATATATAATCAACGGGCTGGAAACAATCTCAGAACAATTTGAAATGATAATGCCCGGAGATTTAAAAGAAAATGCAACTGCATTGGCAGAATACTGCCGAAAAGAAAAAGAGAAAGACAAGGAATATACACAATTTCAAACCTTAACCGATGCTCTTGTAGAAGTATACCGTTCACAAAGCATGAAGCGCCTGATCGAATATGAGATTCAAATGGATGCTTTCTACCTTAACGCTTCTCCCTACTTACAGGAGATAGCCATACATCAACGAAAAGTATTGTTGAAAGCCCGGAACATGAACTGGATAACCAAACTCACCGGACTCATAAAGGACAAAACGACCTTTATTGCCGTCGGAGTGCGGCATCTGCCGGGAGAGAATGGACTAATCACCCTTCTGCAAAAGGAAGGATACAAAGTGGAGCCTGTTGAAGTGAAACGATAGTCTAGGGATATTCAGTAAATGCCTTATATTGTATAGAATGAAAAGTAAGTCTTTCTTTTCGTTAGGCTTTACTCTTCATTTTTTATGCTTTTATTCTTTCGACAGAGTTTTATATTTATAAAAGAATCTAAATTCTTTAGTACTGCAAACCGTCCATGCGCATTGAATAATGTAAAACTCTTAAGCACTTGTTGCCATGTAATATTTTTCTTCCTTTGATGTTTCCTACGCTTTCCTCATTTTTTGTTTTTAACCCCGCCCATCCAACAATACAGATAATGCTGAGCCATGAGAATAAACAACTACTCCATGTTATACTAACCTATTTGATCTTTCTTCAATTCCGCTGAAGAAAAACCAAATAGATTATCAATATAGAAGTCGCTCATTAATAAACCATCAATACCATAACTTACATACGACTAAAGTCAAACAATTCAGATTCTGTACGCGCACCTTGCATCAATGTTTCTATTTTCTTTACCATCTCTGGATATTGTTCTGAAACATCATTATCCTCATGTATATCTTTGGATAAGTCATAAAGTTCAAATGTTGTTTTCTCCGGACAACCAACAAACAGTCGCACGCCTTTCCAATTGCCATAACGTAGAGCTTGTCTACCTCCTTTTTCATGAAACTCCCAATAAAGATATTCGTGTTCCTTCTGCTTACCTTTTCCTAACAAAGTCGGCAAGAACGAAATGCCGTCAGTTTGAATATCACGTGTAGTGCCTGTTAACTCGGCAAAGGTTGGCATCATATCCCAGAAAGCCATAATATGGTCATTCGTAACTCCACCCTCAATATGATTCGGGCAACGGATAATCATCGGCATACGAATGCCCCCCTCATAGAGATCACGCTTCACTCCGCGATAAGGTCCGTAACTTTTAAAATAATCAGGGTTTGCCCCGCCTTCTCTATGAGGTCCATTATCAGAAGTAAATACGACAATAGTGTTATCATCAATTCCCAATTCAGCTAACAGTTCCATTATCTCACCCACATATTTGTCCAAACGAGTTACCATTGAAGCAAATGCAGCCAAAGGACGTTCTGCCGCACCATAAGCTCCCCGGCGGTTCGGGTTTTGCTCTGCCCAAGCCTCATCATCTTTTGCCGGGATGAGATTACAATAAGATTGATATACCGAATCTTTCGGCAAAACCAATTCTGCATGGGGAAGAGTATATGATAAATAGGCAAAGAATTTTTCTCCCGCATGGCTGCGAATATACTGTAAAGCCCGATTATGGATTAAATCCGCTGAATACGTACCCTCAGCCTGATTGTAATTTTCGGGAAATTCTACACGTTTTGTACCGTCCCACAGATGATCGGGATAATAATCATGAGCCAATGTTTGACAATTATACCCCAAGAACTCATCGAAGCCCACTTTAGTCGGATCTGATTCGGAACCTGGATATCCCAAACCCCACTTTCCAAAACACCCGGTTGCATAGCCAGCCTCATGGAACAGTTCTGCAATAGTATATGTACCGGCAGGCATTGCTACTTGTCCTTCAGGATCCATACGCATGTTGCCGCGAATATATGTATGTCCCGTATGTTGCCCTGTCATCAGTGATGCACGCGAAGGCGCCGAAACAGAAGTACCGGAATAGCACTGCGTAAACCGCATACCTTCATCAGACATCCGTTGCAAATTAGGAGTCTTTATTAAATTCTGCCCATACGGTGAAATATCACCTATACCAAGGTCGTCTGCCAAAATATAAATGACATTGGGGCTTTGTTTCCATTCCGCTTCCGGCTGCTGCGCACAGCTACAAGCAACCATAGCTCCTGCGATTCCACAAGAGATGCTAAATAATTTTTGTTTTTCCATCTGAAATCAATTTAGTATTAAATTTATCAATCTATCGTTATTGCCTTTTTAGCTTTCGGAGTAAATAATACATCGTCGATGCAAAACTTTCCTCCCTTTATCTTAATATTCCGGTTACGACTACCGGACACCCGAACTTTTTGCTCTCCGTTTCCGGCATAAACTAAATCTTTGACCTCAATGTCTTTTGAGTTATTGAATGAAAGTACCGGCCCTTCTGCAACATCCAAATGTATATTTTCCATCCGTAATCCACATGTCTCATCAACCTGCGCTCCGGCAACAGAATGTATCATACAGTCAGTAAGAGATACATTACTTACATTCATTTCCGGAAGGCCATTGAAAAACATTGCCCTACCAGCATCACGGCATGTGATGTTTGAAATATGTATGTCTTGAAAACACGGAGTGTCATCAGTTACCGGCATGAAGGGAACATCAGTCATTTCACCTCCTTCCGGAATACCATCCGGTTCAGGAGTTTTCTCTTGATAGTAAGAGTCAAACCAAATAGCATAGTTCGCTATATCATTCATCATGATATTGTCTACGTATACATTAGACACAACTCCACCACGACCTCGTTTGCTTTTGAATCGAAGTCCAGTATCAGTATCAATGAAACGGCAGTTCCTCACAGAGACTCTATCAATACCACCTCCCGTATCACTTCCGATGACAAATCCGCCATGCCCATGAAACACGGTACAATTATCTATAATAATGTTGGCACAAGGTCCTCTTCTACGTCCCACATCACCAATTCCACTTTTCAGACAGATGGCGTCATCTCCCGCGTCTACCGCACAATTCACTATCAGTGCATTTGTACATGAACTCAAATCAATGCCATCACCATTCTGAGCATTCCAAGGACAACGAACCATAATTCCATCAACCACAATATTATCGCTTAAAATAAAATTTACATGAAAACTCGGAGAATTCTGGAACACGACACCTTGCAACAATACTCTCTCGCAACGGACAAAGCGTACCATACGTGGACGTTTCTTGGCTAACTTCTCAGATGATGTTTCAGGATACCATATTGCTCCATCCTGTTGTACAGTCCCACCTGTTTTTATAAAACTATTCCATTCTGCATTGCTAACCTTAAAACGCTTGACCGGACGCCATAATTCTCCGTTACCATCAAATACACCTTCACCGGTAATTGAAAAATTACTTTCATGATAAGCACTGATAGGAGATTGGCAACGGCTTCCAGAAGTGCCCTCATCCGGTGATAATAAAGGATATTGCGTTTTATCAGGTGTAAATAAAACAATTGCATTTTTCAAAACATGCAAGTCGATATTACTTTTCAAAACGATAGGACCAGTAAGCCATATCCCCTCCGGAACAATTAAATGCCCTCCGCCACGTTCTGACAAGTCTGCTATAGCCGCCGCAAATGCCTGAGTATTCAATGTCATGCCATTACCGATACCACCATACTCAGCCAGAGAAACTTCCAGTTCAGGAATAGCAGGAGTAACCGCTTTTGGAATATCAAAAGGCAAACCTTGATAGTATTTACCGTATCCTTCCGCTTTACAGGGAAAAACAACAAACAATATTACGAACACAAGCATAATAAGTTTAACTAGCTTTCTCATATTACGTATTCTTTTAAAATTTGATGTTACAAAAGTAAGTAATCTATAAAATGGAGATTTGTAAAAATCATCAGTTATCATTCACTTTTTATCAAATACTATTTATTTCATCTTCTTTATTCTTGAATTTATGCAGTTGAATATATTCCTTGGGCGACACCTTATATTGTTCCTTGAAACAACGACTAAAATAACCCGGATCTGAGAATCCCAACTGATAGGCAACTTCTGATATGGAGAACTGTCCGGTTCTAATAAGCAATTCGGCTTTTATCACACGATACTCTTTGATAAGCTCTATAGGAGATTTGCCAGTCAAAGATTTTATTTTATTATACATAGTAGTTCTTCCCAACTTGAGATGAACAGCCAGATCATTGACCGTCAATTCCGTATCATGTATATTAGTATCTATCCATTCCATAAGTTCCTTCATGAACTCTTGATCACGATTGGTCACCACCACATCCTCCTGTGATACAAACTCTTCAATGCGATGATTGGCAGACTGAGATGAGAAATGTTCAAAAAGCAATCTGCGCCGTGTAAGGAGATTGTCTATGCAAACCAGCAAAAATTCCACACTAAATGGTTTGGTAATATAGCTATCTGCCCCATACTTTATAGCTTTAAATTTATCTTCCGAAGTTTGTTTTGCCGTAAGCATAATAATAGGAACATGACTGGTCTCAAAGTTATGGCGAAGCTTATCCACCAATTCGATTCCATCCATCCGTGGCATGATTAAATCTGTCACGATAACGTCCGGTTGATGGACAGCGATTTTGTCCAATGCATCCACCCCATCCACAGCTTCAATCACTCTATAACTCTCCATCAAGTTATTAAAGATAAATTTACGTATCTCTGCATTATCGTCAACAAGCAAAATTGTTGGCGCATCCTTTGGAAGAGCCTGTTCTGAATAAGTCGCTGATATATTTTTCATGTCAGTCGACACCGAATAATTATTTTCATCCGCTACAGTGTCAAAATCAATCTGCTCCATACTGAAATGTTGATTACCCCGCAAGAGTTTTATTGTGAAGGTACTGCCTTTCCCCACCGTACTTTCCACATTAATGGTACCATGATGTAATTCCACAATCTCCCGACACAAAGCTAAGCCTATTCCACTTCCATGTATATCTCTCCTTATCGCTTTCCGAAATTGTGAGAAACGGGCAAATATCTGTTTCTGGTGTTCTTTGGAGATTCCCACTCCGGAATCATCTACAGATATATAAACACAGTCCTTTTCATCTTCTGCCTCCTTACATGTTATAGACAGAGAAACCCTCCCATTATCCGGAGTAAATTTAAAAGCATTGGAAAGTAAATTGTATAACACACTCTCCATTCGCTCCGTATCAATCCATAACATAATACAACTATGAGAAACTGTCAATAAGAGAGTGATTTTTCGTTCATCAGCCATATCCCTGAAGTCTTTAAGTACATTCTGAGCTATGGGTATAATATCAGCATTCTGTACTTTAAGTTCCAATTTGTCTTTAACTATTTTACGGAAGTCGAGTAATTGGTTTATTAAAGATAACATCCGTTTGGAATTCTTGTATGACATTCCTAAACTGTCTTGTCCTCTTTTTGACAATGTTTCCCGTTTTTGCAAATCCTCCAATCCTCCAATAATAAGGGTCAAAGGAGTGCGCAATTCATGTGAAATATTAGTAAAGAATCTTATCTTCATTTCCGACATGTGTTGTTCCATCCTTGTTTCTGCACGAAGCTTTGTCATTATATAAAGTGTGCGCATTACAAGCCATAATACAGCTAAAAACAGAATACTATATATACAATAAGCATACCAGCTGAGCCATGGAGGAGTAGCAATGTGAATCTTCATCGTAATCTCCGGACTGTTCATCAACTCATTGCCAACAAAAGCTTTGACATGAAAAGTATAATGCCCATGAGGAACTTTTGAATAATAGGCACTGTTTACTTTTCGCGAAATAGTCCAAGTATTATCATACCCTTCCAAATAATACATATAATTTACTTTGTCTTGCAATCGGAAATTAAGTGATGCAAACTCTACCCGGAAGAGTAAATAATTATATGGTAATTCTATCTCATTCTTTGTTATATCAGTCTCCAAAAAAGGATTTGCGATCTTCTGATCCTGTATTTCCAGATCCGTGAATGACAGACGATATTCATATTGAGAGAACTGCACTTTATGAGTATTTATCATCTGTAGTTTATTTAGCCCTCCAAAAAGGATAGTGCCTTTAGCGTCAGTGGCAACGGATGCTTCATTATAAGATATCGGAGTAGAGTTGCTCCATAGAGAATAATCAGTGAATATTTTCTGCTGAGGTTCAAAACGCATGATTCCTTTCTCGGTCGAAATCCAAATATTCTTGTCAATATCTTCGGCTGCAGCCAACACGATATTGTCAAGCAAGCCATTAACTGTCGTATAATTCACAAATATGGGTACCTCATTGTCGGAATATCCTTTTATTAAACTTAATCCTCCTCCATAAGTTGATAGCCATATCTGTCCGGAGGAATCTTTCAATATATGTATGACATCATTTCCTCCAATAGAATTCTTACTGCCCGGATAGCGTCTACATACAGTAAATTGCATTTCTTCGGGTGATTCTGAAGGATTACATATCATCAATCCCTCAGTCGTAGCTATAAACATTCTATCTAATGTATCACTAAGTATATATCTGACTCGCTTGCCCTCTCCCCTAGGATAATTGGGAAAATTATTATAAATATTTATAAAGCGATCAGAGTCGATATCAGACAACAGATTTATTCCTCCTTCAAAAGTCGCAATCCATATTCTGCCAAAACAATCCTGGTCAATAGCATAAACATGATTATCAGAAAGTGACCCAATATCTCCTTCTACATGAAGATAATGATTAAATTTATATTCCTTCCCGTCAGGGGTAAGACGCCACAACCCATTTCCTTTAGTCCCAACCCAAATATTTCGAAGTGAATCCTCAAAAATAGCATATATCTTGCCTAATGGATTTCCATTATCAGAATGAGAATAGAGATGTTTTAAATTGTATTGACTATCATAACAATATAATCTACCATTCTTTGTTCCGACCCATAGATTACTATCTCTATCCAATTGGAGAGCGCGTATATTATCTGGATAATTTGTGTCCTGTCCACTTGAAAGTTGGAAAATATCCGACCGGGCATCTTCTATAACAATTTTCACTAATCCTTTTTCATAATATGGCGAAAGCCACATGACATTATCATCATCTATTTCGAAAGCGGTAACTCCATTTGTCATTCTGAAATCGGTTGAAGGTACATTAAAGAAAGGTTCTACCAAGTCTTTCTCCCGGTTATAATAGCCAAAACCTGCTTGTTTCATTTTTATCCATACAACATCATTACATTCTTGTACTACGCTCAATGTATCGGAAAAATAATCAACAGTATTCAACTCTTGACTGAAGTGTTTATAATCACATCTTGAGGGATCAAAGCGTGTAATACCCGGGCACAAATCGGTTATCCACACAGTATTGTGAGAATCAACTGTCATGTGGCATATATGCTGTGGCACAATACCTGACGGCATTTTATCTTCCAAAGCATTCATCTTTTTCTTCAGCACTTTAACCCCACTGAAGGAAGTACCGATATATAGTTCACTTCCATCTGCTGCACTAGCCAGAGTCGTTATGCCATCTATTTTGATATCATCATAGCAAAGTAGAGAGTAGCCTTTCAAAAACCGAGAAATCAAGTGATATTTTGTAGCGAAAGCAATTCCTTCACCTACAACGGCTGCTGCAATAATCGGTTCATCACTTTTAATACGCATCTCAATCTGAAAATCGGGTGTTATAGTTATCACACGCCTCCCCCTATCGCAAACCAGCCAAACAGCACCATCAACTGTTTCACACATAAAAGAAACAGCGGAATCTATCTGTCTATTTCCAATAAAACTATGAGCCGTCAGAGGGGAGCTGTTTTTGGAACCAGAGAAACATACCACGCCATTATCTTGAAACTCAACCCATACAGTCCCTGTTTTATGGCAAAATAAGACTTTTCCTATACGATAAGATTTCCCAGCAAGTTGATCTACAAGTTGATCTATACTCTCGAATTGTTCTGTAAAACGATTAAAGCGATAGAGGTGCCCATCGTAAGTCTGAAACCATAAATGCCCGTTCGCATCCTCCATGACCTGAGTGAAACGATTATGCTGTACCGGAAGATTATCCGGATCATTGCAATAATTTTTAAAATGGTAACCGTCAAAACGGCTTATCCCATTCCAAGTACATATCCAGACAAAACCTCTTGAATCGGTATAAATATCTAAAATGTTATTATGCACGAGTCCATCTAACGATGTGTACGTTGAAAAAGTACCTCGTAAAGATTGTGCTGATATCGTCATTGGAGATATCCAAATGCAGAAAAACAATATATGTAGAAATTTCCTCATAAATAAAGGGTTTATTGGAACAAATATAAAACTATTCTTCTCCCCACACAGCCTTCAGCTTATATTTTTCAATTTCTTCCGATGTGAGTTGCCGACTCCATACTACTCTTTTGCCAGTTCCAGCCCCAGGTCCCTTATTATTATATTCGGCATAAAATGCAGTTCCGCTCTGTACGATAGCTTTCTTCCAATCTGACCAACCTTCCGGACATATATGAGTACCCAAAAAACAATTTAAAAAGACAGTTTGAGCATGGATTCTCCAAGGGCGACCCAGAAAAACATGATCTACATTCTTCGCTGCAATCAAGGAACAGCTATCAAAAATAAATCCATATTGTTGTCCTTTACAAGTCGATGCAGCTGTTATATAAGAGTTCTTTTTACTCAAAATAGTGCATTCTTTAAAATAAGCTGTCGCACTTCCGAAAATGAAGTCCGTGGTTCCTTCAATCAGACAGTTTACAAACAAATAGCACTTGTTTCGACTACATAATTCATCTTCTTTCAGATTTCCATGTACCAGGGCGCGGTATTTTCTGGTGATTGAATGCTCTTTCAGCTGATCTGCCAGACTCTGATGTGCCATATCATTTTTACAGATTACAATAGCACCCGTTGTATCCATATCGATCCTGTGCACGATACCCGGACGCATCACTCCATTAATTCCGGAAAGATGTTCCTTGCAGTGAAACATTACTGCATTGACCACTGTATGGGCTGTCTCTTATA